>VYLE01000055.1_pt1 | contig 157087 bp, 177 predicted proteins | sample 5114391 | NCBI WGS metagenome assembly VYLE01 (sample SAMN12291771, study PRJNA351875) | freshwater metagenome | isolation source: freshwater lake | place: USA: Michigan, Kent Lake | collected 2013-08-15
AAAGTGTTTAGCGTCATCATGGGATTGGTCATTGGTTGTTCCTTCGTGGTCAAAGTTAGGTCTCGCAACCCAATCCTAAACCAGAATGATCAATGACCAACCGCCAATCCCCCCACGCCGCCAGCTATGTGACGAGCGCTGCGCAGGGGGATTAGCTGTCACCGCGTGTTACACCACCAAATGGGACGTGATCCATCTCGCTTCAAGAAGAAGTTTCCTGAAGTAAAAGTCGCCTTTTGTGCGTTCGACAGCGACGGTTCCTTCTTGCAAACTGTTAATGTTCCAGAATTGTAGTAATGCGCTGCGCGCGGTAGAGGATATTCCCCACTAGGGATGCACCGTCTTGAGCTTGTCAGCCAAGCCTTGGCTTGCGGTTGCAGATTGGCGCATCCGACGATGGATGTGCCCTCAGATTCCGCGCTTGTACCCACCGCCGCCACGAACGCCTCAGATCGGTTTTGGTGACCTTTATGTTCACCCAAAACCTTGTTTTAATTGTCTTTACTGATTCAGTTAAGTCAAGGGTCGCTTGGGCCGCCGGCCTTCGGGCTATGGCCCACACAAGTCGCTTCTGTCCTTGACATCATTGAATGAGCAGCGCGCTGCTACCAGATGAGCATGTGTGGTCGATTGGAAACTATTGGGGCCAGCCGCAACCGGTATAGCGCGCCCGCCCGGCAGCATCACGGAAAGCGCGCGCCGAAGGGTTCATTCGGCAAGTGGGCCGCGTTCGCGACGAAGCTGATCGTATGGTAGGTTCCACAGAGCGCGAATATTTCCAATTGCTGCTCCTTGCTCCAGTCGCCTTCAAATTGCTCGCTGATTTTGACGTCCATCTTGCCAAAAGTGCAGAGGCCATCCACAGCCTTTAAAAGGCACGCCTCTTCGGACGACCAAATCGCGTCGTCGACCTGATCGCTGCGGGTCGCGGCAATTTGTGCCTCGGTGAGCTTAGCATGGGCACCAAATGCGCTGACATGAACGCCCCATTCGTATTCGCAATTCTTGTTGGCGGTCACGCGTAGAATGACAATTTCTCGAATGCGCAGAGGTAGCGGGCTTTCTTTGTCGAGCAGATTGGGAACCCCTTTCTTCAAGAATCTCATGCTGTTAGCAAAGACACGGAAGAGAGCCAGTATGTATCCGCCTTGTTGTGGATAGGAGGCTAGGACTTTGGCCACGTCTTCAGGATAGGGTTCGGTAATTGGCGTTAATCTGGTGGTCATTGCGGGCTCGCTTTGCTAGAGGTTTGCAAGCCGAAGGTATGCTACTAAATATGTAGCGTCAATATAGGGGCGAAATTTGCAAAAGCTTCCTGGAACGCCAGTTCGTGGCTCGCAGACAGGCCGTCCTATCATGGTTCTGCTGGATGTCCTTGGACAGCGCTGGACTCTGCGGCTCATCTGGGAACTCAGCCATGAGCGCGCAACATTTCGCGCGTTACGGTCCAGATGTGATGACGTTTCGCCGACCGTTCTGAATCAACGCCTTAAGGAACTGAGAGCTCTGGGCTTGGTTGATCTTCGTGATAGCGGGTACGAGTTGACGAGCATGGGAAAGGATCTGGCAGGGAAGTTTGCCTCACTGGATGGTTGGGCAAATGACTGGGCAGAACTTCTTGAAAAGCGCGCTCTTTCAGAAGATTAGCCCACGCAACACCCCAACCTCACCCCTCCAAGGCCCTAATCATATCCACCCGCGTCGCATGCCGGCCGCCTTCGAATTCGGCGGACAGGAATGCGTCAACGATATCGAGCGCGAGACCAAGGCCGACAACGCGCGCACCAAGTGAGAGCATGTTGGCATCGTTATGCTGGCGGATCATGCGGGCGGAGAAGGTGTCCATGCATACGCCACAGCGTACGCCTTTTACCTTATTGGCCGCCATCATGATACCCTGGCCGGTCCCGCACAGAAGAATGCCAGACCGATACTGGCCTGCCGCGACTAGGCGAGCAGCCTCCGCACCCCGTTCAGGATAGGGCGTGCTTTCGGGCGTCATGGGGCCGAGGTCATCAACGTCCCAACCCAGCGTGGTCACATGGTCATAGATTGCACGCCGCAACTCAATCGCGGCGTGATCACTGGTGAGGACAAGGCGTCTGGTGGCTGTCATGGAGAAAATCTATTTGCCGTGATGGTTGCTAATGCTGGCCTTGATGCGCTCCAGCGTTGCACCCCGAATGGCGAGCTTATTGCCGTGATAGGCGTGGCCGGGCAATTGGGCGAGCTGGCTCGCTAAGGCAATCGCTTCAGCCTCCACTTTGTCCAAGCTGGTCAGTTGATCGAGATAGCCGGCTTCAACAGCACCTTCAGAATCATAGATGAAGGCTTGAACCACGGCTTTGGTCATGTGCAGCGGGTTCAAGCGGTCTTTGGAAAGTTCCAGCGCGAAGATCGGCAAGACCATGCCATTGATCGTTTCGTTCGCGCCAATCTTATACGGCCCTGCCGCGCCAATACGGGTGTCGCAAGCATGCAGGATGAACACGCCCATCGCAATTGCGTGACCAGTACAGGCGGCAACCACGGGCAGGGGGTTGCCATAGAGGCGCACCAAAAGGCCAGCGCCGGCATCAAGCAGCGCAATTGCCGCTTCTGGCCCAGAACCTGTGAGGGCTTGCAGATCAAAGCCGCCTGAGAACCGACCTTCACGACCGGCCAGCACGATTGCCTTTGCCTTGGCTTCGGCTTGATCCAAAGCCGCATGCAGGGAAGCAACCATGGCTTGATTGATCACATTGGCCTTGCCGTCATCCATGCGGATGACTGCTACATCGCCAATGAATTCCACGCTCGCACTCATGCTCTCACTCCCTGTTTTGTTGTTGGTGTATTCTGTCCAGACTAGAGGAGATATCGCTTTGGCGGTCAATTGGAAAGCTGCCGGTGCTGGCTTTGCGGAGGCTATTTTCCTCTAGCCACCTATAAAAATGACGCTATAGTCATCTTTCGGAAAACAACGGGGATGATTATGGAACTCATCACGAAATTCGCTTGGGCACTCTTGGCCCTTATTCATCTATCGCCTGCCGCAGTGTTTTTTCTGCCCCATTTGACGAAAAAGCTCTATGGCATTGACGCCAATGGCGACTTGGGTGTGTTGATCACCCATCGCGGCGCGCTTTTCCTAGCCATTTTTGCCGCTTGTGTTGCTGGCGCGCTCGACCCCGCTGCCCGCCGGGCGTTGAGTGTGGTGGTTGCGATCAGTGTGGTTAGCTTCCTTTGGCTCTATTTCCGCGCTGGCATGCCATCTGGCCCATTAAGGACAATTGCGCTTGTTGACTTGGTTGGCCTTGCACCCCTTTTGCTCGTTGTTTGGTCGGCCTGGCGCTTTGGTGCAAACCAAGCAGTCTGATCGCGACATCCGTGATTTGACCTTGATCGCCACCCTCTCTAATCCATGCGGCATTGGGGTAGGATAGAAAGAGGCGTGAAATGATGGATGTGGCGACACGAGGCGATGATGTGCAAGGTGGTTTGACCCGTCTTACGATCCGTCGGCCTGATGATTGGCATGTGCATTTGCGCGATGGGGCGATGTTGGCCGATGTTGTCAATTACACAGCGCGCCAATTTGCTCGCGCCATTGTCATGCCAAACCTTGCGCCACCAGTTACCACGGCAGCGCTTGGCGCGGCCTACCGCGACCGCATTGTTGCCGCCACGGACCCAAGCCTAAAATTTACGCCTTTGATGACCTGTTATTTGACCGATCACAGCGATCCGGTTGATATTTCCAACGGCTTTCAAACCGGCGTCTTCACCGCCTGTAAGCTCTATCCTGCCCACGCCACCACCAATTCCAGCCATGGCGTGACGGACTTTAGGAAGCTGTACCCGGTGTTTGCGGCGATGGAGAAGATCGGCATGCCGCTTTTGCTGCATGGCGAAGTGACCGAGTCCCACATCGATATTTTTGACCGTGAGGCCGTCTTTATCGAGCGCATCTTGAGCCAGATCGTCAAAGACTTCCCCGGCCTCAAGATCGTGTTTGAGCACATTACGACAGCCGATGCAGTTGCTTTTGTGGAAGCATCTAGCCACCCGATTGCCGCCACCATCACACCCCATCACCTTGATTTTAATCGCAATGCGATGTTCGAGGGTGGCATTCGCCCACACTTCTATTGCTTGCCAGTCGCCAAACGCGAGACCCACCGTTTGGCCCTGCGTAAGGCAGCGGTTTCAGGCTCGCCCAAGTTTTTCCTCGGTACCGATTCTGCGCCTCATGCGATCGGCGACAAGGAATCGGCGTGTGGCTGTGCCGGCATTTTCAACGCACCTTTTGCCATCGAAAGTTATGCTAAGACCTTTGAAGAAGAAGGCGCGCTCGACAAACTCGAAGGCTTCGCCAGCCTCTTTGGGGCCCGTTTTTACGGCCTGCCCGTAAACGAGGAGAGCGTTGTACTAGAGAAGGTAACCGTCGACGTTCCAGCCATTGTGTCAGCTGCCGGAACCCAAGTCGTTCCCTTCCACGCGGGGCAGACTTTGGCTTGGAAGTTTATGGGGTGAGGGGTCGCCCGCAAGGGGCCTGTTCAAAACGACAGTTCCAAACGACTGGTGCCACAGGGGAGGATTGAACTCCCGACCTCATCATTACCAAAAGTGGGGTCCACCTGAAATTAAAGGCTTTTATCGTTATTTCAGGCAGTTAAAAGAGGAACACGCGGGGAACATTGCGGACTGATTGGGTTCGGAAGGTTCAAATGCGCAAAGGAGCGCATTATTTAAGGCTCGCATTATTACCCCGCTATAATCTATTCCAAAGCCCTTGCCGCCGTTGATAGATAATCCGGCGCAAACTTGGCATAAACCCGTTCAACGGTCGCCACGGTGTCACCCAGAAATGCAGCCACGTCCTGCAATGGAACACCCTTTTCCACCATCCAACTTGCTACCGTATGCCGAACGGTGTGCGCGCTCGCGTCCTTCACGCCTGCGCGATCGAACACCATTTTGAGGCCCTTCTTAATGTCCAGCACGGGCCTGCCTGCGTATTCGATCACATGGTCGCACGTTCTGACTTTAGCGGCGATCCTCATATAGCGGCGCAGTCTCTTGTTCATGGGCAGATAGACGCGGCGCTTGTTTCCAGCCTCATCACCCCGGCGAAAGTCAACGCGATTCCTGGCTAAGTCCACGCGGTCCCATGTAAGCTGCAAAATGGCGGTCTTTCGGGAGCCGGTGCTGATAAGAATGGCGATAAACATTCTAAGATGCCGTCCTGACGTGCGAGCCGCCTTGATGATGGCCTTGACCTCGGCGCGTGTGAGAACCCGCTCTCGTGGTTTTCCAGCGGCGGGGAGGGGTATCTTGAAGCCCTTGGCGTCGCAATAATTCAGCGCGGCAACTAGGGTCTGCAATTCGGTTCTGATTGTGCCGTCCTTTACCGCCCTAGAAGCCCAATAACGGCGCGTGAGGGCGTCGGTGATCTGGTCTGGCCTCATACTGCCGAAATAGGCAAGAGGGGCTTTCAGGAGCAATTCTTGGGCTTTGCGGCGCTTCTGCTCTGGGCGGTCTAAGTAGAGCCTGATGATGTCCTTGACCGTGGTGGGCGCGCGACGCTCGCCAGCTAGAAAGTCAGCTAGGCGGCGTTCTGCCTCACCACGATCTTTTGTCCTGAGGGCAAGCCGTCTTGTGTTGCCGCGCTCTCGCCATGTTGCAGCCCATGCGCCACGGTAGAAGACAAGTCGGTATTCCATCGGATGCTGTCCATAAAGTCCGCAGCGATACGCCAATCACGACCAATCCGGCAAGCCTTAATCTGGCCAGCCCTGCACATGGCCGTGACCTTCTGGGGGCTGATGTGCAAGAGCTGGGCAACTTGGCGCGGAAGGAGAACAGGCGCGCTCATCCCGCACCTTTAATCTTTTCCATCGCCGCGCCCAACTCAACAAACACCGCTGGCAATGGCGGGCTTGAGGGTGGGGGTGGTAGGGGTCGCCAATGTGTATAGTCACCCAAACTCCAACCCTGATGACAGTCGGTGTGTATTTCTCCATCTTCATTAAGATGGACAACATGGACCTCTCGCCAAATGGTGCTAGGGTTTCTGATCTCAATGCTGACTAGAAACGAAAGACCTTCCTCATCCGGCGCAGTGCTAATATCAAACCAGCGGCAATGGCTGTCAGCGTAATCGCAGGCGGCGTCGGCTAGGGGCAACAAAGCAGTAAGCGCCTCGGCTAGTTTGGTCGGCATGAGAGTGTAGCCGTCCGCAACGGGCGCGATAGGGGGCTTGTCATTGGTCATTGGTGGTGTCCTTGTTGAGTGTTTCAAAAATTGCTTTTGCGTTTGGCGTTGGCCACGGGTCTGTTGAGCCTGCGGCCTTTGCAAGAAGGGTAGTAATTGACTGCCAATAGTTCGGGCAAACAGTTGTCATTTGATATTGGTCTAGCGGCGCACCACTTCGGGCCTTAATGGCGTTAAACTCGTGGTAGGCTATCCAAGCCAAACCCTCCAACTCTGCGATCCGCTCCACCAACCCACTAGCCTCCAAAGCGGCTTCGATGGCGGCGCGCATGGCGTCATCCCACACTTGATCCTTAGTGCAATATGCGCGGTTGTAGGCTCGAATTGCGTCGCCTAGCATTTCATCAGTAACTTCAAACTTGCTCATATCTCTCCCCCTTTGAGAGCGGCCTGCTCTTGATAGCCAAGTGTTTCCCGCGCTAGTTTGCAGCAGTCATCGGCGTGCTGTTTGGCGTGCTTCTCTTGCACGAAGCCAATGTCAGCTATCCAGAACAACCCCTCCCGCAGCCTCTTATTCTCGGCCTCGAGTTCAAGGACACGGGCGGCGAGGCGCTTAGCCACGCGAGACTGCATGAAGCCACCAGTTTTTGCCCAATCCCTCAGTTCCTCGTCGGTGAATGGTTTTTGTAGGGTGGTGGTGTCGGTCATCAAAAAGCCTCCTCAGTCTCAGCCTGCAATTCCGCCTTCCGATCGCCAGCCAATTGCTTCAGCGCTTCGACATGCTCGGGATAATCGCGGCGGGTCTGCGCCGATGCGCGCCAAATAGCCTCAAGCATTTCGGTCGACGTCGCGGCCTTGATGCGCTCGGCAATGACTGCGGGCGTGTCGGTTTCAGGCTGGGCGGGCGCGGGTGCCTGGACCTTCATTTTCTTGACCATAAACGGCGCGCGCTTGGTCTTGCTCGCCGTCAAAACAAGCTGGGCGTCTTTCTCTATATGGCTCATTTCGCCAATTCGAATACCGCCCACCTTCATTCCGCCGAATTGCACTTCGGGGTCAAGATAGAGCGTCATAGAGCGTCCGACGTATTGCATGGCGTCAATTCCCCATAGAGCGATCATGACGCGGCGCATCGACTTGCACGGCTTATAGGGCTTGTCAGAGCCTTCGATGTGGATCTCAACAGGCTGGTCTGGCGTGCTTTCCGACGCGCGCACACGGCTAATTGTGATGGTGCGCGGCCCCCCGATGAGATCGTCCGCATTTAGTTGGTCTGATTTCGGCGCGGTAAATTGTGTCATGTCTAGCATTGGTTTTTCTCCTTAGATTATCATTTCGTGACCGAGTTCAATCACGCGCTCGGTAGGCAAAAGCCCGCGCGAATTGGCCTCAAAAGCGGCAATCACCTGCTCGACCTTGGCCTCAAACTGTGTCGCCGCGGCCAAGATGGCGTCCTGAATTACGGGGTCGGGAAACACGCGCACCACGGCCATAGGAAGCCCGCCCGAATAGCTGATATGGTCAAGCCACTTGCGGCCAGTGACCAAGAGGCCAGTCTGGGCCTGCATCACGTATTCGGGCGCGATCTGGTTTGCGGGCAAAAGTTCCGCGATGGTCTGCACTTGGTATTTCTGGCGGCGTGATTTGACTTCTATCAGCCCGTCATCACCGACTAGCCCGTCTGGACTATAGCCAATCGTGAAGTCCCCGAATGAGCGCGTGATGAAGCCGACTTGCGTGACTGGCGCGATCTTCTCCGAGTAGAGATAAACCGCGCTGGCCTCGTCTTGGTGGCCTCGTATCATGTCGTCGCTGATATAATGCGGCTCGACATATTGCGATATTCGTTGCGCGGCCAGCTCGTAAACGTGGGCTCGGGTTTTGTCGTTGTCGGCTACCTTGAGCGTGGGGGTTAGGATGTTTCGGATTTCGGATGCAGTTAGAAGCCCTAGGCGGGCTTGGAGCCACTCGTCGGAACCTTGGATTAGGTCGTCGTAGATTTTTACTGTCATGGTGCTAGAACCTGATTGAAACCGCTGGGATGCTGCCAGCCGCGATGGCCAGCACAATCTCGCGGGCCTTATCTTCGGGAATGTCCATTTCCATGAGCGCAGACTTAGCCGCACCCATAATCTTGCCACGGTGTTCGCGGTCTTGTTCGCGGGATAAACGCTCACGTTCAGCCTTAGCCGTTTCATCGGCAATGCGCTTTTGTTCCGCCAGCCGATCAGCCTCAGCCTTGGCGACCTTTGCCCGCTCGGCCTCAAGCTCGGCCTGATGCTTGCGCTCTGCCTCAAGGCGTGCCTGTTCAGCGGCGCGCTGGGTCTCAAGGATGGCCTCTTGCCGTAGCTTCTCAAGCCGTTCCTCTTCGGCCTTTCGTGCTTCCTCGGCCAAGCGGACGGCCTCAACCTCGGCCTGACGTGCGGCCTGCTCTTGGCGTAGTCGCTCAAGCTCTGCCCGCTCCTGTTCTTCACGGGTGATGCGCGCGTGCTGAATGTTCAGCTTTTCAATCGCGGCATCTTTGACGCCCTGAATATGCTCAAGGCGTTCACGGTGGACGTCAGGGTCAAGCTTCAAATCAGTGAGCCATACAAGGCGCTCTGATACGGTCGCGGCGGTGTCGTCAATGCCGACAAATTCCGCCTTCAAGATCGCCGTTAGCAAGTCGGTGTGCTTTTGCTCGCGTTCCTTTTCGGCGTTTTCCCAATCCGTCAGCGGCTTGCGAACCTCATCTTCAAGAGCCTCTAGGCGCTCTTTAATCGCAGACCCGGCCTCGTTTGCCTGCTTGGTTTTCGTGCGCCATTCCTCGGTCAAACCAAGTCGCGCCTTGTCGATTGCTGTCCGTGTCTTGGCGATCTTGAACGCCATAGAGCGCACTTCATCGCGGCCTTTGTTGGTCGAAACGTCGCCTGAAACCTTGGCGACTTCTTCCTTTAAGCGCTCATAGAAGGCCTCGAATTTTTCTTGATTAAGGATGGCCAGCGCTGGGTTTTCTTGGACCTGCACCACTACATCTTTAGTCGGCTCTAAAACTTCGATCATTGTAAAACTCCTTGTAATTCGCGTGCTGCGGTCAATAGTTTGTCGCGCGCCGCTTGGTGGTTTGGTGGACGAACGCCACATGGTAGCGTCGCTTGCTCGGCTTCACGCAACATGGCGCGGACACGGGCGATTGTGCGGGTTAGGTCGGTGGCGGGCTGGTTCATGCGATCCCCCAAAAAATCAGGACAAAAACCAAACCAACCACAACCGCACCGGCCGCAAACCGCAGCGGTGACACGTAGTCGTCGGGGCGTGCCAAGTCAGCCGCGTCTTCGTGCGCCTGCCAGTCGACAGTCTCAACGCGGCGCATAAGATATTCGGCGGAAATGCGGTTCGCGTCGGTCATGATTGCACCTCAACAAACTTGCCAGCCTCAGCGCGATACACACGTCCAGCCTTTAGTTTGCCCTTGCCAATGCAGCCCGTCGCAATGCCGTTGCACTTTCCTTGGTCGTCATAGCTGGCGAGCGAAACCCATGTGCCATCTATCCCCGTAACGGTCGAACGATTGCCCGCAGACATGGCGACACCATTGGTGCCTTCAATCGCCAGTTTGGAGTAATTGCCCGACGCTGCCAGTTTGGAGTCATTGCCCGACGCTGCCAGTTGGGAGTAATTGCCCGACGCTGCCAGTTGGGAGTCATAGCCCGACGCTGCCAGTTTGGAGTAATTGCCCGACGCTGCCAGTTGGGAGTAACTGCCCGACGCTGCCAGTTTGGAGTAATTGCCCGACGCTGCCAGTTTGGAGTAATTGCCCGACGCTGCCAGTTGGGAGTAACTGCCCGACGCTGCCAGTTGGGAGCCATGGCCCGACGCTGCCAGTTGGGAGTAATTGCCCGACGCTGCCAGTTGGGAGTCATAGCCCGACGCTACTGTAACTCCATAGGCGGGTTTACAAAGGCTTATAATGCCGTCCACAGCGGACTTGATGAACGCGGGCAATGTCAACTCTGCGCGGATTGCAATGCTAGCCGTAACGCTCTTGTCGCCATCGTGCTTAACCGCGCCGACTGCCTCAACAGTCATATAGCGGGTTAGCTTGCCGTCATCTTGGATCAACGGGTAATAATTCCACACGTCCAGCGGATTGGCGCAGAAGTGAAACCCGCGCTCGCATTGAATAGGATCGCCGTCAATCGTGTAGGTCTGGCCCACCTCAAACTGATGATCGCGGCACTTAAGTTCGTGGGTGGCGGCCTTGAAGCCGGTGACTGGAGAAGTTGTCATCACGCAGCCACCTTCATCGAGCGAACTGCAACCCACGCGGCATGGTGCGCCGCAAAATCGTCGTTCATCTCAATGACGCGGGCGCGGTCGAAGTTTGGCACCTCGTCTTCCAGCACGTCGATAATGCCGTGAAGCGCGTCCATGCCAGCCAGCTCACCGATGATGGCAAGCGAGGCCAAGAATGGATCGGTCGCGTCTTCAATCGCGTTCGCGCCATAGTTCACCACGTCTTCACGGATGCGGTCGGCGTCGGTTGGGTCTTGTGGGTTCATTGGGTGTCTCCCGTTTGTTTCGGTGACACCTTGATAGCAAACTGCTATAGGCCTGTCCATAGCAAAATGCTATTGAACTGCATAAAATGAAGGCGGCGCAGAAAACTGGATCGCGCCGCCGTCTATTTAATTTGTGGAATCAACGCTGATGACGCTGCAATCATCGCTTTTGAGTTTGCCGCTTGAGTAGCCGATTGTCATGCCACCAAAGCCATTCTCAGCGCGATACTTCATGGCGATTGCGTGCGCGCCATTCTTATCGATAGGCCCAACTCTGGTTTCGATATGCTCGAACGATTTGGGGTTTCTTAGGTTCTGCATGACAGTGGCGGCAAACTCATTGCTGGCACCGCTGAAGCTACTCAGGCAATGAAAGCCCTTCTTACGACGTTCCGCCTCTTTTGCCTTCTCAGCGGCGGCGAGCTGTTCCGCCTTGGCTTTCTCGGCTGCAGCCAGCGCCTTGCTTTCTTCTGTCTCAGGAATGAGGCTCCCAAGCGCAGCCAGTCCGAAAAATATGGCCAGCACCCAAAACCACCAACGCTTCAAAAGTGGCTTCTTTTCCTTGGTCTCTTTAATCATTTCATCCATCCCTCTAATGGCCTAACCCACGCTAAAGTGACGTCCTCAATAGGCTCATGCGCCGGATTATGGCTAAACAGCGACCATTTACCAACACTTTGGCCGCGCCTTAATACTTTCACAACTAGAGGTCCGCCGTCAATTTGTGCCATCACCTCTTGGTTCACTAGCACTTGTGGATCGCTCGTCGGACCAAATACCAATCGCTCTCCAGGCATAAACCTTGGCGACATGCTGTCACCGGCAACCTTCATGGCGAGACGATCTTTTAGCTTGAAATTGATAAACTCATTTGCGGGATGATTTTCACTCTGATCTATAAACACGGCCTCTGCACCTGCGCTAACAATACCCGCTAATGGTATCGTCATCCCTGCGTCAGATTCGGACTCACTCTCTGGCGACCCTGTTCCGAACATCAGCCACTCAGGTGAGACGCCAAACTTGCGTGCATAGACGGTGGCCTGTTCGCTGCTGATCTTGCGCCGCCCTGCCTCATGATCGGCAAGGTTCTGACGATGCAAGCTGGTCGACCTCGCCGCTTCGGACGTTGACGCATAGCGCTTCGATCGCGCCCATTTCAATCTTTCGGCTGGTGTTTTCATCAACTGACAATAACCCAATTCTTTATAGCAATTGGCTATGGACATAATTATAGCATTTTGCTATAGGCCGATTATGACTTACCCAATCACCCTCTCCGACAAAGAAGTTGCCAGCCGACTTGGCGTGAGCATTCACGTCCCGCGTGACTGGCGAATCCGCAACTCCATAGCCCCGAAATACTGGGACGCGCTCGACCGTGAGGGCATTACGACCCTTCGCAAGTTGGCCGCTCATGCCGCTGAACGCAGCGTTGAGCAAAAGACGGAAAGCGCCGCATAATGGCTAACACCAACCCCGACCAGCAGCGCGAACGCAACGCACGGGCCGAGCAAGCCGTATTGGACGCGCGCCAATACCGCATTGAACGGCTCAACAAGTGTTGCGCGCCTCTCGCTGTCGTCGGTGTCGGTGTCGCTCATTCGCCCGACCTTTGCCCTGCGTGCAAGTCACATGCGGCGGCTCTCAGGTGGGGCCCGAAATGAACAACCAAGATCACAATTTCGGGCTGGCGATCTCCACCCCCATTCCGCGCGCTGATGCGGTGAAAAATGCTTGTGCTGCCCCAATGGGTCAAGTCGGTGCCAGTCCCGCAACATGGGAATCCGACAAAGCACAAGAAAGCGCGCCCCAAGTTTTCTTGAACCCTCGACCCTCCATCGAAGGTTTGCCCTGCGCCACTCTCCCCGGCGCGCACCTGACTGGGGGCGGCATCAGCAACCGCTCCCAGTCCTTTTCTCTCCAATCTGGCCACGGCCTCTTTCACAAGCTGGCCAGCAGTTTTCCAAGTCAAATGTCATCCCTCCCTCGTGGTGCAAGCCAATGATGGAGCAAACGATGACCCAAAGCATTCCGAGAAACTGGAACAAAATATCTGACGCGCCACGCCGTTTCTGCGGATGGATCGTGTCCAATTACGGCGCGGCTAAAACCTACGCACGCGCCACGAACGTCTCTCCGGCAATGGCCGAGAAGAGGCGTCAAGGTGTGGTGCCAGAGAGCTTTCTAATCGAGCAGGCCAAACTGACACGCGAAAAAGGACCGTCTTGGTTCTTTGAAACATTCGCGTTCGAGCTGGCGGCTTTCACAGCACAAAAAGAGGAAGAGGCCCATGCGGCACGAGCGGCTTTTGAGAATTTGCGAAAATCTAATCAGAGCCGCGCGCTCGATGATTGCGACCGCACTTTATGGGATCGCGCGGAAGATTGAGGGGAAGTGATGCGTGAAGTTGTTATTGGCGATTGCCGCCTCATTCTAGCCGATTGCCGCGATGTTTTGCCGACACTCGGCAAGGTGGATGCTGTGGTTACTGATCCGCCGTTTGGTATGTCGTTTCAGTCAAATCATCGCCTTCAGAAGCACGCCAAGATCAACAACGATAGCTCTGATGAGTTGCTTCTTTGGGCATGTGGACTCGATGCAGATCATTCCAAGTATGTTTTCTGCCGTTGGGATAATCTTGTCAGCATCCCGAAGCCAAAATCACTGGTCACTTGGGTAAAAAACAATTGGTCAATGGGTGACCTCGAGCATGAGCATGGCCGACAGACTGAGGTTTGTGCTTTCTATCAAGGTCCAGACCATTTTTTTCCAAATGGTCGCCCAAGTGATGTAGTTAACGCAGCGAGAACGGGCAACGAATATCACCCAACCCAGAAGCCTGTGCATCTTATGCAGGTTATCTGTGAGTGGACTAGCGGCGTTGTGCTAGACCCCTTCATGGGTAGCGGCACAACGGGCGTTGCGTGCGTCAACCTTGGCCGGAAATTCATCGGCATAGAGTTAGACCCTGATTACTTCGAAATCGCGTGTCGGCGCATTTCTGAGGCTTACAAGCAACCGCGCCTGTTTGCTGATCCGCCACCTAAGCCAGTGCAAGCGGGGTTCGACCTATGACCCGCGCCCTAACCACCCTTTTCGCCATCACCTTTTCCGCCGCTTGCTGGTGGATTGTTTTTTTAATTGTGAGGTCTGTGTCGTGACGTTCCATGATTTTAACCTGAAAGTCCCAGTCGCAACCGTGCCAGAACACAAGGCGCGGCTTATTCGCGACGGCATCACGCGCAACGAATATCGCAGCCGGTTTGGCATGGATGAGGCGAGTGAGAGGTATTTTGATCACCATGAAGATAGCAAGAAACTGCTTGAGGTCTTGGAAAAGACGCCGCCTAAACCACGAGGCAAGTTTACCATTCAAGAACTCATCCTTGACACGCTTATCCAGCGCAGAGAGGGCTTGAACGCGGACGAGATCTCGCGCGTCATTCAGGTGAATAAGCGGGTTATCCAGAACGCGCTCTCCATCCTGAAAAAGGAAGGCCAAGTGCGCGGCGAACGTTTCCCCGGCGCAATGAAGGCGGGCCTGTATTGGTTTGCTACAGCGTCGGCAATGCCAGCCAAAGAGCAACACCACGGCATCAGCGACTTCTACCCGACCGTGATCGATATTCAGAAAGTCACGGCGGTTGCTTTCCAATCGTCATTCCGCGCCATTATGTCAGAAAGCCGCTCGCCATCTGTCGTGCGCGCTCGGTTTGCTGCCATCTATCTAGCCGAGAAGCTGAAGAAGCTATCAACCACGGACCTAGCGCGTCGGTTTGCGCGGCAGGATCACACTACGGTCATTCACGCACTCAAGCGCGCTCGTGAGTTTATCCGGCTTGAGCCTGACTTTGCGGCGAAGGTCGATGCGGCTGAGGCTGAATTGGCGAAGGGGCGGAAATGATCCCTAAAACCCTATCCCAGCGCGTCCAAGCCGTCTTACCCTTTTACGAGAAATGCGCCACGGTGAACGACGTGCAGCTCATTTACAAAAGGACATACGAGCTTCGCGGCGACATCAGAACCGCCCTCGAAGGCACCGACCCTGATTTACGTTTCGACGCCCGCAAAGCCTCGACCGCGCTAAAGCTCCATTACTGGAACGCATATCGCCGCGTCGAACATAAGCGTGCCGCATGATTACCCTTCGCGACTATCAGCAAGAAATGATAGCCGACATCAGGGGCGCTCTAACCCGTGCGCGTCGTGTTCTGGCGCAGGCTCCGACTGGGGCGGGCAAAACTGCGCTCGGTTCGTTCATGGTGTCTCAAACGGCCTCGAAGGGTTTGCGTTCCATGTTTTTGGTGCATCGCACTGAATTACTAAGGCAGACCTCAGCGGCTTTCCTGCGCCAAGATATTGAGCACGACACCATTCAGGCGGGCAAAGGCTTTAACCCGCACGTTAAAACCCATGTAGGGGCCATTCAGACGGTCGCTAACAGGCTTGAACTTGTTCCCGCACCTGACTTGCTTATTGTCGATGAAGCCCATCACGCGGTCTCTGAGAGTTGGTCGCGGGTTATCTCTGCGCTTAACCCCCGCTTTATCGTTGGCCTATCTGCTACCCCGTGCCGCCTAGATGGTCGCGGGCTGCAAGAGCAGTTTGACATTCTAGTGCCTGGGCCACCCGTCGCGACCCTAATTGAGCGCGGGTTCCTGTCGCCTTATCGGATTTATGCGCCCCCAAGTGCGGTCGACTTTTCGGCAATCCGAACCACGGCAGGCGACTATAACAAGGCGGACCTAGCCGAGGCCATGGACAAGCCGACCATCACTGGCGACGCGGTTTCCCATTATCACAAGCTGACACCGAATAAGCGGGCCGTGGTTTTCTGCACATCGATCGCGCACGCCGAACATGTGAGGGACGCCTTTATCGCTGCGGGCTATTCGGCTGCGACGGTGGACGGCACCATGAAGCCCGCTGATCGCGCCGCCGTTCTATCCAAGTTCGAGACTGGCGAAATCAAGGTCCTGACATCGTGCGACCTAGTTTCGGAAGGGTTTGACCTGCCCGCTATTGAGGTGGCTATCTCATTAAGGCCGACAAAATCCCTGTCGCTCTGGATTCAGCAAGTAGGCCGCGCGCTTAGAGTTTGCCACGGAAAAGACGAGGCCGTCATTCTCGATCACGTCGGCAACACCATGATTCACGGTTTGCCCGATCAAGAGCGCGAATGGACCCTAGACGCCAAGCCACGGCGGAAATCAGATCGCGGGCAAATCACGACTATTCGCCAGTGCAAGTCCTGTTTCACCATTCATGCGCCCGCCCCTGTCTGCCCGACTTGCGGCCATGTTTACGAAATCACCGCGCGTGAAATCGAGCAGGTGGACGGCGAGCTGATCGAATTCGACAAGGCGCGCGCAAAAATCGAATTGGAAAAAGCGCGTGAACTGGCGAAACGGCAAACCGCACAAGCTAGATCGCGCGAGGCCCTAGAGGAATTGGCGCGCGCTCGTGGGTATAAGCCCGGATGGGTCGACCATATGCTGAAAAGCAGGGGGGCGAGAGGATGACCCCGAATTGCGAAAAAGCGCGCCCCTTATCAGCATCACAAGCCCACTCAGACCTCGTGAACCGGCTCCTGATCGCGCTATCCCAGCGCGGCCATATGGTCACGAAATTCACCACAGGCACGGGCTTTACCCAATATGGCGCGCGTATCTCGTTCGGCTGCCCCGGCTGGGCTGACATCATCGGCACGACTCCGACGGGCCAATTTATAGCGGTCGAGGCCAAGACAGGCACGGGCCGCTTGCAACCAAACCAAAAAGCATTTCGCGAGCAAGTCGAAAAGCGCGGTGGAATTTTTATCACTGCCCGCTCTGAAACTGACCTCGACCAACTTGACCTTCTTAAAAGCTAGGCCACCCCATGATTACCGAGACAGTCGCTTTAACCGACGCCCAAATTGCCTTCCGCGACTTCTGCCGCTCCGTTCACTTGGATCCGGGGCACAATCCCGTGCCGACACATGGCAAGGTGAAGCGTTTCGACGTGATCGACGCCGACGGACGGAAAAAGAAAAATCGCGGATGGTATGCCTTCTACACAGATGGCCGACCCGCTGGCGTGGTGTGCGATCATGCGTTCGGGGTAAAACACACTTGGAAATATGACGGCGAAATCCGCAAGTTTACTAAGGAGCAATGGGAATCAGAGCGCCGTGAAATGCGGGCCGAGCGCAAACGCCGCCACGAGCAGCAGCTTGCGGACTATGCTCTGGCGACACGAAAGGCGGCGGCTAAGCTTGAGTTATCATCTATTCCAGACCAAGATCACGCCTATCTCGCTAAAAAGCGCATCACGGCACATAATGCGCGCGCGATCGGCAAGACCCTGCTTATCCCGATCTATGGCCCAGACCGCGAGCTAATGTCCGTTCAAGAGATCAAGCCGGACGGGTCTAAAAAGATGTTTCCCGGCGCGCCATCCAAGGCGGGTTATTCTATTCTTGGAAAAGAGCCCAACTCTAGCTCGATCATAATTGTGTGCGAGGGTTGGGCAACTGGCGCGACCTTATCTCAGGCCGTTCCTGAATCCTGCGTGCTAGTCTCTTTCAGCGCCCAAAACCTGCCCATAGTCGCGGATATGGCGTCAAAGCAATATCGCCACGCGCGCCTTATTATGGCCGCCGACGACGACCGCGAAACCGAAAAGCGGACGGGCAAAAATCCGGGTCTAGATGCCGCCAAACAAGCTGCGCGGGCTACAAACTCGGATTTAGCCGTTCCTGTTTTTCACGATTATGACGGCACCGACTTTAACGACATGACCGACCTTAGCCAGATCAGGGACATAATCCTGAAATCGCGGCCTATCTCGACTAAGATTGAAACCAGCCCGACTATTCAGGCCGAACCCGAATACTATGACGTGGACCCCGAGCTGATCGATTATGACCCGTTCCACGAGCCCGACCTAACCGAACCCGAATATGACCTAATCGCAGACCTGAAAAGCGCGCCTATATCAGACTGGCGCACCCTCTTGGTTTATGACGACAAGGGAAATGTGCAGTCCCGCGATTTCGGAAATATGCGCCTCATGCTGATCCATCATGAAGAAATGATTGATGTGTTTGCAAAAGACCTATTCGCCTCGCAAATCATGGTCACGAATGCGCCATGGGATAATCAAAAAGAACCGCGCCTAATCACCGATGACGACATATCCCACGCCCGCGAATGGTTCCAGCGGCACGGGTCAAAACCTAGCCAAGGTGAAACCTTGGAGGCTATCAGGCTAGCGGCAAATCATAACGCATACGACCCTGTTATCGACTATCTCGCCTCACTTAAATGGGACGGCAAACCGCGTCTTGATAACATGCTGACCTATTATTTCGGCGCCCAAAACACTGAATTCACGCCAGTCGCGTCGGCAAAATTCATGATTTCGGCGGTGGCACGCGCGCTTAAACCCGGCTGCAAAGTCGACACCATGCTCATTCTTGAAGGTCCACAAGGCGCGAAAAAGTCGTCTGGGATTGCCGCTTTATTTGGCGAGCAGGTTACGCGCTCATCTACCAATCTGTTCGACTCCACAAAAATAGCCGTCGAGATCATGACTGGCGCGTGGTGCATAGAGGTCGCTGAAATGGCCGCGCTGCTAAAACAGCAGAATGCGAACGAGAAAATCAAGGCCATCATCACGACACAGGTTGACACGGTGCGCCTATCTTATGCCCGCGTGACAAGCCAGTTCCCGCGCCGTTCAATCCTCGTGGCAACCATAAACCCCGGCGACAATGGCTATCTGTCTGACATGACGGGGAATCGCCGCTACTGGCCTGTCGTAGTCTCGAATATTGATATAGATGGCCTACGCGCAGATCGTGACCAACTATGGGCAGAAGCGGTGGCCAGATATAAGGCGCACGAGCCATGGTGGCTAGAAGATCAAGATATGGTACATGTCGCCCAGCAAGAGGCCGCAGAGCGTGTCGAGGTGCATCCATGGGACGAATCCCTCATGATGGATCACGACCTGATGCACCGCGAATTCTTTGTCATGTCCGATGCGTTCTCTAGTCTGGGAATTCCTGTCAAGGATCGGAATATGCACGCGCAGAAAACGGTTTCAGGGGCGCTAAAGAGATTGGGTTACGCCCAGACTGTCCGCCGCCTAAATGGCAAGGTTATGCGGGTCTGGGAACGGGTTTAAAGCTGCGCGGCCTTAATCTCGTGGCGCAAAACCTGCATCGCCTTTTCGTGGCGCGCCTTTACCCTGTCCAGCTCCGCCGCAATATCCTGCACGTCATCTAGCGCCTTCTCGATCCGTGTCGTGCCTGTCGTGCGCTCTACATGGCGCAGAGGCATAGGTCGCGTTCTGGCACCGCACAAAGCCCAGACATTCGCAATATTCGCAACACGCTCGGCGACCTCTAGCGGCATATCATACCACCCCGGCACCTGCTCGTCGGTCGGATCTGGAACGGTGAATTGAACGGCGAATTCATCGCTCATAGCCTCATACATGGCGCGCACCTGCGACGCCCGAAGCATTGCCATGTTCACGACCTCGCCCAGCCTGTCGATATGTTTCTGAGGCATAGCGCACCTAATCAGCCAGTTCGAAATCGACTGATATGAGACCCCTAGAAGCTCTGCGGCCTGATCATTTGTGAGCCCTAATGTGGAGATTAAAATCTCACCTCGATAGCCGTTTTTTACCCGTTTTGAGCGCTTGTTCATGGTGTTACACGTCCCGAAAAAATGTTACAGGTCAAAAGTCAATAAAAACAACGATGTTACACGTGTTACACGTATTTGGCCTAGTGAAAAATTCCTACCAAACTGATATATCTGTGTCAATATTATAATTTATATAATAAAATATCAGTTTCATATACTTTTAGAGATAGAGCATTTAGGTGTAACACGTGTAACATCGTTGAATTTAAACGGATTTTTGATTTTCGGACGTGTAACACACGTGTAACACCTGATTTCATTCACTTTTTCAAAAATCCGCCCTTATCCACACCCGCCACCTTTACTCGCCAAGAAAACCACCCTAAACACACCCTCGGGCAAACCTTCGACGGGCCAACCAAGGACCGCGAAACATGCAAAACACATCCTGGCACGTTCTCATCGTGCAATCCGGGCAAGAGACCAAAGCGCGCGACAATCTCGTTGAATGGGGTCGCGTTGAAACCTACCTACCAATGCGGCGCTTCTGGAAGCGCGAGACACGCGGCACTAAACGTGTCCGCATTGCCTCAGAGGCGGCGCTCTACACGGGTTATTTGTTTTTCAGGTGTGATCTATCGGAAATCGGTGCAAGCCTCTGTGTGGCTAAATCTGGGGCTTCTAGCGTGCTGATGTTTGACGGCATACCGGCTCAGATTCCAAACGGTCTGGTTCTGGCCATGCGTAAGTCTGAGGAGCTGGGCAAATGGGATGACACCATTGCAGAGGCTGAACGCTTCAAGAGTTTGATCGGCAGCCAGATCACCATTAAGGACGGCGTGTTGGCTGGTTTCTTGGCGACGATCACGGCACCATGTGGGCAAGACAAGGTTTACGCTGAGACGTTGGGGCCCAGACCTATTCGAACGGTGTTGGATGTTAGCGATTTAGTTGCTTGACACCATCTTGCGAATCAGTTAACCGCGAATCAGGACGAGAGATGCAGTGCGCCATGTGTCGCCACGCTCCCCTGCTCAACTTGTTTGAGCGCGTTGGAAAAGTATTGCCTAAATGATTTTAACCCTAGCGCTATTAGCCGCACAACTAGGCCCCATCACCGAGACCGAGTTCACTAAGGTCGAACGTGATCGGGTTATTGTGGTGGCACGAGCTGTTAGGCTTAACCTTAGCAAGACCCTGCTATCCTATCGCTCCAGCTATTTCGATAGCGTCAAGGTTATCAAGACAGATCGCGGCTTTCATATCTTTTGCGGTCTAATGCGTGGGCCTACCAAGCAAGGCCGCATGTCTGACTGGCTACAGTTCTATGCGACGCCAACCGTGTTTGAGACTGGCCCTAAGGCTTATGAGCTATGCACCTACACACCGGGCAAGCAGGACACGATTGGCTATACTGCTCATATGAATTGGCCAGTTGACTAAACAACATCGTTGGTCGACCAAGTCACGACATGAGACGGGTTATGGTTCCAAATGGGATCGTATCCGCAAGGTCGCATTGAATCGTGACAATCACTTGTGCCAGTCCTGTTTGCGTCAAGGTCGTGTCACAGCTGCCAATCAAGTCGATCATATCAAGCCTAAATCAAGAGGCGGCACTGATGATCTCGACAATCTGCAGGCTCTTTGCAAGCCATGCCATGACGAGAAAACCAAGACAGAAAGCCGTCCAAGTCAGCGACTTCAACGTGATGACGGGTGGCGGGCCTAATAAGTTTCAGACCTTACGCTACGGTAGCGGTGGGGCTCTTGCAAAATCACTGAGAGCAGTTTTGAACGGGGGTAGGTGTGAGCAAGGTCGCAATTCGCCAGCCACGTTATGCCCAAATCTTTGCCGATGATCCTGAAATGTGCGCGGTTGCTACTGAGAAGTGGCGCGAAGTCGTTGAGCATTTAAAGGCAAATGACTGGGTTACGGCTGGTCGATTGTCGGTTGCTGACAGATACGCTCGGGCTTATGCCGAATATGAAAAACACTATCCGCAAGCCGTAGCGGAAGGCCCAGTTAAGGTCGGGCCGAATGGTGGTGATCTGTTCAACTTCCTTTGGTCGGTGGTTGAGAAGCTGAATGAACGCCTTGCCAAGCTAGAGGCAAAACTCAAGATTGATCCTGATGGCGAGGCGACGGTTACGACCGCACGCGGGCCAAAGACTAAGGCCGATGAGTACCTCGAAGACTGACCGCACCACAGATTACGCACGGCGGGTGGTGGATGGAAAGATTGTTGCGGGTGAGTTCGTTAGGCTGGCGTGCCAGAGACATTTGCGCGACCTCAAGGAAGGCCCAAAGCGCGGTCTGAGATGGGACGTGATTGAGGCAGATCGGGCGATTGATTTCTTCCCGTCAGTCCTGTCGATCACGGAAGGCGCTAAGGTTGGTCTGCCGTTTGAATTGTTGCCCTGGCACTTGTTTGTCGTGGGCTCGATTTACGGCTGGAAAGACAAAAACGGCCTGCGTCGGTTTCGTTCTGTGTGGCTAGAGACCGGCAAGGGACAGGCTAAGTCGCCTCTTATGGGTGGGCTTGGCCTCTATGAAATTTTGGGCCGCAAGAAGCAGCGGGCCGAGGTCTATGCAATTGGTGAAGACCGCAAGACTTCAAATGTGCTTTTTAGGGACGCGGCGGCTATGTGTCGCGCGCCTATTCCGGGCAAGGGTGAGGAAACTCTGGTCGGCTCGGGCAAGGTGATCGTGCGCGGCTTTGGTGATAACGCTTGGAAGATCGAGCATCCAAAGAGCCAGTCAAAGTTTGAGCCGCTGGCAAACAGTGACGCGGTTTCGGGGCCTAAGCCTGTCTTAGTTTTGGCGGACGAAATCCACGAAATGAAGACCGGCAAAGCTATCGAGATTTGGCGCGCTGCTATCAACAAGATGAGCGGCGACCCGATGATGGTTTTGGGTACGAACACGCCATCGGTCGATCAGCAAGTTGGGTCTGGTTATAGCGAATATTTCCAGAAGGTGATGCGCGGTGAGTTCATCGACGACACAGCCTTCGCCTATATCGCTCGGGTCGATAAAGACGACGACCCATTTAACGATGAAAGCTGCTGGATTAAGTCTCTGCCCGCTTTGGGCATCACTTACCCGGTCGAGAATATCCGCAAAGCTGTCGACACCTCGCGGAATATGATTTCCACGGCGCTGACGACAAAGCGCCTGTACTTTGGGATTCCTGTCGGGACCGCAGGCTTCTGGATTGCAGAAGACGCATGGACCAAAATTCAGGGCCACGTAGACGAAAATGAAATGCTCGGACGGCGCTTGCATCTGTCCTTGGATTTGTCTCAAAAGAACGACCTCACCGCGCTGTCTGGCTGCTGGGAAGGCGAAAAGCTAAACGTCAAGACTTGGTATTGGACCTGCTCCGAGCGGCTGGCCGATAGGTCGACCAAGGATAAGATTCCATATCGGGAATTGGCTGAGGGTGGTTTTATCACGATCACCGATAGCCCGATTATCGACTATAGCTTTGTGGCTGAGCAGGTTCGTTCGCTATGTGTGGCCCATGACGTGGTGCAGCTCTGCGTTGACCCCTCGTTTATTGGTGACTTCATCAAGGCTTGTAACGACATTGGCTTTGACGTGTGGCGCTATGAGGGGCCGGATAAGCCGGAAGGCGTGGGGCTCAAGATCATAAGTCACGCGCAAGGTTTGCGGGTTTTGTTCGAGGGCAAGCAGCTTTGTATGCCGGTTTCTATCCGGCACCTCGAAGACCACATTCTAAAAGACACAATCACGATTGACGCAAGCCGCATGACGGACATTTGCGCCTCGAACACGGTTATTCAGGCCGACGCTCAAAAAAACAAGATGTTCGAGAAAAACAAATCTCGCGGAAGGATTGACGGCATGGTTACGATTGCGATGGCCGTTGGTTCTGCGACGTCTGAGATTGAGGCGCGCGGCCCATCCGTTTATGAAACCAGCGGGCTCTTGATGGTCTAATGGGAATTTTCGACGGCTGGGGCCTGAAGCCCAAAACGACAAATCAAATCACGCAAGTGAACGCGGCGGGCCAGTCGTTTAATGGCCTGAATGATCCTGCGTTTTATGAGTATGTTCGAAACGGACTAGTAACCGGCACGGTTTCTGCGTCTGATGCGCTTAAAAATACGGCTGTTTTGCGGTCGGTTTCTTTGATTTCTGGTGTGATTGGTCGCATCCCCTCGCCGATTAAGCAGGTGAGTGCGGACGGTCGGATCATCGAGGCGGTGAATAATCCGCTGTATCGTGTTTTCATGCACCGACCCAACGCATGGCAGGACGCAAACCAGTTTAAGAAGCTGATGCAATTGTGGCTTCTGGTGCATGGAAACGCTTATGCGCAGGTGGTGCGGGTTGGCGAGCGCGTCGTTGCGCTGAATCCGATCCACCCTAACAAGGTCGTGGTTTCACAAAACAACGATTTCAGCCTCAAGTATCGGGTTACGCTGCCAGATGGCAGCTATCGAGAATACACATCGCGCGACATTCTGCATTTGCGCGGCGATTCCGAAGATGGGATTAGCGGTGTCTCGCCGGTTCAATTGGCTGCCGATGTAATCAACTCGCGCGTTGAGGCTGCTAAGGCTCAAAACCGCGTGTTCTCAAATGGCATGATGGTGGGCGGCAATCTATCGCATCCGGGCAAGCTGTCGCCTGAAGCGCGGGCTAACCTTATCGCCAGCATGGAACGACGCCACGCGGGCTCTGAGAACGCGGGCAAGTGGATCGTCACAGAAGAAGGCATGACGGCTAAGCCGTTCGCCTCAACCGCTGTAGACGCTCAATTGGCTCAGTTTCAGGCGCTATCGGTGGAAGATATTGGCCGCGTGTTTGGCGTGCCGCGCCCGCTATTGGGTGTCGACGATACAAGCTGGGGCTCTGGCATTGAGCAGCTCGCAATTCTGTTTGTTCGCTTTGGTCTAGCGCCTTGGTTCGACGTTTGGGAGCAAGCCGTCAAGGTCGCGCTTATCCCAGAACGCGACTGGAACACGGTGATGCTTGATTTCGATGAGCGCGAGCTGTTGCGCGGCACGATCAAGGAACAATTTGAAGCCTACGCAAAAGCGGCGGGCTCTGGTGGGCATCATCCTTGGATGGAGCCGAACGAAATTAGGCGTGAACAAAATCTCGGGGAACATCCTGACGGCTTCGGGCTCACCCCGGCTGGACAGGCCACGCCAGCATCACAAGGGGCGACACTATGAGCAAAATTGAATTGCATAGGCCGCAAGCCTTGGCGAAAGCTGAATCGATTGATTGGGACGCACCAAGCGAAGCGCTTGCCCGATGGGCCGAAATTGGCGTTTTTGCGGCAAGCGAAGATCCAAACACAATCTCGATTTTTGACTCTATCGGGTATGATCCTTGGACTGGTGGCGGCTTCAATGCAAAACGCCTTGCCGGTGCTTTGCGCGCTATCGGAAACAAGGACGTCACGGTCGCCATTAACTCTCCAGGCGGCGATATGTTTGAGGGTCTGGCCATGTATAACATGCTGGCCGACCATCCGGGCGCGGTGACGGTCAAGGTTATGGGTGTCGCGGCGTCTGCTGCGTCGATCATTGCTATGGCTGGCGATGAAATTCAGATGGGCCTTGGCTCATTCCTGATGATTCACAACGCATGGGGCGCGGTGATCGGCAACCAGAACGACATGCGCGAGGCTGCAGACACGTTTGCCCAGTTCGATAGCGCGATGGCTGACATTTACGAGCATCGCACAGGCATGGACAAAAAGAAAATTGCCAAAATGATGGACGCTGAGACCTTTATGACGGCCAAGGATGCTGTCGACATGGGCTTTGCAACGTCCACATTTGAGGCGGAAAAGACAGAGGCGGACCCTAAGGTTAGCGCGGACATTCGTGCCAAACGTGAGTTTAGGGCGATCTGCGCCAAGGCTGGCAAGAGCCGATCTGAGACCAATCAACTCTGGACTAATTTTTTTGGCACGTCTGGCGCTGCCAACCAAGGCACGCACGACGCTGCCGAAACTGACAAGCCGAGCGCTGTCATCGAACCGGCGCTAGCCGCGAACCTCCTATCCCTTTTCAAGTCGTAAAGGACTGATGAAATGACTTTTAATCCAAAAAGCTTCCGTGGCATTGCCTCGGTAAAGGCAGACGCCTCCAATCCTAACGCCATCTTGGCACAATTGACCAAGGCTTTTGAAGATTTCAAGGCCGAGAACGACGCACGCCTCAAGGGCAAGGCTGACGTAGTAACCGACGAGAAGGTTGATCGTATCAACGCTTCGGTCGGTGACTTGCAGGCCGCAATTGACGAGCAGGCCAAGAAGCTGGCAGCGTTCGAATTGAACGGCACCGGCGCTGGCAAAGGCCGCGTCGTTGACGCGCAATACACTGGCGACTTCAATAAGTTCATGAAGACTGGCGACGTCAGCGCAGCCTTGACTAAGACCACGCCTGCAGAGGGTGGCTTTACCGCTCCGACTGAATGGGATCGCACGATTACTGACAAGCTGGTGATTATCTCGCCAATGCGTCAAATGTGTTCGGTTCAATCGATCAGCGTCAACGCATTCTCGAAGCTGTTCAACAACAAAGGCACCGTCTCGGGCTGGGTTGGCGAAACTGCCGCACGTCCTGAAACCGCGACTCCAACCTTCGGCAGCGTGACCTACGCGACTGGCGAGCTTTATGCGAACCCATCGGCAACCCAGCAAATGCTGGACGATGGCCAAGTTGACCTAGAGCAATGGTTGGCCGCTGAAGTTGAGCAAGAGTTTTCGCTTCAAGAGAACATTGCTTTTGTCTCTGGCAACGGTGCAAACGGTCGTCCAAACGGCATCTTGACCTATGTGACTGGCGCTGCAAACGCTGCGGCTCACCCTTATGGTGCGATCACTCTCACCAACTCGGGTGCAGCCGCTACCGTGACTGCAGACGGCATCGTCAACTTGGTCCACGCATTGCCAAGCGCGTTCCTGCAGAACGCTATGTTTGCAATGAACCGCGACACCATGCGCGCCGTTCGCCTCTTGAAGGACAACACAAACCAATACTTGTGGCAGCCCTCCTATCAAGCTGGCACGCCGTCCACCTTGGCTGGTTATGGCGTCAGTGAAGTTGCAGCCATGCCAAACTTGGGTGCAGCCTCCAAGTCGATCCTGTTTGGCGACTTCAAGCGCTCCTACCTGATCGTTGATCGGGTTGGCGTTCGCCTGTTGCGCGACCCATTCACCAACAAGCCTTACGTGATGTTCTACACCACAAAGCGCGTCGGTGGCGGCTTGCTAAATCCAGAATCCATGAAGTGCCTCAACACTGCGGTTTAATCTGAAACGGATTGGGCGGGGCTTAATCGCCTCGCCCATACCTTTAAGGGCTCCCCATGTTTAGACCTGTCCTAGTAACGCCACCGACGCTTACTATGGTCTCACTTGAGGAGGCCAAGCGCCATTGTCGGGTAGATTTTAACGACGATGACGACCTAATTTTTGCCTTAATCCAGACCGCGACGTCTTATTTTGATGGCTACAGCGGCGTGCTTGGTCGCGCGCTATTGCCTCAGACATGGCGGCAGGATTTTGACGGTTTCTATGACGTGATGCGCCTGCCAGTTGGGCCCGTGCAATCCGTCACAAGTGTGATTTATCAAGACATTTCGGGGGTCGACCAAACCCTTTCCGGGTCTGACTACGTGCTTTTGACCGACGATTATGGCGCTTATATCCAATTGGCAGCCGATCAGTCTTGGCCAGACGTGGGCGAACGAGCCGATGCGGTGCGGGTCACTTATTCGGCTGGTTCGGCTACGGTCATTCCGGCCATTCGCATGGCGGCTTTGCTTCTAATTGGCCACTGGTACTCCAATCGCGAGGCTGGCGTTGTTGGCTCTATGTCTGATTTGCCTATGGGCGTAGACGCCTTAATCGCGCCGCATCGGGTGCTTCAGCTGTGATCTCTGGCTCCCGTGATCGCCGCATAAAGATCGAGCAGCGGCAAGTCACGCTCGATAGCTTTGGAGGCTCTGTCGTCACTTGGAGCGATCTCGGCACGCGCTGGGCTGCATCCAAGCCAGTCAAGGACGGCGAACGGTTCGGCAATGCTGAGGCAATCGCCACGATCACGCACAGGTTCTCAATCCTTTGGGATGTGAACATGTGGGATCAACTAGATCCAAAGTGCCGCATCACTTTGGACGGTCGCAGCTATGACGTGGTGGCCGTGAAGGAAATCGGACGACGCGAGGGTATCGAAATTAGCGCGACGGCTCGGGCTGAAAATGGCTAGAAATTTCGGGGAATGCTCATGATTGGCGTCAAGGTCGAAACACCAAAAGCAGGACCGGGAATTGGCGATGGCGTCAGGGGTCTCGGCACAAAGATCGCCACGGCTGATGGGCATGAGATTAAGGGTGTTCGAGAAATCAACATCAATATCGCGGTGGATGATTATGTCCGCGTAACCGCTGAAATCGCAGCGCACACAATCGAGGCTCATGGCGAATTGAACCTGGTTGTGGCGCATCCTGTCACTGGCGATCTAACATCCGTCAAGCAAATCACCTTTGCAGACGGCTCGGTCTGGCCTCCCGTTGGCTAGGTTCAAAGTCGAAGGCCTGCGCGAATTAGAGCGCGCCTTGGCTGAATTGCCCAAAGCGACGGCCAAGAACACGCTCAATCGGACGCTAAAACTAGCCGCCCAGCCTATCGCGGACGAGGCGCAAAGGCTGGCACCGCGCGACACTGGCGGACTGGCTGAAGGCATCATGGTTACAGCCAAGAAGCCTAAGAAGCACAAGCCCAAATCAGGGCGTGCGACCGCTGAAATCTATGTCGGGCCGAAAGCGAAATCCCGAAACGCGGTGCCGCAAGAGTTTGGCACGAGCAAATCGGCGGCTCAACCATTCATGCGCCCAGCTTGGGATTCCAAGCAAAACGAGGCGCTGGAAATCATTAAATCAGAGTTGGGCAACCAGATCACTAAGGCGGCTGAAAGGCTGGCAAGGAAGGCCGCACGCAAGGCAGCCAAGGGGGCGTGATGGAAGAAGCTTTGCGAACCTATTTGCTGGCCCAGAGCGGCGTTTCTAGCCTGATTGCAGACCGCGCCTATTGGAACATGCGGCCACAAGCAGCAAGCCTTCCTGCGCTAGTTCTACAGGTTATAGACCGCACGCCAGCCTATGCGATGGACGGCAATTCGGCACTCGCTGAGACCCGCGTGCAGGCTGATTGCTACGGCCTCACCTATTCGCAAGCCAAGACCTTAGCGCGGGCAGTTCGCGCACCATTGGACGGCAAGCGGTTCACACAAAGTTCAATCCGTTTCGAGGCATTCCGCCTGGACGAACGAGACCTGTCCGAAGCGGGCACGACTGAGGCCGAGCGGGTTCATCGCATCAGCCTTGACTTTCAAATCTGGCATCAGGAGTAAATAAAATGGCGGCTAAGATTGGCTTAGGCACTACCGTTGGATATGAAACCACGCCGGGAAGCGGCACCTATACGACTGTCGGCGAGGTGTTCGAGTTTTCGCCCCCACAGTCGTCTATGGACACGGTGGACGCGACCGACTTTTCGCACGCTGACGGTCATCGCCGCTTCATTGCTGGCCTGATCGATCCGGGCGAGGTGACTTTCACGCTCAATTTTGACCCTGCTTTGGCGGTCTATGGCGCAATCGACACGATCTATAAGGCGCGCGTCATTCGCAAGTGGAAGTTTGCTTATGCCGGTTCGACTGTAAACACGGTGGTCGACGCCTTCGTGACTGGCCTGTCTCGCGCCGTCCCGATGGACGACAAGATGACGATGGAAGTCACCTTGAAGGTTTCTGGCCTTCTGACTGAGGCGGCTTCGTAATGAAGTTTGCGCCAGTTCCTTTCACTGTCGGCGAGTCCCAATATCAAGTGGTGTTGGGTCTTGCCGAGGTGGCCACAATCGAGAAAACTTGCGAGGCAGGCTTTCCGACTGTGATGAACCAGCTCCAAATGGGCTTCTTGTCCGCGATCTACACGGTCGCTTCGGTGTCGGTGAAGGTCAAAAACGATCTTGGTTTCGTGCCTATCGAAATGAATGAAGTCGGCCTGATCTGTAACGATAAGGACGCAGGCTTTGTGAAGGCATTGGCCACGGCTACCGAGCAATTGGGAAACGTGCTTGGCTTGCAGGAACCCTCCAAGAAACCTTCAAAGAGTGGGTCCGCCTCGGACTAGACCCGCAAGCCTTTCTCTCGCTCGATGATTGGGCGGTTGAGGCGGCGTTCGAGGGTGCGATTGAAAAAGATCGCAACAGTTGGAAGCAAGCCGCCTTTATCGCGCACCAATCTGGATCGATGGCACGCGTTAAAAAAGTGCCACCGCTCAAAGAAATGATCTCACAATTTGATCCTAAGCCGAACAATTCAGCCGAATTGCTGCGGATGACACTAGAAGCCTTGGGAGGCGTGACACATGGCAAGTAACGCCAACATCGGCTCCCTATTTGTTGATCTCGGTATCGACACGGCGGCTTTCTCGGACGGCTTGAAGAAGGCCTCTGCGTCGGCTGGTGGGTTTGGCGCTAAATTTGCGGCTATCGGTAAAACGGTCGCTCTGGCCGGGGCTGCAATGGCGGCTTCGGCTGGGGCGGCCTTTGTCACATTTGGAGCTCAAGCGTTAACCGCCGCCGATGACATTGGTGATGCTGCGGCTCGTATCGGTATTTCGGCGGAAGCGTTTCAGAAGCTAGGCGCTGCGGCGTCTGCGGCTGGTGGCACGCCCGAATTGATGACGGCGGCGCTTGATAAGTTGAACGTGGGTTTGGGTGCTTTTGTCCAGACTGGCGGCGGTCCAGCGGCGCAAGCATTTAAGGACATGGGGCTCGCCTCAAAGATTGCGAGCGGTGAAATCCAGACTGCGGATCAGGCTTTCTATGCGGCGGCTAAGGCGATGGAGGGCATCGAAAGCCCCGCTGAAAAAGCCCGCATTTCGATGCAGCTTTTCGGTCGCGCGGCTGGTGCTGACATGCTCGAAGTGTTGGCGGCTGGTGAACAAGGCCTGAAGCAATACGGCGAAGCCGCGGCTAGTAGTGGCCGGATCATGTCAAACGAGATGGTCGAGAAGCTGCCTGAAATGAAGGTCAAGCTAGACGAGGCCAAGTTAGCCCTGTCGCAAATGGCCACGGTGTTCGCAGGGCAGGCGCTGATCTCGACCGAACGATTTTTTGACGCGCTCGGGCCTGCGATTTCAGAAGTTCGCAAAATGGCCGTCCAGGTTGGCGAGTTCTTGCGGCCATCTATGGAAGCTCTAAGCGCTTCATTTTCCAAATTGGCCTCTAATCAGGCCTTCATGACGTTCCTAAAGGGCGTTGGTGCGTTGGTTGGCGGGACTTTGGTTGTCGCTTTTAGGGCGTCTGTTGAGCTAATCAATCTATTCGCGAAGGCGCTTGACTGGGCGTTCCAGAAGATCGCGCCGATGATCAACGCAATCGAAAAGCTGATGCCTAAGATTGCTTCTGTCTTTGCTCCGGCAACCGCAGCAATGAACAAGTTCACCAACACCGCCAAAAAGATGGAAAACGACGTCACGGGCAATAGCTACGTGCCGGACATGGTGGATGAGATCGTTCGCCAGATGCAAAAAGCCGACAAGGCGTTCAACAGCAGCGAGCAGGTGATGCAGCGCTATGTTGAGAACGCCAAGCAAATGGCTGCGGACGTTCGCGCCTTTGACCTTATGTCGCAAGCCGAGCGCGCTTCTGGTGCTATCTCCCGCGCTGATGCACGCGCCGCACGTCCTGACTTCTTGGGCAATGTTGGCGCACTCAACGTCAAGGATTCCCCGCTTGCCTCGACTGACTGGATCGACAAGTGGAAAGACGGCCAAACCAAGGCAATCAACGACAATGACGAATTGCGTTCGGCCTTTGCCAACACATTCAGCGAAGGTCTGTCCGAAGCCCTAAACGGCAACGGCGGCAACTGGATGAAGACGTGGTTCCAAAAGACGCTGCAGAACGCCTTCCAAAACGCCATGAGCAACCTGGGCGGCTCAATTTTTGACATGCTGAAGGGCTCTGGCGGCGCAAAATCAAGCGGCGGCGGGCTTGGTGGTATCTTCAATTCTGTCCTGTCGTTCTTCACAAAGGCCCCCGGCTTCGCGACTGGCGGCTCGTTCAAGGTCGGCGGCTCTGGCGGCACCGATTCCAAATATATTGGGATGCGTCTCACCCCCGGCGAAATGGTCAACGTGTCCAAGCCCGGAAACGATAATGGCGGCCAGCTCGTCATTCCTGTGTCGCTTGGTGGCGAGCAGATCGAGACGATCATGGTGGACATCGCAACCCGTCAAGCTACGGTTGTCACGGGCGCGGCGTTCCAAGGCGTCTCGACTTCGCAATCGCGGGCTAAGACTTATTCGAGGTTCGCACGATGACCTTCACTTGGCCTTCGGGCGTGATCGGCAATGTGCAAACCGAGACGCCTATCGCACTTGGTAATCCCCAAACTAGCCCGCTGACTGGAACTACTCAGGGCGGCGGGTCTAGCGTGATTATGTGGTCGCTCGGCCTAGAGTTTCCGCCACAGACCAACCTGTCAAACGTGCGCGCGGTTCGCAACATCTTGGCTAAGGCTAAGCAGGACACGGTGGCTATTCAGGTTCGCCAGCCGGGGCTTACAATTGGCAGTCCGGGAACGATTACGGTGGCGGCCGGACACACGGCAGGCACCAAGACTTTGCCGCTGCAAGGCATTGCAGGCGGCTTTGGTTTCGTTGCCGGCCAGTTCATTTCGATTCAAACTGGCGGGCGCTGGTATCTCTACACCTTGGACGCTGACAGCCCCGCAGGCGCGTCGTCTCGTTCGGTCACTTTAACTAGCACGACACGGGCGGCTCATGCGTCTGGCAATTCGGTCGAGGTCTCAGCGCCTTGGATTGAGGGCTGGATCGAGCAGACATCGCTGACGGCTAACACGGCAGCCCATTACGGCTTCACGCTTTCGATTAGGGAAGCGCGATGAGCATCATCACGGCGTCTCAAGGTGACGCGCCCGAGTTCATTGAGTTGGTCGAGATCACTTGGCCTTCTGGCGTCGTTCGCATGCTGAAGGGCCCAGGTATCGTGACGGCTTTTTCCCAGACTTGGGAATCGATCAGCGACACATGGGGCCAGATTTTAGCCCTTGGTGCGCGGTCTGAAAAAGCTGGCGAGATTTCTAACCGCGACTTGGTTCTAACCACTACGGCCTCGGTTCGCACGCAGCTTTGGTATGGCGCGACTAGATGGTCGCAGGTCCGTATCTGGGAAGCCAGCCGCGACCCGATCACTGGCACGGTCGATGTAGCTACAGACCCTTGGATTGGCTTTGTCGATGACGTGCAGGCCGAGGACGGTATCGACGGCGCGGTCACCGTCACGCTTGTTTCTAACGCGGCAATCCTTCGCGAGCCCGATGCAGGCGCGCTGACTAGCACGACCTCGCAAAATCGCTTCGTCACTGGCGACACGGCTTTCGACTTCATCAGCGGGCCGGTTCGCGATCCGTTCAGCCTGCAAGGTGTGAACCCAGATGGCGGCTACAATAATGGATACGGCAGCGGCGGCGGTTTCGACTTTGGCTTTGAAAACACGTTCGAGCGATAAATGAACCTCTATCAACGCACGATGCACACGCAAAAGCTATTTGATGAGTGGCACTTGTCGCCGCATGTCTGGGGCTCGCTCGACTGCGCGCACATGGCGGCTCGTATGGCTGAAATCATGACGGGCAACAATCCGGCAAAAGATTGGCCTGCTTACGAGAGCGAACAACAGGCCTTTAAGGTCATTCGTGGTCTTGGTTTCAAATCCCTGCAGGATGCGGTATCAAGCTACGCGACCCTGCTGGATGGGCCTCTATTCGCCATTGCGGGCGACATCGTGGCGATCAAGGGAAGTAAGGCTCGCATGCCTGCGCTTGGTGTCTGTCTCGGGCCTGATGCGGTGCTTTGCTTTTGGTCTGACTTGGACGACGCGGGGCAGATTATTCCCGGCACGTCAAAGGCACGGCGTTTGGATATGCAATTTGCCGAATCCGCCTGGAGGGTTGCTTAATGGCTGATCCTATCTCGGCGGCGATTGCGGCTTTCTCTGCGGCGGCGGCTTCGGTCACAGCGGCGGCGACCACGGCCCTAGTTTCGGCAGGTCTAAGCACGGCGGCGGCGGCGGCAATTGCATCGGCTGGCACTCAGTTTGCAATCACAGCCGCAGCCACAGCCACAATGTCGGCTCTGTCGCCAAAACCTAAAATAAACGCGACCGCCTCGCAGCTACAAACCAAGGTCGGCGCAGTCACACCTCGCGCTATCATCATGGGGCGCACGGCTGTTGCTGGAACACTCTTGACGCCAACGCCGCTAAAGTCTGGCAAGGATGATCGGTTCGCGTCCAACTTCTATGCCCTCTCGCACGCGGGTCCATCTGGCGTGGTTGAGAGCATCCAATGGGGTGACGATACCGTTACTTTCGACGGCAGCGGCAATGCAATTGGCAAATACAACGACAATATGTGGCTATTCCAAAAGAATGGCGACTGGAACCAGACCGCGATTTCTTATGCAGGCCATCCGGTTCTAGGCTCTAGCACGCCATCGGCTTGGGATTCGACTAAGCGGGCAAGGGGCTGCTTGGTCGTGGCCTTGGTTGTTCGATACGCGGCCAAGGTTTTGGGCGGGAATATGCAGACGCCGCTATTCGTGGTGGATGCCAATGCGGTGGCGCTCACAGACCCGCGCACAGGTTCGGCGGCTACCACACAGGCACAACGCAGAAACCCTGCTGTATGGGCTTATTCGTGGCGTCTAGGCTGGTTTCAAAACTCTAAGCGCGTCATCGGTATGGGGCAGGCTTCGGGCGAGCTTCACGCGGCGGGCTATGCCTATGCGGCGAACGTCGCTGATGCCAATGGCTGGACAATCTCAGGCGAGGCGACGACTGCTGATGATCGGTACGCGGTCGAGATGGCCATGCTTCAGGCATGCGCCTCGATCCCGGTCGAGCGCAACGGTCTGCAATCGGTGGTGGTTTCTGCGGTTCGCTCTAGCGTCGGCACGATCACGAGCGACGACCTACGCGGCGCGGTCAAGTGGCGCTATGCCACACAGCAAAGTTCGCGGCCAACGTCGGTGCAAACCCGCTATCGGTCTGAAAGCAATCGCTGGCAGATGGTCGAGGGCGCAGAAGTCACCGACGCGGCATGGCTCACAGAAGACGCAGGGCGCGAAAAGCGGGTCACGGTAGAATATCCCTATGCGGCGGGTGGTTCAGCTCATGTTGGCCATCTGGCAGCCTTGGACGCCTCTAATTCGCGCGAGCCTTTAATCTTTAGCCTGCCATGCAAACAGCGCGCACGATATGCGGGCTTCGTTGGCGATGCGGTCACGGTATCACTGCCTGAGATTGGCCTGTCATCCACCAAAGTGATCATCGTTTCGCGCGTCGTAAACTCTGACGGCACGGTCGATTATGAGCTATTGGTCGAGACGGACGCGAAATATGCATTCGCGGCTGGTAAAACTAGCGCGGCTCCATCTTTTACCTTGAATCCGGGCTTCGACATCTTCTCAGTGCCCCAGCCTTTAGTTGGTGAATGGTCATCGGCGGCGGTCACGCTGTCGGAAGGCACCACAACCTTACCGGCGGTGCGGGTCACGGGATCTGCGGCGGATTATACATTTTGCACCGGCTTAGTCTTTAAGCTGAGATTAAACACAAGCGGCGCGCCCTGGCTGGTTTCTGATGAAGCGCCACCAAGTGCGACGCAACACGAATTCAGGGGTTTGACGCCTGATACTAGCTATGTGGCGGGCGTTTCCTATCGCGGTGCAACCGGTGTTGAAGGGCCGGTGCGCGAATTGGGTGCGGTCACAACCGGCGTTTTGATCGTCGGCACGGTGGCAAGTGTTGATTTTGCCGGTGTGACCGGATCAACCAAGCCCGAAAACAATGCGACGGTTGGCGGGCGCGTCGGGGTAAACATCTTCCCCAACTCGGGCAGTACCCCGCTACCCGGCACACAGTTGCTAAATGATCAGATCGGCATTGACGCAAACGGGCGCCTGACCAACACGGGAACAGGCTCGGCGGTTGTCGGTAACGCGCAGATCACAGTTGACGCAAACGGACGTTTGACCACAACTGGGACAGGCACGACAGTAGTCGATAACTCCAAAATAGCTTTGACCGACGGCGCGGTCGCTACAGTAAACACCCGCATCGCGACTGAAGAAACTACCCGTGCATCTGCTGACAGTGCTTTGGCGACTAGGGCCACCAACCTCGAATCGACCGTCAATAACGCAACGACGGGTGTTGCAGCTACAGCCGCTCGCTTGACGACTGAAGAAACTACCCGTGCATCTGCTGACAGTGCTTTGGCTGCCCGGAGCACCACCCTTGAAGCACAGATGGCCAACACCTCTGGCTCTGGTCTACAGTCGCGTATCGCAACTGAGGAAAGCACTCGCGCGTCTGCCGACTCCGCACAGGCTTCGCAGATTACGACGCTGAGCGCGACTGTAAATGCTAATCCAAATCTGTTTCCTTACCCGACTCCGATAAATAATCGCACGCCAACTCAACTTGGATGGACTGGGACTCCCATAACTTCTGTCTATTCTTCCGGCGTCGGAGGCTTGGTTTACTATAGAGCACGCGCGTCAGGCGGTTCAGCGCTAAATGAGGGTTATCAATTCGACCTACCCGAAACGATGGCTTTCAGCACGGGACAACAGTTCACTTTTTCGTGCTACGGTTATGCCGGATCGGCAACTGTCGGTGATCGAGTCTATGCGTTCTTAGAGTTCAGATCGGCTGACAACTCGACAAGTCTTTACATAAGCCCCGCAATGACGCTCAACAGCGGCGGGACCAGACAGGCTGTAACAGGTACTTTCCCCGGCTCACCTACCAACGGTAGACTACGGGTTATCTTCATACGTGAGTGGCCTTCGTCTGGAAGTTACCAAGACGTTGTGTTCAATATGATTAAGGTTGAATGTGGTCCTGTTGCGACGGCATTTACGAACAGCGCGCAAGTAATTGTGAGCGCAAACGCGATTGCAACACTCAACGACAGCGCAGCTTTCTGGCAAGTCTTGGTTGCGGCGTCTGGGGGTGACCCCGCAATCGTTCGACTGTTCTCAGGTCTTGGCGGGTCTGAAATTTCACTTGCCGCTAAAGTCCTGAGCCTGATTAACACCTCATCTGGTGTAGCGATGCCTGTAATGCGCGCCACTGGCGGCGAAGCATTCTTTCAGCGCCCAATCAGTTCTGACTTTGGAACGCGCCGGGTGACAATTGGGCCGGGCTACGGGGTCTTTGGCTCCGAAGTCGTGCTTTGGTTCGGCCCGTCCACTATCGCGCCAGCAAACCAATCTCGGACAAACTGTATCTTTGCGCTCGGTACTGACGGCATCGTCTACTACGGCGGAACCAATCTTGAGGTTGGCGGCATGCAGGGTACGCTGAACCTGTACAACGTCAATTTGACGCGGTCAGGAGCAGGTTCCACAGTCCAATCCATGACAGCCACAGGCTTCGCGCCCGGCACTATCAGCTATCTTTGGGAGTTGGTTTCAGGCGATGCGGTCAACATCGGTAGTACAACGGCTGCCACAACAAACATCGGGCACTCACTTTCTGTTGGACAGACCAAAACCAGCGTCGTGAAGTGCACAATGACCTCATCTGCCGGTCCTTCGACCTTCCGTCTGCTAAACATCAGCTCCTCTGAAATATCGTAAGGAGAACGAAAATGCCTGCACACCTGTTCAAGTACCTGATTGCTTCCGTCACCTTGGCGTCGCTTGCAGCTTGCGCCCCTAACAAGGCTAAGCCAGTCGATCCGGTTGCTTCGACCGAGCCTCGCGACTGCGACAAACCAAGTCGCGACGATCAAGGCCGTCCGGTGGACCTCTGCTAATGGACAACCTAGACTTTACCGACCTCTCAGCCAACGAAGTGTTTGATTTGCTTGCGCTGCACACCCGCTGGCTTGCGGAACAATACAAGGCGGGGATGCAAGCCGTACCGCCTGAAATGGTTGTAGCGGCGTTCCAATCTGGCGACCCGCAGAAGACCTTCTTTATCAACTCCGGCAACACGCATCTACCTGTAATGGCTGCTGCTACCGAGAGCATGAAGTCTGCGCCTGCAGTCGAGTTCTTACCCCCAATACCGTTACCCCAAGAGTAAAATGGTCTTGATCAATGCCTTCCCCTCAAGCCTTCGCAATTGCCGGAGTAGATCCAAATGAGTGAGCCTTCACGCCCCCGCACCATCCGCCTGACAGACGCCGAGTTAAAGTCAATCGCGCACGAGGCCGCGCAAGAGGCAACCAAGGCGCTAGAGGCGCGGATCACGAGCCTAGAGATGGCGCTCAAGTCTGGCCAAGGCGTCTTGATTGGTGCCGCTGCCGTGGTCGGATTCTTCTTGGCTGACGGTATCTCGCGGCTAAAACATCTGTTGGGGATTGCCGCATGAGAGATTGCTCTTTCACGGTGGATCGCGGCGCAGACCAGTCCATCCTGTTCAACATTTTCACCAGTGAAAGCCTAACAACGCGCAAGAACCTGACGGGCTGCACGGTGACGGCTTTTATTGGCGCGGGCACGGCGACCATCACCAAGGCGCTTCGGATCGTCGACGCACCTACAGGGCAAGCCGCCCTTGATCTCACACCCTCCGAAAGTCGGTTAATCTTGGCTGGACAACGGATGGACGCAGAAATCGAGCTTCGTGAAGGCTCGCTTCAAATCATTGTCGGGCGCGGTCGTGTGACGGGTCTCGGCGGAATCAACCTAGACACCTAAGGAGTAAAAGAAATGGCAATTCAATTTTCTGTAGCGGTTCGCAATGGCCGTCTCGATAGCTTCGAAACCACGGTCGGCACATCGCCAACTCTGGAAATCCGCTCTGGTTCTGCGCCTGCCAACTGTGCGGCGGCTGCTACCGGCACGCTCTTGGCCTCTATGGCTTTGCCGTCCGACTTCATGGCCGCAGCTTCAGCGGGCGCTAAGGCAATCTCAGGAACATGGCAAGACGCCTCAGCGGACGCCACAGGGACGGCTGGTTACTTCCGCATCAACCAAGGTGGCACATGCCACATGCAAGGCACTGTGACGGCTTCTGGCGGCGGTGGCGATATGATTATCGACAACGTGTCGATTGCAACTGGTCAGCAAGTAAACGTGACGGCCTTCACGCTGACTGACGGGAACGCCTAATCATGGGCCTGCTTGCCGACCTAGTCCAGCAATTTACAGCCACCACAGGCACGGGCACGGTGACGCTAGGCGCTGCCGTGACGGGTTTCCGCACGGTCGCGGGGGCTGGGATTGCTGATGGCGTTGTCGTGTCCTACGTCATCCAAGACGGCACCAATCGCGAGACCGGAACGGGCACGGTCGGCAGCTCTGGCACGACCCTGACGCGAACGCTTCTGGCATCATCGACGGGTTCGCTCTTGAACCTCAGCGGCTCGGCTGTGGTTGGGATCGCGCCTAATGCGGCGGACTTTACGGTAGATGTATATCCGCCTGCCAATTTTGGACCTCGCTATCGTTCTTGGCTCCTTGACCCTAACGATGCGTTGAATTTTAGTAATGGTGCTGGGCCGTTTGGTGGTCGGTATTTTTTAGCTCAAGACAACACTGTTACTTGGAGTCGAGTACTCATTCCATCTGGAAACGGTCGAGTTGCTCTCCGCCGCCGAATTACTAATTACACTCCTCAGGATGCTGGTTATGTTCGAGGTCAAAGCAATAACAGTTTTATCCTAGACCCTGATGCGGGGGCTGTTTGGCGCTGGAAGGCTCGGGTAAATTTAAGGCCGGATGGTCAGTCGGCGCCAGACGCGATTACACATCGCTATACTTACGTTTGCGGCTTCAGTTCCTCATGGACGGGTAGTGCTACTTCCGCAAGCAACGCGGCGTTTTTTCGTTATTACTACGACAGTTCTGCCGAGACTCCTGCTTTACAAGTAATAACTCGACGTAATAGTATTGGTCAAGGAACGGACATAAATGCTAATTTGATTATCGCTGGGTTTGTTACTTTAGAAATTGTCTTGAGTGCAGCCCAAGTTCTTTTCTATGTAAACGGCACACTAGTGGCAACGCACACAACGGTTCCCGATGGAGCGCTGAATGACGGTGACGTTTTTGTTAGAGAGGGTCACACAGGGGCGGTGAACATGGACCTCGCCTACATGTCAACGTCTGTAAGCTGGGGGAACGACGCATGATTATTCGAGACGTAGTGACCCGTTTAGATGGCTCGGTTGAGATTGTTGAGTTTGAAGCGCCGTCTCCGGCCCCTGTTGTTCGGCAGCGCGTCACCAAGGCAGCTTTTAAAATAGCAGCGGGGCAACTGGGTTTACTCGCAGCAATCGAAACCTTTGTTGACCAATTTCCCTTCGACGCACCGGCAAGAATCCTGTGGAAAGACGCAACAGATTTTCAAAGGTCAAACAGTCTATGGGACCTTTTTGCTCCGCAACTTAATCTTTCTTCCGAAGACGTAGATAACCTATTCAACATAGCAGGTCAGACAGACGATGCTTTCTGATAAAGAAATCGACAATCTATTCATCGAGGGGGCTAAGATCAGATAATGGCTGACATCATCGCTGAAAAAGTTGCGGAGTTCGATGCCGCGCTTCCAGATTGGGAGGTCGCGCGCATCCTCAACGAACCCGACGAGACGCTCCCAGAAATCGTCGAGATCCGGTCGAAACTGATTGGGCCGGGGCTAATCATGGAGACGCTCGGAGCGGACGCAGGGGCGGCTGTGCTCGACGCGCTGGAGGTTCTGGCCCAGAGCATACCGCGCGTGAAGTGGGCGATGCTCCTCATCAAGGGTGCGGGCGCGGATGCCGGGTCGGAAATGGTGCGCGATCAGATGGACGCACTGGCGACCCAAGGCGTGATCACCGCCGCACAAGCTGACGCGGTCAAGCGGCTTGGCGAAATTCGAAGTTATCCGTCGTGGGCAGAACACAACGGGGTTGAGGTGACGGCGCGAACCGTTGGTTTGGCGCGAGGAGGTGTATAATGGCAGTCGCAAAATGGGCTTCACCCGGGTCTCGCTCGTCGAACCTCGCTGGCACCGCGCTCAATTCGCTGGCCAACGGTTCGGCGTCATCGCTGATCAGTTATGACAACAGCACCGCGCGGGACCTCTACGCGGCGGTGGCCGTCAAGATTGGGTCAATCACTCCGGGCACGGGCGGCAGCGTCACGCTGCGGGTCTATGCGGGCGACGGGACGGACCTGCCGGACGCGAACGGCGGGGCCTTTGACAGCTACACGGCGGCGTTGGCCTCGGGCGCGTCTGCGAAGGTTGTCACGTTCCCGATGGTGCGGCTCTATCCCTTTCCCTGCCGCTTGCAGATTGTGAACAACGCTGGCGTGTCGTTCGCCGCGAGCGCGAATGAATTTTACGTCCGCACTTACAATGAGGATGTCAGCTAATGCCGCGCGGCGTCTCGCCTGTCGATGAGGCGAGGTTGCAGGGGCGGCTCTGGACGCCTGCGCAGGTGCTTCCAGCGGTGTGGCTGGACGCCGCCGACCTAAGCACGATCACCATTGCCACGGGTGTCAGCGAGTGGCGAGACAAGAGCGGGAATGGTGCGAACGCCACGCAGGCGGCGGCGGGTGCTCGACCTGCGTATTCCCAAACAGGCTTCTTTGGTTTGCCGGGGATCACATTTGACGGGTCGGACGACCAACTGGACGTCTCCACCACGCGGATGCGGAACACCACGCACGGCGTCTATTGGGTGTTCATTCGGCGCGGCACGGGCACCACTGGCGATGCTTATAAGCCTAGCGTTGGTGTCCTCGCTGGTGGTAATGACCGTGGCGCGCTGCATTACGTGAAGAACGGTAGCAATTTCGGGGCGTCGTATCCGTACTATGGTGCTCCGGCCATTTCAGCTTACGATCTGGGTTCCGGCACGGCGTACAACAATACCGACGCGCAGGTCATGGTATTCCAGAGCAACGTGACAGGCTGGGGCGTGTGGCGGAACGGCAGTTTGGAAGGAACCACCAACGCCATTGCTGCGCCGGACACCTCGAACACTGGCTTCACACTCGCGGGTCAAAATAGCCCGGCCCGGAAGTCCAATATCACGATGACCGAGTTCATTCTGCTTGAGACTACGGACAATCGCCGTCGCGAGACTGTCGAAGGCTATCTCGCCCATAAGTGGGGCCTGACCGCCAATCTGCCCGCCGCGCACCCGTTCAAGAACCGCCCGCCGCTGATCGGAGACTGATATGGCACTCCGTGTCCGCGTTCCAAAGCTGGCGGCACCCTCTGCGCCAGCACCTCCTACTACGATCGTCTATTCCGGCGTTGTCGGGGGCGCTCCCATTGGCGTGCTTGCGCTTGGTGATTTGGGTGTTCCTGTTGCTGCTGCTAGTGAAAATAATGCCACTTTAGCCGCAACGCTTGCCAGCGCCACGCTCGCATCTAGTGCGACGGTTCGGCTATCTGCGACGCTGACGGCGACACTTGGCGCTGCTACACTTTCGGCGGCGTCTACCGTCCGAAACAATGCGACGCTGACGGCGACACTAGGCGCTGCCACGCTCTCGGCGGCTTCTACAGTCCGCAACAATGCGAGCCTGTCTGTTAGCCTTGCCAGCGCCACACTCTCGGCAAATGCCACGCTCGGGTCTAGCGCCAACGCGACATTAAACCAGACATTGACCAACGCTACGGTGGCCAGCTCGGCGACCGTTCGCAATAATGCGAGCCTTTCTGGCACGCTATCCGACGCGACACTTTCGGCGGCATCTACTGTCCGAAACAATGCCACCCTATCAGTAAGCCTTGCAGCGGCTACCCTGTCGGCAAATGCTACACTAGGCTCTAGCACCAACGCGACATTAAACCAGACACTAGCCGACGCAACACTGTCTGGATCGGCAACGGTTCGCAATAACGCGGCTCTAACGGCCACTCTCTCAGGTGCCACTCTAGCCGCCACAGCCGCGCTAGGAGCGCAAAACAATGCCAGCCTAAGTCAGACACTAGGCGCGGCAACATTGGCCTCTAGCGCCTCTGTGCGGAATAATGCGGCCTTGTCTGGCACACTTGAGCCCGCGCTTGTGGCGTCCTTGGCGACGGTGCGGAATAACGCCGCGCTATCGTCTACCCTGTCAGCGGCAACATTGTCGGGCTCTATCGCCCTTGGGTCTGTCAGCACAGCGCAGGTAAACGCCACACTAAGCTCTGCAACCGTCATTGCTTTGGCGACGGTTCGAAATCAGCTTGCCCTTGGTGCGACACTAGCCAACGCAACACTAGCGGCGACTGCTTCGGTCTCTGGCGCGCCACAGTTTAACTTCACCCTTGAAATCGACCTAGCCATTCCAGACACGCAGCTAATCGCGGTCTCGATACCAGATAGCCAGACTATCGCGCTGGCGATTTCTGCCAAGTGATCGATCTGGCGGTCTAATCCGCACGGGCTCGTGTGGCGATAAAATCAACCTACAATTTAGGAGCAAAAGATGGTGACTAAGCCAGACTGGAACGCGCCTGTGCACGCGTGGACATGGGATCAATCGGCTGGGCTGATGCTTGATCCAGACGGCAAGCGATTTGCGGGTGGTTATTCCGGCAAACGTTCTGGCCTCAATAACCCGCTACTTCAAGATCAACGCGCCCACGGGCCGATTCCGCAAGGGCTCTACTCGATTGGTCCGCTGCGTCGGTCGGTCAAGACGGGTCCAAATATCATGGACCTGACGCCATTACCCGGAACCAACACATTCGGTCGGTCGGCTTTTCAAATTCACGGCGACAACGGCAAGGGCAATCGGTCGGCTAGTTCCGGCTGCATCATCCTTGGCCCTCAATTCCGCACCATCATCGGGAGAAGTGCGGTCAAGACGCTGCGCGTAGTGGCGTAGCTACAGGAGCAAAGCAAATGCAATACATCATCGATCGGTTCAAAGAACCTTCCACCTACGCTGGCTTGACTGCCCTCTTGGCGGCTTTCGGCGTGAACCTTGACCCCGGCTTGCTTCAGGCCGTGTTCGCCGTTGCCACCGCCTTGGCTGGCTTGGCTTCGGTGTTCGTCAAAGAAAAGCAAGCCTAATGTGGTTCAAAGCGGGCATTTCATTGGGTGTCGTGCTCGCTTTTGGGGCGGGATTGTGGTGGGTCAAGTCACGGCTTGATCTGCTGCAATCTACCCAAACTCGCCTAGCGCAGGTCGAGCAAATGCTCATCCAGTCGCGCAATGAGATTACCGCCCTTCAACTCGCCAATAAGCTAGACGCGCAAGAGGCCACCACAGGCTTTGAGAAGGCAGACTGGGCTTGTCAACAGACAGTCCGGCAAGCGGTCGCTGGCACGCGCGTGAAGCGAATTCCGGCGCAGGAGATCATCAAATATGTCGAAACTCCAGTGGGCAATTCTGATTGTCCTAGCGTTCGTGTTCCAGATTATTTCAGGGTGTCAGACATCCAAGAAGCCGGAACCGATCCTGATTAAACCTGCATGTCCTGCGGAGATTAGTGCGGAGATCAGGCCAGAACCAATCGCGCCTGTCGAGGCAATAACCAATGACGCGGGCCGTGATTGGCTGGCGATAGAGTTTCTCCCTTGGGCTAGAGAGAATGTGCGTCGGCTTGGTGAGGCTCGCAGCTGGTGCTTGCGGGGTGCTCAATAATGCCCCCTCCTAAGCTAGACCGCGACACGGCTGAGCAGGCTATCGCTTATGTCGAGATGGCTCTCAAGATGGGCAACCGACCGCAAAACGTGTTTGGCGTTGGTCGATCTGCTATGGAAGTCGCCGCTGAGAAGGCGTTGGAGGATGGCTTTACTGCCAGCCGGAAAGCCTTGCACTTTCGGGTCGCGCTGGCGGAAAAGTATTTTGGCCTCAAGCCTGATTGGTCGCTCTATACCCCGCCGCGCTACGTCCAGCCGGTTCCGCGTCAAGTCCTGTTTCCGGCATCGGTTCCAAACCCGCGCGCCTATGATCCGTTTGGCGAACGTGAGCGCGTTCTCATGATTGGCGACCTTCACCAAGACCCCAGGCATCCACACCGCGTTGAGGTTCTTGCATGGGCGGCTAGATTTGGATCTGATCGCAAGGTTGGTCGCGTCGTTCAAGTCGGTGATTGGGGCACGTTTGACGGTGCATCGTTCCATGACAAGAACGACACCTTGAAGGCAAGACTGAAGCCAACCATCAAGCAAGACCTCGACAACCAGAAAGAAAGCCTGATTGCGTTTCATGACAACAAGCCTGCCGACTGGAATCCAAAGCTAGACATCACGCTGGGCAATCACGAAAACCGCCTGCATCGTTTCGAGAACGCCAACCCCGAAACTGCGGGCATGTTCTCGAACGAATTAGAGACCAACTTCGCGCAGTTCGGCTGGCAAACGCGGCCCTATGGCGAGGTCATGTTTATTCAGGGCGTCGGCATATCCCACCACCCCACAAATGGCGCAGGACGGGCTTTTGGTGGCAAGACGGGGCCACAACGCGCCGCCAACGAATTAACCTGCTCGTTTATCTCTGGGCATACACACGCCTTCCAGCATTACACGTCCGGCAAGATCGGCCTTGTGTCTGGCGTCGATGTGATGGAAGTCGGCTGCGCTCTGCCTTGGGGCGAGATAGAGGACTATGCAGTAAACAGCATCACGAATTATTGGTGGGGCCTAGTCATTGTCGACCTTATGGGCGGACGGATCGTATCAGCTGAGAAAGTCGATATGATGGCCATTCGGGACATGTATTCTGATGACGGGGCCGATGTGGCTAGATTGCCACGGTTGAGGGCGTAATTACACCACAAAAAATGATTGATAGTGTAACCCGCCATCACTCATATGTGTTAACAAAAGCGCGGATTGTTAACACTAACGCCTAGTGTGTTAATAACGTCGCACGATGTTAACATATCGGCATTTTTCATATTTTCCGGCCAGTTCATAGCCACGATACGAAACCACGAATATTCCCGAAAAAGGATAAAGGTTTTATATCCCAATTCCGACATACAAGGCCAAATGAGCGGCAAAAGCGGGTCATATGAACCGGACTTAGAACCGGACTTTAAAGTGGACTTGTTAGAAAACCGCATGCCTTTTTCTAACGGCTAATTTACCCCGTTCGGTAATATTTGGCGAAATATCCAATAACTGGGCCAGAAATATCCATTACGGTAAAATTAAAGGTTCAAATGAACAGCAGAGCGCATTATTAATTTGCTCTAACATATTGAAAAGAATGGTGCCGCAGGGGATAATTGAAATCCCGACCTCATCATTACCAATGATGCGCTCTACCACTGAGCTACTGCGGCATTGGACGCGGAAATACCTACGTCTGTCGTTGAAGGCGCGCTGATACCCCGCTTACCCCTTTCTGAAAAGGGGTCTGACGCATATCATCTTCACATGAACGAATCGCCACCCCCAAAAATCGCAGTTAATGCGCTGACTAAGTCACCAGTTGCGAAGAAACCCTCCAAAGAAGAGCGGTTGAAGGCCGCTCTGCGTGATAATCTAAAGCGGCGCAAAGAGGCGGCTCGCAAGACTGATCCGGCCTAACGCTCACTGAGACCCCATGCGCAAGCTGGCAGCATCAATGCTTTGGCTCAACGCGACTTGGCCTTGCTCACCGCGAATATCGACCTTGAGCTTTGGCCCGCCCATTTTGTTCCACGAGACCTCAAGGAGGCCAAAGTTGCGGGCACGATAGGCTTCCCCAACCCGTAAGGCATTTGGCGGCAGTACATGCCAGACTTCGGTGAGACCCGAAGACGTGAAATCCCACAAAGGATAGGGGACATTGGCGTCTAGACGCGAAATTTCACCATAATGGGTGTCTCCCGACAAACAGATTAGGCCATTCGCTTTGGTCTTGCGGATCGTCTCAATCAGGCGCTGGTGGTCTTGCGCGTAATTGATCCAAGCCTCCCAGCCTGGAAAATCCGCAATAACTTGGAGTGAGCTGGCCAGGATGCGGATGTCGGCCGGCAGGCGCAATTGGGCCTCCAGCCAGCGCCATTGCTCTTCACCCAGCATCGAAGCCTTGAGTTCTGGATTGCGGGCATAGGGGCCGGGCACGGGCTTGCCTGCGGCGGCAAGCTCTTTTTCCCAAACGGCATAGCTTTTGCCACCAAGATCAAGCGGCAAGATCTCAGACCGATTAAAGCGTAGATCTGGCAAGATGATCTGAATGCGCTTGTCCGCGGGTCCAAACAGATAGGCACTATAAATCCCATCCCGGCTGCGCCGTGGGCTGGCAGCGGCCTCGCCCCAGAAGTCGCAGAAGATTTTGCGAGCCTCTTCTTTTATTGGATATTCGCTGCCCGCATCGTTTTCACCATAATCATGATCGTCCCAAACAGCCAGAATAGGGGTGGTTGCACGAAGCTTTTGAAAGCCCGGCTTCGCAGCCAATTGAGCATATTTGGCGCGCATCTCATTGGGGTCGCGGGTATCGAGATAGACATTGTCGCCGAGGAAGATGAAGAGGTCCGGCTTGGCTGCCAAAACGGCTTCCCAGATCGGTTGATCCTTGGATTCCTTCGCGCAAGAGCCAAAGGCAATACGGGTTAGGGCTTTACCTGCGATTGCTTGCGCACCGCTGGGCAAAAGGTCTGGCGCTGCGGCTGCAAGGCTGGGCGCTGCGGCTAAGCCTGCAGCAAGGGTTAGGGCATCACGTCTGCTGGTTGCCATAGTAAAGCTCCTTAGAAAAAGGGGCCCAAAGCCTGTGCTTTGAGCCCCTCAAGTACCCGGGGGGGATTGGTGATTAGAATGCCTTCTTCAAGGTGAAGACCACTTGTTGAGGCGCACCAGCCAACAGCGTTTGGTTGTCACCCGTGTTGCCAAAGCCGTTCGAGCCGATGGTCGAGACATATTGCTCGTCGCTCGCATTGGTGACGTTCAGCTGTGCTTCAAGACCTTCCAGCAAGTCATTGCCACTGAAACGATAGCCCAATGTGATTTCGGCCAAGGTGTACGCATCAACTTTGCCATTCACATCATCATTCAGATAGGTGAAGTAGCGTTCGCCGGTGTAAGACGCGCCCAATTTTGCGAACAAGCTGCCATTGTCATAGGAGAGCTCGCCCTTGAACAACACTTCTGGCGTGTTGACCACTTGCTTGCCCTTTGTAGCCGTAACCACAACACCCGCACGATTGACAACATTGTCGGCATATTCGGACTTGTTATAGGTCAAAGAGCCAAACACGTTAAACTCATCCGTCAGCTTATAGATGCCGACAAGCTCAGTCCCGTAAGAATTGACCGCGCCGACGTTCGACAGGATAGGCGCATTGCCCACGATGCCAGCGCCCTGCGAGATACCCAGCAAACGGTTTTCGAAGCGGACGACATAGCCTGCGACAGATGCTTCGAAACGATCGCCGCGAACCCGCCAGCCCAATTCGCCAGTGGTTGACTTTTCTGGGTCCAGAGTGCGGGAAACTTCATTCACATTGGCTTGGTTGCGTGAAGCAAATGGGCCAGCAGTTGCCGCCGACACATAAGCCGCCACATTGCGCGAGAAGGTGCCGAACACATTGCTGGTTGGGCTCAACTCATATTTGAAGCCTACTTGCGGCAAGAAGGCTTCGCTGGTGCGCAGTTTGCCGCTGATGCCGTTGGCTGCAGTTGGAACACCATTGTTGATGGTGGTGGTTGTCACTTCATTGGTCACACGAACCGACTTGAAACCGAGATTGACGGTCAAAGCGTCGCTTACGCTCCAATTGTCCTGCACGAAGAATTGCAGGGTCGAGGTATCAAAGCGGTAAGCCCATTGTGTGAAGAACGGGTTCGCCATGAACTCCAGCGAGGGGCGGGTATTGGCTGCACGTGCCAAGCCGTAGAAGCGACGGGCTTGATCGAATTGGTTGTTTTCGACCCACAGACCGGTCGAGACTTGGTGCGCACCTGCGTCAATCGTGAGCGAGCCAAAAGCGCCAGTACGAGCAATCTCATATTCGGTCGTGCGAACAGAGATCGGCGATGGGGCTGTAATTGGGCTGCCGCTTTGATCAGGCGCGCCAACTGGGGTTGCCACATAGGGGGTGAACCAAATGCCTTGGCCTTCATTGGTATGGTTGTAGGCCGTGGCAGTCAAAACGACTTTGTCGGTGACCGGCATATCGAGTGTAACATAAGCCAGATTATCTTTGCGCAGGCCTGCTGCATCAAAATAAGCATCGTCAACGGACGTAATTGGGCTTGGGTAAACGCGACCAGCTGCTGCGTTAGAAACAGCTGCGCCTGTATCGCCGCGGTTGTTAGCAATGTCTGCTATCAGATTGGCCAAGGCGAAGCTGCCGGAGATGTTGTCCCACTTATAGCCCAGACGACGGATCATCTCCAGGCTTAGATCCTGATAGTCGTTCTCGGCCCGGTCGGACCAATTATAAACAGCAGTCACGGTCGCAGCGCCAACCGGCTGGACGTATTTGACATTGACTTGGTCGTGGTTCTGTTCGCCCACGCCCTTCCACTTGTCCTGCTGGGTGCTGGCGACGGACACATAGCCTTTGCCACCGCCCAAAGCGTCAAGAGTGCCGGTTTCAACGCGGGCAAAGATGCGCTGCAGGGAGTCGCTGCCAGTTGAGAGGTTCAATTGACCTCCAAAATCATCGCTTGGTTTGCGCGAGATGAATTGCAGCGTGCCGCCCAAATTGGAAGAAGAAGCGGTGCCCAATGCGCCTGCACCTTGGCTCAATTCAACGCGAGCGAGGTTTTCTGAAATGGTGGCGCGCGAAATGTGCAAACCATTGTGGTTGCCATAGCTCATGTCGCCCAAAGGAACGCCGTCCAGCGTAAAGCCCATTTGGTTCTGATTGAAGCCACGCACAGAGATACGGGTCGACCACTCATAATTGCCCAGCGCATCGGCGGACTGGAAGTTCACGCCTGGCAGACGCTCAATCGCTTTCAATGGGCTAACGCCTGGCGCTGAAAGGGAGATGGCAGAAGCGGTGACAGCTTGGGTTTGACGTGAGCTTGCCGCGCCATAAACCACGATGGTTTCGACTTCTTGGTCGGCTGCTGGTTCGGTGGTTGCTGGCGCTGTTTGTGCGAAGGCCACTGGTGCGGCGCACAGAACGGCCAAGCTGACCGATGCGAACATCATAGATTTAAGTTTCATGTTTTTCCCCTTGAGAATCGAACAGGCCGATCAGTGGGGGGGGCTTAGGAGCGCAACGTGACGAATGCGCAACGCATTAGTTACAATTCCAAAAATCTTCGGTAACAGCCCTGTCACAAAGAGCCAGGCTTTTTGATCCCTCCGTTACCCTCAGTATATCCTGAGTTTTGCGGTGTTGGATTTATGCGATACATCCCATTGCCTTGAAAAAAGCCGTGAGCTTGTCATAAGCGGATGTCACTCTTTCACGTGTCAGAAAAGAAGTATTATGGACCGTATCGCCCTTGTCGGCGGGACACAGCTGAAAGGCTCTATCCCCATCTCCGGCGCTAAGAACTCTGCCCTGAAGTTGCAGGCCGCCAGCCTTTTGACCCGTGAGCCGCTGGTTTTGAACAACATGCCAGAGCTGGCCGATACGCGCTTTATGATCGAGCTGCTGGAGCAATTGGGCGTGACCTGCTTTTGGCCGAAGGGCAGCGGTCGGTTGTCCATGCATGCCGAAGATCTGACCAGCACCATCGCACCCTATGATTTGGTGCGGAAAATGCGGGCGACCTTTAATGTGTTGGGTCCACTTTTGGCGCGCGTTGGCCATGCGACAGTGTCTTTGCCGGGTGGCTGCGCCATCGGGGCTCGACCGGTCGACCTCCATCTTAAGGCGTTTGAGGCCATGGGGGCCGATATCGTGATCGAAGGTGGCTATGTGAAAGCCGCTGCCTTGCGCGGTCTCAAAGGTGCCAAGATTGTATTTCCGTTCGTGTCTGTTGGGGCGACCGAACATGCAATGCTGGCCGCCACCTTGGCCAAGGGCGAGACCGTCCTTGAGAATGCCGCGCGTGAGCCTGAAATTGGCGATATCGCCCATTGCTTGGTCGCCATGGGTGCCAAGATCGAAGGGATCGGCACCTCCACCTTGCGCATTCAAGGTGTGGATGAGCTGAAGGGCACGACCTGGAGTGTGATCCCAGACCGGATTGAAGCAGGCTCTTATGCTTGTTGTGTTGCGGCCGCTGGTGGCGAAGTAACCTTGACCCATGTGGTACCCGAGACGATTTCGTCTCTGATCGATGTGCTTCAGCGCGCCGGTATTCAAGTCGATGTTGGGCCGGATTGGGTGAAGATCACGCGTGATCCATCGACCCCCATCAAGCCAGTTGATATTGATACTCAGCCTTATCCGGGCTTCCCAACCGATACCCAAGCCCAAGTGATGGCCTTGATGACACGGGCTAATGGTGCCTCGATCTTCCGTGAGAACATTTTTGAAAATCGCTACATGCATGCGCCGGAATTGCGCCGCTTGGGAGCAGATATCTCGGTACGCGGGTCTGAAGCGGTTGTGCGCGGGGTTGAGACCTTGCGCGGTGCGCCTGTCATGGCCACCGATCTGCGTGCCTCGGTTTCCTTGATTATTGCAGGCCTGATGGCTGAAGGCGAAACTGTCATCTCGCGCGTTTATCATTTGGACCGTGGCTTTGAGCGGTTAGAGGCAAAATTGTCAGGCTGTGGTGCAGACATTCGTCGTTTGTCCGGTTCGGAGGAATAAGTGGCTCATTCGTCGCTGCGGTTGCTTGCTGAAGATGAGGCCGATTTGTCGATCATCTCGGCTGCTGTTCAAGATGCGATCTTTAAGGTTTCTGACGCCGTTTGGTCCCCCGCCAAGCGCCGCTTTACCTTACGCCTTCAGCGGTTTGTCTGGGAAGCCGGCGTGGAGAAGGGGGCGGGCCAACGTGTTTGGGCTGCCGTGGCATTTGATAGCGTCCTAAGCGTCCAATCCAAAAAAGTTGCGCAATCGCGTCGCGATGCTTTTGCAAGCCTGTTAGCCATTACCTTCGAGCCTGAGGAAGTCCCGGGTGGTAAGGTGCGCTTGGGTCTGGCTGATGGCGGCGAAATCTTGCTGCAAGTCGAATGTATCGACGCGACTTTGGCGGACTTAAGTGAGCCGCGCGAAGCGGTGGCAAGACCCAAGCACGACGTCTGAACTGAGGCTTTCAGTCGGGGTCTGCACGCTTCCCCTCCCCAAAGGACCAAGGGCGCGCTAAATACCGACCATGACCCGTCTCCTTTCAGCCAGCACACCTGATTTCCAATCCCAGTACCAAGCCCTCCTGCAAACCCGTGGCGATGCGGTGGACGGCGTGGAAGGCCGCGTGGCTGCGATCTTGGCTGATGTGAAGGCGCGAGGCTTTACCGCTCTGGCAGAACTTAGCCAAAAGTTTGATGACTTTGCGTTGACCCCAGAGACCGTCCGCGTGACTGCCACTCAAGTCGATGCAGCCATTAAAGCTTGCGATCCGGCCGTGGTGAAGGCGCTTGAGCTCGCCGCCCAGCGCATCACTGATTACCATGTGCGCTCTAAGCCTGAAGATGCGCGCTGGGTTGACCCGCAAGGTGTTACATTGGGCTGGCGCTGGACACCGGTGGATGCGGCTGGGCTATATGCGCCAGGCGGTCTTGCTGCTTACCCCTCTTCCGTCCTGATGAATGCGCTGCCCGCCAAGGCTGCTGGTGTGCCGCGTCTTGTTATGATGACGCCTCCGACACGCCTTGCCGAGAACCCAGCCATTCTAGCAGCAGCCAAGATCGCGGGGATAGATGAGATTTATGGCCTCGGCGGCGCGCAAGCGATTGCCGCCATGGCCTATGGCGCAGACCCGATTGCTAAGGTGGATGTGATTGCTGGGCCGGGCAATGCGTGGGTGTCCACCGCCAAGAAATTGGTCTTTGGCACCGTTGGGATAGATTCCGTCGCGGGCCCTTCTGAAGTCTTCATCATTGCCGATGGTGCCAATGATCCAGACATTATTGCCGCTGATTTATTGGCACAGGCCGAGCATGACGGGGTGGCCCAATCCATTCTGTTTACCGATGACGCGGCCTTTGGTCAGCGCGTGCTGGATGCGGTTGCGGGTATGATTGCGCGCGGTGAGGCCGGGCCGGAAGCTGCGGTGTCTTGGCCGGCCTATGGCGCAGTCATCGTGGTAGAGCGCCTGGAAGATGCGGTGGCTTTAAGCGATCAGGGCGCGCCGGAGCATTTGCAAATTGCAACCGATGATCCCGATGAGCTGGCGAATCTGGTGCGCCATGCAGGCGCGATCTTCCTGGGTCGGCATGCCCCAGAAGCCTTGGGTGATTATTTGGCGGGTCCTAACCATGTGCTCCCAACCGGTGGTCGCGCCCGCTGGGCGTCGGGGCTGTCTACTCACATGTTCATGAAGCGCACAACATTGATGGGCACAGGCCTTGAAGGGCTGGCCGCGATTGGCCCGGCAGGGGTTAGCCTTGCGACCGCCGAAGGCCTGCCCGCCCATGCTGCCAGCATCGCTCTTCGGCTAAAGGCAGCAAATCAGGCTTGAGGGCTTGAACCCTTGGGCTGCCTCTTGCAAGGATAGGCCATGTCCAACAACCGCCGTATCGCCGATGTCCGCCTTGACGAGGAATCGCTGGCTGCCCAAACCGCAGATGGGGAGCATGAGCGCCGCGTCGCTATCTTTGACTTGCTTGAAGCCAACCACTTTGATGTGATTGATGGCCCAGATGGGCCCTATGCACTGACCTTGTCGGTGGTAGATCAGAAACTGGTGTTTGACGTCAAACTGCTCGACGGCGGTGATGTGCGGATTTTTGTCCTCTCGCTCTCGCCCTTTAAAAGGGTGGTCCGCGACTATTTCATGATCTGCGAGAGCTATCATCAGGCAATCCGTCAAGCGACTCCCACCCAGATTGAAGCGATCGATATGGGCCGACGCGGCCTGCATAATGAAGGCTCCCGCCTGCTGGAAACGCGGCTTGAAGGTAAAGTCGCGCTTGATTTTGATACCGCACGGCGGCTGTTTACGCTGATCTGCGCCTTGCATGTTAGGCTCTGACACCATTGGATCTGGTGCGCCCGCCTCAATCTGTTTTGTTTTGCTGCACCATGAATGCCATTCGCTCTCCTATGGCAGAAGGCCTCATGAAGCGCAGGTTTGGCACCCGCGTGTTTGTTGATTCCTGTGGCCTCCGCAAAGCCGATCAGGTCGACCCCATGGCGGTGATGGTCATGGATGAATTGGGCGTCGATATCATCAAGCATCGGCCCAAGACCTTTGCTGATCTGGAAGATGATAGCTTCGACCTCATTATCTCACTCGCCCCTCAAGCTCACCACCGCGCCTTGGAATATACCCGGCATTTAGCGGTCGAAGTCGAATATTGGCCGACCATGGACCCCTCGGCCGTGGAAGGCAGCCGCGATAGCCGCATGGACACCTACCGCGATGTCCGCGACGCCTTGGATCGGCAAATTGCTAAACGCTTTGCGATGCTGAAGATTTAGGGGGGCAATACAGGTAAACGCGCCAACACATTTAGCCCCGCGTGGAAATCCACCGGGGGTGCACCTTGTTGCCCGAAGGCAGAGGGGCCGGGGCGCGTGGTGTGCGCCAGATGAGGTGGGCCAGATTAACGGACTGGCCCGGAATACGACGCAAACCATGCGCCCCGGCTGAAATAAGTCTGTGTGCCAAGGGATTGACCTCCGGCTTCACACGGCAGTCGGTCTTGAGCACACCGGGCATAGGGCGAGTTTTTCCCTATGAAACTATAAAGCAGCCACGTCTGCCTTGCTTAGTCCCGCTTACCAATCCCCAACCGGTGTCGCCGCTGCAGCAACAACGCCCTCTCGTCGGAGATGGGCTTAGGTTATGGGCGGTTTGATGGGACGGGGATAAGTTTTTATCTGTGCCTGTTGAAGCACCCCTTCACCGGCTTCGCCGGCATCGGCGTATACGCCGATACCCCGTAAACGGGGAAGCGGCAGGTGGAAGCAGCTGGGGCGTAGCCGCTTCCCCGTTTACGGGGAAGCTGTCCCGGAGGGACTGAAGGGGTCTCTGCGCAAGGGCGCGCTGCTCGGCACAATAAAATCGCCTCAACGCGCACTTAGACAATGCGCGTGTACGCCCCCATCCGCACCCTGATCTTGCCATCACGCACAGGGGCGGTCATCATGGCGGAATGAAAACAGGTAGTGTCCGACTCGACCGGCATGCTCGGCACATTCTCCTTAAAGAGATTGGCGGCCCTGGGCAGAAGCGGCTGGCGCAGGCCACAGTCGCGCTGGTGGGTGTAGGCGGATTGGGGGCACCTGCTGCGCTTTATTTGGCGGCGGCAGGAGTTGGTCGCTTGATCCTGATTGATCCCGACGTGGTGGAGCTTTCCAACCTGCAGCGACAAATCCTGTTCAAAACCGAAGATGTGGGCGTCGATAAAGTCCGCGCAGGCCAAGCCGCGATCCGGCACCTGGACCCTGCGATTGAAGTAGAAGTGCAGGTGCAGCGCTTGGACGCAAGCAATGCTGAGCGCTTGATTGCGGGTGCTGACCTTGTTCTGGATGGTACCGACCAGTTTGAAACCCGCTTTGCTGTCAATGCGGCCTGCCATGCGCTGGGTATTCCGTTGGTATCTGGTGCAGTAGGACGCTGGGATGGACAAGTGGCGGTCTTTGGCTCTGGCCTCAGCAAGACCGACCCGCATGGCAAAGCCTTGCCCTGTTACCGCTGTTTTGTGCCCGAAGTCCCACCCCAAGCAGAATCCTGCGCCGAGATGGGCATTGTTGGGGCTTTGACAGGCGTGGTGGGCTCGATGATGGCGCTGGAAGCCATCAAGTGGCTGACCAAGGCCGGTAAGCCGCTCATGGGGCGGCTGTGGATGATGGATGGGCTCAGCGGTCAAAGCCGAACTGTAGATTTGACGGCCGATCCTGCCTGCCCCTGTTGTGGCGCGCACTAAGATGCGGGCGCTGGGCATATTGATGGCCTGTGGGCTCTATCTGACTGCCCCTGTTGCCCAAGCACAAACCCAAGACATGTGCGCCTTGATGGCGCGCAATCCCGGCTGGGCAGAAGCCGTTCGCTCTGCCTCTTTGACGTGGAAGGTCAGTCCCGGCACGATCTTGACCGTGATCGACCAAGAAAGTCGCTTCAAGGCCAATGCCAAGGGGGCAGGGGCGGTCGATGCCAATTCTGTCCGCAATTTTGGTTTTGCCCAAGCTAATCTTCGGACGTGGAACTGGTTTTTGCGCGATACAGGTCGAACCTCGGGTTCGCGCTCAAATTTTGCCTTAGCAGCAGATTTTGTTGGCTGGCATTTCACCAAGATGGAATCGAGGACCAAAATTCCACGTAACCAATTCGTCTCGCATTATTTAATCTACAAGTTGGGGGAAGGCGGTTTTCGGCGGGGCGCGCCGCAGCAGGCCCGTAGTTTGGCCTCGACCTTGAGCGTACGGGCGCAATTTCATGATCGCAAGCTTTGGACGTGTGGTTTTGGCGAAGAGGAAGACCCCGACGAAGAAAGCACCGCAGCGTTACCTAACTAGTCGCCCTTTTTGGGTCTGAAGCCTTTGGAGGTGAGGCCTGTTTTACGGGCAAGCGGCTTCCTCGGCTTGTCCGGCTTTGGTTTGGCGGCGGATTGAGGCTTGTCCTTGGCCTTAAAGCCATGACGCGGCTTCTTTTCGCCTTCGGCTTCACCCTTTTTGCTGATCTGACGGACTTTCAAGCCTTGGCGCAGCGAGAGCGGCGCGCTCAACTGGCCTTTATCGGGATCAGCAAAGGCAGAGCCGAATTTCGTCAGGCGTTCTTCGACGCTGCCCAGAAATTCGGCTTCCCATTCGGTTAAACCCTCTTCGCTCAACTTCGCCTTATCTGCCGCCCGTTTCAGAGCCGACAGGGCGCGCTTGGTCAGGGCAGGGTCAACCCGTCGCGACAAAAAGGCCTCAGATTTCGCCGACGGCTTCCAGATAGAGGTCGAGCATCATTTCTGCTTCAGCCCGATCATTGGCGTCTTGCTTGCGCAAGCGGATGACTGCGCGCAGGGCCTTGGTGTCAAAGCCCAAGGATTTGGCTTCGCCATAGACTTCTTTGAGTTGCTCCGCCAATTCGGTTTTTTCAGTTTCCAGCGTTTCAATGCGGGCAACAAACTGACGCAGCTTTTCCTTTGACGAAGAGGTCAAAGCTTGTGGGGCGGAAACGCGGTTGTCGTCGTCGTCGGCATCATACATGATTGGAACCTCAAAGTATCAAGTCAGGGCTGGTCTTAACCATCCTTCTAGCCTGCCTGCTTAAAGGTGCAATCAGGGCTCTGCACGAAACTGGGCAGAACTTCCTTCATAAACAGTGTCGGTCGCATGGGCGCGGATGATGCCCTCCACTAAGTCGGGATCGACCCAATGGGGCATATGGCCCGCCTCTGGTACACGGAAGCTTGTGGCATGGGGAATGTCACGCTTAAGTCCTGCGGCATGAATGGCATTGTAAACAATCACATCGCCTTGGCCCGAGACGATGGTGACGGGTAGCGTCAGGCTTGAATAGCGCACGGCCTGCTTGCCCATTTCCGCGCTGCCGATCACCATATCCTCGGCATTGGCCTTATAGGCTTTGGGGCGGAAAAACAGCGGTGTGCCGATTTTGTCGCCATAGTCGGGTGGATTGACGGGACCAGGCGCAAAGCCCCGCGCAATGCCCTTTGGCGCAAGCTTGGGGCCGACCAAAGGCGGCAGGGTCCAGACCAATAGGTCGCCAAGGATAGGCCAGCCCGCGATGCGGTTTAGCCAGCTTGCCGATTTCTGCCATGGGTGTGACGCGGGGGCCAAGAGGACGAGGGCTTTGACAAGCTCTGGATGGTCCAAAGCCAAGCGCAAGATCACGCCCGATCCCCAGCTGTGGCCAACAGCGACAACAGGGCCAGAGGCAGTCTGGCGCAGAATGTCCGCGATGAAGGCGGCTTGCTCGCCCAAAGTGGCCGCATTCTTTGGGCGCCCTGAATAGCCAAGGCCCGGGCGATCTGGCGCAATCAAGCGCATATCTGTCAGTCGATGGCCAAGCGCAGAGATCAGTTCGCGCCCGTTTGAAGCTGCACCATGCACCATAAGGACTTCTGGCCCGCTGCCCTGTTCAATCACATGGGCCTTGACCCCACGCGCCGTGACAAAGCGGCCGATGGCCGGCCAAGAACGCTCAATCAAGGCCAGCCGCAACACAATGGAGATGAGGGCGAATAGGCACAGGGCTGAGGCCAGCACCAAAAACGGCATGAGGCGGGAGAGGTCGTCTGGGCTCACAGCGATAATCCGTCCAATCGGGCTTCCATACGGATCAGGCCGCGCTTGGCACCCTCCAGATAGGGATGGTAGAAGAGCGCTTCGCGGTAAGCCGCTTGCGCGCCAAGGAAATCACCCAAATCCTCGCGCACAAGGCCAAGCCCGGTCCAAGCGGCAAAGTGGCGCGGCTCAAGGGCAAGCGTGCGCTTTAAGAGCGCTTCTGCCTTTACCAAATCGCCATCATCATAGGCGATGGTTGCCAAGCGGGCTAAACCTTCCGCGAAATTGGGGTCAAGCTCGGTGATGGAGGTCAAGGCCGTCCGGGCGGATTCTTTGTCCTGCGCATTTAGCGCGACACTGGCGCTCTCCAACAAGAAGGTGATGGTGGGCGAGGCATTGCGCGTCATGATCAGGTAAATTTCGCCCTCATAGCGCGCGGCTTCTTCCGCTGAGCCACTGCGCGCCAAGGCTTCGAAATAGGTGTCGAGCTTTTGGGCCGGTGGCGGATCATAAATGGTTGGATTATCGACTTCAGGTGTCACTACGCCCGGCGTGATCGGGATGGAGCCCGCCGGCAGGATCAAAAGAAAAGGCAAAAGTCGCAAGAACCGCATAGGCTTATGCATTCACCTAAACCGCCAAATCCGTCAAACGGGAAGCCCCGCGTCGCGCATCGCTTGGCGTAAGCCTTCTGGTCCCTCAAACAAATGGGTTACGAAGCCGTACGAAGCAGCGGCGGCGATATTGGCGGGCGAATCGTCGGTGAAGAAGACTTCTTCTGCGGCCAGTCCGCCCATACGTTTCAAGCTGATGTCGAAGATTGGCTTTAAAGGCTTGGCGGTCTTTTCATCGCCAGAGACAATGATGTCCTTGAAGTAGCGCGGAAAATCAAACGGGCCAAAGCAAGTTTCAACCATTTCGCTGGGCATATTGGTCAAGACATATTGAGGGATGTTGGCCGCCGCCAACTCGCTCACCAATTGGGTAGAGCCGGTGATCTCGCCGGTGATCATCTCGGCAAAGCCTGTTTTCCAAGCCGCAATTTCAGCAGCAAATTCCGGGAATTCAGCTTGCCTAGCTGGAATGGTCACAGCCATTTCCTGGCCCTCGTCATGCAGCATATGCCATGACATCGGGCAGACGTGATCGAGAAAATAGTCAAGTTGGTCGGGGTCTGAAATCAATCGCGCGTAAAGTTTGCGCGGCGACCAGCCGACTAATACATTGCCATAATCGAAAAGGACTGCGCGGATGGGCGCAGGCACGCGCAATTAGCCTTGCTTGGCTTTAAAGCGTGGGTCGACCTTATTGATGACATAGACCCGACCTTTACGGCGCACGACCTGACACGCTGCATGGCGGGTCTTCAGTGATTTGATAGAGCTCTTCACTTTCATGGTCGTATTCCAAAAGGTGGCGCGCAATGAAGGCGCAGTTAAGGTGACGTCTTTAGAGAAGGGCGCTGATACGTGTCAGAACACGAGAAGTCAATTCGCAGACGCAGAATTTACGGCCATTTCTCGCACCAAAGCGGGTAGAAATACCAGTGGCCAAATCACGAGGACGGCATTCATCCCGAACCAAACGGCGTCGACCTCCCCCAACAACAACCAATAGCCACAGGCCATGCCGCCCGCCACAATGGTTAGGATGAGGGAAATCAAAGCTAAGGGCCGCCAAATTGGGTTCCCTTGGCTAGCAGCGTGCACCGCCCACAGGCCGGTTATGGAGAAGGCGATGTCGAGAGGGAAGAAAGACCAGTTCTACGCCACCACCCGGGGGTCATGCGCATGTGCATATAGCCAGTCACTCGGGATACTGATCAGGCCCAAGCATTCTAGTATCGCAATGCTCCAATAGACCATGAACGCGACATCGGTCGCCGTCAGGGCCCATTTGAGCGATGGGCGCATTACTTTTTATCCTTCTTGTCCGTCGGGCAGATTATGACCGCATAGGCCGCGCCCCAGCACGTGGTTTTGCCAATCAGATAATTGATCTCAAACTTGGAGGCCAAATAATAATTGGTGCGCTTGATCGGCAGAATGCTGGCCGCATCTAGGCTCAACTTGTCCTGCTCGCGCATAACCTGACGCAGCCGCTGCTCCGTCGGGTTAGAGTAGAAGAGGGCACCTAGGATGAGGATCAGAAAGAGAAGGAATCGCATGATGTTTCGATTGAGCCCCAACTTTGTGACGGGAAAATGGCGCTAGACTTTTGAGAACATCAGGGTTGCGTTGGTGCCGCCAAAACCAAAGGAATTGGACATGGCGGTCTCAATCTCACCTTCCTTGCGCGCCAGCAAAATTGGTAGGTCGGCAAAGTCTGGATCAATCTCGTCAATATGGGCGCTTTCACAGGCAAAACCTGCTTGCATCATCAGAAGGCTATAGATGGCTTCTTGGGCGCCTGCGGCACCCAAAGAGTGGCCGGTTAGCGATTTGGTGGACGAGATCAATGGGATGTTGCCCGCAAAGACTTCGCGGATCGCACCCACTTCCTTGGCGTCACCAACGGGTGTCGCGGTACCGTGCGGGTTCAGATAATCGACCTTGCGACCGCCCGACATCTCAAGAGCTTGGCGCATACAGCGCACAGCGCCTTCGCCAGAAGGGGCGACCATATCGTGACCATCAGATGTGGCACCATAGCCTGTCAGCTCGGCATAGATTTTTGCGCCGCGCGCTTTGGCGCGGTCATAGTCTTCAAGGACCAGCATGCCGGCGCCGCCAGCGATGACAAAGCCATCGCGATTCTTGTCATAGGCGCGCGAGGCACGTGACGGGGTGTCGTTATAGCCAGATGACATGGCACCCATGGCGTCAAACAGGATCGACAGGGTCCAGTCGAGGTCTTCGCTGCCGCCTGCAAACATGACATCCTGCTTGCCCCAAGCAATGCTCTCATAGGCATTGCCGATGCAGTGCGCGCTGGTGGCGCATGCTGAGCTGATCGAATAATTGACGCCCTTGATCTTGAACCAAGTGGCCAAGGCGGCAGACACGCCAGAGCACATGGCCTTTGGCACCGCAAAGGGGCCGACGCGCTTGGGCGAGCCCGTCTCGCGGGTCTTGTCGGCTGCACCAACGATGGCCTTTGTCGAAGGACCACCAGATCCTGCGATAATGCCAGTACGCTCGTGGCTGACTTCGTGGGCTTCAAGGCCTGAGTCGGCGATGGCTTGTTCCATCGCAATATGGCCCCAACCCATGCCCTCGGACAAAAAGCGCGCTGCGCGCCGGTCGACCAAGGTTTCCCAGTCGAGATTTGGGCGGGCTTGCACTTGGCACTTAAAGCCATGATCGGCATGTTCTTGGGCGAAGCTAATGCCTGATTTGGCAGTTCGCAGGCTTTCGGTCACTTCTGCGGTGTCATTGCCAATCGATGACACGATGCCCATTCCTGTTACGACAACACGACGCATCGGCTTTTTCCTTATAGGGCGTCTGGCTGAAACAGTCCGACGCGCAAGTCTTTTGCGGTATAGATAACTTTGCCATCAGCCAGAACTTGGCCATCGGCAACGCCCAGAATCAAACGCGATTTGAACACGCGTTTAATGTCGATCTCGTAGCGAACGAGTTTGATATCATTGGTGATTTGGCCAGAGAATTTCACTTCGCCGACACCAAGCGCGCGCCCTTTTCCGGGCAGGCCAGACCAGCCCAAATAAAAGCCAACCAATTGCCACATGGCATCTAGGCCCAAGCAACCCGGCATCACTGGGTCGCCTTTGAAGTGGCAATCAAAGAACCACAGGCCTTTATGCACGTCGAGCTCTGCCTCGATCCGTCCTTTGTCAAAGGCACCACCCGCTTCCGTTATGGTGGTGATTCGATCCATCATCAGCATATTGGGTAATGGCAGTTGCGCATTTGCTGGACCAAATAACTTGCCTTCGCCACACGCGATCAGCTGTTCATAGCTATAAGAGGATTCACGCGCGGGGATGGTCGTTTCGGTAGTCTGCGTCAAAGGGATGCCGTCCTGTTACAAAATGTTTCACAAGGGCGTTAGCATGGCGGAAGGCCATTCGCCAAGCATGCTTTCCCTTATGGCTGACGCGAATTGTCAGCGCCCCAAAGCTCAGATGCGGCTACCCATCCTTTGAACCGACCGGCCTTTACTTGGCGCCAGCCGGGCCGTTCCTCTGTGATTTCAACGATCACGCCGTCTGTAATATAGGCGACGACGCGCGTGTCGCTGCTGGCATTGGCGCGCATTGCAACACGCATGTCCCGGGCGGGGCGCGCGATACCGGTCCGCCGACCGTCCAGCATACGCTTGTGTACCCAGCTGACGGCGCCATCTGGATCCTCAATGCGTCGCCATTCCTCTGTTTCCGCGACAACCCGCACCGGCAGGCCTTTGCGCTTATAGACCCAGCGCACTGGATAATCCTTGTCGGGGCCTGCGCGGCCATTGATGTTGGAAAACTTCAAGGAAACAAAGCGCGGAACGGGCTGGCCCGACGGTGTTTCCCCAGCCAATCGGTTGAAGGGTGGATAGCCGCCAGCAAAAGCAGGGTCGGCGAAAAGGTTGGTCGCTGCCAAAGCAACGCTGGCAAGGATGGCTTTTACTTTACCCATCGTGCGCAACTACTTCCCAATCAACGGCTTTATCGCGTCCATTGATAAAGCCCAACCGCTTTTCATCTCGCCGATGAAGGTGAACAGCGTCTTAATCCGATGGGTAAAATTGTCTGCAACCACCAGATTTCAGCGATCACTGCGATGTCGCTTGGCGTCTGCGCTTTGCCTTGCTACACAGGGTTATGCCCCAGTCAAAACTCAAAGTCATCGTCACCCGCAAATTGCCAGAACCTGTGGAAACACGGATGGCAGAATTGTTCGATACCGAATTGAACGCGACCGACACGCCCATGACCTATGAACAATTGGTCGATGCCGTCAGCCGCGCCGATGTTTTGGTGCCGACCGTGACCGATAAGATTGACAGCAAAGTATTGTCCCGCGCAGGAGAGCGTTTGCGCTTGATCGCGCAATTTGGGGCAGGCGTAGATAATATGGATGTCGCAACCGCCATCCAGCGCGGCATTACCGTAACCAATACGCCGGGCGTTTTGACCGAAGATACTGCCGACATCACCATGGCGCTGATCCTCGCCGTCCCGCGCCGCCTGATGGAAGGGGTGCGCGTGGTTGAGGCTGATGGATTTGAAGGCTGGTCGCCCACTTGGATGTTGGGTCGCCGGGTCGCTGGCAAGCGTTTGGGCATTGTGGGCATGGGCCGGATTGGTCAGGCGGTTGCCCGCCGCGCCAAGGCCTTTGGCCTACAAATCCATTATCATAACCGCCGCCGCGTTTCGGCCGCGATTGAGCAAGAGTTGGAGGCGACCTATTGGGAAAGCCTCGACCAAATGTTGTCGCGGATGGATATTATTTCAGTCAATTGCCCGCATACGCCGGCAACCTACCATCTTCTATCGGCGCGGCGCCTGCAATTGATGAAGCCGAGCGCCTATCTGGTAAATACCGCGCGCGGCGAAGTGATTGATGAAGCCGCCCTTGCCCGCATGCTCGACAAGGGCCTGTTGGCAGGTGCCGGCCTTGACGTGTTTGAGCATGAGCCTGCAATCAATCCAAAGCTCAAAAAACTCCCCAACGTTATGCTCTTACCGCACATGGGCTCTGCCACGATGGAGAGCCGCACCGAAATGGGCGAGAAGGTCATCATCAACATCAAAACCTTCGCCGACGGCCACAAGCCCCCCGACCGTGTTATTCCGGCGATGTTGTAGGGGCGGGGCTGGCACCTCCCGTCGCTCCGCTTGCCTTGAAGCCGCGCAACAATTCTTATTGCGCAAGTTGGAGTGTCAAGAGGTGAAATCGGCTTCGCCGACGCGCCATCGGCGCGCCCCTTGACGCCCCATCTTGCGCGTACACACTCGAACGAAGCCTTTGCGTAGGCATAGCTTGCAGCAAAGGCCGTCTAAGTGGAAAGCTAGATGCAAGACCACGCAGAACGAGATGGTCCAGTCTATTGTGTGAAAGGCAACAAGTGGCCGAAAGCGGATGGTCTTGTTTGCGCGGAGCCTGTCGGTAAGCTGCCGTTCAGCTCGGTTACTTGAACACTTCGCCTAAATTGGGCGTCAACTGATTACCGCATCGAATTATCGCTTCAAGGTTTGGCATGCTTGGCAATGAAATCTGTGATACTTTTTACAAGTCCGGGCGCTAAAGGAAGCTTGGGGTTAGAATAAGTTGCTTGGTTGGCAGCCATATCACCCGGCCGGATCGCCTTCAGAGTGTGCGTTACACCATCGAGATTCATCTGAATTGTATTGGGACGGCCATTTCCAAGCGCAGCTGCGTCCTCAAGTGTCACTTGAAGGTCTTCTCGGCCTTGTACAATCAACACTGGCAAAGTGTGCTTTTGGAGCGCTACTACTGGATCGAATTGAAAAAGGCTGATCAGAAATCCTTGAACCGATGGGTCAAAAAGTTGTTGTAATGCTGGGTGCATCTTTGTGACATCGACATTTTGACCCTGCTCCAATCGGTCAATTGCGCCAAGCGCATCGTCAAGAATGATAGAGTTTGCGGGATTGGAGCGCAGTTGCTGACGCATTACATCACTTAAACGACGACCAGGGCTGGCTAGGAGAATTATGCCACATATTCCGGCGCTGCTTTCTGCGGCAGTGGCAATAGCTACGAGGCCACCTTCACTGTGTCCGATAAGCCATACACAATTTGAAACCGATTGTGGTGCCATTTCATTGATCCATGCGCGCATGTCGCGCGCATAAGCCTCAAGCGAAACAGCATTTGGATCCACTCCATCACTGGCGCTGGAAAACATGCCGCGCTTGTCAATTCGCAAGCTGGAAATCCCGGCAGCCTGCAAACCATTCGCTAGGAGGCGATAGGTATCTGTTTTAATAAAGGGGCCATTGCCGTCTTGGTCCGTGGGACCAGAACCGGGAATTATTATGGCTAGTTGCGCCTTTCCCGGAGTTGCAGGAAGCAAAGTACCATGCAGGGTTCCTGCATCATTGGTGGTAATAGCTAAGACGCTGGGTACGGAGGTTGAAGCAGTCAGTGTGCGGCCATCGGCCAATTCAGAAGCTGCAAACGCAGGTTGAGAGGCAGCCTCACATGCGGCCATGGCTAAAAGGCAAGATAAAGATGCAAAATGACGAATGGGCATAAGGGCTCCTTTAGCTTGTGATAATGGATATACCCATATTAAATAGTCAGAAAAAGATCAACGCTCGGACGCTCGTAGCCAAGAAACCTCTAACGTGATCGGAACTTTTTTCAGCCTTGCCGATACTCTAAAGCTTACGCTTCTAATTTGCCTCCATTGTGCTTGCTGAGTTATCTCCGCTTCCAAGCAACCGCCAACCCGCCCCAAACGACCACCTTTGACGCAAAGCAGACCTACCAATGTACTCATAACGTGTATCTAAACCTGAATTCAGGATGGACAGGATAGGTTTGCGGGTGGGCACAGATAACCAGCCCCAAAAACCAACGTCTAAAGCGCGCCACCGCGCAAGACGCGGCCCATGAGGCCAAATAGTTTGCGGCTGTTTTCGTTGGCTTCGGGCTTCCACTCGGGGTGCCATTGCACGGCGAGGACGGGGCCGCCGCGGGCGGTGCTGGAGAAGGCTTCAACCACGCCATCAGGGGCGCGGGCTTCAACGCGCAGGTCTGCGCCCAGCTTGTCTACGCCCTGATAATGGACCGAATTGACCTTGATATCGGCTTGGCCAATGGCGGCCAGAATGGCGCCGCCTTCTTCTAGCCGCACGTCATGCTCATGGGCAAACATGGCATCAAAGCTGACCCCATCTGGGGAGTGGTGTTGGAAAGCGCGGGCGGGGTCGGCCATGTCACGCCGCAGCGTCCCGCCAAAATGGACGTTTAGCTCTTGGAAGCCCCGGCAAATGCCAAAAATGGGCTTGCCGGCTTTCAACATCACATCGGCCAAAGCCATCGCCATCTCATCGCGATTGGGATCAAACGGGCCGGGCGTATCGGGGATATCTTCGCCATAGCGATGGGGCTGCATATTGGAGGGAGAGCCCGTCAGCAACAGCCCGTCGAGACGGCCTGCCACCGTTTCTGCGTCCACAAAGGCTGGCAAAGACGGGATCAACAGCGGGATCGCATCCATATGCGGGCTGACGCCATAGAGATAGCGCTCCATCACGGCTTGGGCATATTCGGTGCCGACATGGCGCTGGCAACAAATCATGCCGAGGATGGGGCGTGCGTTCATGTGGGTCGAGCCATAAATTCTTGAATGAGGCCGCCAAATTTCTCATGCGGCGGGAATTTCTCGTATCTGTGTGGCGCGCCGATCTCAACCCATTCGAGCTTTTCTGCTGTGCAGGTTTCGAGGAAGGGTGGGCTTTGGTCGACGTCATCAAACATCGTCGCGCGCACATTGATGAAGTCGCCGATGGTGGACGAGACTTTGGTATAGACCCAACTTGAACATTCGGGGCAGACATAATGGACGGGGCTGGCTTTCATGCCGCCTTGAACTGGGTTGCCAGAGAGAAGTTCGAAATTGGCCCCGGCATACATCTCGCTCAAAGAGAAAGCGCTGGCCGTCATGCGTTGGCAGCCTTTGCAATGGCAGGCCATAGTGAGAAGAACGGGCGGTTTGGCCTCAAAGCGGACTTGCCCGCAGCGGCATCCACCCAGCTTTCCACGTGACTGCGTTTCCATGTTCACGGTCTAGCTCTGCAGCAAAACAGGGCTATCGCCATGCCAGCGCAGCCAGACTTCATCGTCCCATGTGAAATCCTCTTGATCCCAGCGCGACAGATTGGGGCGCGACACCTGCATGCGGCGGCCATTGATGAGGTCAATCTCATAAATGCTCTCGCTGCCGAGATAGGAAATCTGGCGCACGATGCCCGCGGTCACATTGCAGCCCGATGGTGCATCTTCGGGCGTAGGCGGGGCGGCACCTTCTTCGCGCTTCAAGAGCTCGATCTTTTCAGGCCGAATGCCGACCCACATCCTTTCACCCCCAGCACCCGATACGCCGTGGTCAAAGAAGATCCGACCGCCCAACTCCTCGGACTGGACGATGGCGTGGTCAGGCTCATCGACTTCGAGCGTGCCTTCGAACAAATTTACGCTGCCAATAAAGTCGGCAACGAACTTGTTGGCGGGGAATTCATAGAGGTTGGAGGGGGTGGCCGTTTGCATGAGCTTGCCCCGGTCCATCACCGCGCAGCGTCCTGCCATGGCAAGCGCTTCGTCTTGATCATGGGTCACCATCACAAAGGTGATGCCGACCTTGTCTTGAAGCTCTGCGAGTTCAAAGCGCATGGCCTCGCGCAGCTTGGCGTCGAGCGCACTTAGTGGCTCGTCTAACAGCAGGACCTTTGGCTTCTTGACGAGTGCGCGGGCCAAAGCGACGCGTTGGCGTTGGCCACCACTCATCTGATCGGGCTTGCGCTCTGCCAGATGGTCCAGCTTGACGTCCGCCAAGGCCGCCATCACGCGACCATATTGGTCCGCCTTGGCGACATTATCGAACTTGAGGCCATAGGCGACGTTTTCAAACACGGTCATATGCGGGAAAACGGCATAGGATTGGAACACCATATTCACGGGCCGCTTGTTGGGCGGGATGGTCGACATGTCTATGCCATCAATGAATATCTTGCCTTCACTGGGCATTTCAAAGCCTGCCAGCATGCGCAGCAACGTGGTTTTCCCGCAGCCCGATGGGCCGAGGAGGGCGAAGAATTCCCCACGCTGAATTTCCAAGGTCACCCGATCAACAGCGGTCACCTTGCCATAGCGTTTGGATACTTCTTCAACCCGAATAATGGCGTCACGATCACTCATAGCTTAGCTCTCTTTGGTGGTTGCACTTTGGGCGCGCAAAGCAAGGACGGTGGCAAGCACCGTGATCAAGATGATGATGGTCGAGGCCGCATTGACCTCAGGCGTCACAGAGAAGCGCACCATCGAATAGACTTTGACCGGGAAGGTGATCGTCCCGGGGCCAGAGGCGAAGAAGGTGATTACAAAGTCATCCAGCGACAGCGTAAACGCTAACAAACCACCTGCAATCAGGCCAGGCTTCATATGAGGGACGATGACATCGCGGAAGGCCTGATAGCGCGAGGCACCCAAGTCGAGGGCTGCGGCCTCTAACTCGGGATTAAAGCTCTCTAGCCGCGCCCGGACTACAATAGCGACAAAGGGGAACGCAAAGGTCACATGCGCCAAAATAATCTGCGTCAGATTAAACGGATAGGGCAGATCATTGGGAAATCCGATTTTGGCAAAGAACATCAATACCGCAACGCCAAAGCAAATTTCGGGCACGACAATCGGCAGGTTCATGCCGCTCTCTAACGGGCCCTTGAACGGGAATTTGAAGCGCCAGAAGGCAAAGGCCATCAAGGCCCCCAGCACGATCGAGATGACGGTACAGACCCCGGCAATCAAAAGCGAATTGAACAAAGCTTCGCGCAATTGCGTGTTCTCAAACGCCTTGACGTACCATTTGAGCGTAAAGCCCTTCCAGACGACATTGGCCTTAGAGTCGTTGAAGCTGAATAGGATCAGGATCAGGAGCGGCGTGTAGAGGAAAATAAATACGCCTGCTAGCCACGCCTTCATGGCGGGCATGTTGAGGTAGTCGAGTGGGGCACGGGCAATTTTTCTGGCCATTAGTGTGCCCCCACCTTTCCGCCTTTGCGCTCCATAAAGGCGCGAATGGCAAAGAAGATTAGCGTGATATACATAAGGATGAAGGACAAAGCGGCCCCGAACGGCCAGTCGTTGGCGCGCTTGAATTGTCGTTCAATCAAGCTTGCGATCATCAGATCATCGGGCCCACCCAGCAAATCCGGTGTCAGATAAGCCCCCAGTGCCGGGATAAAGGTGATGACAAGTCCTGCGGCGATACCAGGTGCAGCCAGCGGCACGATGACGCGCCGGATTGTTTCCAAATGCCCGGCACCCAAATCAAGGCTCGCCTCAATCAAGCTCTTGTCCAGCCGATCAAGGGCGGCATAAAGCGGCAGGACCATGAAGGGTAGATGCACGTAAACGAGGCCTACGACCACGGCGAATTTGTTGTAGAGGAGGGGTAGGGGCTCAAAAACCCCCATTTGCATGCCAAAGACACCCAGTAAGTTGTGTAGACCTTCTAGCCCTGAGTTAATGACGCCAGAGGTGCGCATTACCGCGATCAGCGCATAGGTGCGGATCAAAAGATTGGTCCAGAAGGGCAGCATGATCAGCAACAAAAGCCACGTCTTTTGCTTTTCATCCGCAAAGGTCATGGCTAGTGCCACCGGGAAAGCGACGACGAGGCAAATCACGGTCGTTGCCAGCGCCAACCAAACCGAATTCCACATCACCTTCAAGACTTCAGGGGAAAACGCTTTGGCATAATTGGAGAAAGTACCCGTAATCGCGACCTCGACGGGGCCCACATTTTCGCCAACCGAATAGGCCCAGACCATGGCCATTGGCGCGACAAAAAAGATCATAAACCAAATGACTGGCAGCGCGATGGTCGCGCGGAAAAACGTCTTATCTTCGCGCCAATCTTGCATCGTCCGCCCTCATGAAGCTTTGTCGTCTCATTTCAATCCCATACCAAAGGGTCTGTCGAGGGCTTTTCCGTCTTTTTACTGACTTTGTTGTAACAAATTGTATCGATGCCACGGCAATGGGCAATTAACTTGGGGTTAAGCTTGCTCCCCCCGTGGCCAAGCCCGCACCAAAACCCGCTCAGACTCCGCCCAGCGCTTTTCAACCACCAAGCGCATGACTTGGGCATCATCAAAAAACACCGCCCCTTTAATGCCGTCGAGAACTGCTTTTGCGACATTATCGAGATCGATGGCCGGATAGTCGCGGTTGAGATCGATCAATATCTCCACCTCAAACTCGCCATGACGCGGCCGGATCTTCATTTCGGTCCGCAGCAATCGGTCGAGCTTTTGCTTGTAAACTTTCGACTGCGAGGTGACCTCAAGAATGAGGAATTCCGCCAATGGGCCAATCTGCCGGCCCTTGGTGGCGCCGCTGCCACGCCATGGCTCTGGGGTCTCGGGCTCTGGCAAGGGGGGCTCTACGATCAAGAGTGAATGGAGGCCCCGATCATGTCGGCCCAAGCCTATTTTAGCAAGACGAGATCGGCAGAGGGCGCGCTGTTCGTGCTGTGGTCGATTATTCAGGTATTCACAGAACTTTATGCATTTGCATGCAAGTCCTCTGCAACTATTTGTAAATAGTCTTGTGGGTAAGATTTCTAGCCGCAATAATTCAACTGTTTACGACCTAGCCGTTTTACAGAATTCAAATTGGAGGCGACGTTGCAGAATAACCTCACGCAAGATGATCAGTCTCAATTACTCGGCGTGCGCATCGATACCGATGTTGCGTTACGTATGACTCGCACCCTTTGGGAAGTTTTGAGCCAGCATGACCCAGTTTTGCGTGACAAGCTTGTGCATGCCTTACAGTCGGAAATTGATGGTTTGGCTCTTCAAGAAGAGCTGGATGAAGGTGGCAAGCCCGGCAATGACGGGGCAACGCTGCAAATCCTGAAGCTGTATCAGGCCATGAAGGCCGCTTAAGCCTTACGGTCTAGAATACGCACCACGAAGTCATGGTCGTCCTTAGGGCCTGCCGAGAATTCTGCGTGCGCCGTCTCAGTCCAATCTACTTCATCGAATGCCGGAAAGAATGCGGTTCCTGTCGGCGCTGCATCCACGTCTGTAAGATACAATCGATCGGCCTGTGATAGGGCTTCGGCATAGATTTGTCCGCCGCCAATCACGCAGATTTCGTCTTGGTGCGTGGTCTTAGCGATGGCGGTCGCCGCTTCGATTGCCAGTGGCAGACTGGTCCAAACGCTGGCTCCTTCGGCTTGAAAATCTGGATCGCGCGTGATCACTAAGTTCGGGCGGCCCGGCAAAGGCTTTCCAATCGAGTCCCAAGTTTTGCGCCCCATGATGACGGGCTTGCCCAAGGTGATGGCTTTGAAGTTTTTAAGGTCACTTCCCAAGCGCCAAGGCAAGTCATTGTCGACCCCAATCACATGATTGCGGCCACGCGCAACGACGAGGCAAAGTTTGATCGACTTCATCATCGTGGCCTAGCACCAATTGCTTAGCCGACAAATGCCTTTTCATAGACAAACTGGCCGGGCTGACTGACCGAGCCTTCGGTGAAGCCAGCATTTTCGAACATGGCCTTACAAGACGCCAACATTTCCATCGATCCACAAATCATGCCGCGATCTTCATCTGGATCAAAAGGGGGCAGGTCGTGCTCGCGGAAGAAGCTGCCATCAGCAACGCGGGTGGGCAGGCGGCCCTTCGGGTTGTCAGCGTCACGGGTGGCCGCGGTATCTAGGATCAGTTTGCCTGCCAAGATATAGTCGCCCACCAAGGGATCATCCTTCAGGCTTGCAACCAGCTCTTTGCCATAGGTCAATTCGTCGGCCGTCCGGCAGGTTTGGGTTAAGATCACCTCTGCAAAGCGCTCGTAGGTTTCAGGGTCGCGGATCAGGCTGGCAAAGGGCGCAATCCCTGTTCCTGTCGCCACCATGTATAGACGCTTTCCAGGCAGAAGCGCGTCAAGCACCAAGGTGCCAACCGGTTTGCGTCCCACCAGCACAGTTTGGCCGACTTCAATGTTGCACAACTTCGAAGTCAACGGCCCATCTGGCACTTTGATCGAATAGAACTCCAATTCCTCATCCCAATTTGGGCTGGCTATGGAATAAGCCCGTACCAACGGCTTGCCGTCGATCTCTAAGCCCATCATCACAAACTCACCGGTCCGGAACCTGAAAGCAGGGGAACGGGTTGTACGGAAGCGGAAAAGACGGTCGGTATAGTGCTGGACGGCCAGCACGGTTTCTGAGGTAAAGGCGGACACGGGGATATAGGCTCTCTGATTAGTCTTGTGCCCTTCAGATGGGCGAAAACAGCCTCTGCCGCAAGACGGAGCGGGATGAAACTGACAGGAGCATTTAGAGGATCTGGGTCAGCTGTGGCGTCAGGGCCCCATTTCAACAGCTTCAACACCCGTGGCACTGGCTTTTTACCCCCAAAACAGACTATAGAGCGCGCCAATCAAGCTGAGTTGTCAGCCCAACAGGTCATTTGCGGCCGGGAGACCCAATGTCAAAAGAAGAATTGCTCGAATTTCAAGGTACCGTGGTAGAACTTCTACCCAATGCCACTTTCCGCATCCGTCTTGAAAACGAACATGAAATTATCGGCCACACGGCTGGTAAATTGCGCAAGAACCGCATTCGCGTTTTGGCAGGCGATAAAGTTCTGGTCGAAATGACCCCCTATGACCTGACCAAGGGCCGGGTCACCTATCGCTTCCGGTAACACAAGTCTTATGAAGCTTATTCTGGCAAGCGCATCGCCGCGCCGACAAGAGCTTCTGGCCAGAGTCGGGATTGTGCCCGATAGGATTTGTCCAGCTGATTTGGATGAAACCCCTCTACCCCAAGAAACGGCGCGCCAGCACGGGTTGCGTCTGGCTTGCGCCAAAGCCGAGGCGATCGCCCAACAAAATCCGGATGATCTGATCCTTGCTGCTGACACCGTGGTGTCGGTGGGGCGCAGACTTTTACCCAAGGCGGAAACGCGCGAGCAAGCACTGGCCTGCCTCAATCTTTTGTCTGGACGCAATCACCGCGTCACCACCGCCGTCGCGGTCCAGCGTGGTGGGGTCAAGGCAAGCCGGGCAGTTGAGACCCGCTTGACCTTCAAGCGCCTGAGCGACGCGGAGATCCGCCTTTATCTTGATAGCGAGCAATGGATGGGCAAAGCCGGTGGCTATGGCATTCAAGGCTTGGCTGGTGCCTTCTGCAGCCAATTGCAAGGCTCTTGGGAGGGTGTGATGGGTTTGCCGCTTTACGAGACAGTGTCTCTCTTGGAAGGCTTTGGCTATAAAAGAATATGGTCATGAACGCGCCTAAGCCCCCGACACGAGAAATCGTCATCCACGAACGTATCGGCGAATTACGCGCCGCCTTGTTCGACCGCGACCGGATTGTGGAGCTGCGCTTAGAGCGTTGGTCCACCCACGAGAGCCGCGTGCGCTGGGGCCAGATTTATGCTGGACGCGTCACAGCCATTGATGGCCGCATCGGTGGCGCTTTTGTCGATTTAGGGGTGGGGGAGCCAGCCTTTGCCCCCTTTGGCCGCGAGCGTGAGGCAGAGCTGCGCGTCGGCGCTGGCGTGGCTGTGCGCGTTGTGCGCGAAGCCGAAGGCGGTAAGGGGCCCGCACTGGCCTATGAGGGCTTGGCCCCACAAGGGCCATGTCCACGCCTGCTTGAAGATGCCACACCCTGGCAGGGCTGGCCGGGAGAGCCGCGCGAGGCCGATGAAGACGAGATTGACCGCATCGACGCCGCCTTTGAGGCTGCCCTGCAGACAGAAGTGCCAATCGCGGGGGGCGGTCGTTTAACGATTGAGCGCACGCGCGCCTTGACCGCTGTGGACGTTGACAGCGCCAACCGTGAAACCGGCGGCACCGACCCCGCCCGCTTTGCCCGCGGCCTTAACCTCGCGGCCGTGCCAGAAATTGTGCGCCAAATCCGCCTGCGGGGTCTCGGCGGCCTCATCTGTGTCGACTTTACCGGTCCACGCCGCAAGGGCGATGCCGAGGCGCTGACCAAAGCCCTCATCAGTGCTTTTGATGCTGAAAAGAATGGTGGCGTCGCCGCGCCCAAAACTGAAGTCCTGCCCGTCTCCCGCTTTGGCATTGCTGAGATCGCCCGCCAAAAGCGCCGCCAAGCTTTGGCCGACATTTGCCTTGATGCCATGAGCCAGCCCACTGCCGAGACCTTGGCGATTGAAGGCATCAACCGACTGGCTGCAGCCCTCAAAGGGGCAAAGGGCCGCACCGTGACACTCTATGCCCCTGCCGCCCCTCTGGCCTTTCTAGAGGCTGACCCGATTGGCTGGCGGCAGGACATTGCCGACACGATTGGTGGCCAGTTCCAACTCCGTCTAGGCCGTCCAAGCCAGACCCAATGTGAAGTGGTGATCGCATGAGCCGAACCTGTCCTGAATGTGGCAAGCCCACCGAACACGCCTATCGGCCCTTCTGCTCCAAACGCTGTGCCGACCTCGATTTAGGCCGTTGGCTCAATGGTTCTTATGCAATTCCTGTTCAAGAAGAGGATAATGGCATACCCGATGCAGAGGACCCCGTGGACAGAGACAATCTGATCCGCTAAACGCCCTCCTCCCGACAGGTTGCCCGGATAGCTCAGTCGGTAGAGCAGCGGATTGAAAATCCGCGTGTCGCTGGTTCGATTCCGGCTCCGGGCACCACTTTTCTTTCAATGACTAGCTGCTCAAAGCGTTTGTCATTATTCCAAGCCCCGTCAAGCCAATGCTCAAGGGTTTAATTGGCTCCAGATGTAAGCGCTGGCATCAAAGTCCGACACAGGGACGTCGCTATTGGCGTTTGGAGAACGCACACCCCCTGGCCACGAATGGCCGCCACCAAACACAACCCGATTCACACTGTCGTACACATCGGGCGGGTTGATGCGACAGAGTGTAACCGGTGCAGTCGGCAAGCTGAGATTGGCGCGGGTGGTATAGCGGCGACAGGTTGTTGAAGCGCCAATGACCTCCTCAACAAATTGCGACGTGACATTATTTCGGCTCAGCCAATCATTGATCGTTGGGTCAACGCCGTAAAAATTAGTCGTCGAGATGCCATCACCGACTCCGCCGCTATAGGGATAGTTCCGATCGTTGGCGGCATGAATATGGAGCACCGGAATGGGTCGAGATGGCCTGCATGTAAAGTAACGCGTCCCCGCACGATCAAATTCGCCGGATGCACCGCTGACCGCGCCGATCCCTGCTATTTGATCTGCCAAATCACAGGCCAAGCGGTGCGCCATCATCGCGCCGTTGGAAAAACCAGTTGCATAAATCTTTGCCGGATCGACGCCATAATTGGCACGAATGTCGGTAATCACGGCGCGTGTAAAAGCAACATCGTCCACATTTTGCGATTGCGCAGACCCACAGCACGCGCCCGCATTGAACGTTTGGAGGGCACCGCTTCCTTCCAGAAAGATTGCGTAAAATTGGCCCGTCGAAGCTGTCTTGGCAAGCTGACTGCTTGCAGCTTGGCCCATAGCTGTGCCCGTGCCGCCATGCATGGCAATCAGCGCCGGCCTTGGGCCTAGGGCACCAATGCCATTGGGTACATAAATCGCATAGCGGCGCGTTCCTTGCCCGGGAACGGTCAGCGTTCGCGCGATCCAAGCGCCTCTCACCTGCACCGATAATTGTAGGGTGAAGCTTTGATATCTTGCTGTGATCGTGGTCGATCCCTCGGCAATACCCGTAACAATGCCGCTGGCATCAACCGTGGCGAAACTTGGATTGGACGAGGTCCAGCCTACCTGCGTTGCGTCAACATAGCTCGGAAAGGGCGCACCGCCGACTCGCTGGGCGAAGAACAAATTGATACGTTGCCCCGTCCCAATGGTAGTCGCGGCAGTGGGCTCAAGGGCTGCCGTCGTGGGGGGGTTGACCACCAAGGTCAAAGCAAAAGTCGTGGAACCCGCTGTGTTTCGGGCCGTGATGGTGTAAACGGCCGATGCTGTGGCCACAGTTGGCGTGCCAGTAATTTGGCCTGACGATGTGTTTAGGGTGAGACCTGCGGGCAGGGCGGGTGCAACCGCGTATGACGTAACTGTCCCCGTAACGTTAGGGTTTAATGGGGGCAGCGCTGTTCCAACCACAGCAGTCGTGGGACTAGGATAGGAAAGCGCACTTGGGGCTACTATGGGGCTAGGAGGACCCCCGCCATTTCCGCCACCGGCCGGCTCACCCGATCCACCGCCACCGCACGCGGCCAAGAAAAGCAAAAGAAGGCACGTCAAAAAGGTTCGCATACAAACACACTCCCGACCGGGCTATTTTATACCAAGTATCTTTCTTCTCGCCGTCTTCGCCAGTTTTCATAGATTTTTGCTAATAATTCGGTAAGAATTTGAAACCTTGGTCTGATTACCCTGGCTTCACTCCGTCGTCTCTCGCACCCCAATCAACAGCGCTAACAATTTCGGCGGCGATGGCCCTGCGCGCCTAAGAACTGGCATTGTTGCTAGGCAGGGGAGTGCGACCAAGGCAGACTAACCGAAAAGGGGAGGGTGCTGTGGGTCTGTTTTTTGGCAAAAAATATGTGCTTTTGCGGGCAATTATGCTCGGGTTTGTCGGGGCTTTCGTCGCTATTGGCGCAGGGAATCAGGCTGTGGCGCAAGGCGCGTCTACCCAAGCAGAGGCTGCGGCCAAATGGTCGCTTGTCTGGTCCGATGAGTTTGATGGCACCGCGATTGATCCAACCAAATGGAGCCATGCCGTCGATTGCTGGGGCGGCGGCAATAATGAGAAGCAATGCTATACCGAGCGGCCGGTGAACAGCTTTGTCAAAGATGGCAACCTCGTCATTGTGGCGCGCAAAGAGCGCCGTCGTGGCTATGCGTTGCCGGTTGAGCAGCGCACCAATAAGGCCGCCCGCGCTCAAGAAGTAACGCTACCCTACAGCTCTGCCAAGCTGGTCACCAAGGGCAAGGCCGACTGGCGCTATGGCCGGATTTCGGTGCGGGCCCGCCTGCCACAGGGCCAAGGCACCTGGCCCGCCATTTGGCTTCTACCTGCTGGTGAGGTCTATGGGCCTTGGGCGGCCTCGGGCGAAATTGATGTGATGGAGGCGGTCAATCTGGGCGAGCCTTGCCCAGATTGCCCAGGCGGAGTTGAGAATACGATTCTTGGCACCCTGCATTTTGGTGGGGCTTGGCCCAAGAACAAGTTCTTGTCGAAAACCACCCCCTTGGTCGGCAGCCTCGATGACTTTCACACCTACACGCTCGATTGGGATGCCAGCAAAATGGTTTGGTCAATTGATGGGGTGCCTTATGCCACACAAACCCCGGCAACATGGCACGTAGACCAAAGCCCAAGCCGACCTTCAGCGCCCTTCGATCAGGCATTTTATCTGATTTTGAACGTCGCGATCGGGGGGAATCTAGCCGAGGGGCGCAATTTGCGGGGTATTTCGGCGAAGAATTTTCCCAAGACAATGGAAATTGATTGGGTTAGGGTCTATAAATGTGAACGCTCACATGATACCGCTGCGTGCGGGGAATAAGGGGCAATAGCCTTTTTGCGAGATCAGATAAGAAACGAAAAGCAACAAAAAACTGAGGATAGGAAACCTTAAAATGGCCGGACCAAGCGCAGTGACGACAAAGCCGCAAGCGGGCAATGTGAACGACAGAACCTTGTTCTTTATGTCGCTTGCTTTGTTCTTCATCTGGGGTTTTGCGACCGTTTTGATCGATATTTTGATCCCTAAATTCCGGGGGCTCTATAATCTCAGCTATGCGGAAGCCATGTTGACCCAGTCAGCTTTCTTCTTGGGTTACTTTGTCTTTTCGATCCCTGCTGGAAATTTGGTGGCCAAAGTTGGTTATATGCGCGGGATTATCGCGGGTCTTGGCGTGATGATCGGTGGCTGTGTCCTATTTGTGCTTGCCACCCATGTGGGCATTTATCCCGGTTTCTTGTTTGCCTTGTTTGTGTTGGCTGCGGGCATCACCATTTTGCAAGTTGCCGCCAATGCCGTGATCTCGATCGCAGGGGCGGCCGAAACCAGCTCCGCCCGTTTGACGCTGGCCCAAGCCTTCAACAGCTTCGGGACCTTCATTGGTCCATTCGTTGGTGCCAAGCTGATCTTGGAAGGTGGACCTGAAATCCCCAAGGACATCTCGACCCTGACGCCCGAAGCACTGAATGCGCTGCGCGCAGCAGAAGCGACGGCTTTGCAAGCACCCTATTTGGGCATCGCTACCGTATTGGTGCTGATCATGATCGTCTTCTATATGAAGCGTGACTTGTTGCCGCCCATGGCCAAGACCGAAACCCCGACAGGCCTTGGCTTTCACCTCTTGGCCAATAAGAAAGTTCTGTTCGGCGTCATAGCCATCTTCACCTATGTCGGCGCAGAAGTCGCCATTGGCTCGGTCTTGGTGAATTATCTGAGTCAAGCGAGTATCTTGGGCTCAACAGAGGCACAAGCCGGTAAATTGGTCGCGCTTTATTGGGGCGGGGCCATGGTGGGCCGTTTTGCAGGCTCCTATATTTTGAGCCGTTTCCCAGCTGGACAAGTGCTGGCGGTCTTTGCTGTGCTTGCGATTGTCTTGGCCGCTTTAGCCATGGTGTTGACCGGGCAGATTGCCGCGATCGCCATTCTCTCGATTGGCTTGTTCAACTCCATCATGTTCCCGACCATTTTCTCGCAGACTGTGATTGGCTTGAACGATGAAGACACGCCAAAGGCCGCTGCACTCTTGTGCATGGGCATCGTTGGTGGGGCCATTCTACCCTTGGTGACGGGCTTTGCCGCAGACAGTGTTGGCCTTTCAGTCGCGCTGATCGTGCCGATCCTTGGCTATGCTTGGCTCGTGTTCTTCGGTCTGTTCGTCCATCGTCAAAACACTGCACCAGCAAGCTAAGCGAAGGCGAATACGAATATGCGCTCTCACATGCAGCCATTTTTCCAAAAGTCCCTCCGCGCCTGCCTCGTGCCCGTGCTCGCCCTAACGCTTGGCCTAACGGGCTGCGCCTCTGGACCTAAAAAGGACGACAAAGTCGAAACCCGGATCACCGAGATCATGAGTAAGATGAGTGTGGAGCAAAAAGTCGCTCAGCTCATCATGCCCGATATCTCGACGATCACCCCGGAAGATGTGGCCAAATATCGCTTTGGTACCATTCTAAACGGCGGCAATTCCGGCCCTTATGGCAATGAGCGCTCGAAGCCAGAAGACTGGTTGAAACTGGCTGACGCGTTTTGGGAGGCTTCACGCACACCCCATGCCGATGGCAGCCCGGTAATCCCCGTATTGTGGGCAACCGATGCGGTACACGGGCACAGCAATGTGGTGGGCGCGACGCTGTTCCCGCATAATATCGGCCTTGGCGCGACGCGCGATCCGGCTTTGATCCGCGAGATCGGCCGCATCACGGCGGCTGAAATCAAAGTCACCGGCATCGACTGGACCTTTGCGCCGACCTTGGCCGTAGTCCGCGATGACCGTTGGGGACGTACCTATGAAGGCTATGCTGAAGATAAGGGCCTTGTGTCTGAACTCGGCGCAGCTATGGTTGAGGGCCTGCAGGGGGTTGGGCCAGGCTTTTTGAGCCAAGACCATGTAATCGCCACGGCCAAACACTTCTTTGGTGATGGCGGAACCGCTGGCATTGATACCGGTGATACAGTCGGCAATGAGGCTGATCTGGTTGAACTGCACGCATTCCCTTACCGTGCCGCCCTAAAGTCGGGCGCGCAAACGGTCATGGCCTCGTTCAGCAGCATCAATGGCCAGAAGATGCACGGCAGTAAGTCGTATCTCACCGAATTGCTCAAAGTTGAAATGGGCTTTGACGGCTTGGTCGTTGGTGATTGGAACGGCCATGGCCGTATCCCCGGCTGTACCAATAAGGACTGCCCAGAATCGATCAACGCAGGCCTCGACATCTTCATGGTGCCGGAGGACTGGAAAGAGCTTTTGACCAATACCAAGGCGGCAGTCGACAGCGGCAAAATCTCGCAAGAGCGTCTGGATGATGCCGTGCGCCGGATCCTGCGCGTTAAAATCCGTTACGGCCTGTTTGATCTGCCAGCCCCATCGGCCCGGAAACTGGGTGGGAAATATGCGCTGTTGGGCTCACCAGAGCATCGGGCCGTCGCCCGTAAGGCTGTGCAAGAATCGCTGGTGTTGCTCAAGAATGACGGCGTTCTGCCGCTCGACCCCCGCAAGACCATCTTGGTGGCAGGCGAAGGGGCAGATAGCATCGCCAAGCAATCGGGTGGGTGGACGATTTCGTGGCAAGGCGGTGGCGATCTGACCAATGCCGACTTTCCAGGTGCCGAATCCATCTTTGCAGGCATTGCCAAGCAAGCCGAAGCCGCCGGCGGTAAAGCTATCCTCTCGGTCGATGGCAGCTATCAGGACAAGCCCGATGTCGCCATCGTGGTGTTTGGTGAAAAGCCCTATGCGGAGTTTATGGGCGACATCAAAAACCTGTCCTATGGTGATGCCAAGCCGTTGGCTTTGCTGAAGAAGTTTCAGGCCCAACAAATCCCTGTCGTGGCCGTGTTCCTAACAGGCCGTCCGCTCTGGGTGAATAAGGAGCTCAATGCTTCCAACGCCTTCGTCGCGGCTTGGCTGCCCGGCAGTGAAGGTGGCGGCGTGGCCGATGTGTTGTTGCAGACCAAAGACGGCCAAGTTCAAAAGAACTTCAAGGGCAAGTTATCCTTCTCGTGGCCACAGGCGTGCGACGCCTATTCGCTCAATGAAGGTGAAGCTAATTACAAGCCATTGTTCGGCTATGGCTTTGGCTTGGCCTATGGCGAGAAAGTGGCTTGGACGACGGTGGACGAGAAATGCGCGCTCAGCCAACCCAATGCTGAAAATGATGTGGCCGTGTTTGCTCGTGGTCAAAGCGTGGCCCCCTTCACCTTGGTGGCAACCGATGGGAAGGGCCAGCGCCTGACTTTAGCCGGTGCAAAGGGCTCAAGCGCCAATGGCGATGTGCAAGTGGTTTCAATGGACCGCGATGCCCAAGAAGATGCCCGCACCATTTCGTGGAAAACAGGCGGCTCCTTCGGCTTTGAAGCTTCTTCGGCGCTAAACCCAGCGGCTTTGGCCGAAGGGCGAGCCATACGGATTGACTATCAAATCGGCACTCGTCCAACCGGCCCTGTGAAACTGTCGATGAGTTGCGGTGCGAACTGTCGCGATGAAATCGATATCACTTCGTCTTTGGCGCTGGCTGAGCAAAAGGGCTGGATGACAGCATTCTTGCCCTTGTCCTGCTTTAAAAAAGGAACCCAAGTCGGCATGCCTTTCTCAATCCAATCCAGTGGCAGCTTTGAGATGTCGATCTCTGCCGTCACTTTGGTGGATAGCGGTGGCGAGACGGCCTGCCGGTTCTGATTGAGCGAGCTGAGACACCCCTTCACCGGCTTCGCCGGCATCGGCGCATGCGCCGAAACCCCGCGAGCGGGGAAGCGGCAGTGCAAGCAGTTGGTGCATGGTGCTTCCCCATTCATGGGGAAGCTGTCCCGAAGGGACTGAAGGGGTATCCTCCCCCCTACATCGGGGCGGGGCAATAACGCTTCAAATAATCGCTATGGGTGGGCATGTGTTGCACCACGAATTGGATAGATTGTTCGATCCCGCGCAATTCATCGCTGGTTTTGACGCTCATCAGGGCGTCAGCCATAGCATTATGCCCTTGCATATTGATGCCTTGACCCATCATCACCGCTGCCCAACTAGTTTCGGTGAATAGCTCATCATCCTCTCGGAAAATCTGACCATTGAGGCGGAATAGGTCGGTCTTTTCGGTCAGGCTTTCGGGCACGGCCATGTTGCGGCAATAATTCCAGAACGGGCTGTCGTCGCGAGTCGTGGCATTATAGTGCAGGATCAAGAAGTCGCGGATGCGGGCATATTCCTTGCCAGTCAGGCGGTTGAATGCATCTTCCTGTGCTTGGGTGATGCCATCGAGCGATAGAAGCGCGATCAGCTTATTAATGCCGGTATTGATCAAATGGATGGAGGTCGATTCCAAGGGCTCCATAAAGCCTGCAGCCAGGCCCAAGGCCACCACATTCTTGTTCCAGAATTTCTTGCGACGCCCAGTGACAAATCGGAGGAAATTCGGCTCTGCCTGAGGTTTACCTGCGATATTATTCACGAGAATATCGAGGGCTTCGTCATCACTCATGAACTCGCTGCAATAGACATGGCCATTGCCGTTGCGGTGTTGCAGCGGAACTTGCCACTGCCAGCCAGCGCGATGCGCGGTCGCACGGGTATAAGGCGGGGGTGGGCTGCCATCGTCGCGCTTACAGGGCAAAGCGACCGCACGATTGCACGGCAGGAAGTTTGACCAATCATCATAGCCGGTCTTCAGCGCTTGCTCGATCAAGAGGCCCCGAAAGCCAGAGCAATCCACGAATAAATCCCCCTCTATAATGACGCCATTATCCATGGTGACGGAGGTTACAAAGCCGGTTTCGCCATGCAAAGCGACATCATTGACCTTGCCTTCGATCCTTATTGCGCCGCGCTTCTCCGCATAGGCGCGCAAATATTTGGCATAACGGCCGGCATCGAGATGATAGGCGTAATTGATGGGAGGCAGGTCGTCGCGTTGGTAATCTTCAGTCCGAGCAAAGCGGCCATAATGGGCGGCCATGGTTTCGATGTTGAAGATTTGGATCGGCCTTTTGTCGCCTGCCTCTTTGAATTTGTGCCAGATATGGTGGAAGGACACGCCATCGACTTGATAGCCATAATTGCCAAAAGGGTGGATGTAGCTGTCGCCAATCTTGCCCCAATTGACGAATTGAATGCCAAGTTTGAAGCTGCCCTGCACGGCAGACAGCATCTCTGCCTCGTCAATTTCCAACAAACGGTTGAAGTCGAGGAAGGGGGGAATGGTGGCTTCGCCAACGCCAACTGTGCCGATTTGTTCTGACTCGATGACGATGACATTGACTGGCTTGCCCGCACGCAAGCGCGACAATGCGGCCGCTGCCATCCAGCCCGCTGTGCCACCACCTACGATTACGATCGTTTCAATTGCCATGTCTCATTACCCCCAGATTCACTTTAACTGTATTTTCTTGCCATCTAGCACGGATGACGCAAATGTGAACGTTCATTTTTTCTTGTGAACGCTCTCAACTACCGTTATGCGTTGTTCAATATGATTAGCTTCCTTCAAAAAAGAAGGGAGTCAGGGGAGGAAAATTTGGCCTATCAACTCAACGCAGGCACAGCCACGTCTCGGTCTCGGCGGTTCACCGCTTTGACCACCGCATCCAGTCTAGCCCTTTTGGCGCTGGTTTCGCAGCCTGCTTTCGCGCAGACAGCAGCAGAGCCGGCCAAGCCAGCTGAAACCACGACCCCTGCAACCCAAGAAGCCGAGGCACCAGCCGAAGTGGTTGTCGTCACCGGCTTCCGTCGCTCGCTGCAAAATGCGCAGTCTATCAAGCGCAATCTCGATACCTTCGTGGATGTGGTTACCGCCGAAGACATTGGCGCTTTGCCAGACCGTTCGGTTGCAGAGGCGCTGCAGCGCATTCCGGGCATCAACATTTCCCGCTTTGAACAGCGTAACGATCCCGATCGCTTTTCGGTCGAAGGTTCAGGTGTCATCATCCGCGGCCTGCCTTATGTGCGTTCTGAGTTGAATGGCCGCGATATCTTTTCCGCAAACGGCGGCCGCGAACTCTCCTTCAACGACGTCTCGCCAGAGCTTTTGGGCCGCGTGGAAGTGTTCAAGAATGCCACTGCAGACATGATTGACGGCGGCATCTCCGGCACAGTCAATCTTGTCACGCGCAAGCCACTCGACAAAAAGGGCCCTCGCTTTGCTGGCACGATTGAAAGCAATTACGGCGATATGGCTGAAGAGTGGTCGCCTGGCTTCTCTTTCTTGGGTTCCAATACTTATGAAACCGAAGTTGGCACCTTTGGCGTCCAATTGGCCTATGCCCAGTCTCAATTGGTGACCAAGACCGATGCGTCGCAAATCACCGACCCTTGCTATCGCGATGCCTCGCTGACCTCGGCCTGTATCCGTGTGCGTGCCGTGGGTTCTGGCGGTTTCAGCGGTGGCCAAGCTTTCAACGCATCCAACTTCCCGCCAACCAATGCTGTCTTCGTGCCAAAGGGCGCAGGCGTGCGCACCACCGATCTGACGCGTGACCGCGACGCGATTTCGATCGTGGGCCAGTGGGAAAGCAATGACAAGCGCTGGCTGGCCACGCTTGAATATTTGAAAGCAACCACCGAAGCGACCTTGGAAGAATTCTCGGCTTTGGCTCTGGTCAATGACGACGGTCTGTTCCCAGTTGTTGCGCCCGGCACGACGGCAACCTTTGCCGGCAACCAGTTTGCGAAGGGCACCTTAACCCAGCTGCAGCCCTTCACCGGTGGGCGGGGTATTCCAACCGAACTCTTGCGCTTCCAACGCGAAGATGCCGCTTCGACTGAGGATGTGTCCTTCACGTTAAAGTTCAATCCAACCGACCGCATGCGCTTCAACTTCGAAGCCCAGCACATCGGATCGGACCGCACTGAGAATGGCTTCATCTCGGCCATGCAGACCTATAGCGACGTCTTTATCGACAATACGGGCGAAACCCCTCTGGTGCAGTTCCTGCAACCCGGGTCGGCCAATTCACCTGCCAGCTACTTCACCGATCCATCTAAGACCTTCTATTGGTTCTTACTGGACAACCAAGTCTATAACGAAGGCGAGATGACCAGTGTTCGTCTCGACGGCGAGTATGACTTGAAAGAAGATGGCTTCTTCAAGGGCGTCCGCTTTGGTGCGCGCTGGAGTGATCGTTCGCGCATCACCCGCAGTGCCAACTTCTCCAACTGGGGCAATTTGGGTGCACCTTGGACGGGTCGCGGTGGCAATTGGAACTGCGGCGACTTCCAAGCCTTTGGCTGCGGTGGTGCTTATGCCAAAGACTTCCCAGGGTCGTCTGCCATCCGCAATCCATTCGGCGATAACTTCCAACGCGGCAATGTGCCTGTGCCTCTGGGCGATGGCTCTGCTTTCTTCTTCGGCGGCGACAACACCGTTCGTGACTATCTGAGCGGCGAAATCCGCAAGCAAGCGAATGCGATTACGGCGTCGACCCTGACCCCGAACGCTTGGTTCCCAATTTCTGCGCGTTCCGGCAATGTGCTTGGTGGTCCTTGGACCGCCGGTGAAATTTCTGACGTGGAAGAATTGACCTCGGCCGCCTTCGCCCGCGTGGACTTTGGCAAAGACTTTTCTGGCGACCTCAAAGTCACCGGAAACTTCGGCCTGCGTTATGTTCAGACTACGGTTCAAAGTGCCGGCGCGATCAAACTGCCAACCGGAGAATTCTTCGATTCGGTTGGCTCGGGTGGTAATGGCGACGGTAAGGTTAGTGTCGCTGAGTTGCAGAATGCGTGTAGCCGCGTTCAGGTCGGCCAAGTTGCCCCGGGCTATTGCGGACTATCAACCACGCGTTTGGCTGAGTTTGCCGCGGTCTTTACCGGCGAAGAGATTGACGACAGTGCCGACATTGAGTTCGACCATGTTTTGCCAAGCTTCAATGCGAAAGCAGACTTTGGCAATGGCATGTTGGTTCGCATGGCGATCTCAAAGGGCATTTCTCGCCCGGACCTGAATGCCTTCGCAACCGGCGGCGGCATCTCCGACAATACGGCCAGCCTGAAAGCTGGCGGTACGTTGGCAACAGGGCCTCTATTCCAGATTGGCACGGGTAACCGTCTCCTGCGTCCTATTGAATCTTGGAACTACGACCTGTCATACGAATGGTATTTTGCCAAAGTGGGCTATGTCGCGGTTTCGGCCTTCGTGAAGGACATTCAGGGCATTGTGAATGGTGGGGCGACGGTCCGTAAGTTCACCAGTCCAAAGGGCGTCTCCACCGATGTTCTGGTCAATGGTCCAGTCAATAGCGATGGCGGCATCTTGAAAGGGGTCGAGCTTTCCTATCAGCAGACCTATGACTTCTTGCCGGGCTTGTTGAGCGGATTTGGTACCCAGTTCACCTATACTTATGTGGATGCGGGCGACTTCAGTAACTCAAACCTCGGCGCAGAGCAGAGCCCATTTGCTGGGAATACGCCATTGGCAGGGGTCTCCGAGCACACGATCAATGCGGTTGGCTTCTATGAAAAGGGCCCGATTGCCATGCGTTTGGCCTACAATTGGCGGTCAGAGTTCTTGCAAACACCCCGTGATGTGATCTTCCCCTTCTCGCCGATTTATGGCGAGGCGACGGGACAACTCGACGGTTCCATCTTCTATTCGTGGACGCCACGGGTTAAGTTTGGGATCCAAGGCGTGAATTTGTTGGATGAAGTCACCCAGACCAGTCAGGTGATTGACTTCAAAGGCACACGGGTGACGCGTTCGGCCTTCCGCAACGACCGTCGCTTCACCTTGATGGCGCGGGTAGATTTCTAATCTATCTGGTGAGAGCGGGCCTTGGATAAACTCCAAGGTTCGCTCTTCGCGTCATGCCTAACAAAGCAGTCAGGTATTTGCCAAACAACCTTAATTCTATGACAGAGAAGCAATCAAATTTCTGTGTGCGATTGATATATTTTTTGATTGTTTCTAGTTAAGCGATTAAGTCTGTTACTCGGAATTAATGTCGGGATATCAACATCGTGACGGTTCCAATGAAAGTTGTTTTCGTGCGCGTCGATGTAGTTCCACCGCTATTTGAAGCCGCGATTGGCCAAAATTCTGGTTTGTGCCAGGTGGGGAGGGGCTAGCTTATGGGCCGCCGCAATCAATCGGTCACCATCACCCATGTTGCCGCAGATGCGGGCGTCTCGTTGCAGACGGTTAGCCGTGTCATCAATAATGAACCCAATGTGCGCCCTGAAATGAAGGCGCGTGTGCAAGCTTCAATCGAGAAGCTGCACTATGTCCCCTCTATCGCCGCCCAACGTATGAGTGGCTCGCGCTCCTACCTTATTCTGGTCATCAATGACCGAGCGCGGACGATCTCTGAATGGCGTGCCCGCCGCGGCGCAGATTGGGTCGACCAAATGCTTTTGGGAGGCATGCTGACCTGCGCGGAACATGGCTATCGGATGATTTTCGAGCTCGTCGACACCCATAATGACCATGTTGAGCGCGAACTAAGCGGCACCATTGCAGCCTTGCAGCCCGACGGCATCATCTTAACGCCGCCTCACTCCGAAAACCCCTTGATCACCAATCTCTTGACTAAGCGTAATATTCCGTTTGCGCGGATCGGATCCCTGGCAGCGGGCAGCGGCTTTGCCATCCACATGGGGGATGCGGAATCAGCGGCGCAAGCCACACAGCATTTGATTGTGCTCGGTCACAAGCGGATCGGCTTTATCGCGGGTGCCCCGGACTATAATCTTTCACACTGGCGCGTGGATGGCTGGCGACAGGCCATGGCGCAAGCCGGCCTGCCGGACACGGACCTCTGTGTGCCGGGTGACTTTAGTTATGAGAGTGGCCGCGAGGCTGCAACTGCCCTTCTCAACCTCACACCCCCACCCACTGCCATCATCGCCAGCAATGACCAAATGGCCTTGGCGACCCTGGACATTGCCCACGAGCGCAACCTATTGGTGCCACAGGATCTGTCTTTGATCAGCTTTGACAATACGCCTGTCGTTCGGTTCACGACGCCGCAATTGACCGCGATTGATCAACCCATCGCGGCGACCTTCTCAAAGGCTGTCGAACTGTTGATCCATCAAGCCACGTCGCCAAGCGAACTGCCCTATCTGGTGGCAGGTTCGCTTGTTGAACGCGAAAGTACCGCCCCGCCTAAATCCTAAAGACTTGGATTGATGAGATATTTCTCGCCCGTCGCTTTGCGGGCATAGGCACGCGCGTGATCAGGGTGCAGGGCTTCGGCCAAGGACAATGTCGAGGTATAATGGCTCGCGAAGGTGGTGGTCAGTTCACGTGCTACACGTTGGCGTAGACCCAGTGCCGCTTCAAGGCCAATCTTTTGCAAGAAGGGCGTCAATAAGAAGCCACTCACGCTCCAGGACAGGCCAAAGCCTCGATCCAATTCGGTTGGGCGCAAGTCTAGCCCGCCGTAAATATAGACTTGCTTAAAGGTGGAAGAGCCATAGCGGCTGTATTCCTTGGCATTGCGATTGGCAGCTGCTTCCATGGCGTGCAAGATCGAATTGGCCAAACGACCACCGCCAATCGCATCAAACGCAAGGGTGGCTTTGGTCTCAGTTACGGCGTCGGTCAGGTCTGCTTGGAAGGTGTCAGAGGTTGAATCCACAACATACTTTGCGCCAATATCTTTGAGGATTTTGGCTTGCTCCGCACTTCGAACAATATTGACCAAGGGGACATCATCGGCGAGGCAGATTTTGGTCAACATTTGGCCCAGATTTGACGCTGCTGCGGTGTGTACAAGGGCGACGTGCCCTTCACGCTTCATCGTCTCGACCATAGCTAAGGCAGTCAGCGGGTTCACAAACATGGAAGCGCCATCGGCAGAGGTCGCACCCTCTGGCAGAGGCGAACAATCCCGCGCCAATAGCTTGCGGTAAGTGGCATACATGGAGCCGCCAAACATACCGACCTTCTTGCCCAGCATGCCAGCAACATTGGCCCCAGCGCGCACGACAGTCCCCGCGCCTTCATTGCCAACCGCCATAGAGGCATCCAAACGGGGCTTCATCATACCCATGCGGGCTGGTGGGATGGTGGCGGTCAAAACAGGCCGGTCTGGCGTACCGCTGGCTGCCAAGGTCGCCATATCTGCAGGTCCCAATAGCAGCCCCAGATCAGATGGATTGATGGGGGACGCTTCGACTTGGACAATCACTTCATCCGGGCCCGGTTCATCGATCGCAACAGGTTCGAGATTGAGGATCAACTGACCCTCAGAGGTAACGGTGGACCGCAATTCAAGGCCGTGCAGTTGGGTGTCGCTCATGGTGTTTTCTCCGCAAGTTATGGTTTTGATCTTTGCTAACGCACACGGGCGGACTTGTCGCGGAAAATCGCAGAGCGCAAAAAAAAGGTCCCTCGCAATGGAGGGACCTTTTCATTGGTTAGGTCTAAATTGATCGATAGCTTCAGTATTTTGCCGTATAGCGTATAAAGAAATCACGCCCTACGCCAGAAACTGGCTCGGCCCATTCACGCAAATAGGGCTTTTCATCACTAAGGTTGTTCACGCCGACGACAATCGAATGATCGTCCGTAAGATCGTAACGGATTGATGCATTGTGTGTCCAGAAATCGCCGGTGAAGGCGGGAGTGAACTGTGCAACGGTTTCCACCTCGACACCGAACAAAGTCTGGTTGTCAATGAAGCGTGATGACCAATTCACCGACCAAGGCCCCTTATCCCAGTCCAAACCAACACTGTAGGTCAATTCCGGGTTATTGATTTCGCCTAGGATTTTATTGCCAACCAGGGGTGCCGCTGGATTTTCAAAGTTTTGCCTGTTCTCAACCCAAGTTCCTGTGAGGGCGATCGCAAGCCGCCCCATTTTTTCTAGGCCGATAGCTTCGAGTGGTATGGCATAGCGCAAATTCAGATCAACCCCAGACGCTTCTTGCGCAGCGAAATTGATATCGCCTTGACGGATGAAGTTTAGACCCAGGAATGTTGGCGACCCTGCGGTGCGGGTACGCCGGATCGCGTTGCAGAACTGATTTTGCAGATTAGGTGCATCGTAGCAGGCATTGACGATGTTCTGTGCTGAGACTGCGGCGATGGCGTCTTCGATGGCGATGTTCCAATAATCCGCTGTCAGGATCAGGTTTTTAACAAAGCGTGGTTTGAAAACTAAGCCAGCGCTATAGGTCTCTGCGGTTTCTTCTTTCAGGTTTGGATTGCCACCAGAAACACCTGTGAAACGAGCCGTATTTGGATTGCTCCAACCGACTGGGATGCCATCTGCTCGGCAGTTTGCAAGGCGGTTTGCAGGTTGCGAGCCTTGGCCGATTAGCGCGTTATCGCAGGGGTCCAATGGCGAGAACGTGGTTGGCTGTTCGGGCGAGAACAATTCACCGATATTGGGTGCCCGCACGGTCACCGAGTATCCGCCGCGGAACCGCAGGTCTGAAACGGGTGCCCAGATTAGATCGGCCTTCCACGCAAAACTGTCGCCAATTGTAGAGTAATTGCCCCAGCGGGCTGCACCGCTGACTTCCAGCGTCTCAAAAAACGGTGCTTCGCTTAGGATGGGCAAATTCACTTCCACATAGGCTTCGCTGACATCATAAGAACCCTTGGTGCGCTGTGTACCGCCGACGTCAAAGGTTTCCCCTAAGGTCTCGCGCGCGTCCGGTCTAAAGTCGCTTTCTTCCTTTCGGTATTCCGCGCCAACGACAAACTTGACCGCTCCTCCGGGAAGGGAGAATAACTTAGCCGAGTCACCCGACACCGTACCGCTGATAACGGTTTGTCGGATCGTCGACTTTTCAACCTCTTCATAAGAAACAAACTCGCGAGCTTCCTTGCTGGATTTGTTCAAACCAAACAAATTCAAAGGGCGACATTCTTTGTTTCGAGGGTCAAACGTGGTGAATTTGGTGATCTCGATATATGGGAATTGAGATGCCGGTGACGGTGGCAAGGCATTTGGGTTTAGGTTTGATCGGCAGGTCGGCTGCCCTGTTGCCGGATCGATTACCGCATCGATCGCTGCAAAATAACGGTCATCCAACCGGGTCCATGAGCGCGTCTCTGTCCGGGTTTGACCATAGTTGAACGCCACATCGTAGCGCCAACCTTCTAAATTGAAGAAGTCGCCATCTGCCCCCGTCACAAAACGGAAAGTACTACGTTCGTTGGAATCACCGATATCATTGCGGACGACATCAATATTGTCGCGCCCAATCGCCAGTTGATAGGTGCTCGCTAGACTCGGGGTGGCAGCAATTTGGGCATTGATATAATTGCGGATTTCGGCAGGGATAAACGGATTGTCGCGCCGGATCAGAATGGTATCGTCGAACGTTTTATAGACGTTGAAATAGCGTGCTTTGGAATTGACGACTTTGCCTTCGAAATAGGGCCGGAAGTTTGGACTTGCCTCATAATCAAGGAAAAGGTTGGCTACGAATTGGCCTGTGGTAGGCGTCAGATTGCTTTCGTTGAAATATTGCTCGGCGCCATCGCCGCCAATTTGGTTCTGCCCACTTGAAATCAAGCCATCCTGAAATGGTCGAACTTTTCCGGAGTTTGTGTCTACCACCCAACAGCCAAAGAAACGCCGCCCAATCGTGCTCTCCAAGCAGTCATTGATGCCGTTGCCGTTAAAGTCCGCACCAGGAACTGCGCTCGCACCATCAGCAAATCCAGTTCCGAATGGGTCTAATCCAATCAGGCCAAGAGTAGAGGAAATCGAAAACCGACGGTTCCCCAGAATAGCTCGCGGCGTGGCACTTCGGGCGCGCTCTATGAGGGCTGGATCGGTATTTGCGTAGCGCGGTGCGCCGTTTACTAAAATGGTGTTACCGATTGTGTTGTTTGGCGTCCGCCCAGTTGGGATTGGATCACCAACTTGGAAACGCGTCGCTGGGTTTTCAGTATTAAACGCCAGACCATTGTCCTTTGAGAAGTCCCGATCGCCATAGAGCAAGCCTTCTTGCGCATCGTATTGAGCTGCAAAGGTCAGATTACCCTTTTCGCTTTCGCCGAAATTCTTGCCATAGAGAAGGGATCCAAAGAAACCCGGCGAGTCTCCTTGCCCGGACATCGAAGTCTGAGCAGAAACTTCAAAGCCTTCATACTTCTTTTTCGTAACAAAATTGACCACGCCCGTGACTGCATCGGACCCATAAACGGCCGAAGCTCCACCCGTCAAAACATCCACGCGTTCAATCAAAGCGGAAGGAATGGTGCCAATATCAACTGCGCTTGAACCCGAAACACCCGCAACATGGCGACGACCATTGACGAGAACAAGCGTTCGAGCACTGCCCATGCCACGAAGGTTTAATGTGGCCCGACCCGGCACGCCTGTGGCTTGCTCGCCCGTTGTGGATGCTGCGAGCTGAGGCAAGGTTTCAAGATAGTCTGCAACTTGAGTTACGCCCTGAGATTCCAGCTGCGCAGCGCTAACAAAGGTGACGGGTGAGGGGCTTGCGTCGGCTACGCGCGCAATGCGGGACCCCGTCACAACAATGACTTCGGCGGTTGGCTCTGGCGCACTGCCACCAGCCGGGCTCGATTGGGCCCAGGCGGCACCCGCTAGAAGTGATGATGCGCAAACGCCAACGAGCAGCTTTACACGTTTTGTCGATGAAGTCATTTTCCCCCCCAAGGATTAGTCACTCGAATGCCTGAGTTAAGAATGCTTCCAAGCCATTGTCTAGAGTTGCCCAAAAAATAGTATCCTTGGTGATTGTTCGGCGAGATTGAGACAGTCCCGTGCGCAAAAAGCAGGCAACTTAAGTCAACTGGTTGTCTTCGTGTAAGTTTGGCCCCGCATCAGCCTCCCAACCCCATAGACATTGCCGGTAATTACGCTACCAAGATGAGTTAAGGGTGCGGCTTCATAAGCGCTCAAGGGGGCAACATCATGAACAAAATTGGCAAGATCGGCCCGGCGGCCGGTCTCTTGATTGTTATCTTGGCCGGTGGGGCCTATGCGGCTGGCGTTCGACTTGCCCTGTTCCCTGAGGCGATTAATCCAACCCCTTACCTTGAAAAAGCCAAGTCCTATAATGCGCTAATTGAACGCGATAAGTTCGGCGTGCCTCATATTTCAGGGCCACGTGATGTCGATGTCGCGTTTGGTATGGGTTATGCGCACTCCGAAGATGATTTTGCAACGATCACGGAAGCCGTCCTCGCCACACGGGGCACCATGAGCGAGACCAAGGGCAAGGATGCGGCCATTGGTGATTATCTGGTGCAATTGCTGAGAGTCTGGGACAGCGTAAATGCCGGCTATGAGCGCGAGGTTACGCCTGAAGCGCGCGCGATCATGCAAGCTTATGCCGATGGGGTAAACTTGTATGCCGCACAAAACCCAAGCAAAGTGCCTAGTGGGCTTTTGCCTCTGTCTGGTAAGGATGTGGCGGCTGGTACCGTGTTTCGTGGGCCATTTTTCTATGGGCTGGATAAAGTCTTTAAGTCCATCTTAGAGCCAGCGCCTGCGCCCGACAAAGCCCCGCCTAAAGGTTCTAACGGGATTGCCATTGCGCCTAAACGCTCCACCGATGGCGCGACCCGTCTATTGGTCAATTCGCACCAGCCCTATGATGGCATGGTGGCGTGGTATGAGGCTGTGTTGGATAGTGGTGAGGGATGGCACGTCGCGGGCGGCTTCTTCCCCGGTTCCCCCTTCATGTTGCACGGCCATAATGCGCATTTGGGCTGGGCTAGTACCGTCAACAAACCTGATCTCGCAGACGTTTACCGCCTCACGACCGACCCCAAAAAGCCCGGCCACTATTTGCTAGACGGCAAATGGGTGCCTTTTGAAAAGAAGGTTGCCACGTTCAAGGTGAAAGTCTGGGGACCTATTCTGTGGACCGTGAAGCGCGATCTATTGTGGTCGGTGCATGGTCCTGCCTTAGAGACGGATCGTGGAATTTTTGCCGTTAGCTATGCCGGGCAGGGCGAATTGCGCCAGCCCAACCAATATATGGCGATCAATAAAGCGAAAAATCTGACCGAGTGGCGCGCGGCCATGGCGATGCAGGCCTTGCCGAGCATCAACTTCATCTATGCCGATGATGCTGGCAATGTCGGCTATCTGTCCAATGGGCAGTTCCCGGTCCGGAAGGATGGCGTGGATTGGCAGGGCGTCCTACCCGGTGATCGCAGCGACCTTTTGTGGAAGGACCGTGTGCCATTCGACAAACTGCCCCAGCTTTGGAACCCGCAATCGGGCTTAGTTTTCAATTCTAACAATAGCCCTTTGGTGGCAACCGACGGCAACGACAATATTCGTCCCGAAACCCTCGCCGCGCACCTAGGCCTACAAACCAATATGACCAATCGGGCGTACCGTGTGCTGGAAACCTATGCCCTAGACCCGTCTATCTCAGCCGAAGAGTTCGAGGCCTATAAGTATGATTTGGCTTATAGCGAGAAGGGGATCTTAGCAGGCCTTATTCGCGAAGCTTTGACCTATGATGCAACCGGCAATCCTGATTTGGCCGAAGCGCAAAAAGTCCTAAAAGCCTGGGACCGCAGCACGGATCGCACTAGCCGCGGGGCGGCATTGGCCGTCCTGATGGGCCAGCCGATTGGCCGGGCTGCTGAAAATGGAGAGCCGTTGCCCCCTTTGCGACCAGCTTTAGATGCCGCCATCACCCAACTCAAAACCCACTTCGGTCGCCTCGACCCCACCTGGGGTGAGGTCAATCGCTATCGGCGTGGCAATCTCGATTTACCAATCGACGGCGGCCCAGACGTGTTTCGTGCCGTCTATGGCGAGACGCAAAAAGATGGCACGCTGACAGCAAATGGCGGCGATACCTTCATCATGTTCGTCAGCTGGGACAAAGCTGGCAAGTTGTCGTCGCAAAGCATCCACCAATATGGCTCCGCCACTTTGGACACCGCCTCACCCCACTATGCCGATCAGGGCAAGCTGTTTGTCGAGATGAAGACAAAGCCGGTTCTGTTCAATCGCGCCGACCTTGTTGGCCAAATCGAGCGCAGCTATCGGCCTGGCCGCTAAATTCTCAAAAGAAGGAATGCACCATGAACCGCTTTCTGGCCCACACCGGCGCAAAACATCCAATTGTCCAAGCACCAATGGGCTGGATCGCCCGCTCGCAATTGGCTTCAGCCGTTTGCGAGGCCGGCGGGCTTGGCATCATTGAAACCTCCTCTGGCGAGACAGAGAATTGCCAAGCAGAAATCCTGAAAATGAAAACGCTGACGTCTGCTCCATTTGGCGTCAATCTTCCGATCATGTTTCTGAAGAATGATGCGATCTTGCAGTTTATCTGTGAGTCCGGGGTCAAGTTTGTGACGACCTCCGCCGGCAGCCCAGCGAAATTCATAGCGCCCCTAAAGGCTGCTGGGATCGTCGTTTATCACGCCGTACCGACTGTGGACGCGGCTCTGAAATGCGTGGAGGCAGGCATTGATGGTCTGGTGGTCGAAGGTGCAGAAGGCGGCGGCTTTAAAAACCCTGAGGAAGTCTCCACCCTCGTGCTCTTACAGGCGATCCGTAAGGTAACCGATGTGCCCTTGGTGGCTGCTGGCGGGATTTGTGACGGGAAGGGCATGGCTGCAGCTTTTGCTTTAGGGGCAGAGGCTGTCCAAATGGGAACACGCTTTGTCAGCTGTGCTGAAAGCCCCGTGCACCACAATTATAAGCAAGCCATTCTCGATGCCAAGGAAACGGGGACCTATGTCCTCAACAAGAAGGCGAGCCCCTGTATTCGTGCGCTGAAGACAGAGAGAACTGCGGCGATCTATGAGGCAGGGGTTATGCCGCCTGATACGTTCAAGGGCATTCTCGATCTTTATTTTGGCGGGGATATGGAAGCTGCTGTGGGTCTCGCGGGCCAAACATCCGGTCTGATCGACGAGATCAAATCTGCCCGCGACATTATCGAGGAAACTGTTGCGGAGTTTCACGCCATTTCTGGCCGGATGGGGGCCATGGCTACTGCGCAGAACTTCGGGTGATTAGCGAGCTAAGCGGGGTACACCAGATGAAGGGCCAACGCCTTCGGGTACGGGCACATTCGAACCTGCATAGTTTTTATTGATCACCAAGACTGGGTTATTGGCCAAGGTAATCGACTTTGCGACGATCACACTCCACGCCGAGTCTTGGGCGACATTTCCAGAAGAAGAAACGTAAAGTTCGCTTCCTGGGATATAAATTGTGCCTAATAACTCGCGGACTTTACTTGAAGAAATCGTAAAGCGCTTTGTGTTGTTGCGTCCTGTTGCGATCAAGAATCCAGCCAGTGGGCCCGACTTGCGCGCGGTTAGTTCGATATCCGCCTTTTGATCAAATGAGAATGCGCGGTCAGGGTCAAAGATCAGTACGACGTCATCGCCGCGCAGTTTAGAGTTTCCGTTAAACTCCAATTGTCCTTTGAGATAATGTTCGCCGGGCTCGAGTATCAATGTCGCATTGCCTGTAACTTTATAATTCTCACAATGCACGCCAGCAGGCAGACTGATCATCGCATTTCCACTGTGGACTACATTCTCTAGCGCATTGACACAATTAGGCGATGTTAAGTCCAAGTCGACAAAGGGATCCTCAATCGGCAAGGCACCGACACTGGGAGCTGGCGAGATGGCACCGGTCGCGGTCTTCACCGCTTGTACGGCACCCGCCTCAATGTGGGCTAAATTCACAACCGATATTCCTGAATTCGATTGAACTAAACAACCCGGTGCTCGAATGACGGAACGATCTGTGACATTGGCGCCAATGGGGGCGGCTTGGTCAATTTGGAGCACACAAAGTGGGGTTTTGCTCAACGTTTCTGCCGTGGACGTTACAGTGAGCGGCGTTTTGTTTGTCACGAGCCCTGAAAACATCGATTGAAACTGCGCTCTTGCCGTAACGCTGACGGTGCCACCGTTGCGATCGATGTCGACTGTGAAACTGGGGTTAGCGATATCTGGCATGGCGCTGACCTCATTGGTCGCGAGGGCAATCGCAGTGCTTTTGATGCCGTCGTCACCGCGAGTGGACACGCTCAATTCACCGGCACCGGCTAAAGCGCCTGCGTCCACGGCTCCTTGCAATCTGGCCTTGCTTTGGGCGATCCCGGCAATTTCGACACCGCACAAGACCGCATAACTCAACGGTACCAATGCCAAAGCAGTGATCAACGTTATATTGCCGCGCCGAGATTTCTTGTTGCTGAGTTGGTCAAACATACTTGCACGCCTACTACCAATCGACACGGTGTAGGCCTGCTGGCTAAACATTCGAATAAAATGAACGACATGATCTGATTGTTGTTTGTAAGTGTTTTGTTACTATAATTTTTTATTTTCTCAGATATTGAAATCTATCGTCTTAGAATTATGATAATTCGATTGGAAATTCCATCTCAATACAACAGCCGATATCTTCACCGCTGACAAGATGTATTTCACCTCCAACAGCTTTCAAGCTGCCAACAGCTGTGGCTAAGCCCAGCCCCAAGCCATCCTCGGCACGCTGAAGTACGCTGGCACCCTGCTGGAAGGCTTGTATGGCAAGGGCGAAGCTGGCTTGGTCCATGCCTTGACCGGCATCTGACACGCGGATGGCTACCCGGCCATTGGCTGTTCGTTGGCCGATCACATGGATCGGGGCTTGGCCATGGGCAAAGGCATTCTCTATCAGATTGCGCAAAGCCGTCAGTAACAAATCATAATCGCCCGTGATTTCAGAGTTGCCTGTACGATCGGCCAGTTTCAGATCGGTCGACTTGCCACCCGCACGCAGGGCTTCACGCGCTGCAGCCTTGATCAAATCGGCTACGGAGAACACCTTCTTTGTGACCTCAATATCGCCAGACAGAATGCGAGCGGATTCCATCAATTTATCATGCATCCGCTTGAACTTTTCGGCGGCGTTCAGAATCTGACGGGCATGTCCTTGAATGGCTAAATTATCGCTATGGCCCTCAATCAGCTTACTAAAGCCGAGGATGACATTGAAGGGCGTATTAAACTCATGCCGCATTAAGCCCAGAATGTTGGCTTTCAAGCCATCGGCTTGTTCTGCCAAGCGGCGACCTTGACGCTGTTTCGCATCGGCGCGGCTATTGCGCAGTACATAGGACAATTGGTGGCTGACCAAGCGCCAGTTCAGCGGCTTGGTCGCAAACGACGTCGCCCCTGTGCCATAAGCCCGGTCGATTGCTTCCATGTCTTCACGGCCTGTGATGACCACAATCGGCATGTCCTCGAGGCTGGGCTCGGCACGGATGGCAGCGATCAGCTCAAAGCCATCCATGACTGGCATTTCCAGATCGACCAAGGCAAGGTCGATCCCTCCTTGCTTTAGGCGCTCCAAGGCGGCGCGGCCATTTTCTGCGACTTCAACTTCCATTGTCGGAGTGGATAGGTATACGCCCGCAAACTCCCGCAGGATGGGATCGTCGTCGACCACCAAAATCCGTGCGTTCTCGGTCAGCACGAACTGAGGCGCGGCCGTCATGCTTAAGTCACTCATAGGGAGCAACCTCGGCAAAAAGACAGACAAGCGCGACTTCAGCGTGCCCATAACTATGGATTGAAACGGCGTTGTGCACGTCTATCGGACTCCTATTAGACTTTCACACTAGCTTAAATCGGTTAACCGCACGTCAAGCCAAGTTGTCGCGATGCAGTACTGCCGCTTAGTTCAGCAGCGGCCCAAATCTGTTGGCTTAACCCGCACTTAATGTGTCCGCGCTACTTAGGACGCCCGATGTTAGCGCTCAGGCTTGATCAAGTGAAATCTCAGATGAAGCCTCTTAAACAGAGAATTCAAAAGGCCAGAAAGCCAAGCTCTATCCGGTCACGGCTAGCGGCGCTTGTGCTGGGCTCTGTGATTTTCTCGGTCGTACCTGTAACAATTATTTTTGCCTATCAAGACATGACGCGCCATGCTGAGGTGCGCTGGTCTGAAATGCGGACGGCAGCGCAAGTTTTGGCCAGTAGTGCGGCCGAGGCAGCAAATGACCAAGATCGCCAGCGCGCCTTTATCGCTATTCGCGCTATCTCCCGCAGCCCCGGGATCGTCTATGCGCGGGTCGAACTTGCTAATGGCATGTCGTTGGCCGAAAATGGTTCTGGTACGCGTCTGCGCAACGACGTACGCTTGGACAGTGAAAGCGCCGATCCAAACCTCATCGCGCTGATTACCACCAAATCTGTGGAAGTCGTCTCGCCGATCGAATTGGGTGGCAAGGTCTTGGGGCGCGTCGTTGTGGTCCATATGGCCAATGACTTCTTGGCACCTTTGCTGCGCTCCATTGGTAGCGTGTTGGGGGTCGCCTTATTGGCCCTCCTGATTTCGTTGGGGATTTCTCGTCGCATTCAGCGCGCGCTGACAGAACCCTTGACCGATCTGACTAAGTCAGTGGCCGCAATTGGCCAAAAAGGTGACTTTTCCCAACGGGTGGAGGCAACGACCACGGACGAGGTCGGCACGCTAGTGACAGGTTTCAATGCCATGTTGGATGCCATTGGTGAGCGGGATCGCCGCATTGAAGCCCATATGCGCGGCCTGGAAGCTGAAGTTGCGGCGCGGACGAGCGACTATCTGGTGGCCCGCGACTCGGCCGAGCGTGCGAATGCCGCCAAGTCAGACTTTTTGGCTACCATGAGCCACGAAATCCGCACGCCGATGAATGGTGTGATGGTGATGGCAGAGCTATTGGCGGCGGAATCATTGCCCGCCAAAGCTAAGCGCCACGCCGACACGATTGTGAAATCTGGCCGCAGCTTGCTGGCCGTGATCAACGATATTCTAGACTTCTCCAAGATTGAAGCGGGCAAGTTGGAAGTCGAAATCTGCGAAATCAATGTGTTGGACTTGGTCGATGACGTCTTGGCCCTGTTCCACACTAAAGCCCGCGAAAAGGGCTTGGAGCTGGTGGCTTCCGCCCATCCACAAGCCCCCAAGATGATCCCCGCCGATTCCGTCCGTCTTGGCCAAGTGATCTCAAACCTCGTTTCCAACGCTTTGAAATTTACCGAGACCGGCCACGTGCTTGTTCGGTTGGAGCCCGATCCAGATAGTCAGTTTTGGCGTCTGATTGTGCAGGATACTGGCATCGGGATTGCTGAAGACAAGATTTCTGGCATCTTTTCGGCCTTCTCCCAAGAAGATCAAACCACCACCCGCCGGTTCGGTGGCACTGGGCTTGGATTGTCGATCTCCAAGCGCTTGGTGGAAGCTATGGGCGGCCAGATTGGCGCGACTAGCAAGCAAGGCCAAGGCACCAGCTTTCACGTCCGTCTGCCTGCCCTGACGGGTGAGGCACGCGTGCTGGCTGCCCCGCCCAAACTGGAAGAAGGCGACGTGCCCTCGTGCGTCAAGATTTTTGTAGACGGGCAAGTTGAATTTTGGGCGATCAGTCGCCGCTTTGCTACGGCTGGGGCTGTGATTGGCCAAACCGATGCTTTGCAGCCGGATTTGCTGATTGCAGACAAGGTCAATCGCACCGAATTACCATCCGGCTTTAATCCCAAGAAGCTCGTATTGATCGCCGACGCCGATGATACAGTTGCCGATTCTATGGTGCGCGCTGGCCAAGCGGTTGCTGCGTTGCAACGTCCTGTCCGCCACGCCGATATTGACCATTTGATCTTGGCACTACGCAACGGGACCAGCTTTGCTTTCAGCCAAGGCGGCGTGATGAACCAAGCCATCACAGTGGCCTTTCCCGATGCCCGCGTGCTTGTCGTGGATGATGGTGAGGTCAATCGCGAAGTCGCGGTGGAAGCCCTCTCGCGCTTTGAAATCAAGGCCGATGTAGCCGTTGATGGCCAAGATGCCCTGAACGTTCTCGCGACCAAAGACTATGACCTGGTGTTGATGGACGGCTCTATGCCCGTCATGGATGGCTATGAAGCCACGCGCGCAATCCGCTCTCTTGAAGCCAAAGAAGGCCGCAAGCGTATGCCTGTAGTTGCCCTGACCGCCCATGTCGTGGGTACGGCTGCAAATGCTTGGTCGGAATGCGGGATGGACGGGGTTTTGCACAAGCCATTCACACTGGTAGCTTTGGGTGAGGTCCTGAAAGCGAATTTGCCTGCCCATTTGGCAACCAAGGCGCTGGAAATGATTGACGCGCGCTCGGATGATCAAGCGTGGGAAGCATCGGAAACGACCGGCGGCGCAGCCGAAGGCGGTTTGTTTGACGAAGCCGTAATTCTGCCCTTCCTGCGCGATCTGAAGACTCACCGTCGCGACTTCGTTGTGCGTGTGGTTGGCCTGTATCGCAACCACGCACCCAGCACTTTGATCGAACTGCAAGAGGCCTTAAACGCGGGTGATCGGGACCGTATCGCCAAGGCTGCACACTCGCTGAAGTCGATGAGCCTTAACATCGGGGCAAGTGCCATAGCGAAACTAGCTGGCACAATTGAGGCCGCGGTCCGCATCCATAACACACCGATTGCGCCGTCTGAGATTGAGCGTGCCATCGCGGTTTTGCATATGACTCTCGACCGTCTCGCTGTCCTGATGGAGTCTGACCTACCCGAAGAACCAGCATTCGAGATCAAGGCCGAAGTGAAGCCAACAGTTGTCGAAGTGTTCAATACAGCCATTCTGTCGCCAGACGAAAAGGCCTTGCGCGACGAACTCGAAGCGGACCTCGAAACCGGTGCTCTCAGCATGGTTTATCAGCCGCTTTATGACCGTACTGGCAATCAGGTCGTGTCGGCAGAAGCGCTTCTCCGATGGGATCGCGGCGGTCGGGCGCGTGTTGGCCCAGACGTCTTTATTCCAATTGCCGAGAAATCGGGATTCATCGCACACATCGGCCACTTTGTCCGCCAAGCCGTCTTCAACGATACCGCAGATTGGGGCAATCTGCCGATCGCGCTCAACGTGTCACCTCTTGAATTGATTGACGAAAATTTTGTTGGCGATCTGAAGGAGCTGTTCGCCGAGACCGGCTATAATCCCGCTCGGGTGGTGTTGGAAGTGACCGAAACGGCCTTCTTGGGTGACCCTGATCGCGTGCGTCAGCTGTTTGCTCAGATCAAAGCCATGGGCTGCAAACTGGCACTGGATGACTTCGGTGTCGGTTATTCCAGTTTGACTTCCTTGCACCGCTTCCCGTTTGACAAGATCAAGATCGACCGTGAGTTTGTGACCAGTCTTGATCTTGATCCCAAAACCTCCCGTGAGGCTTTGGCGATAATCCAAGCCGTTGCCAGTATCGGCCGGTCCTTAGGCCGCGAAGTGGTCGCTGAAGGCGTCGAGACGGCTACCCAGCATGCGGTTCTAAAATCCGCGGGTGTCCACACCTTGCAAGGCTATCTGTTTGGTAAGCCAATGGTCGCCAGCGAATTTGTCCGTCTTTTGACACCGAATCCGTCGAGCGCCACGCCGTCTCTAATCCTCACCAACACCCCAACCACCCCAACCACCCCAACCACCCCAACCACCGCAACTTTGCCGCAGGCTTTAGCGTCCTAGGCCTACCTTCAGGTATGGCAGAGCTAGGACTGGCGAGGCCGGATAAAATCATGGCATAGTCATTCTCCTAATGAGGGAAAATGGGGATCGGACATGCGGATTTCGACACGCCACCACCAGACTAAGGCCGCCGTCCTTGTGGCATGCCTTGCCGTCCTTTCCCCGAGTTATGGCAGCGCGCAGGCTTTATCCAAGCCCGCCGCCCCAACCCAGTCACTACCGCCTGAGTTGACGCCTGAAGGCATTCTCACGGACATGGTTAGTCAATCGATCGCCGAACAGGCTGGCCTGCCCGACCTTGAAGCCACGTCACCGGCCAAGGCTGTCTCAACCCCACCGCCGATTCCTGTCCCGGTTAAGGCGTTAGAACCTGTTATGAAGGAAGTCCTTGAGAAAGACGTCTTGGACTTGGCCGACCTTTTGGCTGGGCGCTGGGATAATGAGCTGCAAACCTTTTTTGAGCCCGAACTCAACGTGCCAGTGCCTTTGCGCCATGAACGGCTGCATGCAGTCGTCAAACCAATAGACGCGCCTGAATTTGGCTCTGTCAGCTTCTATGTTGAATACCGCAAGGGCGGTGAAGCCGGCCCCGTGGTCCGCCAACGAATTTGGACCCTCAGCGTGGATCAAGAGCTACGGGCGGTGCGCCTTGCAGCTTTTGCCCCCAAAGAGGGCAAACCATTGGAAGGGGCTTGGCGTCAGATTGAAGGGGTCGAGGGCTTGAAGCCTGATCAACTAAGGAAGGATTCCTTCACCCCAGTTGCTGGCTGCGACATTATTTGGCGTCGGCGCGGGGAAGGGTTTAGTGGCGCAACTCGTCCGGCAACCTGCAAGCTTGTGACCAACGCCGACAAGCGGGTCTTGAATGTCAGCGAGCAGCATGACCTTTCTGCCAATGTGTGGGAAGTGCGCGATGTTGGTGTCGATGAGCGCGGTGTCCGCGTCTTTGGCGGCAGTGATTTGCTGCCGACCCGCTTGAAGCGCGCGGCAAGCTTCACCTGCTGGGCTTCCGTTGCCAAAGGAGTTGAGCTGGCGACAGTGAGAGACCTTGTTGTGCATGACCAAGGCGGAATGGCTAGCGCCGAGTTTGTAGGCGGTTCCCCTGCCAAGCTTCGCCTCCGCTTACGTAATGTGGAATGGCCGATCGGCCAAAACCGACCCTCGCTCACGCTCTACCTCTTGGTCGATGGGGATGATCGGGCAGAAGGTTATGCGTGGGGAGAGCCCATGGCCAATCGGCTCGCGCTGGACTTAGGCGGAACGCAGGTTAGCTGTACGCGCGATCCACGCGCACTTTGGCGCTAGGGTTCAGCGGCCAAAGAACTTGATGACGATCACGACCAAAAGGGCCGTCAAGCCAAACTTCAAAATGCCATAGGCCCGCATGATCCGGCCAAGCTTTGCCATATTTTCTTGGTGCAAGGCTTGTTCTTCGGGCGTGAGTTCGCGCGGGGCATCATCGATGTCCTCGTCATCCCAGTCTGGGGCGGGGGAATTATCATGACTTGGGGGCAGTGGCTTTTGGTCCATCAGCCCTTACCCCTCAAATGGATCACGCACCAAGATTGTGTCGTCCCGCTCTGGGCTGGTGGAGAGGAGGGCGACCGGCCGGGTCACCAATTCTTCGATGCGTCGCACATATTTGATCGCGTTCGCGGGCAGGTCCTTCCACGAGCGCGCACCGCGCGTGGTTTCTTGCCAGCCGTCGAAATACTCAAAGATCGGCTCAACATTGGCCTGATCTTTCAGGCCAGCCGGGAACCAATCCAAGGCGCGGTCGCCAATCCGATAGCCGACGCAGACTTTCAGCTGCTCAAAGCCATCGAGCACATCCAGCTTGGTCAACGCGAGGCCGCTAATGCCGCCCACAATGGCCGCTTGGCGCACCAGCACGGCGTCAAACCAGCCGCAGCGGCGCGGACGCCCTGTTACGGTGCCAAACTCATGCCCACGCTCGCCAATGCGCTTGCCAACATCATCGAACAATTCAGTCGGGAAGGGGCCTTCTCCGACACGGGTCGTATAGGCTTTGCAGATGCCCAGCACATAGCCCAAGGAGTTTGGGCCCATGCCGGTGCCAGCCGAGGCTTGGCCAGACACGGTGTTGGATGAGGTCACATAGGGGTAGGTGCCGTGGTCGATATCAAGCAATGTGCCCTGTGCCCCCTCAAACAGGATACGGCGGCCCCGGCGGCGGGCTTCTTCCAAGACTTTCCACACAGGCTGTGCATAGGGCAGGATCTTTGGGGCGAGGCTGACGAGTTCTGCCTTGATGGCAGCGCCATCGAGTTCTGGCAGGTCGAGGCCTTTGCGCAGGGCTGTATGATGGGCCAGCAAGCGGTCGATCTTAGCATCGAGCGAATCGGGGTCGGCTAGATCAGCCACGCGAATAGCACGACGGCCGACCTTATCTTCATAAGCTGGGCCAATGCCACGGCCGGTGGTGCCAATCTTACCAGCGCCTGCTTGTGCTTCACGTGCACCATCCAAGTCGCGGTGCAGGGCAAGGATCAAGGTGGCATTATCGGCCAAGATCAGGATTGACGGGTCAATCACAACGCCCTGGTCGCTTACGCGCTTGATTTCATCCAGCAGGGCATGGGGGTCTACCACCACGCCATTGCCGATCACCGACAATTTGCCTTGGACAACGCCTGAGGGCAGCAGCGAGAGCTTATAGACCTTATCCCCTACGACTAATGTATGGCCGGCATTGTGACCGCCTTGGAAGCGCGTCACCACGTCGGCACGGTCGCTCAACCAATCAACAATCTTGCCTTTGCCTTCGTCGCCCCATTGGGCCCCGACAACCACTACATTCGCCATGAGTCTAAACTCCCTGCTTGCGCGGGGTGCTTGGGGTCTGAGGGCCAACTCGTCAAGCTATCAGGCTGCGATCTACCTAATTTCCGCTTAGATTACCCTCAGACTCAAGGGCAACTGCCCCGGTCATGATGACGTGATTATCGCTCTCCCGCCATTCAATCTGAAGCATGCCGCCATCAACTTGAACTTTGGCGCTACGGTCGCACAAGCGGCGTCGCACCGCGGCGACCAGAGCGGCACACGCCCCGGTCCCACAGGCTTTTGTTAGGCCAGCGCCGCGTTCCCACACCCGCAAGCGAATATGGTCTCGAGCCACAATCTCTGCAAAGCCAACATTGGTACGCTCTGGGAAAAGGGGGTGATATTCGATCATCGGTCCAACCGCTTCAACCGGGGCAAGCTCGGCATCTTGCACAAAGAAAACGCAATGTGGATTGCCCATGTTGACCACACCGGGGCCATGCAGGATGGGATCGTCGATCGGGCCGACTTGCAGCTCAATGCGCATCGTATCCATACGCTCGGACATGGGAATAAGCTCCCACTCAAAAATAGGTGCGCCCATATCGACGCTGATCATGTTAGGGCCGACGCTGACTGCCCCTAACAAGCCTGCCTCGGTCTCAATCACGAGATTTTCGCGGTTCATCTCCCGCATCACATACCAAGCGACACAGCGTGAGCCATTCCCACAGGCGGCGACCTTGGACCCATCGGCATTCCAAATCTCAGTATAAACGTCTGCCAGCGGGTTTCTGGGTGGCAGAAGGACCATGAGCTGGTCAAAGCCAATCCCTTTTTCAGGGGTTGCCAAGGCCTCAACCGCGCTCGCGTTGAGCGTTAAGGGACGCTCTCGCGCATCCAAGACCGCGATCTCATTACCAAGACCATTCATTTTTGCGAATTTCATGATCGTTGTTTAGGCGCATTTGACTTCAAGTAAAACACCAAGCGGAAACCATCTTCATGCTTTGGTGATGTTAAATGACGAATTATTAATGCAATGCCCCCGTTCCGCCGCATTTGCACCCAGATCGCGCCACAAGCGGGGGCGATAACGTCATTGTCGGTTGGACAGCAGAACATCTCGCAGGTTCTGGTTTCCCAACAGCCCCCCCAGCCCCCCCTCCAGGGTCTGCGGACTGCAGTTCAACCGACGCATAAGTTTTTTTCCATCGACACTGCGCCCCAATCTATTATCCCTTCTTTGCAAAAGCAGAGAAGGGATTTTTTTTGACCCAACGATTGGCTGGCCGTCGGGCCATTATTACAGGGGCGGCCTCCGGCATTGGACTGGCTACTGCGCATTTGTTTGCTCGCGAAGGGGCCAAAGTCCTCGCTGTGGATTTACCAGGCGACCGGTTGGATGCAGCCTTCAAGGGCACTGCAATTCTCACCCACGGCCAATCGGTGGCCGACATGGATGCACCCGATCAAATCTTGCAGGCGGCACGCACGCATCTGGGCGGGGTCGATATCTTATTCAACAATGCGGGCATTGCGACCAATAGCTTGGTAGAGCGAACCAGCGATGAGGATTGGGATCGCACATTGGATGTGAACCTCCGCGCGATGTTCCGTCTCACGCGTACCGCCATCCCCGATCTGAAAACCAGTCAAGCTGGCCGCGTCATTAACACGGCATCTGTCATGGCTGAAGGCAGTGGTATGGGGCTTTCTGCCTACTCTGCCTCCAAGTCTGGCGTGCAAGGCTTTACGCGCGCCCTAGCAATTGAACTTGGCAAATTTGGCGTCACCGCCAATTGGTTGCTGCCCGGTGCTATTCGAACCGGCATGACCCAAGGTCTTTGGGATCAGCGGCCAGAGATTGCAGATACTTGGGCAAACAAGGCTGTTCTGCGCCGCTTGGGCGAACCAGACGATATCGCTAAGGTCGCGCTTTTTCTTGCCAGTGATGACGCAGGATTTATCACTGGCCAAGGTCTTTCCGTCGATGGTGGCCTTTCCCTCCGCATTGGGGGTTGAGGCGATGCTGATTGATTTCGCGGAACCCATGGTTTGGTTATGGCTGTTATCGGCCGTTGCGGCGGTGCTCTATGGTTTGATCTTCAACCGGCAGGCACCCAACTTAATCCGAACCTTTATGAAGACAGCTGCCGTTGCGGGGCTCGCCTTGGTCGTGTGGCAAGCGCAAGGGCCGAGCTTTTTGTTGTTTGCTTTGGCTGCCAGTGCGGTTGGAGATTTGCTGCTGGCAGGGCCGGGTGAAAAGCGTTTTATGGCTGGTGTGGTCGCCTTTGCCATCGCACATGGCTGTTACATCCCGCTGTTTCTTGAGTTTGGTGCGTTCAAGGACGGCTTGGGAGCTTGGCAGGTCGCTGCAGCGCTTGCTTTGCTGCTAACCAGTGCTGGTCTCTTATTCAGGGTCTTATGGCGGCATCTAGGGGTCATGAAAGGCCCGCTGACCTTCTATTTCCTGATCATTCTGGGCATGTGTTTTTCCGCCCTCGCACTGCCTACCGGCCCGTATGTCACTTATGTCGTGATTGGCGTGATTGCTTTTGCGACTTCGGACATGATTTTGGGCGTGGAGATGTTCGCGCTGAGCCCAGACTCGCCGTGGCACCGGGTAACCAGCCCTGCGGTTTGGACCCTGTATTATGGTGGCCAAGCCCTCATCACGCTGGGTGTTTTGAGCGAGTGGGGTTCTAGGCTGGTGGCGGGGCAGGCGGCTTGACGGAGTCGGTTCGCGCATCGCGTAGGGTGATGTAGAGGGTGGAGATGATGACAATCGCTGCCCCCACCATCGCCAGCGCATCAGGGATCTCGTGGAAGAAAATCACGCCAGCACCGGCAACCAACGGCAAACGAATATAGTCAATCAGGCCCATCAAAGAGGCATCACCCGTTGACAAGGCACGCACATAACAGGATTGGGCGGCAACCCCGGCAAAACCCATCGCGATGAGAAGGGCCATCGTCTTCAAGTCTGGCAAAACCGGGTCGAGGATGAGGAAGGGCAGGCCCGCCAAAGTCGTGAACACATTGCCATAGACCACCAATGTCAAAGACGAATGATCTTTGGTCAGATCTTTGACAGTCACCAGCGCAAACGCAAACGCCAACGCGGAAACCAGCGCTGCCAAGGTTGCTGGATCAATGGCAGTCGCATGGCTTGAGAAGTCCGGCTTGGTCATCATCAAGATACCAAGGAAGCCAATCCCGACGGCGGTCCAGCGTCGCCACGCGACCTTCTCTTTCAAGATCACGACCGCCAGAATGGTCATGAATAGGGTGCGTGAAAAGCTCAACGCTTGGCTTTGCGCTAAAGGCAAATGCACCAGAGCGTAAAAGCCCGCAAAAAAACCAATTGTGCCATAGCTAGAGCGCAGCAAGAGCTTGCCGGGCCGACTAGTCTTCCAAACCTTCTGCCCGGCCATCAAGGCAAACGGCAAAACGGCTACCACGCCAGCCAAGGAGCGCCAGAAAATCAGCATGGCAACACTGGTCGTCGAGCCAAGGCCTTTGGCCAATACTGCCATGATCAAGAACCCGACAGCTGAACCCAACATCCAGAGGGCACCAATGCCATTCGGCGATAGGGGCAGTTTTTTGGCTGGGCTAGCGGACTGATCCATTGCGTATTTGAGCTAGCCCTGTGGTGTCGGCAACGCGTCGCCAAAGATGGAGGCCATGGGGGAGGGGGCAGCGGGGTCCCATGCGTGGCGAGGCCCGATAGTTATGCCACCGTCGACGACCAGATGCGTACCCGTCATAAAGCTGCCCGCATCACTCATGAACATGAGGACCGCTTCTGCAATATCGCTTGGCTGACCTGCCCGGCCAATAGGTTGGGCCGAGCCACCTTGATGGGCGATAAGGGCCGCCAATTGATCGGCTTGTTCGCGAGGCATGCCAATGGCCGTACCAAAGATGGAAGTGGCGATCAGGCCGGGGCAGATCGCATTGACCCGAATGTTCTTCGCACACAACTGCGCCGCGGCGACCTTGCTGAAATGGATGACGGCCGCCTTTGCTGTGGAATAGGCAATCGGGCCCCAACCCGCTTCAAGGCCTGCAATGGAGGCGGTGTTGACGATCGCGCCGCCGCCGCGCTTGGTCAGATGAGGCACGGCATGCTTGGTGCCGTAAAAGACCGAAGTAACAAGTATATCGAAAATCGCCTTCCAGTCCTTGGACTCAACTTCTTCCAAAGGGCTCATGACGCCGGCGGAGCCTGCATTGTTGAACAGGCCGTCGACACCGCCAAAATGGTCGGCAGCTTGGTCGAGAATAGCTTTGACTTGGGCTTCATCGGTGACATCGCAATGGCGATAGATCAGTTTGTCTTTGAAGCGAGCTTCTAGGTTCGCGCCTTTTTCATCTTGAATATCGGCTGCCAAAACAAAGGCACCTTCTTCTATCAAGCGTTCGACCGTTCCCAGTCCAATGCCGCTCGCAGCCCCAGTCACGACAATGACTTTGCCCTGTACGCGCCCAACCATAGCTATACTCCCTGAGTTTATGTGACACCGTCTAGATCGGTGCTCTATCGTTGATCTCGTAAGTAGTCAGATTGGCTTCGCCAAGCCCAAGATCATTCCACTTGCCGCGCCAGATTTTTGTGTGATTGGCTTCGCGATGGCGCTTAAACGACGCCATATCTGCCCAGATTTCAAAGACCCGGATCGTCATGGGATCAAATGCATCCACGGCATAAGTATAAAGTTCACACCCTTCTTCTGCACGAGACGCCGTCGACATCGCTGCCATAGCTGCCAAGACGGGCAAGGTCACACCCCGCCTTGCCCGAAAGGTCCCAGCAACAATCACGGCACTGGGAGGCTTTGGTTCGGTCATAAGGTTACAACAACCTTTCCAGTGGCTTTGCGGTCCATAAGATGACGGATCGCTTCTGCGCCCTTATCCAATGGGAAGTGTGCAGAGACATGGGGTTTGATTTTTCCCGCTGCATACAGAGCCATCAGTTCGGCGATGTTCTCCTGATTCGCCTTTGGGTTGCGCGCAGTAAATGCGCCCCAGAACACACCAACAATCTGGCAGGACTTCAAAAGCGTCAGATTCAGCGGAATGGCTGGAATGCCTGCCGGGAAACCGATAACCAAGAAGCGGCCTTCCCAACCTATGGCGCGCAAGCTGGCCTCGGCATAAGCTCCACCGACGCCGTCATAAATCACGTCAGCGCCATTGGGGCCGCAGGCTTTTTTGAACAAATCTGCCAAAGCCTTTTTACCTTCAGCGTCAAATTCACCCGTTGGATAGACCAAGCCTTCATCCGCGCCATGAGCGAGGCAGACGTCGACTTTTTCTTGGGTGGAGCAAGCGGCAATGACTTTCGCGCCCATGGCTTTACCAAGCTCAACCGCAGCAAGACCAACCCCGCCAGCAGCACCGAGAACCAGCAAAGTCTCACCCGCCTTCAGGTGCCCGCGATCTTTCAGGCCATAATGGCTGGTGCCATAGGTCATGATGAAGGCTGCAGCTTCATCAAACGGCATCGTGTCAGGGATGGGGATGCAGCGTGCGGCTGGCAAAGCAATTTTTTCCGCCAAGCCGCCCCAACCGGTCGAGCCAATCACGCGGTCACCGACTTTGAGGTGGGTTACGCCTTCGCCAACGGCCGAGACGACGCCAGAGACTTCACCACCTGGTGCAAACGGGCGCTCTGGCTTGAACTGATACTTGTCCTGAATGATCAACACGTCAGGATAATTGATGCCGACGGCTTTCACATCGAGAATGACTTCACCTTTGCCTGCAACTGGATCGGGCAATTCCGCCAAGTTGAGGGTCTCGGGCATACCTGGGGTGTGGGACAAAAGCGCCTTCATGATGTGTCTCCTGAGCAATCTGTTTTGAAAGGCATAGCGAAGTGCTACGCTTCGCACTAGAGCAAGATGTCTCATTTCTCATTTTTCTTGGGTGACCTTTTTGGTGCCCAGCCTTTAGGGAGCGTTTCATGGCTTGGGCATTGGCACTTCATGGCGGAGCAGGACCAGCACGCGGTCGCACCTATGACCGGGAAGAAGCCCATATGGCTGAAGTCCTCAAACGGGGGGCAGACATGCTGGAAGAAGGCTTATCCGCGCTCGACGTAGTGGTCTCTATGGTGCGAGAGTTGGAAGATTCCGGTTTCCACGTTGCGGGCAAAGGCGCTTCAGCCAATGCCAATGGCGAGTATGAGCTCGATGCTGCCGTTATGGACGGTGCGCTGCGTCGCGCAGGGGCGGTGGGGGCTTTGGTCGGTTTCCGTTCGCCGATCATGGCCGCCCGCGCCGTGATGGATGAAACCCCGCATGTGTTGCTGGTCGGCGCTGGGGCTAAGGCCTTTGCGCACGAGTTGGGCTTGGAAGAAATCGAAGACCCTTCCGTCTATTATACACCAGCCGTTCGCCGCCCGGTAGAACCCGGTGAGTTGGCGCATGGCACAGTCGGTGCCGTCGCCCGCGATATAGCTGGGCGCTTAGCTGCTGCGACTTCAACCGGAGGCCTCCTCAACAAAATGCCGGGCCGTGTCGGCGATACGCCCTTGATCGGGGCCGGGACTTGGGCGGATGAGCGTGTTGCGGTGTCGTGTACAGGCCAAGGCGAATATTTCATGCGCGCCGCTGTTGCCGCCGACATCTCCGCCCGCGTTCGTTACGGCGGGCAGACCTTGGCTTCTGCTTGTGCTGGTGCCTTGGCTGACATGGAGACCCAAGGCGGTGATGGCGGCCTGATTGCGGTCGATGCTATGGGCAATGTCTCCACGCCTTATGTCAGCGAAGGTATGAAGCGCGGGATTGCCACCCATACCGGTCGGTTTGAGGTTAAGACGTTTCGGTAAACCTGCATGCTAGCCTTCATGCCAACGCCCAAACGGCTTGGCGTAAGGGGCATAGCCCGCTAAAGCGATCACGCTGCCTTTGAGCCCCTTGGGAATCTAAAGCCTATGACTGCCGACACTGCCGCCCCCAGCAAAGCTGAAACCGCTTTTGCAACCGCCAAAACCTTGGCTGAGGCGCTGCCCTTTATCCAGCGCTATGACCGCGAGACGGTGGTGATCAAATATGGTGGCCATGCGATGGGTGATGAGGCAACCGCCCAGCGTTTTGCGGCTGATGTGGTCTTGTTGAAGCTTGTGGGCATTCACCCCGTCGTTGTGCATGGCGGCGGGCCGCAGATTAGCGCCATGCTGAACCGGGCAGGGGTCAAATCTGAGTTTGTCGACGGTTTGCGCGTCACAGATACCGCCACGATGGAAATCGCCGAAATGGTGCTGTCAGGTGCAGTCAACAAGCAATTGGCCCATTTAATTACCCAAGCGGGGCGTGAAGCCGATGTGCGCGGCGTTGGCCTGTCTGGCAAGGATGCACGCCTGTTCACGGTCGAAAAAGTCGTGCGCACGCGCAAGGACCCTGAAAGCCGGATTGAGCAAGTGGTCGATCTGGGTTTTGTCGGCGATCCAAAAGAGGTTGATGCACAATTGGTTATGACCCTGATCAAGGCAGACCAAGATTATGTGCCTGTGGTTGCGCCCATCGGCGTGGACCCAGCTGGTGCCACCTTCAACATCAATGCCGATACAGCAGCCGGGGCTTTGGCTGGCTCTCTTCACGCCAAGCGCTTCTTATTGTTGACCGATATTGAAGGGGTGAAGGATGGCGATGGCAATCTGATCCCCGAGATGACCATTGCAGACGCGCGGGCCTTAATGGCGTCTGGCGTTGCGAATGGCGGGATGATCCCTAAATTGGAGACAGCCATCACAGCAATTGAATCAGGCGTTGAGGCCGTGGTTATTCTTGATGGTCGTACGCCCCACGCCATCCTCAACGAACTTTTCACTGACTCAGGTTCTGGAACCCTTATTCGCTCATGACCACACGCCCGCTGACCCGACTTTATGAGGCCGAAGATTGGGTCTTTGATCTCGATAATACGCTCTACCCCGCCGAATGTGATTTGTTTGCCCAAATTGACGAGCGGATGACCGAATTTGTCGGCAGCTATTTGGGCCTCGATTATGATGCGGCGAAAGCCAAGCAGAAGCATTATTACACGACCTATGGCACGACGTTGAACGGCATGATGCGCGAGCATGCTATGCCCGCCAGTGCCTTCCTCGATTACGTCCATGATCTAGACTACACCCCCGTCGTGCCTGCGCCGAAATTGCGGGCAGCGATTGAGGCTTTGCCCGGGCGAAAAATGGTGTTCACCAATGGCTCTCGTGGCCACGCAGAGCGCACACTGAGGGCTTTGGGCTTAGACAACGTCTTCCACGATTTGTTTGACATTGAGGCCACCGGCTATGTGCCTAAGCCGAAGCGTGAAGCCTTTGATGTCCTGATTGACCGCCATGTGGTTGAGCCTACCAAAGCCGTCATGGTTGAAGATTTATCGCGCAATTTGCTGACCGCCCACGAGCTTGGCTTTTCCACCATCCTCGTCTGGTCTTGGAAGGATTGGAGCCATGAACCCTTGGATGGCCGTCCTGCGGGCCCAGTCGATGAAACGCCCGACCATGTGCATCACATGACCAATGACCTGACCGCTTTCTTGGAAGCTGTTGTAGGTGCAGGAAACCAACATGGCTGACATCCATCAAGATATCACCCAATTTACCGCAGACCGCGCTTGGGGCGCGCGCGATTTGGCAGAGATTGCCGGGGCCACGGTGCGCCTGCATTGGACGGATAAGCCCTATATCTGGCACACCAATACCGGCGCGGAAGTTTTTATGGTCGTCGATGGCTATGTCGATATGTCCTATCGCACAGAAGGCGTTGAAAAGACCGTACGTCTTGGTCCCAATGATGTTTTTGTGGCCCAAGTGGGCGATGAACATATTGCTAGCCCTGTTGGGGCCGCCCGGATTCTGGTGGTTGAAGAAAAGGATTCGATCTAGGTAAGCCTATGCATCACTTGCACGACGCCTTAGCCCCTGCCGCTGAGCCCATCACCTTCGACGACTTTTTGAAGGTCGATATTCGCGTCGGCACGATTGTAACCGCAGAGGTTTTTGAGGCGGCTCGCAAGCCATCCTATCTTTTGATGATCGACTTCGGTCCAACTTTGGGCGTGAAAAAATCCTCCGCCCAAATCACCACTCATTATCGCCTTGAGGAATTGGTCGGTCGTCAAGTTGCGGCGGTGGTCAATTTCCCACCGCGCCAGATCGGGCCGATCCGGTCTGAAGTGCTCACGCTCGGTTTCCCGGACCCGGATGGCCAAGTTGTCCTCTTTGCGCCCGATCATCCGGTGCCGAATGGTGGACGTTTGTTCTAATTCTGCCTGTGTCTAGTGCCGCAAGCGATTGCGTGACACCTCAAGCACAGGCATAGCAAAAGGCCTTATGGCCAAACCCGCTAGCTGAAAATGACCACGCCCATGACTGATCTAAACCAACTTGAAGCCACCATTGACGCTGCGTGGGAAGACCGGACCACCATCTCGATTGAGACGACTGGGGCCGTTCGAGATGCGGTGGGGGAAGCTTTGACTTTGCTGGATCAAGGTGTCGTGCGGGTAGCTTCGCGTGGCGCTGACGGACAATGGACAACGCACCAATGGCTGAAGAAGGCGGTGCTTCTGTCTTTCCGGCTCAACGACAATTATTTGATCGACCCAGAGCATGATCTCCGTCCGGTCCAACATGCCGGGCGCGCTTTTGATAAAGTGCCACTCAAGACAGCGCGCTGGCTAGAGCCTGATTTCCGCGAAGCGGGCTTCCGCATGGTGCCAGGTTCGGTCGTGCGCCGCGGCAGCTTTATCGCTAAGGGCGCGGTTCTGATGCCCAGCTTTGTGAATATTGGTGCCTATGTCGGCGAAAACACCATGATCGACACCTGGGCCACGGTAGGCTCTTGCGCTCAGATCGGGGCCAATGTCCATATTTCGGGCGGTACTGGCATTGGCGGGGTGTTGGAACCTTTGCAAGCTGGCCCAGTGATCATTGAAGATAATGTATTTGTGGGTGCCCGTTCTGAAGTGGCCGAAGGTGTCATCGTGCGCGAAGGGGCGGTCATCTCGATGGGTGTGTTCTTGGGCGCGTCGACCAAAATAATCGACCGCGCAACAGGGGCCGTCTATCGCGGCGAAGTACCATCCTATGCCGTGGTCGTACCGGGGTCTTTGCCAGACCCCAAGGGCGGACCCAGCTTGGCGTGCGCGGTCATCGTCAAAACTGTCGATGCTCAAACCCGCTCCAAAACAGGTATCAACGAGCTATTACGCGATTAGGAGGCCTTTTGTTTCCTCAGCCAGAAAATCATTACCTCGCCCAAATCAATGTGTCTGTATCGCGCTATGATCAGGACGATCCGCGCTTTGCGGGCTTCACCAGTCGTATTGATGCGGTAAATGCCATTGCCGAACGGGCAGAGGGGTTTGTGTGGCGGCTAAAATCCGATGCCGGCAATGCCATGGATATTCGCGCGTCAGAAGACCCGCGCTTCTTGATCAATATGAGTGTGTGGAAGACGGCGGAAGCCTTGGAAGACTTTGTTTGGAAGACCGCCCACGTCAAAGTTTACAATCAAAAGGCCGAATGGTTTCCTTCCCTTGGTACCGCCCATATGGCTTTTTGGTGGGTGCCAATTGGCCATATTCCCACCTATGAAGACGGCATGAGCCGCCTCGAAACACTACGAGCCAATGGCCCGAGCGAAGCGGCTTTCGGATGGGAAAGTTTGCCACAAGTTGCTGAATGGCGGGCTAAGCGCTGCGGTTAGCTTTGGTTTCATTCGATAGTGTAAAATGTTTTAGCTATCGCCACGCTTATCACGTTCTCGTGATATGATTGGCTTGACGTTGTGTCATACCAAACCAAATTTGCTCGCTTGCGTTTTTGTCGATTCGGATCAAAACTTAAGACCTATAGTAGGTGGGTTCGTATTGTGGAATTGGAAGTAGATGGTTCTTCGGTTCGCTATTCTAGGGGCAGCACGCATAGCCAAATCTGCGTTGATTGATCCCTTGTCTGAGAATCCAGATGCAACTCTGGTGGCAATTGGAGCATCAACGCGAGAACGCGCGCTTGAGTTCGCGATGACGCATGCGATTCCCAATGCTGGATTCTATGAAGATGTCATAGCGCGCAGCGATGTCGATGTTCTCTATATTGCACTACCGCCAGCTGGCCACTTCGAGTGGAGCCTCAAGGCTCTTGAAGCGGGCAAGCATGTCTTTCTGGAAAAGCCCGCGACGGTGAACGAAGCTGACGCGCGCACCTTGGTGGAAGCAGCAGACAAAGCTGGCAAGCGGTTGATCGAGGCCTTCCACTATCGCTGGCATCCCTTGTTTCGCCGCGCGGTAGAGATTGTGCAATCGGGTCAGTTGGGTGAGCTTTTGTCGGCGGAGGCGGAGTTTTCTGCGCCTATCGTCCGCAACGCGCGTGAGTTTAGGTGGCAAGCCTCACAGGGCGGCGGGGCCTTAGCTGATCTGGGCTGTTATCCGGTCAGCTGGTTGCGCCACTTGGCAGGTGTTGAGCCTGAGGTAACGGCTGCACATCAAGATCTTGAGCCCGATGGCATTGACCGACGGACAACGGCCCATTTCTCGTTTCCAAGTGGTCTTCAGGCCGATGTGATTTGTGACATGGACCCCGAAGGTGGCCGTAAGCCGCCGCGGCTAGAGCTTGTGGGGACAAAAGGTCGACTCGACATTGATAACCCGCTGGCCCCCCAATATGGCTCGGAATTTATCTTAACCACAGAGGGCCAAGAAACACGTGAAACTTTTCCTCGACGTCCAACTTTCGCCTATCAGTTCGATGGCATTGTAGAAGCCATCCAGTCAGGTCAGCCCGTTTGGACCGAGGGAGCGGACTTGATTGCGAATGCTGCGGCCATGGCTGCGATCCGGCGCGTGGCGGCCACTGGCTAGAGCCGCCGATCTGCCCTAGATTGTTGGTATGAACGCAAACACCATCGACCCCATCCGTCTTGCCTGCGACTTGATCCGCAAACCCTCCGTCACGCCGGCTGATCTTGGCGCGCTCGACGTTGTTCAAAGTGCACTGGAAGGATTGGGTTTTCGGGTGAAACGTTATCCCTTCGAGGATATCGACAATCTGTATGCGCGCTTTGGCACTGAGGGCCCAAATTTCTGTTTCGCAGGCCACACCGATGTGGTCCCGACGGGGGACTTGGCACAATGGAAAGTCGATCCGTTTGAAGCGGCGCTGCAGGATGGCTTGCTGATTGGGCGGGGGGCCGCCGACATGAAGGGCGGTATCGCGGCCTTTATCGCGGCCACCGCCCGCTATTTGGAAAAGCACCCAAATCCAAAAGGTTCCATCTCATTCCTGATTACCGGGGACGAAGAAGGGGTTGCCTTGCATGGCACCAAGAAGCTCCTTCAAGCCATCACCGCCGAGGGTGAAGTGCTGGATCAATGCTTGGTAGGCGAGCCAACCAATCCAGACGCCATGGGCGACATGATCAAAAATGGGCGCCGTGGCTCGCTTAATTGCACCGTCACAGTGACCGGCATTCAGGGCCATGTCGCCTATCCCCACAAGGCCGCAAATCCTGTGCGCGCGCTGATTGGCTTCTTGCATCAAATCCAGAGCCATAAATTAGATGACGGGGCCGAAGGCTTCCAGCCGTCCAATCTGGAAGTGGTGACCATGGATGTCGGCAATCCTGCGACCAATGTGATCCCAGAAAAGGCAACCGCTCGCTTCAATATCCGCTTCAACACAGCCCACACGGGGGAAAGCCTCTCGGATTGGCTGCGGGCCGAAGCGCAACGCGCGCAAGTGGGGTTCAACGGCAAGATTGATCTGTCCATCATGGTTTCAGGTGAAGCCTTTTTCACCCCGCCAGGTCTTTTGACCCACCTCATCCAAGACTCGTGTGAGGCGATAACAGGCCGCAGGCCTGAGCTGTCGACCACGGGCGGTACATCGGATGCGCGTTTCATCAAGGATTATTGCCCTGTGTGTGAGTTTGGCTTGGTTGGCGCGACCATGCATCAGGTCAATGAGCGGGTGGAAACCCGCGATATTGAGACGCTGACCGATATTTATGAAGGCGTGCTGGCGCGTTACTTTGACCGCGTCTGAAACTGTCTTAAGCATCGGATTTCACAAACACACAGAGTCACGTCATCACTAGGCCATGGCGCGCACACCTCTCCTTTTGAACCCCAAATTCCTCCTGCAGAATTTGCGAGATGGATTTGATGCGGCTAAGGCGCGAACAGGCCATGAAGGCGGATTGATCGCCTTGTCTGCAGGCGGGCTGATCTTGGCCTTTTTCCTGCTCGCCTTGCTGGCACCTTTGGCACTCAATGCGCCGGACTTTGTGTCGTATGGCGCAGGGGTTTTGGTCCTGGTGTTAGTTTTGGCTTCAACAGGTGCAGGGGCTGTCGCGCTATGGCGTCTGATGGCAGCCGGTGCTCGTGAAGGTGGTGGCGCACTCGTCCAAGCCACAGGCATCGTCAATGACTCTGCCATTCAAGCTGCCCTATCCGACGCCGAAGATGCCGGTCTGCGCGCGCTGGTAACTCGCGACGCGCAAGACGCGATGACGGGACGGGTACAAGGCCTTGCGATGGCGGCGGTTCAATCGGGCCCGCAAGTTTTTCTTGTTATTCGATTGAAGCAGGCTGCCCCCATCAGTCTGATTTTTGCCCCGAAAGCGGCACCTTGGCCGTTTGCTTTGCCGGCCGATGGAACGCTCACTCCAGTGCCTACGCCCGGCGGTGTGGATGGGCTTGCGTGGGCAACCGATCGCGACCCAGCACTTGTTTGGTCCGCCCGACTTGGGCCAGCCTTGGCCATGTCTGCGGCAGGCGGTGAGGCGCCGTTCTTGAGTCTGAGGGCCAAAGCCCTTGTCCTACGCTGGGACCATGGCGATGTCGGTACAGCTGCCTTGATTGGGCGAGAGCTATGCCTCGCAATTGCGAAAGCCTAAGCCAAGCCCAGTTGTGCAAAGAGCCCCTATTCTTTCCCGCCCAGTCGCTTAAGCTGACATCAAGACTAAACATCAAGGGAGGGTGCCTATGTGGCGATGGCTTGTCTGCGGCGTCTTGGGCCTAGGGATTGGTGTGGGCTCCGCGCTCAGCATTTCTGGTGGTTTGTTTAGCGATGCCAACATCACGTCTGGCCGCTGGTCGACTGACCCAACGGTGGGTGCTGCAGCCGCCAACCCTTGGGTTCGAGCGACGATTGCGCGTGTCGGCCTGTTGGCGCTCACCAAGGAAGAGACTGTCTATTTCAACCGCGACGTCGATGATGATGGGGCCAAATTGGTTGAAGGATGCACCTATGCGCTGAGCGGTGAGGCGATCCCGACGCGCTGGTGGTCGATCACGATTTATGGGGCAGACCAAATGCTACCCGTCAATACTGATGGCGCGAGCTCTATAGACGCCACGCGCGCGCTTGTAGCTCCGGCAACGACTTGGACTGGGACATTGAGCGCCATACGGCCAGCAACACCCGGCCCTTGGCTGTCCAGCAAGGGCGGCGGCACTTATTCTTTGACGATCCGCCTATACAACCCGCAATCGGTTGAGAAATCGGCCCTGCAGGCCTTGAAGCTTCCAAGCGTCAAGAAAGTTTCCTGTACCCAAACTCCAGCAACAGGGGGAGCGAACTAATGGCTCAGGACATGAAGAAGCCCGGCTGGCTGAAGCCCTTAGCCTTTGGTGCGTTGCTTGCGGTTCTGGGACATTTATTGACCATCGGCCTGATCCCGAGTGTGATCATGAACATCGCGATGAAGCGTATCGCCGAAGCTTCCGGTGGCATTAATCGCCTCGCCCATGGCAATATGGTCACCCCGCAAAACCAGCAAATCGTGCGTTCGTCGCCCGATCTTGCCTATTCCACTTGCGCCCTTGACCTTACAAAGGGGCCGGTTCGGGTGTTTGTCGGTAAAGGCGCAGACTATACGTCTGCAGCTTTCTACGCCGGTAATACGGACAATGTCTTCACCCTGAATGACCGCAAAATTGGGCCAGAGGGGGCCCAGATTATGGTTGTCTCGGCGCGCTCACCGATTGCGGCAAAGTTGGGGGAAGTCGTGGTTAGCCTGCCCAGTGACAAGGGGCTCCTGCTGGTCCGCCGTCTGGCACCAAGCGCGGAGGCATTTAAGCGCGTGCAAGCTGAGCGCGCGCAGGATTATTGTCGTACCGTGACAGATGGGATGTGATGGACGGGCTACCACAAAATCCAGTTGAGGCTTTTGAGACGCAAGGGCGGCTGGCGCAAGTGTATCACTTCGGACGTGAGGCCATTAAACTGGTCGTGCTGGACGACTATCTTACTGACCCCGAAGCCGTGATCGATATGGCCGTCAACGGGCCAAGCTTTGCACCAAATGGGCCGTTCTATCCAGGAATCCGCGCCCCTGTGCCGCCTTCATCCTTTCAAACCCTATTGGGTCCTTTAGCTGAAATCCTGCCCCGCTGTTTTGACTATTCGGGTCGAGCAGGCTTGAGAGAATGCAATTTCTCCCTTGTGACCACGCCCTCGGATCAGCTTCAACCGATCCAGCGCCTGCCGCATTTCGACAGCCTCGAATATGGCCGCGTGGCAGCGCTTCTCTATCTTTGCCAAGGCGAGAACCAAGGGGGCACAGCATTTTACCGCCAACGCAGCACTGGATTTGAAAGCGTTGATGCGGGCCGCTTTCCAGCTTTCGAAGCGGCGCTTCACGACGACGTGGCAAGGCTCGGCCTGCCGGATGCCGCCTACATTGATGAGACCAGCCCGATTTATGAGATGATTGGCCGCGTTGAAGCGCGCTTTAACCGCATGATTGTTTATCTCAGTTCCAGCCTACACTGTGCTTATATCCCCAAAAAATTTGTTTTTGATCCAAATCCAAGCACAGGACGGCTGACGGTAAATGCGTTTTTAGGTATGGATTGAGCTTGGGGCGGGTCATGGCCGCAGCTTCGGCTGAAGCCATGACCCGCTTGGCTAAACCTTAGTCTTCGAGCTTAAAGCTGATCGAATAGCGGGCGGGATAAGCAACCGCGATCCCGTCGATCGTTTGAGGTTGGAAGGTCCAAGCTTCGACGGCTTTGCGTGCGGCCTCGGCAAAGCCATAGCCCTTGGGGGCCTCATTCACCACCATGAGATTGGCGACTTTGCCTTGGGCGGTAACGGTAAAGCTCAGCGTCACGTCGCCGGAGATTTCCCTGTCGAGCGCCTTTCTCGGGAAGGCTGGATTAGCACCAGCTTGCCGGACTGGGTTAATGATGAGGCGAGGGGCAGGGTTGGTCTCGAGTTCGGCCTGCGGCAGGGTAGTAACTGGACCGAGTGTTGCCTCGCCCCCTGTAATCATAACTGGCCCATCATTTACTGGCCCAACCGGCAGGCTGTCGACAGGAGCTAAAGGCAACACTTCGGCGGTGGGCCGCTCTGTCAGGGTTGGCTCGTTGATTGGGGTTTGTTGATTTGGCTGACTTTTGGTGGCCTTAACTGGCTCAAGTTTGGGCGGAATAACAGGCTTGGGCGGGTTACGTGGGTCCACTTTAATCACGGGTGGTTCAGGCAATTGCAGCTTTTGCATCGTTGGGACATAGGTCAAGGCGAGATAGCCGAGGCCAAGCCAAAGGATCCCAGACCCGGTTAGGGCAGCCGTGCGGTACAGCATTTTTTGGGTCGGTGGTGCGAGAGCTTGGGACTGTTTCATGACGCTATCTCCTAAATCTGGAGCTGAACAGCTGGTTTGCTGGTCAGTGTTATAACAATTAGAATAGATTTCCGTAACGTCAAGCACAAAGTTTACGCTACGTCATGTTGACGACAGTGTCATTTTCTTGCGGACAATCTTAGAAAGCGCTTTCATTTGGGTCGGTCTTGGCTAAGTTGTCGCCAAATCAAAGCAAAAACAGAGGATACTGGGATGAGCGAAGCCAATCTGCCTGCGGGCGAAACCTATGACTACATCATCGTTGGCGCGGGTAGCGCGGGTTGTGTTCTGGCAAATCGTCTCACATCGGATCCAAAAATTCGGGTCTTGCTGTTAGAAGCAGGCGGTAAGGATACTTCACCCCTGATCCACATTCCTGTAGGCTATGCTGAGACTTTGAAAGACCCCAAGGTCAATTGGCTCTATCAGACCGAAGAAGACCCCGGCACCAATGGTCGCCAGCATGTTTGGCCACGCGGTAAGGTTCTGGGCGGGTCGAGCTCTATCAATGGCCTTCTCTATATTCGTGGCCAACAGCGCGATTATGACATCTGGCGGCAATTAGGTTGCGAAGGCTGGGGCTGGGATGATTGCGCGCCCTATTTTCTCAAGTCACAAAACCAGGAACGATCAGGCATGGACGGCCACGCCACCGGCGGACCTTTAAACGTGTCTGACGTTACCCAAAAGCATCCGGTCTCCGATGCGGTCATTCAGGCCGGGATTGAGGCAGGGATTCCGCGCAATGACGACGTCAATGGCGAAAACCAAGAGGGCATTGGCTATTACCAACTGACGGTAAAGAACGGGATGCGCTGCTCTGCTGCGGTGGCTTATCTCAATCCGGTCAAGCACCGGCCAAATCTGACAATCCGAACCCATGCTTTGGCGCATAAGGTTTTGTTTGACGGCAAGCGCGCGACAGGGGTTTTATTCTCCGTCGATGGCGACATGATTACGGCCTCAGCCAAGCACGAGGTTATTCTATCCGGTGGGGCGATCAATTCGCCGCAATTGTTGCAATTGTCGGGCATTGGTCCCGCAGACTTGCTGCAAAGCCACGGCATTGAGGTCAAAGTCGATGCGCCAGGTGTCGGCGAGAATTTGCGCGACCATTATGTGGTTGGCATGCGCTATCGGCTAAAAGCGGGCGTGAAGTCCGTCAATGAGATGACCAAGGGCCTTACCTTTGTCGGCGAGGTCTTGAAGTTTTTGTTCCAACGTAAGGGTCTGTTGACCTTGTCGGCAGCCCATATCGCAGCCTTTGTGAAGACACGGCCAGACCTCGAAACGCCAGACGTGCAGTATCATATTCTGCCTGCGACGATGGACCAGAAGAAATTATTTGAAGAACAAAAAATGGTGCTGGAAGATCAACCCGGCCTTACCATTGCACCCTGTCAATTGCGCCCTGAGAGCACGGGCCGCATTCAGATCAAGTCGGCTGACCCCAGTCAGCATGCTGGCATTTGGCCCAATTATTTGGCCGACAGCTTAGACCAGCAAACCATTGTTGAGGGGTTGAAGATTGGCCGTCGTATCGCCGAGGCTCCTTCCTTGGCTGGCCTCATCGAAGCAGAGATGGAGCCGGGCAATGGTGTGGTCAGTGATGAGCAATTTTTGGCCTATGCCCGCGAAACCGGCTCGACCATTTATCACCCGGTTGGCACAGCCAAGATGGGCACTGATCCTATGGCTGTTGTGGATGCCCAACTTCGCGTGATCGGGGTTGAGGGGCTTCGCGTTGTTGATGCCTCAATCATGCCCCGGCTGATTTCAGGCAACACCAATGCGCCGACAATCATGATTGCAGAAAAAGCCTCTGACATGATCCTCGCGGCACGCCAGGCAGCCTGAGCTTAGCGGCCGATGTTGGTGGCTGGTGCGGGTGCCGGGGCAGGATTAGGCGCATTTGTGCTTGGCAATTTGCGTAAAGCGGGTAGGGCAGCCATATCCTGCCCGCCCGCGGCAGCGAATATATCGGCCAAACTCTCATAAAAGGCGGCCAAAGTATTTGGGCTTGGCCGCTTTAGGTCATCCAAGGTAGGGAGCGGCGAAAGTGGCTTGCCTTCATGGGCGGCGGCCATGAAATCTTCCCAGATTAGCGCGGGCAAGGTGCCGCCAGTTACGCCATTCATCGGGCTAGAGCTGTCATTGCCAACCCAGACGCCACAAATGATGTCGGCCGTATAGCCGACAAACCACGCGTCGCGAAAATTCTGCGAGGTGCCTGTTTTGCCAGCGGCTTCGCGACCACCGGGCAGGCGTGCGCGCTTCCCTGTGCCAAATGCGATTACATCTGCCAGCATGGCAGTCATTTGACGGGCGCGCAGAGGTTCATAGACTTGGACAGGAGCTTTATTCTCGCGCTGGAACGCGACAGTACCGCGCGTCGTGTCGATCCGCTCAATAAAATAGGGGTCAACCCGCACCCCATCATTGGCCAAGGTGGCATAGGCCCGCGTCATGTCCAGCAAGGTCACTTCACCCGCCCCCAATGAGATCGACAGATTGCGCGGCAGCTCGCTGTCGATACCCAAACGCTGGGCCAAAAGGATCAGACGATCAATGCCGACTTCGGAGGCTAATTGGACAGCAATTGTGTTGGTTGAGCGCGTCAGCGCCGTCGACAGGCTCATGGCACCGGAATAGCCGCCATTGAAGTTGCGGGGCCGCCAACCGCCAAGACTAATCGGCTTATCCACTCGGATCGTATCGGGCGTCATGCCCTTTTCCAGAGCGGCAGCATAGACAAAAGGCTTAAAGCTGGAGCCGGGCTGGCGCTTGGCCATCGTGGCGCGATTATACTTGCTTTCCTTATAACTGCGGCCACCGACTATGGCGAGGATGCGCCCTTGTCGATCCATCGCAATCAGGGCGGCTTGAGTGACGCCGGTGCCGGTGCCGTCACCCACCAGCGCTTGCACAGCTTGCACAGCTGCCGCCTGCATTCTGCTGTCGACGGTTAAGCGCAGAATTCGATCTGGGGCAACTTGTTTGCCGACGCTTTCAACCTCTTTTTGTGCCATATCAATGACATAGCCCATTTGGCCTTCGGGAATGTCTGGTGTGACGCGCAAGGCGACTGGCGTTCGCATGGTGGCGTCCGCTTGGGCTTGGGTGATAAAGCCCGCTGCCACCATACGCTGTAGCACGACCGCGCGTCGCTCAATTGCCGGTGCTGCGGTCAAGTCCACAGCCAAACGACCGGGCGCCTTGGGCAGACCTGCCAGCATGGCAGCCTCCGACAGCGTCAGCTTGCTAGGATGCTTGGAAAAGAAGCGCCAGGCGGCCGCATCAATCCCGTACGCATTCTGGCCGAAATAAATACGGTTTAGGTAGATTTCGAGGATTTGCTTCTTCGTCAGGCGGCTATCGATCTGCCACGCCAAAACCATTTCCTGTAGCTTACGCTTAAAGGTCTGCTCGGGACTTAGATAAACGTTTTTGACCAATTGTTGCGTGATGGTCGAAGCGCCCTGGACGGTATGACCAGCGGTCAAGTTCTCAAACACCGCCCGACCAATCGACCATAAGTCGACACCACCATGTTCAAAAAAGCGCGCATCCTCGACTGCCAGAAACGCCTGCAACACATGGGCGGGCAGGGCATCCACGCTGACCCTGCGTCCATAGCGCGGTCCGCGGATTGTGATGGTTTCGCCAGTGGCATCGACCATTTCAAGACTGGGCTTACGATTTGCCGTCCAGATTTCTTCGTTTGAAGCAATCTTGGGCAGATCTGATAGAAAGTGCCGCCACGTCGCGTAAGATGTCAGGCAAACTAAGACGAACACGCTGACGGCCAAAATGGTCAGTAAGCGCATGTGATAGGCTTTGATTTTGGCTTTGCGCTCCAATAGGTCCGCGCGAAAGACGCCCTGCATCAGCCTGAAACCCGTCCTTAAAATGAAGCCGCAGAACGCCGCTGATCCGCCCGACGGGTCAAGCTTTATCCATGCAGAAAGCGGCATCTAGGGCGATCAAAATCCCCAGTTTTCAGGCTTTTGGCTGGGTGGATCACCGCCATGCTCACCTTTCTCTCAGACCGGTTCATTCAATCAGTCATTCTTGTCTTCGCCACCAACGGCCCGCGCCAGTTGGCACTTTTGGAGAAAGACATGCGACGTGACAGGCAGTGCAACCCGCAAAACAAACCGGCCCTCAAGTGGTATCCAATTGTCGTGGGTGAGGCGGGCTAGCGGTGATGGCGATAGCTGGGCCTTGCCGGATGTGCCCCAGCCGATCGTTGCTGAAGCTTATCTTGTATCCATACTGAATTCGGCAGGCACCCCACTTCGCACGACCGAAGTTCAGGGGCCGTCGTATCTTTATTCCGCGGTTGAGGAACTTGCAGACTTTGGTGCCTTGCAGACCCAGATAACGGTGTCCGTCTGCCAACTGTGGCTCGCCGGTCGGTTGGGTTTTCGCCTTGAAGAACGGATAAGCGTGCAACACACTGGCTAGCCCCCCTTTCGCCGCAAGTAGAGAGCGCCTAAGTCTTTGGGATATGTGGTGCGCGGCCTCAAATTCAGGTTTGGCTAAGCCCGCTGATTAGACTGGAATTTGGGAGATCAAGGCGTGGCAGAAGAACCTTATGCAGTGCTTGGCGTTGCGCGCGGAGCCCCATTTGCCGAGGTTCGAAAAGTCTATCGCAAGCTCGCCAAAGAATTGCATCCCGATGCGAACCCAAACAATAAGGCAGCTGAAGAGCGCTTTAAACGCGTTTCTGCGGCCTTCACATTTCTCGACGACCCAGACCGCAAAGCGAAGTATGACCGAGGCGAGATTGACGCGGACGGCAATCCAAAGTTTGCGGGCTTTGGCGGTAATGCCGGCGGACGCGGGCCTTTTGGCGGTGGCGACCCTTTCGGTCCCGGTGGCCCCTTCGGAGGGGCAGGTGCAGGTCGGAGGCAGACTGGACCCGGCCAACCCGAATTTGAAGACATGTTTGGCGATCTGTTCGGCGCTGCCTTTGGGGCCAGAGGTGGTGCACGCCCTGGCTTTCAAGCGGGCACCAAAGGTCAAGACATTCAGACCGCCATTAAGATTGACTTTGAAGATGCTATTTCTGGTGCCAAGCAACGGGTGAATGTGGGCGATCGCTCGATCGATGTTACCATTCCAGCTGGTGTTGAAACGGGTCGAACGCTCAGGCTGCGCGGACAAGGTGGCCCCGGCCAAGGTGGTATGCCTGCTGGTGATTTAATGGTGACAGTCACCGTAAAGCCCCATCCAGTTTTTAATCGTGATGGCGATGACGTGCGCATGGACTTGCCGGTCTCTTTGACTGAGATCCTCGAAGGCGGGCGGGTTGAGGCGACCATTCCTAATGGCACCGTCTCGCTTACCATCCCGTCCAACTCCAATTCTGGCACGGTCTTGCGGTTGAAAGGCAAAGGCGTGGCGCGTCCCGGTACGCCGGGAGACCTATTCATCCGGTTGATCTTGGGCTTGCCCGAGGGCGATAATGGGGAATTGAAGGCGCTTCTGGCAACATGGTCTAGACGGGACGAGCCACCAAAGCGTTAGACCAAAAAACGAGGATGAGGGGTCATGAGTCTAGTGGGGGATAAGCCGATTATCGGCATCATTTTGGACGAAAACACCAGCCAAGGTGGGGCCTCTTATGATACGGGTAAGGGCTATTTTCGTGCGATTGAGAAGGCCGGTGGCGTCGCCTTAGGACTGCCCTACGCTCCAGAGTCCTTAGACTTTGCGCGCACATATTGTGCCGGTCTGATGTCGACCGGCGCGCGGATCAAGTTTCCGTCTGAGTGGTATGTTCCAGGCCAAGAAAGCTATGCACCGCAGTCAGATCGCTTTGCGATAGAACGGGCCTTAGTAGAGACTTTTTTGGGGGAAGATCGGCCCTATTTAGGCATTTGTAATGGCATGCAAATGCTGGGTTGCCTGTCTGGTTGTCGGATGAGTGGGGATGCGAAATCCTATACTGATGGCAGCATTGCCCATGATGATCGAACAACCCGTCATGGTCTGAAGGTCACTTCGGGCACAAAACTCCATGCTATCACTGGGCTCGATCATTTGCAGGTCAATAGCTTTCACCGCGAGGCCTTAGTTGAAATCAGCGATCAAGTGATCGTTTCCGGCTTTTCCGACGATGGGTTGGTTGAGGCGATTGAGCGCCCCGACCGCCGCTTTGCTCTGGGTGTGCAATGGCATCCCGAACGTTTGATCGACGAAACTGCAGATCCTGACGCGCTGTTTGGCGCGTTTGTTACTGCCGCGAGTGATTGGGCAAAAGCGAGCCGCTTACCGCCTTCAACGCTGTAAAGGAGTGCTTTTCGCAGGCATATCGGATTGTTACAGCCTAAAGAGTCCGCATAGAGTGATGGGGATTGGCAGTTTCTATGAATGAAACTAATCGATCCTGTTTAGTCCACGTTCAGAACCATGCATGTAGTCTTTTCCTCATGAAAAAGCTGTTCGCCTTTCTTTTGAGCACGTCCCTCTTGGCCAGCTTAAGTCTGGTTGAGCCAGCGCAAGCAGGCCGGGTAAGTGCTGCGCCATCCAGCCCTTCAGGCTTGGTGTTTCATGAAGATATGCGCAATGGCGGCCTGTTTCAGTTGGCCAGTCAGATTGTTCCTTTGAGCCAAGTCTTGGGGATGATCAACGCCATTGAGCCAGGTAATCAGTTAGACACACAAATTGTAACCGAGAATGGGCGACCGTTTTATATCGTGCGCTGGCAGGCTTCCCGTGGCCGGATCATGATTTTTAAAGTCGATGCTCAGTCTGGGCAAATTGTCGGCCGACAAGGTTAGGTTGCCTGCCCCTGCTGCCCCGTGTGGTCGGAATTGCGAGCAGGCCCGATCGTCAATTTTGACGACATGTTTTTGTGAGAGGAGTGAGGCGGATGCGCTGTCTGGTAGTGGAAGATGATCCCGATTTGCGTCGTCAGCTTGAGCGCGCCCTGCATGATTCCGGCTATGCTGTTGATGTCGCCGCCGACGGCGAAGAAGGTCATTTCCTTGGCGACACGGAGCCCTATGACGTCATCGTCTTGGATTTGGGACTTCCGTTGATTGATGGTGTCACGGTGCTGGAACGGTGGCGCAACGCCGGGAAGGTGGTCCCAGTGCTCATTTTGACCGCGCGTGATCGATGGAGTGAAAAGGTCGCAGGCTTTGACGCCGGGGCGGACGACTATCTCACCAAGCCGTTTCACATCGAAGAATTGCTGGCGCGTTTGCGCGCGTTGGTCCGCCGCGCCGCTGGCCATGCAACGCCTGCGCTTGAGTGCGGTGACCTGCGACTTGACCCACGCGCACAGCGAGCCACGGTAGCGGGCGACCCCGTGAAATTGACCAGCCACGAGCTTCGTCTATTGACCTATTTGATGCACCATGTCGGACGCGTTGTTCCCCGCTCGGAACTGATCGAACATATTTACGATCAAGATTTTGATCGTGATTCCAACACAATAGAAGTCTTTGTTGGTCGGCTACGCAAGAAAATTGGCCAAGATCGTATCTCGACGGTGCGCGGCCTTGGCTACCAATTGCTTGACCCAGATGCATCCAGCCAGTCAGGTAAAGGGTGAGGTCTCGGCGCTCCCTTGCAGGAAGACTGGTCGCTGTAGCGGCTATTTGGTCAGCCTTGGTGTTGGTCGCAACGGGCTATGGCCTGTCCGCCTTGTTTCGCAATTCCGTTTTTGAAGCTTTTGATCGTGAGCTAACGGTCTCGGTTGATGCGTTGGCTGCAACCATTGAAACCGACGAACAGGGGCAGTTACGGGTGCCGCGAGCCCCAACAGATCCGCGATTTGTCCGCCCTCTTTCGGGGCATTATTGGCGGGTTGTCGATGTGACCGCTGGCCCCAAGCTTTTGGGTCAAGGTGTGAGTTCGCGTTCTGTTTGGGACGAGCCGTTTGAACCGCCAGTGGTCTTGCTTGAACAAGTGCTAGCCCAGCCGGGTACCACTCAGACTTTAGAAATGAACCGCAATAAGGAGCGCTTGAGGGTTGCCGCCCGCTTGGTGCAACTGCCCTCCCGCAACAGTCAGACCCTCTTGATGGTTGGGGCAGATATCGGGGAGGCGGTCGCCGCCGGTGATCGTTTTAATTTGGCGCTTAGTTTAGGTCTATTGGCACTGGCACTTGGTCTGTTAGGGGCCATCTTCTTGCAGGTCCAATTAGGCCTTGAGCCCTTGCGCAGAATGGGGCGCGAGCTCGCGATGATCCGCAATGGTGAGCGTGACCGCCTAGATGAAGATGCGCCACGAGAGCTTGCGCCATTGGCAGGGGAACTCAATGCTCTCATTTCGCATAACCAAGAAGTGGTAGAGCGGGCGCGCACCCATGTTGGAAATCTGGCGCATGCTTTGAAAACGCCGCTTTCTGTCCTTCTTAATGAATCTCGTCAAAATAAGGGTGAGTTTGAAGATTTGGTCGCGCGGCAAGCTCAGGCCATGACCCGTCAGGTGGAGCATTATTTGAAGCGTGCTTCCGCTGCGGCGCGAGCTGAATCCTTGGGCGCACGCACCCCAGTTGGGCCTGTGATTGAAGATGTGAGCCGCACGTTAGGACGATTGTTCAAGGCTGAAGGCGTGAAAGTCACAGCCAATTTTGAGGATAATTTGGTTTTTCGCGGCGAAAAAGAAGATTTGGAAGATCTGATCGGTAATTTGTCTGAGAATGCCTGCAAGTATGGCGGTGGACTTGTGGAGATTGAAGCACGCATGGTTGCCACTGGGCAGATTGAGATCACCATTGAAGATGATGGTGAGGGCCTAGAGGGTGACGCTTTGGTCGCGGCTGTCAAGCGCGGCGCGCGTTTGGATGAGACTCTTCCGGGCTCAGGACTTGGCTTGTCGATTTGCGATGAATTGGCGCGCGCCTATGGTGGTAGCTTGAAACTTGATCGATCGGATTTGGGCGGTTTACGGGCTAGATTATTGCTGCCTGCCACCGAAAATTCTGTTTAGATTTAGTTTTGTTATGCCTGAACTTGCAAACCCCAAATTAACGCATTTTTGTTACGACAGTTCCCTTGAGAGTTGCAGAAGATGTGGCTTCATTAGAGTGCCGACCTGAGTAACCGCCCATGACAGTTCTAACCGACGACAAGATTGCAGCCTTTAAGGCATTGTTGCTGTCGACCCCGCCAGCAACTGCAGGGAAGTTGTGGGCGCTTTTAGAGCGCATGAAGGTCCAAGGCGTCCAATCCATTCCAACTAGTGAATTGCTAGACGCCATGCGCGAAGCAGGCATTCCCTATAGCTTTGCGATGGGCAATGCCCATACGCGCGTTCTTAGTTTTGACCGGCTGTTCTTCGAACCCTTTGAAAATCTTTTTGAGAATGGTCCCCTACATCGGCTGATGCCGGGCTCTTTGCCGCGGATTGGATTGGGGCCGGTTTGGGGGCTGATCATCGGCCAACTTGCACCCGATGCTTATGTCGATCTTGAGCCATTAGGCACCGCAGCCAGCTTGCGCGGCGATATGACCCAAGCGCGCGAATATGCAGAGAAAATGCGGTCAGAACTTTTGGACAATATCCAAGAGATTTCACCAGAGCGACTGAGCGCATTGTCGAAGATGCCGGAAGCTTCCCATGTCCTAGGTCGTTTGATCCCGCTCCTGTCAGCTGAAAGAGTAGGGCGTCAGATCTGGACCGGCGTGCAGAGCTTGCGTGGGGATATGCATGAGCAATCGATCCAGCGTTTGGCCGCGGTTGTGAAAGAGGCTGAAAAGGAAAATCCGCAAATAGCGACCGAGATTTTGCTGCTAACGATGTCGGTTTTGCCAAAACCCTATCAAGCGCTGCGCGTCTTGCAACGTGTTTCGCGCGGCGTGGATGACCGAAAGCTCGATACCACTCATTACGCAATCATCGGGCGTCGCGTGATCGCGCTCCTGCGACGCGAAGGCGCCGTCATTGAGCATGCTGCTTTGGGCGGTACTTTTGACGTGGACGCAGTCAAAGCTGCCATCGATCGTCACAACAAGTTGGTCCACGGCATGACGCGCGACACCATCTTGTCCCAAAGTGGTCCCTGGAGACAGGAGTTGAACGCCATTTGCAGCCAAGTCGGCTCAAGGCTCGAAATGATTTGCCATGCGGCTGTGAAGGCGTTGGATTTAGCCCTGCCAATGGCTTTGGTGCGTAAAAAGAACGCTGGAAGCTTATCCGAACCACGATATGGCGCGCCAATTGATCCAGTCAAAGTAGAAGTAGCGCGTTGCCATATGCAGTTTTTAGTCGCCTCTCGCCTTCTCGCACCGCTCGCGGGCTTTGGTGGCTTCCGTGACAATGCGAGCCGGACCTGCATCGGCCAATTGGATGCGATTTGTGAGGGATTGGTAAGGGTGGCGCGCGAGGGGGAAACCTCACCGTATTTCCTAGATTGGATAAATGCTACTTCGATCCTCATCAACGCGCTAGACGGTCCATTGCCGGCCAAGAATTTTGAGCGCCGGGTTACCGCCTTGGTAAAAAGGGCCGCCTGAGACAGCGATTAATCGCGCAAGTTTGAAGCGTCGACCTGCGACATTTTCACCCCCAAGCCTTGAACCCACGGGTGGGAGCGTGCATGTCGCCTTTCATCATGACTCAAATCCCTCCTATTCTTGTCGCTGGAATGTTTTGGCTCGCCCTTCTGGTTGCACTTGTCGGAGCGGCTTGGTGGGTGCTGCGGGCTGGTGCGCGCGGGGGCGCACTAGAAAGTGACCGCGCTGACCTAGAGGTCTATCAAGATCAAATCGCCGAAATCGAGCGCGATTTGGCACAGGGTCGAATATCTGAAGAAGCTGCCCAAGCTGGTAAGCTAGAGATTGGGCGCAGACTGGTCCAAGCTCGCGACCGCATCTTGGGCGAGGGGCCGCGATTGGGCAAATTGGCGATGACCAGTGTGGCCGCCGTCATCGCGCTAGGGGCAGTTGGGCTATACCTCATCTATGGCTCTCCCCAAAAGACCGATCAGCCTTTTGTTCAGCGCGAGGCAGAACTGCTCTCTCGCCCGCCTGAAACCTTGAGCGAAGATGAAATCATGCTTCTGCTACAAGAGCAGGCAAAAAAGGCACCAGAAGATCCGATGCCCCACGCTTTGATGGCGCAAGTTTTGGGCAGCGCTGGGCGCGATCAAGACGCCCTTCGCGCGTTTCAAGCTGCGATACGTCGGGATCCCAAGAATGCAGACTTAATTGCCGAGACTGGCGCCGTTTTGATGCGCTTAAACGAAGGCGTTGTCGGTGCAGATGCTAAATCTGCCTTTGATGCTGCGCTTCAGCTAAAGCCAAATTCAGTGTCGGCACGCTTCTACTTGGGGCTTGCCGATTGGCAAGCAGGCAAGAAGACAGAGGCATTGGCCGCGTGGCGCACAGCTTATAGTCTCAATGACAAGGATGCCGAAGGCCAAATGCAACTGGTAACTCGCGTCGCGGACATCCTCTCGCAATTGGATCGAGGCCCCGGGGAAGAGGCTGACCCGCCGATGGCCGCAATGGCCAACGCTGGACCTGACGCGCAAAAGGCCTTCATTGAAACCATGATCGCCAAGCGCATTGACCGATTGGCAGAAAATCCCTCTGACCCATCTCTGCGCCTATCTGCGGCGCGCGTCTTGTTAATGACCGGCAAACTCAAAGAGGCCAGAGACATCTTGTTGGTAGGGCAAAAGCAACAGGCCAGCGATCCCCTGCTTTCGGCGGTCTATAGTATGGCTCTTGAAAGCGCCCCGGCGTCTCCAGCAAAGGGTACGTCAGACCCAGCACTGATGCCGAAAAGGTGAGTGTAAGTGAGGGAAAGGTTGCTTTCCATTCGGTACGTGACGCAGTAGTTTGAGCCAAAGATCGAGTAAGAACCATGCGCAGACGTGACCGCCGCCTACTTTTGATTTCTGCCGCAGGAATTGTCCTGCTAGGCGCAACCGCGGTTGCGAGCGTGGCCTTGCGGCAAACCGCATCTTTCTTCTACTCGCCGACAGATGCTCAAACCAAAAAACCTGAAGCAGGGACACAAGCGCGCATTGGCGGCCTTGTGGCCAAGGGTACTGTGGTCCGGGGCGATAATGGCAAAGTCAATTTCGTCGTGACGGATATGAAGGCCGACATGCGCGTTAGCTATCGCGGTGTGCTGCCCGACTTGTTCCGCGAAGGCCAAGGGGTTGTCGCGGAGGGCAAGTTCACGGGACCTGATACGTTTGAGGCACGCACAATCCTTGCCCGACATGATGAAAACTATATGCCCAAAGAAGTGGCGGATTCCTTGAAAGCCTCTGGCCAGTGGCGCGACGCGCCTCTGCCAGTCAATCAAACCAGCAACCAATCCAGTCTGGGAACCGGTGCCAATATGGCGAACCCAACCTACACAGGGTCGAAGTAGTTTAATCCAGTCTTGCTTTCGAAACGTGGTTTGAGCAGCGGAAACAGGTTGAACCTAAAGAGCTGCGGGGTACATAGTCGGTTATGATCGCAGAACTCGGACACTTCCTTATCTTCCTCGCTCTTTTTGCCGCCTTTGCCCAAGCGGCGACTGGATTGTGGGGCGGCCACGCCCGTGATGGCCGATTTGCCGCTATGGCAAAGGCGGCATCTGATATCTCCTTTTTTGCGATCGCTTTGGCCTTCTTTGCACTCATGAGCGCCTTCATTCGGTCTGACTTCTCGGTCCAAAATGTGGCCAGCAACAGCCACACCTTAAAGCCATTGCTATACAAAATTGCGGGAACTTGGGGCAGCCATGAAGGCTCTATGGTATTGTGGTGCCTCATCTCAGCTGGATTTGGCTGGATGTTGGCGCATTTTTCCAAAGGGTTGCGATGGGATATTCGGTCGCGGGCTGTCGGCGTCCAAGGTCTTTTGACGGCAGTCATGATGGCCTATTTGGCATTTGCTTCTAGCCCATTTGTCCGCTTGGACCCCGCACCCTTACAAGGGGCAGATCTCAACCCCTTGTTGCAGGACCCAGCTCTCGCGGCCCATCCACCTTTTCTTTATTTGGGCTATGTCGGCTCGTCGGTGGTCTTTTCATTGGCCGTGGCAGCCTTGTTAGAGGGCCGCGTGGACGCTGCTTGGGCACGCTGGGTTCGACCTTGGGCTTTGGCCTCTTGGACGTTTTTGACGATTGGCATCACCTTGGGCTCTTACTGGGCCTATTATGAGCTGGGCTGGGGCGGTTGGTGGTTCTGGGACCCCGTTGAGAATGCCAGCTTTATGCCTTGGCTCCTCGGGGCAGCGCTGTTGCATTCTGCCATTGTAACCGAAAAGCGTGGCGGGCTTGCCAGTTGGACCGTGTTGCTAGCGATCCTAACCTTCTCCTTGTCTTTATTGGGCACCTTTCTCGTTCGCTCTGGCGTCTTGACTTCGGTTCACGCCTTTGCGCTCGATCCAGAGCGCGGCTTCATCATCCTGATGATCCTTGCAGTCTTTACCGGTGGCGCTTTGAGCCTGTTCGCTTGGCGCGGCCCCAGCTTAGGCTCTGATCGCGGCCTCTTTGCCCCGATCAGTCGAGAAGGGGCTTTGGTTTTGAACAATTTGTTCCTAACTGTCGCAACCGCCACCGTATTGGTCGGTACGCTCTACCCGCTTTTGGGCGAGGCGGTGTTCAAGCGCGCTCTGTCTGTTGGGCCACCCTATTTCAATCTGACCTTCACACCATTGATGGCCTTGGTCCTCCTGGCTTTGCCGGTCGCGCCCTATTTGGCCTGGAAGCGCGGGGACTTGATGGCCGTGCTGCAGCGCCTTTGGGTGGCAGCCGCTTTGACCGCGCTGGCCATCACCTTGAGCTGGGCCTTGATGGGCGGGAAAGCCTTGGCAGCAATCGGGATTGGCCTTGGAACTTGGCTGGTTTGTGGCGCGATTGCCGAAGTGCTTGACCGCGTCCGTTTTGGTAAGTTGCCAGCACCTCAAGTCTGGGCCCGTGTCAAAGGGCTGCAGCGCGCGGCGTGGGGCATGACGGTTGCGCATTTGGGCATGGGCATATTTGTGCTGGGTGCGGTTTCTGAAACCGCCTTCCGTGTTGAGCACACCGCCTCCCTAGGCTTGGGTGAGACAACTCAGTTTGCAGGACGCACCGTAACTTTGAAAGCGGTCACTGCCGAAGAAGGTCCCAATTATTATGCTGACCGCGCACAATTGGTTGTCACGGATGGCAAGCGAGAAATTACGTTAGCGCCAGAACGGCGCTTTTATCCCGCCGCGCGGATGCCAACTACGGAAGTTGCCTTGCGCTCATCTTTAGCTGGCGATGTCTATGCAGCATTGGGTGATCCAGCGGAGATCAATGGTCGCATGGCTTGGACTGTACGACTTTACTGGAACCCCTTGGTGCTTGCGATTTTCGGCGGAGCCTTCCTGATGGCACTTGGTGGAGGCATCAGCCTGACTGATCGCCGCTTGCGTATTGGCGCACCCCAACCAGCCAAGCCGAAGCGCGGCACTGGTGTGGTCCCCCCAGTTGACCCGACCAATGTAGGCGTAGCTGCGGAATGAGACGCGCGCTGCTATCGCTCTTCGTGATGGGATGGCTGGCTTTACTTGCCGCACCCCAGGGCGTGCAGGCGGTTGAAGCGCCGTTGAGCGATCCTGCTCTGGAAGTCCGCGCGCAAAACCTCGCCCGCGAGATCCGCTGTGTGGTTTGCGAGAACGAACCAGTTGCCCTCTCGTCCGCCGAGATTGCGGTCGACATGCGCAAAGCTATTCGTGAACGAATTGCAGCCGGCGATAGCGATGCCCAAGTCCGGCGTTTCTTTGCCGACCGCTATGGCGAGTTTGTTCTGCTTCGACCTCGGGTCGGGGTCGATACCATTGCGCTTTGGGTCACGCCATTAGTTCTGCTTCTGTTTGGTGGCTTAGGCCTTTACTTGGCGAGTCGACGCTCCCAAGCGGCGCCGATGTCAGCTCAGACAGTGGATGATGCACAGGCCATGGCAGCCCTGAAAGAGTTTGAAAACAAGTCCTCATCAGATTGAGATGCTATTCTAACAGCATGTTCATCCGCAAAGCTGCTTTCTTACAACAATGTAATGTTTTGGCCATGGTCTGGCCATCTTAGCCCTGTCATAGTGTATCTAACGCGCGGCTCGAATGGCGGGTCGATGCACACAGCAGGATGAAGTTTCATGTCGTTGGATAAGCAAGGTGAAGACTTGACCACACTTTCTGGCCCTTTGGCACAGAAGACCAGAGCACATCGCTTTTTGCGTCGCCCTGTCCTGACTGGGGCTGCGGCGTTGGCTTTAGCCGTGGCGGCGTTTGGCGCGGGTCAGATTTTGTCCCCCAGCATGTCTACCGCCCAACAAATCAAAACAGAGGCGCCGAAAGCTGCTGCGATGCTGCCTGGCTTTGCCGATTTGGTAGAGCGTGTATCGCCTGCTGTAGTGTCGTTGGAGGTGGTTGCACTGGCCGAAGAGGGCGCACCTCGTCCGTCTGCAGATGATCTTGAAGGTATGCCGCCGCAATGGCGTCGTTTTTTCGAACAAATGCCAAATCAACGCGGCAATCAAGCCCGCCCGCGTGAGCAGCGCGGCGGCGGCTCTGGCTTCTTCATTACATCGACAGGCCATATCGTCACCAATAATCATGTGGTGGAAAAGGCCAAGGAAATTAACGTAACTTTGAAAGATGGTCGCGAATTGAAGGCAACCGTCGTTGGCCGTGATGAGCGGACAGACTTGGCGGTACTTAAAGTCGAAGGCAAAAGCTTCCCTTATGTTCAATTTGCCCCGGAAGCCCGTGTCCGCGTTGGTGATTGGGTGGTCGCGATCGGCAACCCGTTTGGTCTAGGCGGTACGGCGACTGCTGGGATTGTCTCGGCCTTGGGTCGCGACATTCGCAATGAAGGCAATATTGCAGACTTTATTCAGGTCGATGCGCCGATTAACCCAGGCAATTCTGGCGGTCCGACCTTTGATATGAGCGGCCGTGTGATTGGGGTGAATACCGCAATATTCTCCCGCTCTGGCGGCAATGTCGGCATTGGCTTTGCAATTCCAGCCGCCTTGGCTGATCGGACAACCAAGCAAATCATTGAGCAAGGTAAGGTCACCTACGGCTGGCTGGGCGTTGTGATCCAAGATGTCAGCCGTGAAATGGCTGATAGCTGGGGCTTAGGCAGCGATGTCAAAGGTGCCATGATCGGAAGTGTCACGCCAGGTGCCCCGGCGGCGAAAGCAGGCCTGAAGCGTGGCGATGTTGTCGTGGCGTTCAACGGTACAAAGATTGAAGGGTCTGCCGATTTAACCCGCCGTGTCGGCCAAACCCGCGTCGGTGATGTGGTTCGCTTGGATGTAGCAGGCGCTAAGGGTGTCCGTCGCACTGTGCAGGTAACCATTGCGGCACGTCCTACTGAGCAACAATTGAGCCAAACGGACCCGGTAGCCGGTGCAGATGCAACCCCGCCAGCGAGCCCTGCTACCAATGTTCTTGGGCTAAGTGTGGGTCCGTTGTCGGCACAAGCCCGTACCCGTCTGCGCCTTCCTGCAAACGAACCAGGTGTTTTGATCTTGGAAGTTGATCCGGACTCTCGCGCAGCAGAGCGGGGCATACGCCCAGGCGATGCCATTTTGACAGCAAATGACGATGAGGTTCGCTCTGCGGAAGAACTAGATGCAGCCATCGAAGCTGCTCGTGCTGCGGGTCGCTCCTTCATCGGGCTCTTTGTACAAAGCCAAAGCGGCGGTGGCGGGTTTGTGCCTCTGCCCTTGGAAGCAGCAACTAAGTCACAGCCTAAAAACTAATTGGCGCCATCAGGGGGAAATCCGATGCGTGTTCTCATTGTTGAAGATGCTGGAGATACCGCACTCTACATGCGGCGTGCTCTGGAAGAAGCTGGCCATGTGGTTGATTTGGCCGCAGACGGTCCAACGGGAGAGTTGATGGCGCGCGGTGGGGCATTTGATGTTCTGGTGTTTGACCGCATGCTGCCGAAGAAAGACGGCCTAAGTGTTGTTGCAGACTTACGCACGGCCGGTATCGCAACCCCTGTGTTGTTCTTATCGGCCTTGGGCGATGTCGAGCATCGGGTGGAAGGCTTAAAGGCTGGAGGCGATGATTATTTGGCAAAGCCCTATGCCGCCAGCGAACTGATTGCCCGCGTTGAAGCCTTGGGTCGTCGTCACGAAGGCGTTGCACCCTCGACCCACCTAAAGGTCGGTGGGTTGGAGATGGACTTGTTGGCCCGAGTCGTCCGGCGCGAAGGTCGTAAGATCGACATTCAGCCCCGCGAGTTTCGCCTACTGGAATATCTGATGCGCAACGCCAACCAAGTGGTGACCCGCACCATGCTGCTGGAAAAAGTGTGGGACTATCATTTTGATCCACAGACCAATGTGATCGACGTTCATGTCTCGCGCTTGCGCTCAAAAATTGATCGTGAGTTCGATAAGCCCATGCTGCACACGGTGCGTGGTGCCGGGTACCGGCTCGAAGCCTAACCCTGATGATCAAAAAGCTGCTCTTGCCATTGCGGTCGCTGATGCGCACCACGACGTTTCGCGTCGCTATGGCATTTGCAGGGCTCTTCGCGGGCTTCGCAATCCTGTTGCTTGGCTTTCTCTATGCCACGACCGTCGGCCGATTGGGCTTGGAGGCAGATCGGTTTGCCCGCCGCGAACTCTCAGAATTGGCGGAAATCTGGCAGCGGCAAAATGTCGATGGTCTTAATATGGAAGTCATCCAGCGTGCGGCGCGGGCTAGTGACTCTCTTTATGTGTTGGTCCAGCCTGACGGCAGAGTTTTATCTGGCAATATTGACGTTGTCCCACTCGACCTTTCTCAAATCAACAAACCAGACACAAAAAGTCCGCTCCAGCCCGAGCGAGCTGTAGCCTCTGGCTTCAGTTATGAGCGGCCTGATTTGGAGACTGGCAAAGTTGAGCGCAGACGAGCCCGGGGCTTGTTTTTGGCAGGACCAGACGGATTTGGCCTGTTTGTTGCACGCGATTTGGGGCCTGGCTTGCAGATCGCAGACCATGTTGCGCGTGTTATTTGGATGGGCGGGGCAGGAGTATTAGCTTTTGCGCTGATTGGTGGGTTTCTGGCTGCACGACAGGCCGCGGGACGCGTTGATGAACTGACCCGGACAACGCGGGCAGTAATGGCTGGCGACTTGAAGCGTCGAGCAGCGGTGCGGACGATTAGGCCAGGTGACGGCGATGAATTTGATGATCTAACCGAAGACCTCAACGCGATGTTGGAGCGGATTGACCGTTTGGTCGCTGCCGCGCGCACCACGGGAGATTCCATTGCGCATGACTTGCGCTCCCCACTCACCCGGCTGCGGGCACGTTTAGAAGGGGCAGCCGCAAAGGCGCAAACAACCGAAGACTTGCGCGATGCGATTGAAGACGCCTTGATCCAGTTGGACGGTGTCGTCGCGACCTTTAATGCTGTGCTGCGCCTTTCTCGCCTGGAAGCAGGGGAAGGTGGTAAGCTGGAGCTGTTGGATGTTAGCCTTTTGCTGGGCCAATTGGCTGACTTGTTTGAGCCGGTGATCGAAGAAGCGGGCTTGGTCTTTACAGCTGAAATTGAGCCTGAACTCATGATTATGGCCGACAGATCCCTCTTGGCGCAATCCATCTCCAATCTCTTGGATAATGCCGTCAAATATACACGCGAAGGCGAGGTTCGGCTTTCTGCCAAGCGCCTTCCTGCAAATCAAATGTCGATAAGTGTCTGCGACAGTGGGAGCGGCATTCCGGTCGACCAGCGTGACCATGTGTTGGAACGATTTGTAAGACTAGATAGCGCGCGCTCTTTGCCGGGGTCTGGCATTGGCCTGTCCTTAGCGGTGGCGATTGCGGAATTACACGGTGGGCGGCTTGTTTTGGCTGATGGTCTGCCAAGCGGCGATGATTTCGGCCTAGAGGCGCGGCTGATCCTGCCGCTTAAAGCCTGATGGGCGGTGTTAAGTCCATAGGCTATTTGCCAGATGCCTTGGCCGCAGCACGCCTTGTTGCCCCGTACCTCGATCGCTTGAGTCAAAGACGACCAGACTCGGCCAGTGCCCTTTTGTCTGGTCAAGTCTCTGAAGTCCTTTCTGACAGTTTGATTAGTGCCCAGGAGGCTGCGGAGCTTGGTGTTCCTGAAGCCATGGCAGCGTTACGTCGCGCGAAAGCCGATACCCACTTAGCCTGCGCGCTTGGCGATTTGAGTGGGCAGCTGGACTTGGGCGCGGTGACCCTCGCGTTATCCAACTTAGCCGACCAAGCCACCCAAACCGCCATGATTTTGGCCAGTCGGTCTGCTGCTAGTCGAGATGCGGCGAGCTTTCTGATACCTGATCAGGTGCCGGGTCTCTTCATCATTGCGATGGGCAAGCATGGCGCGCAAGAACTCAATTATTCGAGCGACATTGATCTTGCCGCGTTCTTTGATCGAGATGCGTTTCGTCCAGAGGATCAAGATGCTGCCAGTGGTGTCTGTGTCCGCCAGGTACAGGCCATCTCCCGCATTCTCGAAGAGGTAACGGCAGAGGGTTATGTCTTTCGGGTGGACTGGCGTCTGCGTCCCGACCCAGCCTCAACCCCGGTTGCTGTGTCGTTGCGTGCGGCGGAAGCCTATTATGAGAGTGTTGGTCAGAATTGGGAGCGAGCAGCCTTTATCAAAGCGCGCGCCATTGGTGGGGATTTTGAGGCAGCTGGCAGTCTTTTGACGCATTTGCTGCCCTTCATTTGGCGCAAGAATTTAGACTTTGCCGCGATTGACGATGTCCAATCCATTCTCCGGCAAATACACGCTGTCCGTCGCTCTACTGACCTAGATGACCCAGCCTTTGACGTTAAACTGGGCCGGGGTGGTATTCGCGAGATTGAGTTTTTTGCCCAAACGCAACAACTTATTCTAGGAGGCCGCGACTCTAGTTTACGAGTTCGGGGAACGCTGCAGGCTCTTGATGCGCTTGTTGCCGCTGGCCGGATCGATGCGCATGCCCGCGATGATCTGGCATCGGGCTATCGTTTCTTGCGGACCATTGAGCATCGAATCCAAATGCTCGATGATGAGCAGACCCATAAACTACCAGCCGACCCAAACCGGCGTGCACGCGTGGCAGTTTTGTCTGGCCATGCAGACCTTGCCGCCCTCGACAAAGACATTAAAGCCTGTCGCGAGATGGTGCGAAACCGCGTGCGCGAACTGTTTCCTGACAGCAAGTCGCTATCAAGTCCTCTTGGTTCGTTGGTGTTTACAGGCGTGGAGGATGACCCCGAAACAATTGAGACCATCGCGTCATTGGGCTTTAGCGAGCCTAGGCAGATCGCCCGCACCATTCGCGCTTGGCACCATGGCCATGTGCCGGCAACGCGCACTGCACGGGCGCGGGAGCTTTTAACGGCCCTAACGCCTGATTTGTTACAAGCCATTGCAGCAACCGGGGAAGCTGACACGGGCTTCGTGCGCTTTCAGGACTTCTTTGCTGCGCTCCCTGCGGGCGTTCAGGTCTTGTCTCTGTTTAAGGCTGAGCCACGCATCCTGAAGGAGACGTGCGCGACTTTGGCGCTGGCCCCGCGGTTAGGCGCAGTGCTCGCACAACGACCCGCCATTTTGGACGCGATGCTTTCGCCGCGTTTCTCGGCTCCCCTATCCATGGATGAACCTCAGACACGCTTAGAGGTTTTGCGCACGAGCCTAACGCAAGCGCATGGCTTTGAAGAATCTCTCGATGTTGTGCGCCGTGCGCACCGCGAGGAAATGTTCCGCATTGGCTTTCAGGTGTTGCACGGCCGCGCCAAGGCTGAGGAAGCAGGACTTGCTTACTCAAACCTTGCCGAAGCGAGCATTTCTGCGCTTCTGCCGGTTGCTTACGAAGCTATGGCAGAAGCCCATGGCCTTATCCCTGGGCGGGTGGCGATCTGTGCATGGGGGAAGCTTGGCGGGCAGGAATTAGCTGCTGATTCCGATCTCGACTTGATGATTGTCTACGATGTTGTTGACTCAGAAAGTGAGTCTGATGGCAAGCGCCCGATCAGTGGCGAGCAATGGCATGCGCGGCTTACCCAGCGCTTGGTTTCTGCCTTGTCGGTCCAGACCGCCGAAGGTAGCCTCTATGAAGTTGATATGCAGCTAAGGCCGTCTGGAAGGGCAGGGCCGGTTGCCGTGCGACTATCTGCGCTAGAGCGCTATTATGACAGCCAAGCTTGGACGTGGGAGTTTCAAGCCTTAACGCGGTTGCGCCCAGTTGCGGGGGATACAAGTCTTATGGCCGAGATCGCGGACCTCGCCCAAAGGGTTTTGCAAAAGCCGCGGCCAACTGAGACTTTGGCCAGCGAAATCCTTGCCATGCGCGAAAAGATGGTTGCCGCCCATCCGGTGCGCGGCGGCTGGGATGTAAAGCGGCAACGTGGCGGGCTGATTGATCTGGAGTTCTTTGCGCAATATCATCAGTTAGCGGCTGCAGGTTCCGGCAAGCCCATCATTCACGCCAACACGGTTGAAGCAATCCAAGCGCTTGCACATTATGGGTTTCTGGACCCCGAAGAGGCAGGGCGCTTAGTCAAAGCGGGCTCTGTCCTCCAGAATGTGCGACAACTCCTCGCCGTAGCTGCAGGCTCTGATTTCGACCCGATCACGGCAGCTGCTGGCCTAACCCAAGCGGTCGCGCACTGCCTTGATGCACCAGACTTCCAGACAGCGATCGCGATGTATGATGATGCGCGCGCCCTTATTCTTCATCACTTTAATGAGATTGCAGGCGTTTCGACGGAATAGGCTTTCAGCCGCGTTTTAAAACCAGATCGCAAACAAGCTTGGCCTTCTCCCCCGAGGTCAGCTGCACAAAGGAACCAGATCATGCGTTTAAAGATAGTTCTTGCCACCGCTGGCTTGATGTTGTTGGCAACCCCCGTTCTGGCCCAACAAGGCCCACCGCCCCCTCCAGGGGAAGGTCCTGGCTTTTTTGAGCGCGCGGACCTGAATAAAGATGGTGCCATTACCATGGACGAAGTGCGCACCACGCGTTCCGCCGTGTTTGATAGGGCCGACAAGAATAAAGACGGTTTTGTCACCGACGACGAAATGCGCGAACCCCGGGAGGGCCGCGACTTAATGAGCCTTGCTGACGCCAACAAGGATGGTGCGGTCACACGGGCAGAGTTTGACGCCGCGATGGCCGCCCGCATGCAAGAAAAGCAAACCAAAATGCAAGAGCGCTCGGCTGAGATGTTTACCCGCCTCGATGCAAATAAAGATGGTCGCGTCACCCGCGATGAACTCGATGCCATGCGCGGCAAAATGGGTGACCGGAAGAAGGATCGCCGCGATGGGCCGCCTCCCCCACCACCCATTGGGGCCTACGACGCCAACAAGGACGGCAAGATTAGTCGCGACGAATGGATTGGGCGCCCTGATCCGATGTTTGAGCGGGCTGATGCCAATAAGGATGGTCGCTTGACCCGTGAAGAAGCTGCCGCTGCTGCCCGTCAAGGACGCGAAGGTGGGCCACGTCGTGGACCCGGCCGCCCTTGGTAAATCAGAACAGGGTCTCCTAGCGTGTCAAACCCCCTCGTCTTTGATCCCTTGGCAGGCTTGATCGCCAAAGCGGGCCGCGGTGACCGCGCCGCGGCTGCCGCTTTGGTCAAAGCTGTCTCGCCTAAGCTATGGCGGATCAGCTGGCGTCTCTTGCGAGATGCCGCAGAGGCTGAAGATGTGACCCAAGAAGCGCTGATCCGTCTGTGGAAAGTCCTGCCAACTTGGCAGACCGGCAGGGCACGAGTTGAGACGTGGCTGCACCAAGTGACCACCAATCTTTGTTTCGACCGTCTGCGAAAAGCCGGACGCTTTGTTGACGAAGACCAAGCGCCCGAGCCGCTCGATCCCGGGCCAATGCCCGACACTCGGCTACATCAAACCGCCTTGCGTGATTGCGTTGATGCTGCCCTCGCGGGTTTACCCGATCGCCAACGGGCTGCCATTGTCCTCACCCATTATGAGGAACTGGCCGCCAAAGAGGTTGGCGAAGTTTTAGGCATTAGTGTTGATGCCGTGGAATCTCTATTGGCTCGAGGCCGACGCGCCTTGCGGCTAGCCCTTGCGTCTGAGAAGGCCGATTTGTTACAAGCGTCCGTGGAAGGACATGCAGCATGAGTATCTTGGATCATCACCCGCTGAATAAGGCTCTGGCCAAAGTATTGGTTCACGCTAGCCCAGTGCCAGAGATGCCCGCTGCCCGCATCGAAGCGGCTGCAATGGCTGCTTTCAGCACACAGTCGGCATCGCGTCCTGATTGGGTCAAGACCTTCGGCGCTTTGGCTGCGAGCTTGGTTCTAGGTGTTGGTGGCTTTGTCTATTATCAGTCTTGGCAGAGCGAACAAAAAACCTTGGCAGCTGATGCGGACGCTTTTGCCGAACAATTGCTGAGCACGGATCTCGACTCCGCACTTTAGAGGCCTCGTTTATTGGGGCGGGGCCATTAGAGTCTAAAATGGGTGCACTGAAGCTTTTGTGCGCAATTGACTTCGCATCGAGTCAAACCCGCTTTAGAAGTGATCTATGAGCTCAAATCTTGATGCAGCCGTTGATCGGCTCCTGTCCCGCGCAAAATTCCTAGGTGCTGAAGCGGCCGATGCGGCCTGTTTAGACCGCAAAAGCTTGTCTGTGTCCGTGCGCCTGGGCCAGCTGGAATCCGTTGAAAGCGAAGAGAGCCGCTCAGCTGGCTTACGGGTCTTGATTGGAAAGAAACAAGCCGGCGCCTCAACGTCTGATTTCAGTTTGGCCGCCTTAGATGCTTTAGCTGAACGGGTCGTGGCCATGGCAAAAGCTGCGGCGGAAGACCCTTGGTGTGGCCTTCCCGAGGCCGGAGAACTTGCTAAAGACCAAGTTGATCTCGAGCTCTGGGACGACACAGAAGCCGATATAGCCGATCTTGAAACCCGCGCCTTGGAGAGCGAGGCTGCGGCTTTGGACCTTGCAGGTATCACCAATTCCGGGGGCTCTGGCGCTGAATGGGGCGCAAGCCAAGTCGTGTATGGCGCAAGCAACGGGTTTCGTGGCGGCTATCGCGGCACATCTTGGGGCCTAGGTCTGTCCGCGATTGCTGAACGCGGTGACCATAAAGAGCGCGATTGGGATAGCGACTCCAGCCGCTTTTTAAAGGACTTGAAGGCGTCCGCTATCATAGGCCGCAATGCAGGCGAGCGCACGTTGGCGCGCTTAGGTGCCACCAAACTTGAAAGCTGTGTCGCGCCGGTCATCTTTGAAAATAGGGTCGCGAGCCGTCTGATTAGCTTCTTTCTAGGTGCCATCTCAGGTGCCTCCGTCGCGCGTGGCGTTTCCTTCTTGCGCGATAAGTTGGGCCAAGAGGTGTTTGCTTCCAACATTCGCATTACCGACAATCCCTTGGAAAAGGGGGGGTGGTCGTCCCGCCCGTTTGATGGCGAAGGCTTACCCGTGGCAGCCCGCGATCTGGTGGTTGATGGCGTGCTGCAAACTTGGCTGCTTAATACCTCCAGCGCCAAACAATTGAGGTTGAAGTCAACAGGCCATGCCAGCATGAACCCCGGTGGGGCACCGGGCATTGGCTCAAGCAACGTAACCGTGATGCCGGGCCAACATGACCTCGCGGGATTACAGGCGCAAGCGGGTAATGGCCTTGTGGTCATCGAAACCCTGTCTCCCAGTTTCAACCAGAACACGGGCGATTATTCTGTAGGTGTTTCGGGTCTTTGGTTTGAGAATGGTAAAATAGTAAGCCCGGTCAATGAAATCACCGTCGCGGGTAACATGCTGGACATGTATGCTACGCTGGTACCGGGCAATGATTATGATGGTCGTGCATCGCTACAATGTCCTAGTCTTTTGATCCCAGCCATGACGATTGCGGGGGCATAGGGCATGAATTTGACGGCTGATCTGGCGCTAGCATTGGAGGCCGCTTCAGAAGCGGGTGCCGTTGCAATGCGCTACTTCGGCACGCAGATGGATGTGCGTGATAAATCACCCAATAATCCGGTCAGTGATGCTGATTTGGCGATTGATGCTCTGCTGAAGGAGCGCTTGTTAGCCAAGCGCCCTGATTATGGTTGGCTATCGGAAGAAACCGTTGACGATCAGTCGCGACAGTCCGCGCGCTTCTGCTGGGTCGTTGACCCGATTGATGGTACACGTGCGTTTATAAAGGCAAAGCCGCATTTCACGATTTGTATCGGCCTATTAGCAGAAAGTAAGCCAGTTTTAGGGGTGGTGTTCAATCCTGCGACCGGTGAGATGTTTGATGCATTTCAAGGCGGCGGCGCGCGCCTGAATGGCGTCGCGATCCAACCCAGCCTCGTGGATTCTTTGGAAGGATGTGCCATGCTGGGCGACCCCAGCATGTTCCGGCACCCAGCTTGGCCAACGCCTTGGCCGGAGATGGATGTCGTTTCGCGCAACTCGATTGCCTATCGCATGTGCCTGGTGGCGGCGGGTCATTATGATGGCGCAATCGCTCTTTCGGCTAAAAGCGACTGGGACTTAGCTGCCGCACATGTAATCGTGAACGAGGCAGGCGCGCTGGCGACCACACATGAAGGTGCAGCCTTTATTTACAATCAGCTAGTACCACTTCAAAAAAGTCTGGTTGTTGCGGGTAAGCCCTTACATCCCTTACTCATTGATCGCGTCCACCATGTAAAACTGTCGTGAGGAAGAAATGGAACGAAAAGCCGTCCAAAAGAAGCAATTGCTCCACATCGTCATCGGTGGAGAAGTACAGAACCTTGAGGATGTGGAGTTTCGCGATCTGAAGGCGATGGACTTTGTTGGAGCCTATCCCAATTATGCCGAAGCCCGTGATGCTTGGAAAAGCGCTTCCCAGCGCACGGTAGATAATGCTCATATGCGTTATTTCGTGATCCATGCCCACCGTTTGATTGATCCCAACGGCCCAACCCCGGATGAAGACGATCACTAAAGGCCCTGACACGCAGTCGGCGCAAAGCGTCGATCTGGTCAAGCGGTTTTGGTCGGGCTGGCTGAAACCGCATGCGGGTGTATTGTGGATAGCCACCTTGTTGATGGCGGTAGTTGCAGCCGCTTCCGCTTCTTATCCTTGGCTTTTTGGTCAAGTCATCGACGCTTTAGCTAATCTGAGCGCGGACGAAAGCCCTGCGACAGTCAGCACGCCCAGTTGGCTGACCCCCGCCGCCATGGCCACGGTTGGGCCTTTGGCGATTATTGCAGCGACCCTGATTAAGGGCATCGCGCTTTATGCTTCCACGGTCTTAACCAATCGAGTGGCGCTAGCTGCTACCACCAAGCTGCAACAGGACTTGTTTGTCAAGTTATTGACCTTAGATTTCGCTCGCCTCAGCGCTGAGCCATCGGGGGCATTCTCAGCTCGATTTCTAAACGACATCAATGCCGTTCGAGAGGCTGTGTTGCGGGCTGCAAACAGTCTTATCCGGGACATTCTTACTTTGGTCGGCGTCGTCGGTGTCATGCTCATGGGTGACTGGCAGTTGGCTTTGGTCTGCCTCGTCATCCTTCCCTTGGCGATTGGCCCTGTATCGATGATCGGCGCACGGCTTCGCAAAACTGCTGCGCGGGCTCAACACCAAGCCGCTGACTTGGCCGGTGTGGTTGAAGAGAGTTTAGGCGGCATCCGCTTGGTGAAAACCTATGGCTTGGAAAAAGCCGAAAGCAATCGAGTTGGGTCAGCGCTGTTGACCCGAATGTCGCTCTTACTAAAAATGGCTGAGCAGAAGGGCCGGGTAGATCCCATCCTCGAAGTTTTGGGCGGGCTTGCCATTGCTGGGGTATTTGCCTTTGCTGGCTTTCGCATCAGCCAAGGGGCAGCCAGCGTCGGCACGCTGACGGCCTTTATCGCCTCACTTCTTTTGGCAGCTCAGTCGATCCGCAGTCTCGGTGGCTTAAACAGTGTCCTGCAGGAAGGGCTTTCAGCTTTAGAGCGCTTCTTCTCTGTCTTGGATGAAACCCCCAGCATTGGAGATCGGCCGCAGGCATTAACCCTGACCCGTGGCCCTGGTCGGATTGAGTTTCAAAACGTTGGCTTCAACTGGCCCAATGGCACTGTGGGCTTGGACAAAATCAGCTTCATGGCAGAGCCTGGCCAAACTTTGGCCTTGGTTGGGCCCTCTGGCTCTGGCAAGTCCACAATACTTAATCTGATCCCACGATTGTTCGATCCAAGCGCCGGACGGGTCCTGATTGACGGGCAAGACATTGGTCAAGCGACTTTGGCGAGCTTGCGTCAGCACATTGCCTTGGTCAGCCAAGATGCGACGCTTTTTGACGCCTCTATTGCCGATAACGTTGCCATGGGGTTGCCCGGCGCGGATGAAGCTGCCATTCGCTCCGCCTTGTCCGCCGCAGCATGCGACTTTGTGGATCGCTTGGCCGACGGTCTATCGGCCCAAGTTGGTCCAAGGGGGACGCGCCTGTCAGGTGGGGAGCGCCAACGTTTGTCTTTGGCTCGCGCTATCATGCGCGATAGCCCTATCTTGTTGCTGGATGAACCTACCAGTGCATTAGACTCAGACTCTGAGGCGCGAGTTCAAGAAGCCTTAGATCGGTTTGCTGCCAATCGTACAACGATTGTGGTCGCGCATCGCCTGTCCACGGTCCGTCGTGCCAATCTCATTTTAGTGCTGAACCAAGGGCGTATTGTCGAAACGGGCACGCATGACCAATTGATTGCTAAAGGTGGCCTTTATGCGGAGTTGGCTGCGTTGCAGTTTCAAACTGGATCACAACCGAACGACCAATCGATTAGTCTCGGCTGACAACTAGGCGTAGACCCTGACGAACAGGCATTTCATGGGTTGGTGGCAACAAGGCGGTCAATGAAAAGCGTAGCACAGGCTTGGAAATCGACTGCGCTTGGTTGATCGGCTGTAGCAGGCCCAAAACCCGATCCGCACCGGATCTATCCGTCAAGGGTAGAAACACCCATTCAACTTCCGTTCTTTGCCCATACCCGGCACCAAAGGCGGCAGCGCGGGCTACTGCGGGACCTGGTCCCGTAATCGCGGATTCCAGTAGGGCACGGATCAAATTACGATCTGCGCCATGGAAGAGGCTTGCGACATCATGATCACGCAGGTCCCTACCAGTCCAGAGTGTCAAGTCACTGCCGACGGTCTTGAAGGTGAAGACGCCTTCACTTGCTCGCTGCGCCAAAAAGATACGTCCTATCATGGATGACGCGTCTTTTGATGTAGCAGAACCTGACTCAGATTGGTCTGACAGCCCGTTTAGGGCCTCCCAAGAGCTCAAGAACGCCCGGCTTTCTGGATGGAGCGCGCCGTAGTACATGTTTATTTCCTCAGTTGTCGCCGCCTTTTGGCTGCTTTCCGATCTGCTGCGCATCTCTCATGCCAAACCAGATCGGTGACTTAGGCCGCCCATACTCTCCACACGCGCGAAATTGGCGCCGGACTTGCTGAGTGGTTCTGTAAATTTTGGGGAGTCCCACCATGAGTGTTTCAGTTCGATACATCGCCGCAGCCACACTTCTCGCGGCCTTTATGGCATCATCCGCTAAAGCGGGTGGCTGCAATGGCTGTGGCACCAGCGGCAACGGCACAACAAATATCCCAGTCGTGAAAGGTCCATCTGGCGGTTGCTGTGGTTCTGCTACTGGCCACATCGTCGGCGTACCGAATGTCTATGTTCCCGGCCCGAACGTGAATGTTAGCGTCGGCGGCAGCTATTTCGGTGGCACCAATGTGCATGTAGGTGGCAACACTTATGTCGGCGGTAGCACCACATTTGTCGGCGGCGGCGGTGGCGGCGGCGGCGTCTATATTGGCGGCGGTGGCGGTGGCTTCTCTGCTCCCATGCCTGTGAGCACTGGCTTGATCGATGGCTTGCAAGTCTCGGGTGGCCAAACAGCTACCGTAATGGAACAATTCCAGGACAGCCGCACCATTACAGAAACCATTGCAATTCGTGCTGTCTGTATGGATGACCGCGGCATGCCACACCCTGCTTCGCGCACGAATGGCGATGCCAAAGTTGGTGCTGAGTTTGATGGCGAAGTCTTCCGCTGCATGGCCGGGACCCGCATGGAAGTGACCATTGGCAAAACGATCAATGGCGAAGCTAACTTCGATGGTGGCCGTACCATTTCGTGCCAAAAAGGTCAGGCTTTAGTTTATCGGAGCGACAAAGGCGCTGTCGGCGGTGCCACAGTTCAGTGCATGGCGCAAAAGGCTGAAGCCGATTGTAACGAACGCTCATTATTGCGCCGCTTTGGTCCTGGCATCAAATATGCCACGATCACCCGGACTGAGACCTTTACCAACACGCGTCAGTCGACAACCCAGCAAACCGCAACCTATCGCTCGTCAATGTTTGTTGATGGTGGCGTTGGCCAAGGCGTATTTTAAGCTAGGAGCGCCTTTATAGCGCTTTTGGGGGCTGAAGGGTCGCTGCTTTCGGGTAGCGACCCTTTATCATTTGGGCGAAACGGTTTTCGCTTAAAGGGCAACCCAGATGCAAGTTCCCCCAATCCAGAACAAAGCTGTCAAAGACAATATCATGCCGGCCATGCGACCAAAGGATGGCCCTTCATCACGGCTCAATCCATACCCATGCAGCGCACGTCCAAGCGTGAGACTCAATCCGCCAATATGAATGGCCCAAAGCGGTACATTTGCCATGGCCATGGCAATCAAGCCGATCAAAGCAATAGGGGCTATTTCAGTCGCATTGGCGTGGGCGCGGATAGCACGAATTAGCGGCGGAAATCCGCCATCTCCGAGGGTGATCTTTTCGCGCCGACGATGAGCGATAACTTGCCCGATTAGTGCCAAAATAATTAGTAAATTCATTCCGGTATATAATGCGATAGCGGCAGATGCTGTCATGGTAGGCCCCCTCATTTCAAACCAGATTGGCTGTCCATCTAGCAGATAACATTAAATCGTCATGGAATCAGCCTTTAATAAATAGTGAATTGGCTCATCATAATCGTGGGGTGTAATTTTATTTGATTTCAGCACTCGGGTGTTAGCTTGAGGAAAAATGGTAGGGAGGCACTGAGATGCCAGTAATCATTACAAGTCTTATTGTGGTAGCATTGGGCTGTTTGGCCCTTTATCTTGGTTTGAAGTTAGCCCGTGTTATGCGAGAGCAGTTTGAGGAATTAATGCCCCAGCGCATGGTGGATTATTCCGGCTTCGTCGAACTGCCACGTGGGCGCGACTGATCCTTTGCCTAAGTCAGGCTGGTGCCGACCTAAGCTTTCGGCCATAAAGCAGCATGACCCGTCTATTTGTCGATGCTGATGCCTGCCCCGTCAAAGATGAGGTCTATAAAGTCGCGTTGCGATATGGCTTGCGGACCTTTGTCGTCGCAAATAGTTTTATCCAGATTCCCAATCATCCTCTGATAGAGCGCTTTGTTGTAGATTCAGGCCCAGACGCAGCCGATGATTGGATCGCAGAGCGCTGCAGGGCCGGGGATATTGTCATTACCCAAGACATACCCTTGGCTGATCGCGCCCTGAAAGCCGGAGCGCAAGCTATTGGCAATCAAGGCAGACCTTTCACGCCGGACTCCATCGGCTCAGCTTTGGCAGGTCGCGAAATCGGCGAACATCTCCGGGCTATGGGGGTCGCAACCGCTGGTCCCCGGGCCTTCGCAGCAGCGGACCGCTCGCGGTTTCTACAAGAGTTAGACGCCGCCATTCATCGGGCAAAGCGGGCCTTGGCAATTGAAGCCTCAAAACGGCGTTAAGGAAATAGAAACCATAAAATCTGTTATCGATCAGCGGCAAGTTTTGTTGTAACCAATCGCTTGGGTGAAAGCTAACCTCCTCTGAAGAAAGCGTTAGTGAGGAGGGGCACAATGGAAACCGTCATTGGCTATATGTGCCGCGACTGCACCGATGCTTCTTAGGCGGAGAAGAACATCGATCCCACCCATCCTAACAATGGCCCACAGCCGAGCGAGCAGCCCTCAAAAACAAACCCTGAAACTTTGCCGTGGGGCGGGGGGCTTGTCGTGATAACTGCTCTCCGCACGGATAGCGCCCAAGCGGACGCTGAACCAAATAGCCCAGGTCTTAACTTGCTTGCTTGATAGCCAGGCGCTATTTCCAGATAGGCTTGCCTTCGCCAGGTAAGCCCAAGCGGCCCCATTTCTCGGTCACCGCATCGATGACTTTCTTGTCCATCCGGATTTCTTCGCCCCACTCGCGATGCGTTTCAGGATGAATCTTGTTGGTCGCATCGAGCCCGATCTTTGAGCCAAGACCACTTTCGGGGCTCGCAAAGTCGAGATAATCGATGGGGGTTCGGTCAACCAGTGTGATATCGCGCGCCGGGTCCATGCGGGTTGAGACCGCCCACATCACATCTTTCCAGTCGCGCGCATTGATGTCGTCATCCACAACAATGATCCATTTGGTGTACATGAACTGGCGCAGGAAGGACCATGCCCCCATCATGACCCGCTTAGCATGGCCGGGATAAGCCTTCTTCATTGAGATAACCGCAATCCGATACGAGCAACCTTCTGGTGGCAACCAAAAGTCTGTGATTTCCGGGAATTGCTGTTGAAGAAGGGGAATGAAAACCTCGTTTAGGGCCTCGCCCAAGACCGAAGGCTCATCCGGGGGACGCCCAGTAAAAGTAGACAGATAGATCGGATCCTTGCGCATCGTGATGCAGGAGACTTGGAAGATCGGGAATTTTTCAACCGAATTATAATAGCCGGTGTGATCGCCATAGGGGCCCTCATCGGCGAACTCATCCAAAAGTACATGACCTTCTATGATGATTTCAGCTTCTGCTGGCACTTCAATCGGGATGGTTTTGCACGGCACTAGATCAAGCTTACGGCCGCGCATGAGACCTGCGAACTGATATTCGCTCAAGGTGTCAGGCACCGGGGTTACAGCAGCCAGAATGGTGCCAGGGTCTGCCCCAATGACCACAGCAGCGGGCAGGGGCTCTGGTTTGGTATCTTTCCAGCGCTTATAGTGTAGTGCACCGCCCCGATGGGCCAGCCAGCGCATGATGGCGCGATCTTTGCCCAATTGCTGCATCCGATAGATGCCGAGATTATAATTGTCCTGCCGCTTGTCGCTGGGCCCTTTGGTGACGATTAGGGGCCAAGTAATCAATGGTGCGGGTTCCCCCGGCCAGCAGCTTTGGATAGGCAAACGCGACAGGTCGATATCTGCCCCTTCCCAAACGACTTCTTGGCAAGGCGCTTTGGCAAAGACACCACCGGAAATCGTATTAGGCCGCATTTGCATGACGGTTTTGGCCAAGGGCAAAAGGTCAAATGCTTCTTTCAGGCCACGTGGTGGCTCAGGTTGGCGCAAAAAGGCCAATAACTCTCCTACTTCGCGCAAGTCTTGCGCGGTTCGGCGGTCTTTGCCGTCCATGGTCACGCCCATGGCCACGCGCTCCACGGTACCAAACAAATTGGTGAGGACAGGCATGCTGGACTTCGATCCATCCGCCATCAACGCATGTTCATAAAGAGTGGCAGGCCCACCTGTTGCCAGAAGACGGGTTTGGATTTCCGTCATCTCTAAGACAGTCGAGACCGGTTCGCGCACGCGCACCAATTTTTGCTCGCTCTCCAACCGCGCCATGAACTCGCGCATGCTTTTATAGGCCATGTGTCCTCCGTACGCCCTCATGTAGTCCGAGGCAGGGGTCAGGTCATCCCTGTTTTCAGTCACGTGACAGTGCGCTTCCTCTTGCCCTCTCCTTATTTTTATCCGGATGATATTGACACCTTCTATTTCATCCGGGTAATAAGCTGCAAAAGGAGCCCAAAATGACTTATCAGGATGATTTGCCCGCCGTAGCCTTTGCCGGCACCAACATGCTGGCCTTTGGGGCTCTGCGCGAGGTGGCGGGCACCGTGAAACAAAGGCTGGACACGGATCCAAGCCTTTCGATTTTGGTCTTTCATGCTGAAACCAGCCAACAGATTGAACTCGACATGCGCGGCAGCATTGCTGATGTCGTTTCTCGACTTCAGCCAGCAGACGCTCCATCAGCACGCAAGGTTGGCCGACCGAAGCTGGGGGTTGCAGCCCGTGAAGTCACGCTTCTGCCGCGTCATTGGGACTGGCTAGCCAGCCAACCTGGCGGAGCCAGCGTCACGTTGCGCAAATTGGTTGAGGCGGCCCGCCGCGAGAATGAGGGGGTGGACGCACTAATTCAGGGTCGCGACGCGCTCTATCGTTTTATGGCCGCTGTGGCCGGAAACGCGCCAGATTACGATGAGGTCTCCCGCGCTTTGTTTGCAGGCCAGAAGGCCCGCTTTTTGTCCTTGATCGCGACGTGGCCGAGTGATGTACAGGCCCATCTTCATCACTTAAGTACCCGCGGATTTCCAGAGGAGGGGCAAGCATGAAGTCGGACGTAGCTTTTCATTTGATTTGCGGTTCCACCGGGGCGGGCAAGTCGACCTTCGCGCAAGCTCTGGCTCATGACCTTAGAGGACTTCATTTTGCAATTGATCGTTGGATGGTGACTTTATTTTGGCAAGATAGCCCACAGCCCATCGAGTTTGACTGGACTATGACGCGCATCGAGCGGTGTGAGGCGATGATTTTTGAAACGGCGAAGCAGGCCGTCTGGATTGGTGTTCCAGCCATATTGGACTTGGGCTTTACTAAAGCAGCGCATCGGCAGAAATTTGCCAAGCTGGCCGTAGACGCGCAAATTCCTGTGGTCCTGCATGTTCTCGATGTGCCGGTCGAGGAACGGTGGACCCGGGTTGAGGCCCGCAATGCCAGCAAGGGTGAAACCTATGCGATGGAAGTCGACCGCGCCATGTTCGACTTTGTCGAGACGATGTGGGAACTGCCTGACCCGGCAGAGATGGCAGCGCTGAATGGCCGATTGGTCGTCCCTTAGCTAGGACGCCACCAAATCCTGCCACGCGGGGTGCCGTTCGATCCAGCGGGCGACATAGGAGCATTGCGGCACCACGTGTACCTTATCTTTTTGCGCCAAAATGAGGGCTGCTTCAGTCAGGATTGCTGCTATGCCTTGGCCATTCAGGGCCGGTGGCACAAAGGTATGATCCAAAACGCGCGTCCCATCAGCGCGATGATACCACGTGATTTCAGAGAGTTTTGGACCCGTTCCCGTATCGCGTACAAGCGTGAAGCGGGCACGGCCCGCGCCAAGATCTTCAAAAGCTGGTTCGGCTTGATCTGTCATAGGCTCTATGCCTCCACCCCATAGGATTTCAGTGTTTCCAAAGACACTACAACCAAGGCTTCTTCATGCGTTGCTTCCAATCGGATGGGCGGTGCGCAGCCAGCATCTAGCGCATCCTTCCAGCGCGTTAAGCACACACACCATTGATCGCCGGCTTTAAGGCCCACGAAGCCATATTCAGGGCGCGGGGTTACAAGGTCATTTCCTTCGCGGCGCTGATGCGCCAAAAAGGCCTCCGTCACAACGGCACAGACGACATGGGTGCCGTGATCCAGCCCTTCTGTCTCGCAACAGCCATTACGGAACCAGCCTGTCAGTGGATTCAACGAGCAAACCTCAAGCGGGCCACCTAAAACATTTCGCGCGGCAGGGTCAAAGCGCCGCATTAGCTTTTGACCTGGTTCCGGCAACCCGGATAGCCAGCCGATTTTTGATCTTGGATGAAGTTGACGGTGTCGACCAAAGTCGGTGCGCTTCGACGTACAACTGGTGAGATCGCGCCGATAATATAGAGGTGCTCTACCCCAGAATAAAGTTTAACTTGGGCTAAATTCTGGTGCTCAGCCAAGGCCGCGGCCAATTGCTCGCTACGCTTGGGGTCGACGGTCGTATCCTTGGTGCCATGCAGCAACAACATCGGCGGGGCTTTGTTGCGTACGAAATTGATAGGCTTAGTGCTGGGTAGAATTTCAGTTGGGAAAATGCGCTTAAAGACAGGCTCAACTGGGGTAAAGTCATAAGGCCCGGCGATGCCAATCACGCCCTTCGAAGCTTCACAAATGTTGGTGCCTTCAGCGGCAAGAAATTCAGGGTCCAGAGCGATCATGGCGGCAATATGGGCCCCAGCGGAGTAGCCCGAAATGAACACAGGGCGGCCCTTTGCGATGGATTTTTGAGTATAGGCAAGCGCTTTGGCCCCATCCTCCACAAAGGCTGGAAAAATTACGTCTGGATGCAAGCGGTAATTGACGACCACGGTCTGAATGCCACGCGCGGCAAAGGCAGAGCCCAAGAATTTATAGTCATCCTTTGAACCATACTGCCAAGATCCGCCATGATAGAATACCAAAACAGGCGTGTCAGAAGTCATCACTTTCGGCGAATAGATGTCCAGTGTGTTGCGCGGCAGCGGACCATAAGCAATATTGTGCTGAACTGGGCCCGGTGTTTGTGCCACAAGGTTTAGAACTTGCGGGCCAGAGCAGGCGCTCACACCCCAAAGCGCTATGAGGGCAACAATCCACTGCTTCATTTTGTTTCCTTCTCGAGGTTTTGCTTGGGGTTCATGACGCCTATCAAATAGGTTGATCTTTATGTTCTTAAATCGAACAATCAGGCAAGGGTCAAGCGAGGCCCCAAACGCGCGTCACCTTAATGTCTTGATCTTCCAGTTCGCGTGATACTTCGATTTGGTAACACGCGAGTTCTATCAAGCCTTCTTTGGGCAAATAGGTCCGACCGGGGTCCCCAATCAAAACCAAAATGCCAGCCCGTTGGCATTGCTTTAGCCAAGAGAAAAGGGGTTCTGCTATCTCGCGCTCATAAAACAAATCGCCGACCAGGAGAACGTCCGCCTGAAGTGGCTGACCGATGATATCGTCTTGAAGTGTTAGAAGGCTGACCCCATTGGCACTCGTATTGAGCTCAATTGCGGCAATGGCATAGGGATCAATATCGACAGCGGTCACACCCCCTGCGCCCGACAACTTGGCCGCAATCGCCACGATGCCAGACCCAGAAGCCAAGTCGTGCACCTGCTTGCCGCTGACAAGGTCTGGATTGTCGAGAAGGTACCGCGCTAAGGCTTGGCCACCTGCCCAAGCAAATGCCCAAAACGGGAGAGGCAGGCCTTGTTGATCCAGTTCCTCGGCACTCAATTGCCATAAGGCAACGGCCTCATCTGCCAGATGCAGACTGATCTCAGGACAATGTGGCGGCTTAAGGAGACGCGTGTTAGCGAGGATAAAGGCAATTAGGCTTTGAGAGGTCATAGACCCTTATCTCTCCACCATAGGCGTAGCGACAAGTAGCCGTTGCATTGGCCAACAATCTACATTCGTGCTGATTGACAAGCTAAGGCGCGTGTTTAGCTTGGTATCCATTCGGCGAGGGCCACATACCGGTGAGGTATGAACTGGGCTAGTTACTGTGCGTATGGAGACGTTACAGACGATAGCAGCGGGATATGGGGGTCGACTTGATGTTGT
>VYLE01000016.1_pt1 | contig 154331 bp, 101 predicted proteins | sample 5114391 | NCBI WGS metagenome assembly VYLE01 (sample SAMN12291771, study PRJNA351875) | freshwater metagenome | isolation source: freshwater lake | place: USA: Michigan, Kent Lake | collected 2013-08-15
CGGAGCTGTTCTCGAATTTCAGGGGTGATTGCCAATGGCACGAGGGCAGCGATTTCAGACAGCTTCTGCACGATCTGTTCGCTGAGTTATCCAGAATGTGGCTGTCCAAAGTGCGTTAGGCAGGCGTGGGCAGCGCTTCATCGGTTCAGACGACGCGGGCGAGCTGATCCGCCCAGGCTGACTTCGGCGAGCCCGTCTTCAGAATGTGGCTGTCCAAAGTGCCTTGGCGGGCATCGGCGCAGTGCGAAAGGAGCACCGAGCACGCTGAGTAGCGCGACGAGCGCAGCGATGGCGGTTAGGAGGGAGTACTGAACCATGGTCACGGCACCACGAATCGAGGCATCTTCAGAATGTGGCTGTCCAAAGTGGGCGCGGGAAGCGAACGCGAACGGGCGCTGGCAAGACCATTTGGGACAGTCACATTATGGATCGGATCGAAGCGGGCGGCAAGATTCGCCGCACTCGCTGCACCTCGCGCCTCGCCGAGTTTGTATATATCCGCACTCCGGACACCGGCCGGATCGCGATCGAATCCGCTCTTTAAGTCGCCGACTGATGCTCGCGACGCAATTAAAAAAAGCAAATGAAAAGATTGTAAAAAGGATAGTGTTTAGGACGAGGCCTGTCCTAGGAAAGTAAGGAAAAATGAGCCTGGTATTAAGTCTTGTTACAAATCCTGCTCGCAGCGCCTCGTCGTGGCTCGCGGGCCAGGCTTTCGGCGCCCCGCCGGGTCCCGACTCGACACCTGTGAACGCCGTGAACGGAAAGCCTGCCTCGACTAGCGTAAAGGATGGCCAAGAGTCTGCTTCAAGCAGATGGCGAAGTAGTTCCAGTCGCTTCGAGGTCATAGCCACGTCCTCGTGCTCGTCGGATCTGAGGAATTCCTGAATGTCGTCGGCAACGGCTCCTGCTTGAGTTGCCGGGAAAAAAGTGGTTTCTGCGTAGCCGATTGCTCGGGCTTCTATCGCTGCGCCCTTTGCGGCGTTCGGAATTCTCAAGTCCCACCCTGCAAGCGCGATGCCGACGTCTGTCTCGAAGACCATGATGGACCGAAACGCTGGCGAGGACGCGGCAAGGGCCGCCGCGATAATCGAGCTGGTGAACCCGACAGCAGAATGAATCGCCAGCAGGGCAACGGACATGCGGTATGGACGAGCGTGCGGCGCGACCTCGCGAAGACCGCGGACTACCGCTGGCGATACTTGGTTTCGAAGTGTCACTTCCAAGTCTACCGCACTAAAGGATGTTTCAAGGGGTGAATTGACTCAGCGTTACACGGCACGGGTATCCGCCAGGAACGGAGCAGATTTCGCCGGGCACATTCCAGTGGGGGTACGGCCACGCGGGATCCGAGTCCCAGGCGGGTGGATGGAATGCGCAGCATTTTGACCAATTCGCGGCGCAGAACGCTGTGCATTTCGCAAACGCGTCGTCGCGAGGGAGTCCATGGCCAGGCGTTCCAGGAACGTCGGAGTATCCGGTGCAGAATATCTCGCAATTGGATCCGATGGTATTTGGCGGTATCGGAGGGTCTGAGTATTCTCCTTTCCCGCACTTTGCGCCGATCTCCTTGCACCAGGCGTTCCTGTATTCTGGGTCTTGACCAATTCCAAGGAGGTCACGTACCATCGTGCATGTTTGCCACTTGTGAATAAGTTCCTCCTTCAAGGTTTGCTTCACGCCTCCCCAGCCTGATCTCGGGGATCCGGTTTCGTCGACGCAGATGCAGACGTCGGGTTTTCCTACGGTGTAGGCCTCGCCATTGGTAGAGCGTCCGCAACACCGAGATGGTAGGCCCTCGCAATCTGGATGGCAGCATTTAATCTCCATGAGACTGCCGCACACTGATTGTGCAAGCCTCAAATAGTGCTGAATCTCTGAATCGAGCAAGTAGTACTGAAGGGTCGCGTTGCAGCTTTCGAGCCCATCGGGTGCTCGAGGACCAGCCACAGCGGGGGCGCTGCGAAGGCCAGTGGGGTCGTTCGAACGGATCGGGCGATCCGCCGAATAGCCGTAAAGGCTCGCGCCATCGACTTGTCCGGCTGGATCCCGCCGCGTCCACCGCCCGAGCTCCGACTCCAAGGTGCGATGCCGCACATGCCAGCGCCCGGCTGATTCGCTATCCGCCGCATACCCCGCATACCCCAGCCGATTCCGGTTCCTCGTCAGCTCCCCGAACCCGCTTGTCGCGCCGCTGTTGCCGAGCAGCATCGACTGGTCGGTCGCGTCGATCGTGCCGTTGAGGTCGAGGTCGCACTTCGGGGTGTTCGTGCCCCAGGCGCCGAGGAGGATCGCGGTATCGGCTGCATCGACATCGCCGTCTCCGTCGCAGTCGCCGAGCGGCTGGCCGATGGGAATGCCGTAGCTTGAGTACCTGACCCGCTCGCGGAGTTCGCCGGTTGCCGTCACCAGCGCCACGACATCGTGACGCCAGTTCTGGCAGTAGTACAAACGCTCCTCCAAGCCGCCGTCGCTTGAGAGGTGCCACGCCGTGTTCGCGTCGCGCTCGCGCAGCACCACCTGGTCGATGTAGCTCGAGCCGCCGTACCCGCCCGCGCCGGCCGTGTGGTGCAGGAAACGCTCCTTCGGGCTCGTGTCGCTGCCGACGAAGGTGGCGACGATCCGCCAACGCTCGTCGTACCCGAACCAGTACCACGGGTCGGTGCCGTCGATGACCGCGTCGTCGTTCGCGTCGTAGCGCTCGCCGGAGCGGAAGCCGTTTCCGTAATATTGATGCTCGCTCAGGACAGCGCTCGTCCCGCGGTCCTTGATCTTCCGAAGGCGATGCCACGCGTCGTACTCGTAGGCGTAGGTCTCGCCGTCGTCGGTCATGTTGCCCGCGGCGTCGTAGGCGAGCGTCTTTGCGGTCGGGCCGCCGCCGTCGGTCGTGACCGAGCGGGCGGTCAGCTCGTTCACGAGGTTGTGGGTGCGGGTCTCCGTGCGGCCGTCGGTGCCGTAGCCGGCGGTCGCGCCGTTCAGGTCGAGGGTCTCCGCATCCCAGTTGCCGGTTTGCGTCAGCGTCCCCTGCTGGCGACGCTGACGGGTCGCGTTGTCGATGTTTCCGCTGACGAGCGTTCCCTCGTCGGCGTCAGTCACGCGATCGAGACCGTCGATCGCGTACTTCACGTCAAAGCCCGCGGCGTAGATGTTGTCCTCGGTCGTCAGCGGGTTCGAGTTCTCGTTGTAGCTGACATCGACCGAGACGAAGTCCATGTCGGTCGTCAGGTCCTTCGTCCAGCGCGACTTGATGACCCGACCGAACTGGTCGAGATCGGGGTAGGTTCCCGCGGTGGTCCCGTGGCGTCGCTGGTACACGTCGGCCTCATCGTACTCCGTCGCCACCACGTTTCCGACGGTGAAGCGCGACGCCAAATTGCCGCCGACATGCTTCATGATGATCGCGACAGAGTTCACATCACCGTCGAGCGACTGGCGAAGTTGCTCGGCATCCGGTTGGGCGATCGCCTGTTCTGGCTCACGGCGGATCTCGGCGAACTTGGTGACGAACGAGTCGAGCAGCGTGCGGCCGTGTGGCATGGTGGCTCGGGAGTCTACGGTTGGCTCGGCCAAGGGAGAACGCTATTGGGGGTGTCGTGCTAAAAGAACCACCATGCCCTGAAGGAGTAGTCTTGCGAGTACCACTCGTCTGTCGTGCGCCTCGGCCGATCGACGGCCCGTGAGGTCTGTGCCATGAGCGAGCGGCATCGGAGGACCGTACGGATCGGAAACTCAACCGAGGTCGTCCTCCAGAGCGTGCGCGGCGGTATGTATTCAGGCCGCTTCAGGTCGCGGGCGAGCTCGGTCGGATCGTTGGGAGTGAAGCGAAGCGTGAAGCGCTCACCATCGGGTATGCCGCCGTCAAGAATCGTTGACGGAAGCAGGAGCAACTCCTCGATGATGGCGCCACCTTGAAAGGAATGGAGGGCGAGCGCATCGATGGGAAACGGCTCGTCCATGCCTTCGACGAGGAGCGACCAATTGCCCACGAAGAGGCTCGGCTGCGGCGGCAACGGCAGCTCGAGCGTGCACTCGAACAAACACCCATTCGGTGCTGGCGCTATCCTGGCAATAGCTACCGCTTCGACGCTCTCGACGACCTCCGGACGGAGCGGATGACGCGCTTGCCAAGACTCTTCTGTCACGAACTCGACTTCACGATTGATCGTCACCACCGCGAACTCTACTCCGCGTCTCATCATCGCAGCCCTGACTATGAGCATGCGCCGCCCTGCCGGTGTTCCCGCTGGCACACTCAGGTCGAAGCCTGCTGGCCGTACCCATTGATTGGCCCGCGAGCGCACGGAGGGACGCACCTCCAGTGGCTGAGGCAGGGGTGGCTCCACCTCGATTGTGAAGGCGGGTTTGACGAAGTCGTCGGGGGAGTAGTCCCATTTCGTCAAGTCGCCCACCGCAATGGATGTCTCCGAGCCAATCACGAGTTCATCGGGAACCGTGATGCCTCGCGCGAGCAGGTCCTCGAAGGCGTGGGCGATCCATGGCGCGATGCTCTCGTTGAACCCCGTTCGCGGCACGCGGCCCTCCACGGCCAGCGAATGCATCAGTCGGAAATGGAACTGACGCACTGCTCCGACTGTGGATGTCCACCGGCGAGTCGCCTCCAAAAGCCGCTCCGCGGTCGGCTGATCCATGGAACCCAAGCCGCTGAGATCGTCGCGCCACACCGGGGGCCACTCGGCGTCGGCGGGGTTCGTGGCACGATCGAGCCTCGCTGCTTCTTGAACGAGCCTCGCTCGAATGACTTCTTCCCACTTCGCTTCGGAGTTGGGCAATCCGTGCGACGGATTGACGCCGATCATGGGGAATCGCGCTCGATGCAATGACCATGCGGTCGTCGGGAAGAGAGCCCACCCGACGGTGAGTGCGAGTGTCCAGCGAGCGAGCCTTCGGCCGAAGAAGCGTGGTCCGCCAGCCATGCCAGACCAGTCGACCGCGCCGTCGCTGCTGAGCCTACGGCCGCACTCGGGGCAGCATTCGGGGAGGCTCGCGCCTTGGCCGCGCAGGCCAACCCCGCACCGAACGCAGGTCGGGATTCCCAGCCGCAGACCGCTGGTTCGCCCCCAACGCCGCGTGAGCCACAGTACGCCTATCGCACCGACCGCTGCGACAAGCGCAGCACCTCCCTCGATCAGCGCGAGCCCCCAAACGTCGCCCGATCCGTGTCCGATCCAGTCGTAGAACCAAAGCCAGACATGTCCAAGCCACAGGAGGATGGTCAACTTCATTGGTCGACCCTCTCGCCGAATGGCGTTGTTCGGTCGCTCTCCTCGTCGAGCAGCTCATCCGCGACGACAGCGAGCGACTGGAATGTACCGTCCGCGAGTCGCGTCCCTCGCAGGGTGTAGCGTCGGATCACGTGAACCGCGATCGCAGCGCTCGGGGTTTGCGATCCTTCAAAGCTCGCGTCGCTCACCACAAGCCGTGGTCCGCCGTTCGAAGCACGGTAGAGATCGCCCTGGCGCCACTGTCCTCGACCGACCGCGAGCGTCCAGTGCGCTTCAATCGTGAAGGTGCAGTCGCCCGGCTCTCCCAGTGGAAGCCGAAGGAGTGTGACGATCTCGCTCCAGGGTCTGTCGGTCCTCGGGTCACTGCCCGAGCTGGCCCTCGCAGAGCCAATGATCTCGGCGTCTCCGCGCACCTCACGAAGAACTGCTTGTCCGGTCCAAGTCTTCACACCAATCTGCGCCGTGGTGAGCTCGACACGATCGATGGTGTTGCTCGCCGAGGGAATGCGGACTTGAAGAATGGACTTCGAACAAATCTTGAGCCAACGGCGGATCAATGCATGGGTCGACTCGTCACCGTACGCAACATCTGCGACTCTGGCCCACGAGCCGAAGTGTTCGTTTCGCCACTGCGATGGCTCGCCGAGGATGCGGACGAGTGCGTCGGCAGCGTCAGCCTCTGTCAAGACACCGGCGCGAATTCGATTGTAAATCGACGATCTGCCCCACAGGCTGAGGTTCGGGTCTGCATCCGGCTCAAGCACCAACCAAGAAACGGGCCGGAGATCGCGCCACATCAGGAGTCGGCTTGCGAGCCAGCGGTCGATGACAATCGTTACGAGCGCAGCAAGAGCCACGAATGACGCGAAGACCGAGCGCCATCCGCCTCTTCGCGCCCGTCGCCAGCGCACCGACCTGCGAGTCACGAGTGATGCATGGCAGGCGACGCAGCGACAGCCCTCGCGCCACACGGCCCCGCGGGCGTCGGCGCCGCATGCCCTGCACCGCGGCCGGAAGGGGACGCGGCGGAACAGGAAGGCGTCGCCCAGCACGACGAGGGCGAAGGCGAAGACGATGCACGCGCCAGTGAGTACCGCGGGATGAGGCACAAAGGAAGCGTACCGGCAGAGCGAGCGATGCCATGCGGATTTCGGAAAAACTCGGTTCGCCGCGCGGTCAGCTGGACTGATACCAGCGTACACGGTGCGATCGCGCACTCACGCAACATCATCATGTGCCGCAAGCCAGCCGCTTCGCTCGCCGCGCCGGGCGCAGCCGCGCGTCGCATTGTCACGACTCGACGCGTCGCCGCGACCTCGAATCCCGCAGGTCGTGATCCGCGAGGCGGTCGTTCCGGCCTCGAGATCGCGGCCAGCCCGACGCGTTGAGCCGTTGGCGATCCCCGCCAGGGGAAGACCGACTCGCTCGGCCGAAGTCGGATCCTCGTGTGCATCCGGGAGAGCGTGATGCCCAGCGCAACCACCTCGTTCCGCTTCGGCGAGGTACCGGCGCATCTTGGTCAAACCGCGGTGCTTCCAATTGTTAATAGTCGTGACGGTGACGCCGAGGCTCTGGGCGGCGTGCTGGTAGCTGCGTCCTTCGCAGACGATGAGCCGCACGGCGCTGTGCTCGTCGGAACTCAGGAGCCCCATGGCGGCGTCCAGCAGCCGCGCGTCGAGGGCGAGCGGAACGCCCGCCGGCTCGCGCTCGCCGGCACCGTCGGCGGCGGGACCGTGGCCGGCGCCGCTTCGCTCCTCGAGCAGTTCGCGCAACCGCGTGGCCCGGGCGTACCGCCGGCGCAGCAGGTTGTGGGCGATCTTGATGAGATAGCTCGCCGTGATCGTGAGGCGCTCCAGCTCCGGATGCTGAAGCAAGCGCACGAAGACTTCCTGAGCAAGGTCTTCGGCGACCTCCGGCGTCGTCGACTTCCGCAGGAATGCGTAGACGCGCTCATAGAAGTCATCGAAGAGTTGGAGGACCAATTCGGCTCGAGTGCGTGAGACTTGCATGGGAGAAGGCTCCAGCTCCGACGCCTGACCGTCGGAGGGGTCTATCCCTGCTCGCCAAGGGCTCCGCCCAGAGGCGTGCGACTCGATGTCGATCCGGAGCGCCCGACCGCATTGGGCGTCCGCGGCATCGTCCTCGAGGAGCCCAGGCACTTCTCCAGCCATGGAGTCGATCCATGTGGACAAGCTGCCGAACCCCGCGAAGGCACGCATACAACCCCCGCGCCGTCAAATCCTCTAGGGGGAAATCACCCAAATACCGCAAACCAACAGGACTCCGGGGCAATTCCCGGGTGCCGTGGCAGCTCATGTCCGCACAAACCGCGCGTCGGCGGCCCCGCGGCGGCCCCGGACACCGACAGCAGTTCGGGCGAACGCCTACTCGGAGCGGGCGCCTTGGTCGCAAGCAGCGACTTCCCTTGACGGGTCGGCTTCGCGGCGCCGTGATCGATAAGGACGCCGCCGCGCCGACGGCCAAGTCGCCCGAGCGCCGTGACGCCGCTGCGTGGTCGCTCAAGGAGGGCATCGTGGGTCGAATCACCGAAACGCGCATCTGCACAACCCGACGGGGCGGGCGTCCTCTACACTGCAACGCTCGTCTTCAGGAGACATTGACTGATGCCCAGCCCGACGCAGTCCTCGACCACCGGTAGCGGTGGAGCAGCCCAGACCCCCGCGAGCGGAACGATCACCGTCGTTGTCGCAGACGATCACGCGCTCATTCGCTCGGCACTCGTCGGTGTGCTGAACGCCACCCCGGACATCCGGGTGCTCGGCGAAGCGGCGACGATGGAGGAGGCCCACGCCGAGACGCTCGCGAAGTCGCCGCGGGTCCTCGTCCTCGATGTCGACATGCCGGGGAAGGATGCCTTCCAGCTCGTCACCGAGTTGCGCCGCGAGCGCCCGACCACCGATGTCCTCGTGCTTTCCGGAAGCGTGCAGGATCGACTCATCCAGTCGGCCCGCCAGGTCGGCGCGAAGGGCTATGTTGCCAAGATCGATCGCACCGATGCGGTCATCGAGGCGATCCGGGCCATCGCTCGCGGGCAGACCTATTTCTCCTCGACGGTGCAGACCAGAATCGTCCCCGAGGACGCGAAGCGAGCCGCCGGCGCCACCAAGGGCGAGCGGTTGAGCGATCGCGAACTCGAAGTGCTTCGCTATGTCGGCCGCGGTTTTGCGAAGAAGCAGATCGCCGAGATGATGAACATCTCCGTGAAGACCGTCGACAAGCATGTGACGACCGTCATGGACAAGCTGGACATTCACGATCGCGTCGAGCTCGCTCGCTACGCGATTCGCGAAGGTCTCATCAGCGCGTGAGTCCGCCCCGCTGCGTCTGGCGGGATGAGCGCACCGCGGTTTTCGTGAAGCCGAGCGGTCAGTCCTCCGAAGGCGATCCCGATGCGCTCCTCGAGCGGTCGAAATCGTTGCTCGGCTGGCCCGAGGCGCGGCTGCCGCATCGCCTCGACCGGATCACCCGCGGCTATCTCGTGGTCGCTCGCGATGCGACAAGCGTCGCCTGGCACAACGAGGCGATCCGCGCTCGCCGCTGGATCAAGTGTTACATCGCCCGGCTCGCCCCGCGCGGAGCGCTTCAGGGCGATGCGGCGCCACTCATCGGTCGTCACAAGGCCTTCCTCCGCCGCGTCGGCATGCGCTCGGAGGTGGTCCGCTCCGGCGGCGATCCCTCGTTTCTCGAGGTGCTCGCGGTCGAGGCAGCGCCGGGACGGCCAGGCGAGCTGCACGCGGCGATTCGCCTCGAGACCGGGCGTTTCCATCAGATTCGGGTGATGCTCGCGGCCCTCGGCGCGCCACTCACGAGCGATCGAACCTACGGCGATCGCACGCCCGGCGAGCCGATGCTCGAACACGCGCTTCTCTCGCTGCCGGTCGCCCCATCGGCGGACGCCCCCCCAGCTGACGAGAAGCCCACGCGGATCACCCTCTTCGAACCTCACAACCCCGATCGTGAACCGGTCGGCGCTGGCGTCATCGCAGCGCTCGCAGTGGTCGCCGGCAAGGCCAGCGCGACGACCTGATCGGGGGAGAGGGCGTCGGATGCGTTGTTCACCCAGCGGGTCGCTCCAAGGCCGTCCGTGACGAGCTGGCTCACCCCGCGACGAAAGCGTCGGGTCGCGTCCTCATCGAGTCGGGCTGCAATCGTGCCGGTGAGTTGCGCCGGCGTGAGGAGATCGGTGAAGCCCTCGCTGCGGGCCAGGAGGGCGAGCGAACTGCCCTCAATGAGTAGCGTGGCGTCTTCCTTGCCGATGTCGCCCTTGGGCCACGCGAAGCCGCCGCCCCCGTAGACGCCGACCTCGCCTTCGCTCACGACGACATAGCGAATGGTGAGATTGCAGGCGGTCGCATCAACGGGCGTCCGACCGGGCAAGGGAATCCAAAGGAGTCGGCAGTGCATGAACTGACCGTTCCGGACGCGACCGGCGAGCAGGTCCTCGAGGGGGACATCGCTCAGGTAGAACGAATGGTCGGCCTCGTTCGCCGCGTAGGCCCCATGCGGCAGAAGCCCGTCGAGGGCGAAGCGATCGGTGCCGAGCCCTTCGATCCGAACCTCGCCGCCATCAGCGGGGAAGGTCGACTTCCACCAGCTTGAGCAGCCGCCCGCGAGCATCGCGCCGAGGGCGACGAAGAGGCCCGCACCAGACCTCCGAAGGGTTCGATTCGCGTCATGCGCTCGCATACGGCGGCGGAGCGTATCAGGTCTCGCTGCGCAGGGATTCGGCGGCGGCAAGGAGCGCCCGCTGCTCGCCGTCGCGCATGATCGAAGCCCGATCGCGGATGCCCAGGAGCGCGAGCGCGTCGCGTTCCACGATCGCCTGAAGCTCCCGCCGGGGCACGCTCGGCAGGGTCGTGCCATGGACGAGCGTGTTGAGTCCGTAGAGCCGTTCCATGACGGCGGTCGGCGTGTCGAAGGGAAAGCCGCTGGCGAAGAGGATGCGGTCGAGGACGCCGAGGTCGGCCGCAGCGCTGATCCAGCGATAGGCATCGATCGGGCGGCGGAGCGATGCGGCGCAGTGGGTGAAGGTGTGCGGAAACTTCGTCAGGAGGAGGAGCGTCTCCTCGACATAGGGGGCCCCGAACGATGCGAAGACGATGCGCAGGGTGGGGAAGGAGCGGAGGGCCTCGTCCCAGTGCGTCGGGCGGTCGTATTCGAGGATCGCCTCCTGCGGCAGGGGCGTCGGTCGGCTGACGACGACCGGAAGCTGCCGTTCGACGCAGCGCTCCCAGAGTCGCATCGCCTGGCTGTGCGTCGGCGGGCAGCCCTGAAACGAGGGGCTGACGGTGACGCCGCTCAGGCCGAGATCGACCGCGCGATCGAGATCCTCGCGCCAGCTCCGGGCCAGCGGGTCGATTCCGGCGAAACCGACGAGCCGGTCGGGGCGATTGCGCACCACCGCGGCGATCGAGTCATTCGGGAGTCGCGTCGCCAATCGCTCGGCGCGGAAGCCGAGGACAAAGGCTCGGTCGACCGGACGCGTACCTGCCGCGTGGGCCTCTTCGCTCGCGTCGAGGGCCGTCAGGCGATCGGCCATCTGACGACGGAGGAGACCGCCGAGCGTCGGTCCGAGTTCGTCGCGCGACGACCAGAGGCGGGTATCGACATCGCAGATCATCGGATGCGAAGCCTACCAGCCGTTCGCCCCGAACTCGCCCCAAACTCGCACGGCAATCGCTTCGCTACGCTGCGTGTGTGGAACTCGCCTCGCTCATCGACCTCCTCCGGGGTGGCGGTGCCTTCCCCGATATCGACACGCTCGGAGGGGCGCAGGCGGTCGAAGTCGTCGAGACCCACGCATCGGTCGTCTTCCTCGTCGGCGATCGGGCGTGGAAGATGAAGAAGCCGGTGACCTTCCGGTTTCTCGACTTCTCGACGCTCGCCCGCCGCCGCACAGACTGTGACGCCGAGCTTCGGCTGAACCGGCGGCTCCTGCCGGAGGTCTATCTCGGGCTCGCTGCGGTGTGCCGAGCGGGAAGCGCGGTGCGCGTCGTTCGCCTCGCCGAGGATGGCAGCGCCCCGGCCGGGACGGAGATCGTCGAGTGGATGATCGAAATGCGCCGCCTTCCCGCTGAGGGCATGCTCGATCGGCTGCTGGCGACGGATCAGGTGCGCGCCGACGAGATCGATCGGTTCGCCGAGGATCTCGCCAGCTTTCACGCCTCGCCAGCGTCTGCGATCGACGCGGAGCACGGCACCGATGTCGGCATCATCGGCGGGGACGCTCGACCGGAGCGAGCCGGCGATGTCGCCACCCTTCGCCGTCGGATCGATGACAACCTCACCAATCTTGCCCGCGGAGCGAGTGCCGGCGACGACCCCGTCCTCGCTCCATCCTTCGTCGCAGCGCTGCGCGCCGAGACGCTCGGGTGGTTCGACGCGATCGCCCCGGAACTCGCAGCGCGCCAACGGGCGGGGCGGGTCCGCGATGGCCACGGCGACCTGCACGCCCGGAACATTGTGCGCCTCGACGGCCGCCTGCGGGCCTTCGACTGCCTCGAGTTCAACGCGGGCTATCGCCGCGGCGATGTGGCGATGGAGATTTCGTTTCTCGCAATGGATCTCGAGCATGCGGGCCGCGCCGATCTCGCGGAGCGGTTTCTTCGTCGCTACGCCGAAGCGAGCGGCGACGAGGCATGTCTTCGGATCAGCCGCTTCTTTCGGCTGCACTATGCCGTGGTTCGCGCCGCCGTCGATGCCCTTCGCTTGGAGCAGACGCGAGGCACGCCAAACACGCCAGACACCCCAGACAAGACGAACGCGATGCGGTCGATCCGTTCGAGCGTGCAGAGCTATGCGGCGCTCGCCGCAGGGTCGCTCATTGCCGAGCGGAGCCCGCGCGGCGTGACCCTTCTCCTGATGGGCCTTCCGGGGACGGGCAAGTCGACGCTTGCCCGTCTGCTCGCTCGGGCGTTGCGAGCCTCGGTCATCGGAAGCGACACCACCCGCAAGGGGCTCGTTGGTCTCGCGCCTGAGGAACGGGGCGACCAGGGGCTCTACGACCCGGCGATGAGCGATGCGACCTACGCGGCCCTCGCCAGGGCGATGGGCGATGCGGAGGGCCCGCTCGTCGTCGATGCCGGGCATCGTCGGCGGGCCCAGCGAGCGCGAACGCTCGCCGCAGCGGCTGCCCGCGGCGGATCGTGGCTCGTGATCGAAGTCATCACGACACCGGCGATCGCCTGCGAGCGGATCCGCGCTCGCCGGGCCCATCCGACCGAGAGCGACGCGACGGAACGGGTCTACGAGAGCGAGCGTGCGGCATTCGAGCCGCCGGATGAAGTGCCGGCCGATCGACATCTCGTCCTTCGCAGCGACCGACCCGGCTGGGCGGACGACGCACACTGTGCAGTGCTCGAGCGACTGCTCAAGCTGTGCGGGCGTCCGGCAGGCTGCGCACATCACCCAGAGAACCACAGAGGCACAGAGGCAGCACAGAGAAGCCGAAAGAGGAGATAGGTTGCGTCGAGTTGATGGAGACATGCCGTTGCCGGAGGGACCTGAGGCGCGCAGGCGCTGGGAACAGTGAAGAGTCCCGACCCAAGTCAAGTCCACTCTGCGCCCACGATTGTGCGCGACCAATTCCCTCGTTCCGTTGCCTTCTCTGTGCTGCCTCTGTGCCCTCTGTGCCTCTGTGGTTCTCTGGCGGACGAGTGCAGAAAGCCGTCTTGCATTCACAGCCCGAATCGTCCGGACCACCGCATGTTGAGCGCATGCTAAGCGCCCTCGTCGCGAGGGCCGTGCGTCAGCTCCACGCACCGAGCAGGATCGCGATGTCCGCTGCGTCGACCACGCAGTCGCCGTTCAGGTCGAACTGATTCCCGAACGCATTCCACGCGCCGAGCAGGACTGCGAGATCGGCTCCGTCCACATCGCCGTCGTTGTCGTAGTCCGGGTCCGCGAGCTGCTGCACCGGTCGCTCGATCGCGCCGATGTCGAGTGCGCCAAGCTCGCTCGCCACCACATTCGGTGCTGCGAGATCGACGACGCGGTTGTTGCGATCAGCGTCGACGGGCCAAGGTTCGAGGACATCGCCGTCGTCGTCGACATCGCCCGAGTCCGCGGGCAGGAACGCAGCCGAGCCGGCATCGACGAGCGATGAGCAGGCGGTCGGCTCGTAGTTGTCGTCGCTCGTCCCGAAGAGCCCATCGAGGCCGTTCGCATCGGCGACATCGCCGTCGAAGGCGACCGCGAAGCAGCCGATGAAGCTCGCATCGGGCTCGAGGGCGGCGTTGAAGTTCTGGATCGCGCTGCGGCTGATCGACGCTGTGCCCCCCGTCGCGACGAGCTGCGCCGCGAACCCGCTCGAGCCCCCCGTGGTGTTCGCGAAGATGAGGCAGTTGGCGAAGCTCGGTGCGCCGTTGGCGATCGCGACGGCGCTCGCCGAGGAGGTGGGCGCCGTGTTGCCGGCGACGACGGTGCCGATGATCTTCGGCGCGCCGCTCGCGACGAAGAGAGCCGGAAGGCCGGGCGAAGAGGCTGGATTCCCCGCGACGATCGAGTGGAGGAGGGTCGGCGACGAGGTGCCGCCGGACTGGAAGGAGATGGCGCCGCTGCCGTTGCCTGTGCAGTTCGTGATGCGGCAGTTCGCCACGATCGCGCTCGAGCCGTTCTCGAAACGGATGCCGCCGCCCGGTCCAGGACCGTTGACCGAGACGCCGTCGCGGATCGTGCAGCCGTCGACGAGCGTCGTCGCATCGACGAAGGTTCCGGAGAAGCGGAGGACGGCGTTGGTGTTGCCGCTCGGGCCAGGAGCACCGATGTCACCGGAGAGAATGGTGTCATGGGCGACCGGGTCGCGCAGGACCCGCGACGCCTCGCCCCCCGCGAACCCGCCGAAGATCTTCGTGCCGCGACTCGGCTTGAAGCTGATCGTCGCGTCCGTGCCGTCGGTCGGCTTGTAGGTGCCCTTCGCGACCCAGATCTCACCGGGGCCGCCGAACTTGATGTCGGCAAGCTCGGCGATCGCGTCTTGGAGATCGGTGTAGGCGTTCTGCCAGGATGTTCCGTTGTTCAGTCCGACCGCGGCGTGGTTCACGAAGATGGTGCGCGGCCGCTGGTATTCGAATGCGCCGATGTCCGGGTGCGGAGTGCTGCCGAGGCCGGCGTTTGAGCCGATCTGGTCGTCGATGCGCCGCGTGTTCAGCGCACCATCGAGCGACACCTGCTCCGCGATCACGCCGTCGTCATCGAGATCCGCGGCGTCGCCGGGCATGTTCTGCGATGACCCGCGGTCGATGTTCGGCGAGTCGCCGCGCAGCCTGTAGTTGTCGTCGAAGGTGCCGAAGATGTCGTCGGCGCCGTCCGGGTCTGCGAAGAGCGGATCGAGGTTGATCATCGACGAGCCACTCACGCCCGTCGCATTGCACGCGACGATCTGCGGCGTCGAGTTGACAGCCGAGATCTGATCGCTTCCGCTGACATCGTCGCCGTTGCCGCGCACGATCGAGTTGGCGACGCTCGAGTTGAGCGTGTTGTTCAGGAAACGGATGCCGGTGCCGTCGTTGTCGACGATCGTGCAGAGAAAGATGCCGACGGTCGAATTCTGGACATCGATCGCGAAGAATCCCTGATTGCCAGCGACCACGCAGTTGACGAGCGTCGGGTTGGCCGTTGCTCCAGTGAACTGCACGGCGCTTCCGCTCACGGCGAAGTTGTCGACGAAGAAGCACTCGGAGATCCGCGGCACGGCGTTCACGCCAGCGACGCGGACGCCGCCGCCGAAGTTGCTCGAGCCGCCGCCATCGGCGTGGCCGCCGGTGACGACGAAGCCGCTGAGGACGGTGCCGCTTGCGGTGTTCGTCAGCCGCACGACCGAGAAGGTGTTGTCGGTCGGAGCCGGACCGCCGATCGCGCCGGAGAGGATCGACTGGTGCACGAAAGGATCGCGCTCGGTGATCGTCGTCGCGCCAACCTGGAAGCCGCCGTACAGCTTCACTCCCGAGGGGATGACGAACGAGATCGAGCGGTCATTGGTGGTGGTCGGCTTGTAGGTGCCTTCCGCGACCCAGATCTCGTCGCCCGAGACGGCTTGGCCGATCGCCGTCTGGAGGCTCTTGTAGGCCGTGCCCCATGTCGCTCCGGTCTGGAGGGCGGTCGCCAGACTCTGGGAGGCGTCGACGAAGATCACATCGGCGAAGGCGGTCGGCGATGCGAGGGCGAGGGCGAGCGTGGCGATGGTGGGGTTGGCGACGGACGCGAAGAAGGATCGTGTTGGATGCATGGTGGTGGGTCTCCTGGACTCCACCCACCGCGTCGTTCACCAGCGCCCGGGATCACGGAATCGTCGAAAGGGGGGGTTCGGCGGCTCCGGTCTCTCTGAAGGCTGGTCGGGTTTCCGCACGATGCACCAGTGGGAATCGCCCGTCGAACGCTTGCCTGCGGCGAGCCACGCCTCGGCCGCCGCGACGAGTGCGCGGGCCTCGTCCGCCCGTTCGAGGTAGAGCCGCCTGACCCGCCCGTCCTTGCTTCGGATCAGCAGTTCGGTGCGCGAGCCCCGGCGTGCGGGGCGTGCTTCAACGGACTCCACCTGCGACCAGCGAAGGGACTCATGGTCGGTCTCCGCACCGCGCATGCGCCCGACGACGCATTCCTCGGGCCGCACCATGACGACGGCGTCAGGTCCCCATTCGAGATGGAGCAGTGGTCCGATCCGCGCGATGAGCAGAATCGCGGCGACGCCGACAACGACGAGCCCGACGGTGGTGAGCGGCCCATGGTCATACACGACAGCGCTCCCGATGAGGAGGAGGAGGACCGGAATCGTCAGGCTCGCCAGGGCCCGCCCCATCTGAAAAAGGCCATCGAAGCGAGGGCGCGAGAAGCCGAGCCCGAGCCGCGTCTGGGATGATTCCTCGAGGGTCTGTCCGCACACGCGGCAGCCAGCGATCGCCTCACTCGGCGTCACCATGCCTCGGCAGCGCTGGCAGGCGAACGCGATCCGCGGACGCAGCCTGCGCGGCTGTCGAATCGAGGCCTCGGGCAGCGGAGCGATGGTCGTCGGTGGCGGTCCGCGAAGGGCGTTGATCCGGCGGGTCAGCTCCTCGACCGGATAGCGTTCAGGGTCGAGGAGGAGGGTGTGGACGGTGCGCGGCGAGGAGCGCTCGCCGCGGATCGTCAGCCGCGTGTGCTGCCGCTTCGCCCCTGCGTGTCCGGCCGTGACGACGGTCGTTTCGATATCAATCCACGGCGTGGTGAGTCCGGGGACGCCGACGCTTCGTTGGACGCCCGAGGGACTGAGGAGCCACAGCACGCTCGCCGGCGAGACGGGCAGATCGCTCGCCGCATGTCCCAAGTCGCGCAGCGCTTTCCGTTGCTGAAGGTGGATCCAGACGAACCATGCGATGAAGCCAAGGGGCAGGAGCGCGGAGAGCCAATCGAGCGAGCTGACGCCGAGCAAGCTGGCTCGAGCGACGAGGATCGCGGTGCACGCGACGATGACGATCGAGATGAGCCAGGGAAATCGCTGCGCAGGTCGGCCTCGCGCGCCCGTTGCCGGTCCGGTTGTTGGCTCCGTTGCCGAAAGGACCAACCACGCTTCGTCCGGTTCGACAGCGCCGCACTCCGAGCAGACGCTCGGGATGCGTTGCGGGCGTGCGCCGGGCGTTCCGTCGGGAGGGGCTCGCCAGACCGCCGGTCCGAGCGCGTGGCGACACTGCACGCAGAAGGGAATGCGGCCGATCGGCGCATGGCTTGGAGGGCTGGCCTCAATTGGGGCCTCAATTGGGGCCCCGACTGGAGCCCCGACTGCCGCATCGCTCGGAGGTTGGGGCTCGCTCGCCGACATCGCGGTCTTTCAGAGTTGCGTGTACTTCACATTGCGGCCGCGCGACTTCTCGACCGGGTAGCGAGCCTCATTGACCGCGAGCTTGCGGCGGACGGCCTCGGCCGGATCGATGCCGAGGCGATCGGCGAGCTCAAGCGTGAGGATCAGGACATCGGCGATCTCTGCGTCGACCTCGGCGCGCACCTCGGGGTTGTGGACGATCTGCTGCGACTCGCCCTCGCTGATCCAGCGGAAGTGGGCGAGCAGCTCGCCGGCCTCGACGGCGATCGCCGCGGCGAGGTTCTTCGGGGCATGGAACTGCTCCCATTCGCGGGCTTCGACGAAGGCTCGGATCTGATCCTGAAGCTCGCGGAATGTCGGCTGCATGCGGCGAGTGTACGGGATGCGAGCGCGACAGCGCCCCGTCGGTTCGGTACAGTCCCACGATGCTCTGTTCATGCCAGCGATGGAGGCGGCACGGCCCATGATGGCGGCTCCGGAGGTGACGCCGCCGGCGCCGGAGGGGGCGCTCATCGAACTCGAGCGATGGCTCTGGGAGCAGGCGTTCGACGGGCGACACACCGTCGCGGAGGTGGCCGAGTCGGTCGCCCAGCTTTCCGACCTCTACACGATCGAGCGTGGCGTTCTCGCCCGCGAGCAGCGCGATCGAGCGCATCTCCTCGCGAAGAGTCTCTATTTCCTCGCTGCCGATGCCCCGAAGGTCGCCATCGCCCTGCGCGAGTGCCGCTCCCGCAGCGCGCGATTCAGTCAGACGACGCGCATCATCGACATCGGCTGCGGGGTCGGTGCGACCACCGTCGGGGCGCTCCTGGCGATCGCGGAGGAAGGCCGGAGCGCGGGGCCGGTCCTCCTCGTCGGGATGGACAGCGAGCCGAGCGTGCTCACCATCTGGGCGAAGACCGTCTCGAGGATGGCCGAGATCCTCGGTGTGGACGCCACCGTTACCACGCGCGTTGGCGACCTGCGTTCCGCGGCGTCGAACTGCGGCACCCTCCACGATTCGGATCTCATCCTCTGTCAGACGGCGCTCAACGAGCTGCTCGCGGGAGCCCACGCGTCGAACGCGGAACTCCACCACGATGCTGCCACGATCGAAGTCGTTGCGTCCTGGGGACGAGCGGCGCCGACCCTCATCATCGAGCCGGCGCTTCGGAGTACGACGCGGGCCCTCCAGCGACTCCGCGACGCTCTTGTCGCACGCGGCGACCTGCGAATCGTTGCCCCCTGTCCGCATGCTCAGGCCTGCCCCATGCTTCCGCAGCCACGCGACTGGTGCCATGAGTCGCGTGTCGTCGAACCGACGCCGCGCGTCGCCGAGATCAACGCGATCACGCGGCGCCGCGACAATCGCATGCTCTTCTCGATGCTGGCGATCGAGCCGGCGATAGCGTTGGCGAAGCCGGCCGCCATCCCGCCGAGCGACACCATCCTCTGGCGACTGGTGAGTGATCCGCTCGGCAGCCGCGGCAAGACCGAACGCTGGGTCTGCGGCAGCGACGGGAGATTGCGCGTCGTGCGGGTGCTCGACCGCGAACGAACGGAGCAGAACGAAGCGATCGTCGAAGCCGAGCGCGGCACGCTCGTCCGCCTGAGCGTGCTGCCGGAGCGAGATCGCCTGACGCCGACGACCGCAGTCACGCGCGTGGAACGCTAGCGTCTCGTCGCGCACGCCGGAGAACCACAGCCTTCTGCGCGGTTCCCGGTTTTGATTCAACAATGAGGCACAGAAATCGAAGCTTTCTGCACTCTTCGCGTCGTTCATTCAACACAGAGGACACAGAGGTCCACAGAGGGGGCACAGAGCAGAAAGCGCATGGATGTCGGCCCGAGTACGGCCCGCGCCGCCTCCGAATCGATCGAAGATCGCGATCGCTCGCCATCACGGCACATCCTCATCTGCGTCCTTTGTGCCTCTTTGTTGAGTCTGGCAGAGTCGGGCAAAGGCTATATTGAATGCAATAGACGCGCGTGCGGCCGCGTGTGAGTGGCGAATGCGCCGAGAAAGGCGCCGCGTCGCTCATGGGAATATGAAAAGAATGGCGTACCCCGACTCAGCTTCCCCATGCGCCGAGGAGGAGCGAGAGGTCCGTCGCCGTCACGGCGCCGTCCTGGTCGATGTCGGCGAGGCAGTTCGAGCATGCGCCCCACGCGCCGAGGAGGATCGCAAGGTCCGCTGAGTTCACGCTGCCGTCGAGGGTGAGGTCGCCGGGCTTCGGCTGCGGCGGACCGAGGAGGACGGCTGCGCCGGCGTCGATGCGACCGACGCCAAGGAGCCCTTCATACGCGGGGTTGTCGCCGTCGAGCGGTGCGCTCGTCGAGCCGATCGTGCCGAGCATGGTGGGAATGATCTGGGCTGGCGGCACCGCCGGCGTCGGCCACTCCGGATGCTGGGCCCGCACCAGGGCGATCGTTCCAGAGACGAGCGCTGTCGAGAGACTCGTGCCCTCCCAGAAGGCGTAGCCGCCTCCGGGGATCGTCGAGATGATCGCCTTCGAGGGATCGGCTGCGCCCGAGCCGAGGATGAGCGTGTCGCCCGGCGCAGAGAGCGCCAGCCGATCGTTGTAGTTGGAGAAGGGGGCCTTCAGGTCGATCCAGTTCGTTGCCGCGACGCCGACGACATGGCTGTCGCAGGCGGGATATTCGCGGGGCTTCTCGAGGTTCTGATTGCCGGCCGCTGCGACGATGGCGATGCCGAGCAGCTCGGCCTCGAACGCGGCGTCTTCGGCGCCTTGCCCCTTGTAGGTCGAGCCGAGGCTCATGTTGATGACATCGGCTCCCTGATCGATCGCCCAGAACATCGCCTTGGTGATGCGGAAGAGGTCGCCGTAGCCATCGTCGTCGAGGACACGCACCGACAGCAGCTTCGCATCGGGCGCGACCGCGGCGATGAGGCCGGCGACGAAGGTGCCGTGACCATGCATCTCGGCGGGATTGCCATCGTTGTCCGCGTCGATCCCATCGATCACTTCGACATTCGGCGAGAGCGACCCGACCAGACTCAGTCCACCGGCGAGGACGCGCCCAGCGAGCGCCGGGTGGGTCGCGTCGATGCCGGTGTCGAGCACCGCGACGACCGTGCCGTAGCCGCGGCTCTTCGTGTGGGCGAGATCGAGCCCGATGAGATCGAAGGCATACTGGTTCGCGTACTGGTCGTTTCCGATGGTCAGTTGGCTCACCCAGAGGCTGTCGGTCTTCCCCTCAGCGGTCTGGGCGCCGTAGTTGAGTTCGCCCCAGAGGATCGTCTGATTCGCGATGAGCCCCGCGAGCGCGGTCTCGACCATGGCGGTGGTCTGGTTGCGTCCGAGCCCATACTGCACAAGGTGGATCTGACGGCCGGGCACCTCATCGATCACCTGGACGCCCGGAAACTGGCTGCCGAGGAGCGCGATGGACTGGGCAAGCTTGGCGGGGCTCGTCACGCGAATGGTGACCTCGCCGGGGATGATCGGGTCGCCATTGCCGCCCAGCGCCGTCGTCAGGCAGCCCATCGCTGCGATCGCGGCGAAGGCTCGGCTCCCCCAGAGGCGTGGGGGGAGGGCCGACGAACGGGTCGAAAGGCGGGCCGAATGGGGGCGGAGCATGGGGTGAGCGCGGAGTGAGGGAACAGTCATCCTGCGACCGGATCGGCGGAAGGCAAGTTCCGAAGCTGCCTTCGGGCCGCTCGGGTCCAACTCAGTTCCAGTTCGGTTCCAGAAACGCGTCCAGAAACGATTCTGGAGACGACTCCAGAAGGAGGGCCCGGCATCGACCGGAGCCGGTGTGCCGATCGACCAGGAGCTCCCCACGAGGGCCATGGAGGGCGATCCGGCGGGTCAGATACACGCTCGCGACCTCTCGTCGAACAATCTTGGAGCGTTCGCCACCCTCCCGCCCATCTTCACACCGTTCTTGGGCCGCACGCGAGCGGGTCACACCCCGCCGAGCGTCCAAAGCCGCTGAGCGATGACGAAGCAGCCCAGGAGAAGGAGGAGGACCGCAAAGGAGCGGCGGAGGACCCGTTGCGAGAGACGGTCCCCGATCCACTCGCCGACCAGGCTCCCGGCGAGTCCGAGAGCCGCGAAGGCGGCGACGACGCCGATGTTGATCGCCGGTGCGTTCGGTTCGCTTGCGGATGAGGCCCACACGGCGCTCGCTCCAAATCCGATCGCGGCGTTCAGCGTGATGATCGCAAGGCTGGTCCCCACGGCCATGGGCATCGCAATCCCGCGCAGGAGCGTGAGGACCGGGATGAGCAGAAAGCCGCCGCCGATGCCGACAAATCCGGTGACGGCGCCGAGCAGGACCCCCTGGAGGAGGCCGAGGATGAGTTGACCAGTCGCTGAACGGGTCACCGGAGGGGTTGTCGACGGGGCTTCCGGTTTGAGCTCGGCTGGCTCGGCTGGCTCGGCTGGCTCGGCTGGCGGGGCCAGCGGGGCCAGCTCGGCAAGGTCCAACCCCTCGCCCACGGTCACCGGCCGCCTTGCCATCGTCGATCGGAACATGAGTGCGGCGGCAATCACCATGAGAGCAGCCAGCGCGATGAGCTGGACGCTGCCGCTGACGAGTCGAGCGAGCGAGCTTCCGCCGACCGCACCAAGGGCTCCGGGGAGCGCGAGCAGAAACACGCTCGGCCAATCGATGCGGCGATTGAAACCGGCGCGGACCGCACCGACGCCCGCGATGATGCCGACGATCGCGAGCGACTCGACGATTGCGAGCTTCTCGTCATGTCCGACGAGATAGACGAGGATCGGCACCGTGAGGATCGCGCCTCCCGAGCCGAGGAGACCGAGGCTCACCCCGACGAGGATCGCCCCGCCCCCAACCGCGAGTGCCGTCCAGAGCGTCACGATGGAGCGCCTTGCACACTGGCCGCGGGGGTGACCGGTGGAGCGATTTCGGGGTCGCTCGGCGGCGCGCTGCCGCTCGGCGGCTCGCGCTGCAACGAGAGTTCGATGATCACGCGCGGAGCGTCGCTCGCCTCAGGCGCTTCGCTCGCGATCTGCACGCGGCTCGCGGCGACGCCGCTCCCGCTCGCTCCGGCGACGCCGCTTCCCGTGAGCGCTGCGACGACCGCCTCGGCGCGGCGCGATCGCAGCGATTCGAGCATCGAAGGATCCCACGCGACGGTCGCAAGGAGGGCGTCCTCCATCGCTTCGAAGGATGGCTTCGATGCGTCGGCGCCGGCCGCTGCGCTCTCGGGCAACTCGGCATAGAGGACGCCGACGAGCCAGCGGTAGGTGGCCTGATCGAGCGTGCCGCGGGCGCCGGCGCGATTGCTCGCCCGCTTCGCCACGATCGTCCGCAGGAGGTCGAGACGCTGCGCTCGCTCGTCCGCAACCTCGGCGACAGCGCCGCGCACGGTGATCGCAAGTCCCGGCCGCTCGTTCATCGCCCGAATGAGGAGATCGACGCGGCGAAGCCCCTCGCCGCCGATCGCGTCACTCCCCGGCTCGAAGGGAATCGTCGAGAGATCGACATCCGCGCTGCCGGCGAGCGCCGAGGCGAGAAGCTGGAAGGGTGCGGTCGCGATCTTCCCGACAAAGTTGAGAATCACCTGCACGATGAGGTTGCCGAGCGAGAAGCTCGGATCGGTCGCGTCGCCGGTGAAGGGAATCGTGCCCTTCACCTGATCATTCGTGTCGCGCATGACCGCAAGGGCGAAGTCGAGCGGCAGGCTCGGTGCCCCCGGGCTCTTCGAGCGGGCCCCGGTCACGGGATTGTCGAGGGTGAAGTCGAGCGTGCCGCGCACCTGTCCGCGATCGATCACGACGGGGATGCGCGAGGTGAGCCGCCCCGACTGCATGCGCCAGCCGACCGCGCGAGCCGAGAGCGGATCGATCGGCGGCAGTGGCATGTCGCGGATCTCGAGCACGAGATCCGCGGCGATCGGCCTGGCGAAGGGATCGAGTTCGCCGGTGATCGCGGCGCGGCCGGAACCGACGAGTCGGGCGCTCAGTTCGAGCGTCGGATCGGTCCCGGCGGGAGCGCTCGAAGCGTCCGATTCTGCTGCGGGCGGAGCGCCGCCATCGGTCGAGAGGTTGCGAAGGGTGAGCGCGACCTGATCGACGGTCACTTCGCTCGGAGCACCGGCTGCATCGCCATCAGCCGTTCCCTTGACCCGCACGATGCCGTCACGCAGCCGGAACTCGGCGACGCGAAGGGCCCACGCGTCGGCGGCCGGCTCGGCGTTTGGCGACTGCGGGGGCGCACGCGGATCGTCACGCCCTTCGAGGAAGGCCTGGAGTCGCTGGCGAAGGAGTTGCGTGCGCTCCGGGTCGCCGGCGGTCGCGCCGTCGAGCGAGCGCTGCACCTCGGGACCATCGATCGCCAGCAGCGTCGCCTCGATCAGCCGACGGCCGGTGTCGAAGCGCAGGCCATCGAGCTCGACGCGCGGCACGCGGAGCGCCGGAGGCGTCGTCGGAAAGGCTGTCGCGCTGCCGAGGTCATCCCGTACGGCAGCGGCTTCGACGACGAGCGTCCCTTCGGAGCGAGCTGCGCTCGGCGCGATGGTGAAGCGCCCGTCGTAGCGGATTTGTGCGCAGGTCGCGCCGAGGGCTGTGCCGGAGGAGTGTTCGGGCGGGGCGTCTGGTTGGGACGCCAATGAGGGCGTAGCTTGGGGAGTAGCTGGGGGAGCCGTCGCAACGCTCGCCACGGTCCTCGCCTCTGCCTCCTTCGCCACGATCGAGCCATCGAAGGCAGCCAAGGGAGCGGCGTCGGCGCTGTCCTCGAAATCCTCCGCGCGCTCCTCACCGTGCTCGTGATCGGCGAGCGCGAAGCGGAGCGAGCCGTTGAGGGCGACGCCGCCAACGGCCGCCGACCAGCCATGCCAGACGCTTGCGGGAACGCCATCGACAACGAGCGGACTCGCTGGAGGACGGCCAGCGCTCGCTCCCGATTCCAATCCCAGCGTCAGGGCAGCGTCGAGCGTTGGCCCGAGCGTCAGCTTCACATCATGTTCGACCTCATGCGCCGCGATCCGGCCAAGGGCAAGATCGAGCCGCATGTCGCCCGTTCCGTCGACCAGGCGTTCGACCCGAGCGCCCTCGGCGTCCGCTTCGCTTGCGAGAAGCAGCCGGGCCGTGCCCTTCACCTGACCGTCGAGTGAGGCGAAGGCCGCCGCGAGCGTTCCGGTCGTCGTGGACGCGTCCGATGGCGAGGTCGCTTCGCCGTCGATCACCTCATCCTCGTGTTCGACAAGCCCGACGCGCACGCCGCGCACCCCCGGAGCACCGTCGATGCGAAGGTCGATCGCGGTGCGCTCCCCGGTCGGACCCGGCACCGGTTCGGCCGCGACGCTGAGGCTGCCGTCGATCGTCCCCTCGGCCAGTTCGAGACCGACCGGACCGTCGGCCGTCGCCGCGCGGACGCTGAGTCCGCGCGGAGCGAGCGTCCCATCGAGCGTGACCGTGCGGCTCGGGCCGCGGAGACGCAACGCCGCGTCACCCTTCAGATGCACCTCGCTGCCCGTCAGGGCCAACCGCGGGGGCGATGCTCGACCGGCGGGATGATCCCGCAGGCTCGGGGCGGCGAGGGTGATCGACGCGGAGCTGGCGACGGAGATCGCATCGGCGGCGATGTCACTCTCGATCGAACCATCGAAGCGAGCGGAGGCCGCTGCAAGATCGATCCGTTCGCCTTCGCTCGGTGCCCGCTCGGTGCCGCCCGTCGGCTCGCTCTGGGCGATCGATGGCGACTCCATGTCGGCCACACCGGCGAGCCGAAGGAGCACGCGGCCCTCGGGATTGAGATCGAGTTCGAAATCACCGTCGAAACGGGCGCTGCCGTGGGCGAGCGAGCGCGTTGGCAGGTCCGCCGCTTGGTCGCTCGCCTCGGCCGAAGCAATCGGTCCGTCGAGAACGGCGAGACGCTTCGTACTCGTCACCACCTCCCAGCGCATCAGCACTGGCCGCGTGGGAGCGTGATCGAAGCTCATCCGTCCGCCGATCACCGCCTCTTCGATGTCGGCGGCAAGGCGGCGTTGCGGCGCGTCCCGATCGGCTGCACCGACATCAGCGGTCCCACGGCCGGAGCCGATCGATGCATCGCCCTTCCACTGGATCGAAAGCGTTGGCGAAGGCTCGTTGCGAGACTCCTCACCGTTCGGATCCGTCGCGTTGGCCTCCGCTGGCGCTGCCGCGGACATGGCCAGCGACGCCGTCGCCTCGCCCTCGAGCGTCAGCCGTTCGGTTCGGGCGGTGAGCGGCGTTGCACCGGTGGTTCGGAGATCGAATCGCTGGAGGCCAGCGCCGCCTTGCCAGGCGAGCGACCAGCCGTCGAGGCCCCCGATCGCGTCCGGGGTTCGAGCGGCATTTGTTTCAGGCTGCTTCGCTCGCGCGAGCGTGGCGCGACCGTCGAGTGTTGCCGTCGCAAGTTCGCCGTCGATGATTGTGCCGCGAGCGTTGGTTGCGGGTGCGCTCGCATCAGGGCGGGCATCTCCGAGAGCCAAGCCCACGACGCGTGCAGCCTCGACGAGCGCCTGACCCGTCCAGACGATGGAGAGGTCGGGCGGGGCATCAGGCGCTCCACCGTTCGTGATCCGATGCGTGAGGTCAAGTTCGCCCTCCCAGCGCACCCGTCCGGTTTCCGCCGTCCCCTCCTCGAAGCCGAGGGCCCGAAGGGTCTCGCGGCCGCAGGCGAACTGGGCGACCGCGAGCATGCCCTTGGCATGTGCGGTGAGCGTGGCGCTGCGGGCTGGCGAGCTGGTTGCGGTGTTGGTTGCGGTTGGGGCTGCGGGTGCCTGATCCTCGCTCAGCCGAATCTCCGCCGATGCGCGACCGAGCCACTCTGCATCAGAGAGCGCGAGAAGCTGCTCGTCGCCGGGTGCCGTCGGCGCCGATGCTGCGTCGATCGCTTCCGCTTCCTCTCCTCTGGGCCGAGCGCGGGCGTCGAGCTTGGCAATGGCGATGGCTCCGTCCCATGCTGCGTCGAGTCGATCGGCAGACGGCGTCGCCACGCGAAGCGAACCGCGCGCCCGCAGGTGCCCATCGGCGAGCTCGGCACGATCGATCGGATCGACCGGAATGAGGCGAAGGTAGGGGGCGAAGGGGCGCAGGTCGAGTCCTTCGGTCGAGAGCGTCGCCTCGAGCGTGCGCGTCGGCACCGAGAGCGTGCCGCGGGCGGCGCTCGGTGTCCCGTTCAAGATGACCGAAGCGTCGAATGGAACGACGAATCCATCCGCTGTGCGAATCGGCCCGGCGGTCAGGGTCGTCTCGCCGAGCGTTGCCCGCACCGGTTCGTCGGTCGAACGATCCTCGAGGGCGATCGTCACACGCTTCGCTTGGAACTCCTCGAGCGTCACGCTCCATCCGTCGCTCTCGCCGAGGAGGTCGTCGAGGAGAAAGCTGAGCGATGTCACGAACTGCTGCGTCGGGTCGGTGATCGTGCGAAGGGCTGCGCGGTCGCGGAGCCGCGAGGAAGGCGTCGCAGATGGGGGCGCAGATGGGGCCGCAGATGGGGCCAGCCCAGCAGCGCTCTCCGAAATCCGGATCATCCGCACGAGATTCAGGCGCCCTTCGCGATCACGATCGACGCTCAGGTTCCCGCCGTCGACGGTGAGCTGGGCAACCAGCATCGTGCGGGCGAGCGCGTCGACCTCAACGCCTTCGACCTCGACCTTCGGTAGCGTCGCAAAGGTGCCCTCCGGGCGCAGGATCTCGACATCGCTCAGGCTCGCCCGAGCGACGGTGGCCCGAACGATCGGCGGCAGCGGAGGGATCGTCGCGCTCGACGCGATCTCGTCCTCATCAGCATCCTCCGGCCTGGGCGCCGGGCGCTCCGTCGGAGCAAGCAGATAATTTGCAAGAAGCGTGATCCGTCCGGCCCGCACGGTCGCATCCGTGTAGCGCGTCGCGTACGCGGCGACATTCGGCAGGGCGAGGTCATTGACCACGACAACGCCCTTCGACACCGGCGGATCGAGCGAGAGCGTGCCCGTCCATTCGATCGTCGCACCCGATTCGGTCGTCGCCTCGAAATGGTGCATCGGTTCGCGGCCCGTGCCGCTTGCCGTCGGCGTCGTGTCGATCTGCTCGACGCGAAAGGTCACGCCAGCGACATGCGAACGCACCGGCGATGGGAAGGTCCGATCGTCGAGTTCGGCGCGGCCGTTGCGAATCTCGAAGCCGCCGATGATGAGCCGCGGGATGGTGAGGCCTTCGTCGGGATCCGCGCTCGATCGGCGTGCGGCGTCATCGCGCCCGCGGAGGATCCTGGCGATGTTGAGGCCGAGCTCCGGGGCGTGGATCGCGTCGACGAAGGGATCGGTCAGGATGATGTCGTTGAAGCGCCAGCCGGGCAGCACCAACGAGCTGAGCGGATTGAAGTCGACTTCGGCCGTCGTGCATCCGGCGGCAAGCTGACCCTCGGGATCGGTGAGGATGACGCCGTCGAGCCGCAGGTACCAGGTGTAGGGATTGAAGAAGACTTCGGTGAGGCTCAGGTCACCGTTCAGCGAGCGGGCGATGCGCGGAACGACGAATCGCTTCGCCACCCACGGGACGAGCAGGAATCCGACGATCGGCTGGAGAATCGCGATGATGAGGAGCGTGAGGAGCGCCCGCCGCGTCCACCGGGATCGCCTGCGCCACCACGCCGACCAGCGCCCGCCGCGCGCGGGCGCTGCGGGTGCGCTGAGCTGTGATTCGGAAGCGTCGCCGTCCATGCCCGCGTGTTATAGCACGCGAGTCACATGCCCCGATGGAGGCGCAGGATGAGCTCGACTTCGCCGACATCGAGGTCAAGGAGTTGGGCGATCGCGACGGCATCCTGACCGCGCGCCGCTGAGGACAACACGATGCGCTGGATCTCCGCGCGCGAGGCGCTGATCGTTTCGACACGATGGTCCGGCGGAAGCGGCTCGATCATCGTGGCGGGGATCGTGGAGGGGATCGTGGAGGCGATCGTCGAGCCAGGGCGCGGCGCACCGCTCGGTCTGGTCGCTCCAGCGGTCGGCGGAATCGCAATCGCGTGCGCCGTGAGCGAGCATGAAGGGAGGGGCGCGATCGGCGCGGGCGTGTGTTGCGAGAGGGTCACCGGCGGCGGGTGCGCTGCGGAGGCGAGGCGCTCCAATCGCGCGACGCGTTCAGCGAGCGTTTCGAGCGCATCGCGCAGCAGTTCCTCGTGGGCCTCGAAGGACGCTTCGGACGCGCGCTGCGCCGCCTCGGGCCGCGCGGGCGGCGCCGGGTTCTTCGCCGCTTCGCGCGCTTCGCCTGAGCGGATCGCCTGCGCGGCCTCCGTTCGGCTCGCAGGTGTTGGGGCATGTCGCCGCGCGACAGCCGCGCCGATGATCGCTCCGAGGAGTCCGACCACCAAGGCCCCACCAGCCACGAGGAATGCAACGAGAATCGGGTCCATGTCGGAGCCTCGCTCGCTGTCGGAATGGATGCTCATCGCATCCGGGACGCACGCCCACCGCAGAGTTGCCATACGCTCATCGCCGAGCGGTGTGCGCATGGCCGTTCATGTCCTTTGTTGCGGTAGCATGACGACTTCTCTTGGAGCCTGCATGGCGTGAATGACGCATCGGAGCGAACCTCTCGCCGAACGCCCGATGCAGGCCTCTCGGCGGCAAGCGGGCCATCCGAAGCCGACCGCTGTCTCGCGCAAGTCAGGAGACATCCGCTGTCAGCGCGGGTCGCGAGCAGGCTGCGCGACCACTGCGGTGTCCACCCCGAACCTGCTGTGGCCGCTGGGAGGGCGGACGCGGTCGGTGGAAGGGCTCGCGCGATCGTCGTCGGGTGCAGCGGCGGGCCCGATTCGGTGGCGCTTCTCCTTGTGCTCGCTGCGCTTGCCCGTCGACGACGCGAACGCTGGCCGCAGCCGATCGCGGTCACGATCGATCACGGTCTGCGCTCCGAGGCGACCGACGAGTGTGCCGCGGTCGAGGCACTCGCGCGTCGTCTCGGCATCGCCTGCGAGCGGCTTCGGATCGATCCGGGCAAGCGGGCAGGCAATCTCGCTGCGAATGCCCGAGCCGATCGGCTCGAGGCGCTCGCCGAGGTCGCCAAGCGACTGGGAGCGACCTGGATCGCCCTCGGCCACCATGCCGACGATCGCCTTGAGACGCTACTCCTTGGACTCGCCCGCGGCCGGGGACTGCGCGGCCTGAGCCATCCGGCGTGGCGGCGCTCGCTTGCGGCCCGCGGCGGGCGGGTCGACCTCGTCCGACCGCTGCTCGACACCCCGAAGAGCGCCTGCGAGGAGCTCTGCCGCGAGGTCGACATCGCCGTCGTCCGCGATCCGGGGAATGCCGATCGGCGACGGGCCCGCGGCGCACTGCGCGTGGACATCTTGCCGGCGCTCACCGCCCGGTGGCCATCGATCGCGATCGACGCGTCGCATGCCGTCGACGAGGCTGGCGTTGCGGTGCGATTCATCGAACGGGCAGCCCGGCGGCTCATGGACGAGGCGAGGTTAACGACCGCCGAACGGACCCTCTCCCGGCGCTGGCGGCGGGAGACGCTGCGGGCCGCTGATCCGATCCTCCGTCGATGGGCGCTTCGGAGTGCACTCCTCCGCGGAACCCGCGGGTCGGCGCGCGAACGGGTCCGGTCGATCCAGCGGGTGACCTGGGAGCGCCTCGCCAGGGCGATCGGCGACCAGGATCGCAGGCCGCGGCGCTTCGAACTCCGCGAGGTCGGGATCGTCACGGTCCGCGCGACCGTCGTGCAGTTCACGCCAACCGGAAGACCACGCTAGCAGGCCGCCAAGGCGCTCGCATACCCTGTCTCCATGTCCGAGTCGCACGCTTCCGCTTCCGCTCCCGCCTCGTCCGCATCCCCCTCGACCGCAGGTCGCGCACCGCAGACCGTCGTTCTCGTCGGCCACTGCACGCCGGATTGCGGCATGCTTCGGAGCGCCGTCGGCCGGGTCGCCCCCAACGCCCGCTTCGTGAGCGTCTCGAGCGACGCTGGACTGGCTGAGCACCTGAAGGGCGATCGGGTGTGGCTGGTCAATCGGGCGCTCGACGGCGACTTCAGCGCCGAGGTCGGGCAGACGATCATCGCCCGCGCGGCCCAGGCCCCCGACCCGCCGGTGATGCTCCTCGTCTCGAACATCGCCGAGGCCCAGGCAGAGGCGATCGCCCTCGGGGCGATGCCCGGGTTCGGCAAGTCCTCGCTCTACGCCCCGGAGACAGCCCAAGCGATTCAGGCGGCGTTGGCCCGCGCCGCCCGCGTCAGCGGCTGATGCAATCGCGACCGGCGAAGGCGTTCGCCTCCACCGCGCACTCGACCATGCCATCTTGGATGCGCACGACCGCAGGTGGCGTCACGCCCCACATCACCGTATCGGGAAGACGAAGGCGCTGGCACTCCGGACAATTGATATCGATCGGCTGATCGGACTCTGCGAGCGGCACGCCCGGCGGGGGCGGAATCTCGACGGCAATCACCGGTTCGTCGAGCGTACCGGTGAAGTACGCCTCGAAGAGCTCGTGACACTGTCCGCATCGTGGACTGAAGAAAATGACATAGACCGTCCCCTCGCGCACGAGCGCCGCGAGTTCGGGGAGATAGGCGTAGAGCCCCGTCTCGGCGAGCGAACGGCCCTCCCACGCCTCAAGTTCGAAGCTGATCATCTGCGTCGAGGAACGCTGCTGTTCGCTTGCATCCGTCGCGGCGGCGGCCGTCGCGGACGGATCGCCGCCGTTCCCCGAATCGAACTTCGACGCCGTCATGAGCGCCCGTGTGGAACGCACCGGCATCTCGGCCGCAACGCTGAGCGTCGCGGTCATGGCTGCGATTCCGCCGAGCAACTGCCACACCGCCGACGCGCCGCGGCTTCGCATCGGCGGAGCCGCCCGCGGAGCGAGCCATGCGACGCAGCCGACGCCGACCGCCGCCACGACGATCGAAGCGACGAGGACCGCAGCGGCAACGCTTGATGTCCCCGCCATCGCAGCCGCCCCGCCGATCGAGGCGAGTCCGGCGAGCAGGGCGAGACCGCCGCCGATCGCGATCGCACGCGAAGCCGCCGCTGGCCAGAGCGCAGCGAGCAGGGCCGTCGTCGCAAAGCAGGCGCTCATCCAGCGGGCGGCGTGATCACCGTCGATGCCGGCGAGATCACCGACGCGCATGATCCACGGCGGCAGCGCCGTACCGGCCCGAAGCGGGAGAATCGCGATCGCCCCGAGGAGGATCGCGGCCACGAACCGCGTGGCATGGGGCGAGCCGCGCGGTCGATCCGCGTCGGCCTCAGTCTCGATCATGGCGAAGCCTTCGCGGCCTTCGGAAGGACAGCCTTCACATCGTCGGGATTGTCGTTCTGTCCGCCGGAGAGGACATGCTGGACGACGCCATCCTTCGCGACGACGAGGACGGGCGTCTCGATCACATAGATCGGACCGCCAACGAGCGCGGCCTTCGAGCAGCCGCTACAGGGATTGTCGAAGGCGTCACCCGTCGCATCGGGAATCGAGACGAGGAGTGTCGGGGCGGTGAGCGGTCCGCTGAAGTGATCGGTCAGCACCATCGCGCAGTGGTCGCAGTCGATGCGGTAGAAGAAGAGAACGACTTCGCCATTCTGAAGATCAACCGGGATCGGACGCTCGATGATGAGCGGGAGGTCGAGTTCGTCCAGACGCTTGCCCGGCCACTTGTCGAACTGCGGTGCGTAGTAGGCCTCGAGCTTCGACGGCATCGGCGGGAAGGGCTTCGTCGCCGGGGCCACCGCCGGTGGGGCGGTCGCAGCGCCAGCGCCTGGAGCGGCGGGAGGCGGCGCGAGCACCATGCCCGGAACGCCTTCCTTCTTCGCCGGGCTGCCGTCGGCGCCGGGGAGCCACGCGTTCATCGTCGCCTCGAGCGCCCCGGGCTTGTCGGCGTCCTTGCAGATCGCTGCGATCGTGCCATCGACGATCGTCATGATCATCGGGGTTTCGATCATGTAATCCGGACCCTTCGGAAGCTCCCACTTCGTGCACGTCGCGCAGGGGTTGGGATAGGTCTTCCCGCCGGTCGAGTCGGGCACCTTGATCGAGTAGGTCGGGTTCGCGACCTCGCCGGCGAAATGCTTATTCGTCACCTCGAAACAGTGATCGCAATTCTCGCGATAGAAAATGAATGTCTTCCGGCCGCTTTGGATATCCGCGGGCACCTGCTGGGCGAGAAGACCGGCGACGGGCAGGGAGGCGAAGGGGGTTCCGACCGCCCGCTTGTCGAGAATCACATAGGTCGGAGCGAGCTTCGCGGGCATCGCGGGCCACGCGACGGCGGGGGCGTTCGCCGGCGGGGAGACGACGGGCGCGGGCGGCGCGGCCGTCGTGCCGTCGGTCGCGGGCGGGTTCGCGGCTTGTGCCTGTTGCGAGGTTCCATCCTGCGCCTGCGGCGGCGCGACCACGACGCGCTCGGGCTGCATGAAGACGACGACCGGTGCGACCACGAGCGATGCGAGCGCCGCGGCGTTCGCGATGGTCGGGCCAGGCAGGGTGCGGGCCCGCGGCCCTTGGGCGCAGACGAGGCAGCCGATGAGGAGAGCGAGGTCGATCATGAAGGTGACGATGGTGGGGGGCGACCACGCGCCGAAGCAGCCGCAGGGCTTGAGGAGCGAAGCGATTCCCTCGCGGGCGAAGGCGGCGCTCTGGACCTTCTCGACGAGCTCGGCGACGAGGATGACGCAGAAGAGACTGAGGATCGCGATCGCCGTGATGCGGGCGAACTTCGGCACCAGCACCATGATGGCAACGAGGGCGAGTTCGACCGCCACCATCAACTGCATGTTGAGGACCAGCCACTTCGCCGGATCGGCGCCGACCGCGCCGCCCATCGCGTTGACCACATCGCGAACGGGCGGCGGAAGGAGATTCGGATTGAGGTCGCTCAGCTTGAAGGCTGCGCCGGTCAGGAGCCAGGCGGGCACCACGAAGCGGCAGAGGATCGTGCCGACCCACGGTCGCCCGATGCCAGGGAGCAGTGCTGGGGAAGCCGTCGCGGTATCAGGTGTAGCCATGGAGGGGGACCGGGGGAGTGGTCGGGTTCGGGAGCGGCGACTCGAGCCGCTCGCAGATCGCGTGCAGCACCACCTGGTGGGCCTCTTGGATCGCCGCAGAGTCGAGTCGGGCCCCGCCGTCGGCCGGAAGGCCGCCGCCAACGAGGATGACCTCGTCGCATTGCTCGCGCAGGGGGCCACCATCGCCGCCAGCAAGTCCGATCACGAGTGCTCCCTTTCGACGACCGACGGCTGCCGCCTTGAGGAGATTGGGGCTTCGCCCGCTGGTGGTGAAGAGGACCAGCACATCGGCAGGGGTCAGCAGGGCTTCGCAGGGGCGTGCGAAGACCTCGTCGAAGCCGAAGTCGTTGGCGATGCAGGTGAGGGCGGTCGGGTCGGCGACAAGGGCGACGGACCGGAGCGGGGGACGATTGGATCGGTAGCGGCCGATGAGTTCTTCGGCGAGATGGAGGGCCTCGGCCGCCGAACCGCCATTGCCCGCGGTGTAGAGCGTCCCCCCACGGGCCAGACGGAGGGCGATGGCGTCGGCGATCCGATCGATCGTCGGGGCAGCCTCCCGAAGCGACCCGACGGCCAGCATCGCCCGTTCGATCCGCCCGGCTGCGACCGAAGCCGGCGCGCGAGCATGTGACGAAGGCGTGGACGCCGGAAGGGATGAGGAGGCGGACGGCGTGGTCATCGGGGACGGGGCCAGTATAGGGACAGCCGCCATGGCGGCCCACGCGGGCGAACGCGAGGGATGAATCCGCGTCTGCAGGGGGATCGAACGAGCCCGCGTGGAAGCCTTCCGATCAGCCCTTGCGAAGGCGACCCGCTCGGGGGCGCGGGTTCGTGGTCGGAGCCAGTCTGGCCCCTCTGACATCACATGGGTCTTCGTCCACGCCGACCAGCTCACCGACGAGGTGGGGCCGCTTGCGACGATGGCCCCGGGGTCGCTCGCCCTCCTCTTCCTCGAGAGCGACGAGTGGTTGCGACGCCGTCCCTACCACCGCCAAAAGCTGGCGACGATCCTCCTCAACCAGCGGGCCTTCGCAATTGAGTGTGCCCAGCGCGGGTTCCTCGTCCGATACGAATCGACCACCTCCTCGATCGCCGCGGCGCTCGAATGCTGCATCGCCGAAATCTCCCCGCGCGCGCCGATCCTCATGATGGAAGCAGCCGAGCGCGAGGTCCGCGCAGAGATTGCTCCGCTGATCGCATCCGGGCGGATGCGCGTCCTCCCGAACGAACTCTGGCTGACGACCGAGGCGGACTTCGCAGCCTCCCACACCGCGGACGAGGATGTCGGAGCGGAATCGGCGTCGACCGACGAGGACGACGCCGCCTCGGCCTCGCGGCAGGCTGCCCGGCCTACCTTTCGTATGGACCGCTTCTATCGGGTGGTCCGGCAGCGCACCGGCATCCTGATGGAACGCGGCAAGCCGATCGGCGGGCGCTATTCCTTCGACGCCGAGAATCGCCAGCGCTGGGAGGGCACGCCCGAACCTCCGCGACCGACGCGCTTTCGGCGGACGCCACTCCGCGATGAGTTGGAACATGAGATCCTGACCCGCTTCAGCGCCCATCCCGGCAAGCTCGATCTCGGCGCCATACCGGTCACGCGCAGCGAGGTCGACCGTTTCTGGCGTTGGGCACTCGAGGAATGTCTTCCGACCTTCGGGCCCTACGAGGACGCGATGAGCGTCGCGAGCCGCGGGCTCTTCCACACCCGCATCACGCCGATCCTGAACATCGGTCGTCTCCGCCCGAAGCGCGTGCTCGACGACGCCCTCGCTGCGGACATTCCGATCGCAAGCAAGGAAGGGTTCGTGCGTCAGGTGATCGGCTGGCGCGAGTTCGTGCGTCATGTGCATCGCGAGACTGACGGCTTCCGCTCTCTCGGCTCGCCCTCGATCGCTGCGCCTGGCGACGGCGGATTCGCCCGCTGGTCCGGAGCGCCGTGGAAGCGAGTGGCAGCGCCGGCGGGCGTCGACGGTGGAGCGGCCCCCAACGCGCTCCATGCCTCGACGCCGCTCCCGCCCGCGTACTGGGGACGGCAGAGCGGTCTTGCCTGTCTCGATCGCGTCGTCGCCGATGTCTGGTCCGAGGGATGGAGTCATCACATCACGCGGCTGATGATTCTTTCGAATATCGCGACGCTTCTAGGCGTCTCGCCGCGCGAACTCACCGACTGGTTCTGGGTCGCCTACGCCGACGCCTATGACTGGGTCGTCGAACCGAATGTGCTCGGCATGGGCACCTACGGCGTCGGTGACCTCATGACGACGAAGCCCTATGTGAGCGGAAGCGCCTACATCCGCTCGATGAGCGACTTCTGCCCGGAGTGCGTCTTCGATCCGGAGGTCGACTGTCCGATCACGAATCTCTACTGGGATTTCCTTCGTCGATCTGACGGCGCGCTCGCCGACAACCAGCGGATGAAGCTTCCCCTCGCGTCGGCCCGCAAGCGATCGAAGGAAGCCGCCACCCGCGACCATCAGGTCTTCGTTCATGTGCGCGATGTACTCATTCGCGGCGAGCGACTCACCGCCCAAGGCGTCCGACAGGTCGCCGGGCTTCCGCCGGTCGGCTCACAATCCCCGCAGCCCAAGGCCGAACCGGGCCCTTCCGGCGCCACTCGGGCCCCGGCGGCCACACGAACGAGTAGCCTGTTTCCGTGAGCGATCGGACCTCGAACATCGGAGCGGCGGCCCCCATGCGCGCGGGCGCTCGCTCGGGCGCTCGCTCGGGCGGTACGCACTTCACACACCGATCGGAGATGCCCGTCTCGCGCGAGACGCTCGCTGCGTGGCACTTCCGCGCCGGCGCTCTCGAGCGGCTCGTGCCTGGCTGGTCGGGCGTCCGCGTGCTGCGCTCGCTCGAGTCGATGGTCGAGGGCGTCGAAGCGGAACTCTCGGTGCCGCTCGCGGCCGGTATCCGATCGCGTTGGCGGGCCGTCCATCGCGAGATCGTCCCCGGTCGACAGTTCGTCGATGAGGCCCTCAGCGGGCCGTTTCCAGCGTGGCGGCATGTCCATCGCTTTCTCGATGCGCCCGCCGGAGGCGCCGATCGTTCGGTGCTCGAGGATGACATCCACTTCCGACTGCCGTTTGGTCCGCTGGGGGCGCTTGGAAAGCGTTTCGTTCTGCGCGATTTCAGCACAGTCTTCGCGTGGCGCCACACGCGCACCCGCAACGATCTGCGCCGTCATCGCGAGTGGCCCGGCGGAAGAGGTTCATCCGCGCTGACCGTTGCGATCACCGGAGCGAGCGGACTCGTCGGTCGAGCGCTCACGGCGTTCCTCACGACCGGCGGACATCGCGTGCTTCGCATCGGTCGGCGCGCCGAGCGAAGCGATGACATCCGCTGGGATGTTCGTAGCGGAACGATCGATGCCGAGCGACTCGAGGGCTGCGACGCGATCGTGCATCTCGCCGGCGAGTCGATCGCCGGACGCTGGACCGACGCGAAGCGCACGGCGATTCTCGAGAGTCGCGTGGCCGGAACCGATCTCATTGCCCGCACCGTCGCAGGGCTCAAGCGTCCTCCGCGCGTGCTCGTGAGCGCCTCGGCGATCGGCATCTATGGCAACCAGCCGAGCGGCGAGATCGATGAGTCGAGCGCCCCGCTCGGAGCCGGCAACGCGGCGGGCTTCTTGGCCGAAGTTTGCCGGGCGTGGGAGCGAGCCGCCGATCCCGCCCGCGCCGCCGGCGTGCGCGTCGTCCATCCGCGCATCGGCATGGTGCTCGCCTCCGAGGGCGGCGCGCTCGCGAAGCTCGTCACGCCCTTCTCGCTCGGCGCTGGCGGACCCGTCGGAGGCGGCGAACAGGGGATGAGCTGGATCGCCCTCGACGACCTGCTCGGCGTCTTGCTCGCGGCGATCTGCGACGAGCGACTCGTCGGTGCGGTGAACGCGGTCGCCCCGCACCCGGTCAGCAACCGGGCGTTCGGCTCGACGCTCGGGCGCGTCCTGCGTCGTCCGGCGATCGCGCCGCTGCCCGCTCCCGCGGTGCGACTCCTCTTCGGAGCGATGGGCGAGGAACTGCTGCTTGCCGGCGCGTTCGTGCGCTCCGCTGCGCTTGCATCGATCGGCTTTCGCTTCGATTGGCCGGACCTCGAGGGGGCGCTGCGGTTCGAGCTTGGTCGTCCGCCCTTCGATGAGCCTTCGCGATGACCTCGATCGTTCTCTTTCGCCAGGATCTCCGGGTCGACGACCACGCACCGCTCATCGCCGCAGCCGAACGAGGCCCGGTGATTCCGCTCTTCATCTGGTCGCCCGAGGAAGAGGGGGCATGGGCGCCCGGCGGCGCGAGTCGCTGGTGGCTCCACCATTCGCTGGCGTGGCTCGCGAAGCGACTTGAATCGATGGGCAGTCGGCTCATCCTGCGCAGCGGCCCCGTTGCGGAGGCGCTGCGCGAGGTCGCTCGCGCGTGTGATGCACGCGAGGTGCACTGCGAGCGTCGTTACGAGCCCTTCGTCGACGACGAGCGACGCGCCGCGACGCTCGCCCATGACGGCATCACGCTCGTTCGGCATGAGGGTGCGCTTCTCTATCCGCTCGATGACCTGCGCACCGGAAGCGGCCGTCCCTATCAGGTCTACACGCCCTTCTCGAAGGCGTTGAAGCTCCAGGAGCAGCCGGCGCGTCCGCGTGCGGCGCCCGCGCTCGTCGCGCCGCCGCGCTGGCCGACGAGCGAGTCGCTCGACGCATGGAAACTCCTTCCCGAGATTCCGTGGGATGGAGGCCTGCGAAGCCACTGGACGCCGGGCGGCGAAGGCGCCGCAGCGCTTCTCAAGCGATTCCTCGGCGATCCGATCGAGCGCTACGCGGAGGACCGCGAACGGCCGGACATCGACGGCAGCTCGCGACTCTCGCCGCACCTGCATGTCGGCGAGATCTCGGTGCGGCGCGTCTGGCACACGGTTGGCGACGCCATTCGTCGTCGCAACGACGCGGACTTCACCAAGCACGCCGAGAAGTTTCGCTCCGAAGTCCTGTGGCGCGAGTTTGGCTACAACATCCTGCTGCATTTTCCGCACACCGATCTCCAGCCCCTTCGGGCCGAGTATGCGATGTTTCCCTGGACCGAGGATCCCGCAGCGCTGCGGGCGTGGAAGCGGGGGCGCACCGGCTACCCGATCGTCGACGCGGGCATGCGGCAGCTCTGGCACACCGGCTGGATGCACAATCGCGTGCGGATGATCGTCGCGAGCTTTCTCGTGAAGCATCTGCTTCTGCCCTGGCAGGAGGGAGCGAAGTGGTTCTGGGAGACGCTTGTCGACGCGGATCTCGCGAACAATTCACTCGGCTGGCAGTGGTCGGCCGGAAGCGGCGCGGACGCAGCGCCCTATTTCCGAATATTCAATCCGATCCTTCAAGGCGAAAAGTTCGATCCGGACGGGGCGTATGTGCGGCGATGGGTGCCTGAACTTGCCCGCGTCCCGAGCGCCTGGATCCACAAGCCCTGGGAAGCCCCGCCTCTGACCCTCGCCGGCGCCGGCGTCGAGCTCGGCTTGCACTATCCGAAGCCGATCGTCGATCATGGGTTCGCCCGCGAGCGGGCCCTCGAGGCGCTCGCTGCGCTCTCGCTCCTGAAGGAGGAAGCATGATCGCGATCCTGACCTGCGTCGTTTCCTTGGCCATGCATCCGGCGCCGGTGGCGACGGCGATTCCCCCCGCGCAGGCGGAGCAGCGCGCGGTGCTGGGCCCGCGCGTGACCCGCGAGATGATGGCCGCCGCGTATCTGCGCGTCGATCGGGCGCTCCGCACACGACTCGAGTCCGGCACCCTCTCCGTCGACGAGCGGCGCGATCTCAACCGTCGATTCGACAGCGTCACCATGCTCTTTTTCAGCGGACGATTCGCCGAGGCGATTCCGACGCTCAATGGCCTGGCGCTCGCCGGAACGGACCGGCCGGTCGCGGAGATCGAGGCCATTCGCACGGCGCTCGATCAAATCTACGAGGTCGAACCGCGACTTCTCCAGACGCCGCGGGAGGGCGAGCGCATGCCACGGGTCTCGCTCCACGCGACGCCGCTCGGAGAGACCGCGACGATCGTCCCCGCTCGCACGCCGGTCGCCATTCGAACGCCATCGGGCGAACTGGTGCCGATCGGCGATTGGACCGAGCCATTCGCCTGGCCAGCCGCATGCGGCGCGTCCGGGCAGTATGAAATCGTCCTCCCAACGCCGGGCCTCGCCGCAGTCGGACACGCCGGAGGCATTGCGATCTCGACGGTCACGCTGATGCCCGAGCCGGCGAGCGCCGTCGGCGCCCGACTGAACGAGCGTCTCGCTGGTTTCGAACGCGACGGCCTCGGGCGCGAGGGAGACCGCGCTGCGCTCGCATCGCTGCTCGCGCTCCTGCGGGATGAGCTTTCCCCAACGAAGAGTGCGTCCTTCCTCGCCGATCGACACGCCCTGAGCGTGCGGGCAACGCGCGAGGCCGAGGCGATCGCGAAGGGTGAGTCGCCCTGGATCGGCTTTCGCGGCGAAGCCTGGCGAACGATTCGGGCGGTCGCGATCGATGTGCCCTGTCGGATCCTCGTGCCGGCGTCGATTCCACCCGCTGGGCAGGCAGGCGAGAAGCCGCCACTCGTCATCGCCCTTCACGGAGCTGGCGGCGACGAGAGCATGTTCCTCGACGGATATGGAGCGGGACTTCTCCGTGAGCTCGCCGAGCGGCATCGCTTCGCCGTCGTGACCCCGCTGACCACGGCCTTCGCGCCATCGCCGGTCGCCTTCGACGCGATCGTCGACGAGATGGAACGGATCGCCGGCATCGATCGCCGCCGCGTCTCTGTCATCGGTCACAGCATGGGGGCGATGGCCGCAGCCCGCGTCGCCGAATTGCGAAGCGAGCGGATCGCCGGCATCGCCCTGATCGCGGGCGGTGGCGATCCCCGTCCGCGCGATCGTCCGCCGCCGCCGACACTGCTCGTAGCGGGTGGGCTCGATCCGCTCTTTCCCGCAGAGCGCATGGAGGCGATGGCGAAGGAGATGGCCCTGCGGTACGGCGAGGCGAAGGTGCCCTTTGCGTCGCGCACCTATCCGGACGACGGACACACGCTTGTCGTGACCGCAGCGCTCGCAGAGACGATCGAATGGCTGCTTAGCCAGCCGCCCGTCGCGAGCGCATCCACGGACGCACCGCCGGAATCGCCGCAGCGCCCATGACCGCCCAGATGGCGAGGACAAAGACCTGGTTGCGGGCGAGATCGTCGCTCGCCGCAAGCGTCGAGAGCAGTCCGATGCCGGGGCCGATCAGATATCCGAGCCCGATGAGCGCTTCGTGCGTGCCCGCCGCGTCGACATCGGCGTGGCCGACGCGCATCGCGTAGTAGATGGCGGCGTAATAAATCATGCCCTGTCCGCAGCCGAAGAGGCCGAGACCGAGGATGAGTATCGAAACAGTCGGCGCGAGGACGGCGATCGCGAATCCCGCGGCCATCAGGACGCCGGCCGCTCCAAGCGTCGCCCACGCGCCATGCCAACGCTGCGTTTGCCACATGATCGCCGCGGAAAGCAACCGTCCGGCGAGCCAGGTCGACGCGACGAGCGTGCGCTCCGCATCGCTCAATCCGAAAGGCGCCGTCAGAAAGGGCATGAGGGGCGCGAGCGCTGCGACGATCACATAACTCACCGGCAGGAGAATCCTCGCTGCGGCGAGATGATCGCGATAGCTCGCGGGCACCGGCTCGTCGTCATCGTGCACATGCGTGCCCGGCTCGCGGCCGAACTTGAGGAGCAGTGCGGCCGCGACGAGATTCACCGGCGCGATCGCCGCGATGGCGATCATCGGAAGGCCGGCGCCGATGATGACGCCGGTGAGGGCGAGGGCGATGAGCGTGGAACTCATCCAGACGACATTCCACCAGCCGATCGCCGAGCGCATCGCCTTCGCGGATCGGCCCGCGGTGAGATAGCTCTCGATGATCGGCCACTGGAGCGCGGACGCTGCGCTCACCGCGCAGGCGACGAACCAGAGCGCCGGCGACGATGGGCTTGCGAGGATGACGGGAGCGATGATGCCCTGGGAGAGCAGGACGAGGGCGAGCACGGTGCGCGGAGCGAGTGTGTGCTCGAGGGCCCGGATGATCCTGCCGGCAAGAGCCGCGGCGACGACATAGCACATGCCCTGCACGACGGAGAGCGCGTAGGTGTCGACGCGACCGTAGCCGAAGGCGTCCTCGGCCACGAAGGAAAGGCCATTCCAGAGAATGCCCGTGCCGATCGACAGGAGGAAGGAGACGAGCGCGATCGGCCACAGCGCGGTGGCTGCGGTGCTCGCTCTCGGCGTGGGCTGGTCGCTGGTGGAGGGGGCGTGCACGGGGCCCGGAAGCCTACTGGCTGGGCGGGATTCTGCTATCCTCCCGACCTTCGCGAGGCGCTTCGCCGAGGTCGCCTCCGAGGTCCACGTAGCTCAATTGGATAGAGCGTCGCCCTCCGAAGGCGAAGGTTGCAGGTTCGAGCCCCGCCGTGGACGTTTGTGCGAAGCGTGCGCGATGCCGCTTGTCGCGTCGTCGCCCGACGCGTGGACGCATCCGCCGGGACCGAGGACCGCCGCATGGACATCCGCGATTTTCAGGCGCTCATCCGCGAGCGGTACTACGAGACGGACAGGGAACGCGGCGTCCCGAAGACCTTTCTCTGGCTCACCGAGGAGATCGGCGAACTCGCCCATGCCCTCGCCCAGCGCGAGAAGGGCAAGGAGGATCGGGCGAATCTCGAAGAGGAGTTCGCCGATGTGCTCGCGTGGCTGACGACGATCGCGAATGTCTGCGAGATCGATCTCGAGCAGGCGATCCGGCGGAAGTATCTCGACGATGGCGGACCGAAGGGGACGAAGTGAACGGAGCGTCGCTGACGAGCGCCGCCTCCTGCACCGTCTGCGGCTGGCTCACGCCGCCGATTCCGATGCCGTCACTCGTTGTCGTTGAGAGCGAGCGATGGATCGTCCGCCATCACCTGCCCCCCGCGCCGATCGCCGGCTGGCTGCAACTCATCAGCCGCCGCCATGTGCAGGGCCCCGCGCATCTCGACGCGATCGAGGCCGCGGAGTTCGGCCTCGCCCTCTCGATGGTCTCGCGGGCCCTCGAGGCCGCAAGCGGTGCGCTCCGGGTCTACGCCATCGCCTTCGGTGAAGGGTCGCAGCACATCCATGTCCACCTCGTCCCGCGGCTCCCCGCTCGCGACGACACCGCAGCGTGGAAGATCGCCGACTGGTATCGGGCGGTCGAGCGCGGCGAAGTGCCACCGGCCGATCCGGCAGAGGTGCTCGCACTCGTCGATCGCGTCCGCACGGGTCTCATCAACGCGACGAGTCCGACCGCGCTCGGCTGGCGCGTGCCCGGCGCAGTGCAGGTGTGAGCGAAGCGGGGCGCTGTCGTGTCACCGTCGAGGACTTTCGCGGCGCAGCCAGCGGCGCAGCGCGTCCGGGGCCCAGGTGTTCACGCAGCGATCCGCCGTCAGCCAGCCTCGTCGACCGGTGAGGACGCCGAAGCGTGCGAAATCGAGATGGTCGGGGTGGTGGCTATCGCAGTTGATGGCGATGAGCGCGCCGCCCTCGACGGCCGCCCGGACATGGGTGTCGCGGAGGTCGAGGCGCATCGGATTCGCATTGATTTCGAGGGCGACATTATGTTCCTTGGCGGCGGCGACGAGTTCGTTGATCGCGATGTCAAGCCCCGGTCGGCCGTTGATGATGCGCCCCGTCGGATGGCCGAGGATGCGCGTCGCCGGATGCTCGATGGCCTTGAGCAATCGCTTCATCGCGAGCGCCGGTTCCTGCTTGAGCGAGGCGTGCGGACTGGCGACGACGATGTCGAGCTCGCCAAGGAGATCGTCGTCATAGTCGAGCCGCCCATCGATGAGGATGTCGACCTCGCTTCCCGCGAGCACCTGCATCGAGGGATGGCGCGTTGCCGCCTCGCGCACGGCGCGGACATGTTCGCGGAGCCGTTCGGGCGAGAGGCCATTTGCCTGCACGCTCGATTTCGAATGGTCGGTGACGGCAATCGTGTGATGTCCCTTCGCCTGAGCGGCGAGAATCAGCTCGTCGATCGTCATCACGCCGTCGCTTGCCCGGGTGTGGGCGTGGAGTTCGGCGCGAAGATCGCCGACTTCGATGAGCGTCGGGAGCGACCTAGCCTCGGCGACGGGCACCTCGCCGCGATCCTCGCGCAGCTCCGGCGGGACGAAGGCGAGCCCGAGCGCCGCAAAGACCTCCTCCTCGGTGGCCGAGACGATCGGAACAACGCCCCGGTGCTGCGGGGCATCCTTGCCGTCGTCGGGAAAGAGGCCATACTCGTTCAGGCGGAAGCCCATCGCAATGGCCCGCTCGCGGAGCTTCACATTGTGCTCCTTGCTTCCGGTGAAATACATGAGGGCAGCGCCGAAACTCGCTTTCGGAAGCGTGCGGAGATCGATCTGCACGCCGCGCGTGGTCATGACGCTCGTCTTCGTGTCGCCCGAGACGAGCACCTTCGCAACGCCGGGCTGAGCGCGAAACGCGGCGTGGGCCGTGGCCGGATCGCGGGCTGCGCAGAGGATGTCGATGTCGCCGATCGTCTCGCGGCCGCGGCGCAGGCTGCCGGCGTAGGCGACGCGCTCGACCCCCTCGACCCGCTCCATCATCGCGAGAACCTCTTCGGCGATGGTCAGCGCTTCGCCGAGACGAATCCGTCCGGCGCTCGCTTCGCTGAGGGCGATGGACTCGGCGATGTTCTCCAGTTTCTTTGCCCCGAATCCCTTCATGCCGGCCAGCTCGCCGCTGGCGAGCTTCGCCTTGAGCGACGGCTTGTCGACGACGCCGCGTTCCTTCCAGAGCTGGGCGATCGTCTTCGGTCCGAGCCCCGAGATCTCGAGCAGGTCGAGAAGCCCCGCCGGAACCTGCCCGCGCAGCTCGTCGAGCTCGGCGATCGCCCCCGTCTCGACGAACTCGCGAATCTTCGCGGCGCTCGATGCGCCGATCCCTTCAACGGCCTCGAGCGCTCCCGGCATCTTCACGAGGTCCTTGGCATCGGTCGCGAGCGCATCGAGGGCACGGGCGACCTTGCGAAAGGCGAGGACCTTGAACGCGTTCGCACCAAGGATTTCGAGAATGGAGGCGAACTCCTCGAAGCGTTCGCTGAGTTCGGCATTGGTGGCCATGGGCGAGGATCGTACAGACGGCCGCGGCCGTCAACCACACAGCGAGCCGCAGGGGGGCGACATCGGCGGCATCCTCGGCCATCGCGCACGACGCGCCCGCCAGCAGAAGCGCTCGCGGCCCCGGACGGCAGGCTCTTTCACCACGAAGGACACGAAGAACACGAAGAGGAAGACCAGCCACCTTCGTGCTCCTTCGTGCTCTTTGTGGTTGAATCTCTTCAATCAGATCACGCCCGGCTCGGGCTCGAAGCCAGCTTTCACCACGAAGGACACGAAGAACACGAAGATCGAGCCCCGCCACCTTCGTGTCCCTTCGTGCTCTTCGTGGTTGACTTTCTTGGGCCAGATCGGACTCGTCTCCGGTTCGAGACATGATTTCACTACGAAGGACACGAAGAGGAAGACCAGCCACCTTCGTGCTCTTCGTGTTCTTCGTGGTTGAATCTCTTCAATCAGATCGCACCCGGCTCGGGTTCAAGACATGATTTCGCCACGAAGAACACGAAGATCGAGCCACGCCACCTTCGTGTGCCTTCGTGCTCTTCGTGGTTGAATCTCTGGAGTCAGATCGCACTCGGCTTCGGGTTCGAGGCCCTCTTTCACCACGAACGACACAAAGTTCGAGCCACGCCACCTTCGTGTGCCCTCGTACTCTTCGTGGTTCACGCTCCGCCAGCCAAACCGAACCCGCGTCAGCCGACATCCGCGAGGCCGAGGGCTTCGCCGTAGGTGGCGAGGAGTTTCTTGCGAATGAGGGCGTGCTCCGGCGCTGTGAGCGTCGGATCGCGGGCCACGAGTTCGCTTGCGTCGCGACGGGCCTCGCGGAGCAGGTCGAGATCGCGCATGAGATCGGCGACGCGAAAGGGAGGCAGGCCGGACTGCCGACTGCCGACGATCTCGCCGGGGCCGCGGATCGCGAGGTCCATCTCGGCGATGCGGAAGCCGTCGTTGGTTTCGACCATCGCCTTGATGCGTCGTTCCGCCTCGTCGGTGACGGGCTCGCCGATCAGGATGCAGGTTCCGGCGCGCGAGCCGCGGCCGATTCGCCCGCGAAGCTGGTGGAGCTGGGCGAGTCCGAAGCGTTCGGCGTGCTCGACGATCATCACCGTCGCCTCGGGGACATCGACGCCGACCTCGATGACCGTCGTGGCGACGATCGCGTCGAGTTCGCCCGTTCGGAATCGCCGCATCACCTCGTCGCGTTCCTCGCTCGACAGTCGGCCGTGCATCGCGGCCAAGCGGAATCCAGCGAGCGGTCCGGCGGCGAGCATGGCGAGATGGCTCGTCACATCGGTGAGCGTCGCGGTGTCGCTCGTCCGCTCCGCATCCGCCGAGGGCGACTCCTCGCTGCCGATCGCCGGCACCACGATGAACGCCCGCGCTCCGGCGGCGAGCTTCGGAGCGAGCCATCGGTAGACCTCGCTCGCGGCCTGCGGCGTCACCCATCGCGTCTCGACCGGACCGCGACCGGGCGGCATGTGGCGGATCGTCGAGACATCGAGATCGCCGAAGACGGTCAGGGCGAGGGTGCGCGGAATCGGCGTCGCCGTCATGACGAGGACATGCGGCACCGAGATGCGTGGCGGTTGAGCGTTTCCCGCCGATGGCCCGTCCTGCTGCGGCGATTGGTCGCGCAGGCGTGCGCGCTGGGCGACGCCGAACCGATGCTGCTCGTCGATGATGACCACGGCGAGCTGCTTGAAACGGACGCCTTCGCCGAGAAGCGCGTGCGTACCGATGACGATGTCGATCTCGCCCGCGGCCAGGCGTTCCGTGATTGCCCGCCTCTCCTTCGCGGAGCGGCTGCCGGTGAGGAGTTCGATGCGGACATCACTCGCCGCGAGCATCGCCCGCAGGCTCGCGACATGCTGTTCGGCGAGGATCTCGGTCGGGGCCAGGAGCGCAGCCTGAGCGCCGTGGGCGACGGCGAGCAGCATCGCGTATGCGGCGACCGCGGTCTTGCCGCTGCCGACATCGCCCTGGAGCAGGCGATTCATCGGTGTCGCCTGACCGAGATCGCCGGCGATGTCGCGAATGACCGAGTCCTGATCGTCGGTGAGGCGGAAGGGGAGTCGTCGCCGAATGCGTTCGTCGATCGTCGCGCTCAGCGGGAGGGGCATCGCCTGAGCGGTGCGGCGCAGGTGCCATCGCTTGACCATGACGCCGAGTTGCAGCAGGAAGAGCTCGTCGTAGGCAAGGCGATGGCGGGCTTCGGTCACCTCTGCCTCGGTCGTCGGCCGATGCATGCGCCGGTAGCACTCGCCAAGCGGCAAAAGGGCCCGGGCCGCGCGAAGCGACTCGGGCATGCTGTCCTGGATGAGCGGAACGACCGTATCGAGCACCGCTCCGACCGCTCGTTCGATCCGTTGCGTACCGAGCTCCTCACTGGCCGGATAGATCGGCCGGAGCCGACCGTCCAACTGGGCTGGAGCAAGGCTCGTATCGATCGGCGTCCATTTCGGATTGACCATCTCGAGGTATCCGCGGAAACGCTTCGCCTCGCCCTGCACCAGGCCGCGCATGCCAGGATGGATCTTCTGCCGAAGCCATGGCGCGTTGAACCAGACGAGTCGCACGCGACCGCTGCCATCTTCGAGGGTCGCTTCGATGCGCGGCCGCGGACCGGGTTGGATGCGGAGCGCTGCGATCTCGCCGCGCACCGCGATGACCCCGGCTGACTTCGAACCGTCGGCCGCAGGAACCAGTCGATCCGCCTCGCCGATCGTGCCCTCCTCGAGATGCCGCTCGAAGCGCATCGGGAGGTGCCGCATGAGATCGGCGACGGTGCGGATGCCGAGCTCGTGGAAGTGCATGCGACCGCGCGGCCCGATGCCGGGCACGCTGCCGATGTCCGAGGTGAGTTTGAGCGGTCCGTCCTCCACGCCAGCGCCGACTATAGTGCACGCGATGGCGAAGCGGCAGATCCCATTCACCGACGCGATGCGCCTGTTTACGGGCGGTGGATCCAATGCGGGTTCGTCGTCGGGCGCCGGCTCGGGATCGGGTGCAGGAGCAGGTTCTGGTGCAGGTTCAGGTTTGGGCAACCGCGGGGACGCCGGACGCGAGTCGCCGCGCGCTGAGAGCGTCTCGCAGTTGGCGGAGCGCATCAAGGGCGCTCTCGACGGCATCGGCGGACCGCTGCGCGTCCGCGGCGAACTCTCGAATGTCATCGACAAGGGGCATTGGTATTTCTCGCTGAAGGATGACGAGGCGGTGATCGGATGCGCGATGTGGCGCGAACAGGCCGAGCGGGCCCGCCGCGCGGGATTTACCTTGCGCGAGGGCGATGCGGTCGTCGTCACCGGGGCACTTTCGTTTTACGCGAAGCAAGGCCGCACCCAGCTCTATGTCACCGCGATCGAGCGTGAGGGACAGGGATCGTTGCAGGAGCGGTACGAGCGGCTCCGGCGAACGCTCGAGGCCCGCGGCTACTTCGACGACGACCGCAAGCTGCCGCTGCCGACCTTTCCGCGGCGCATCGCGATCGTGACGAGCGCGACCGGCGCTGCGGTCCACGACTGCCTCCGCACCGCAGCCCATCGGGCGAAGGCCGTCGGCATCGTGCTCGTCGATGTGCGCGTCCAGGGGGATGGTGCGGCCGAGCAGGTCGCCCGAGCGGTGCGGGCGCTCGACGCCCAGGCGGCGCGGCTCGGGATCGACGCGATCGTCGTCACCCGCGGCGGCGGATCGATCGAGGATCTCTGGGCCTTCAACGAGGAGATCGTCGCCGACGCGGTCTTCGCGCGTCGATCGGTACCGATCGTCGCGGCGATCGGCCACGAGTCCGACTCGACGATCATCGAGTTCGTCGCCGATCGCCGCGCGTCGACGCCAACGCAGGCGATCATGCTCCTGACGCCCGATGTTGCGGATCTCACCGAGCAACTCGCCTCGATCGAGGATCGCCTCGCCGGCGCACTGCGCCGGTCGGTGCGCTCGCGGCGCGAGGTCCTCGCCCGCATTGCCCGCCATGCGTTTCTTCGCTCGCCGCTTGCGCCGATCGAGGCGGCCCGCGAGCGACTGGATGGTTTGGCGAAGCGTCTGAATCGGGTGGTCGACCGTCGGCTCGCCGGTGAGCGCGGACGCCTCGAGCACTTTGGGAGTCGGTGCGCAGCGCTACGCCCGGATCGGCGCCTGGCGAGCGAGCGCGAGCGGCTGTCGGAGCGGCTGCGAACGCTCGGGCGGATCGTGGGGGACGGCCTCCGGCGGCAGCGGCTGCTCGTGGCGGCGTTGACGAAGCAACTCGAGTCGGTCTCGCCCGAGCGCGTTCTCCAGCGGGGGTACTCCTACACCGAAACCGAGGCGGGTGAACTCCTGCGTCGGGTCGATCAGGCACCCTCGGGCACTGCGCTTCGGACGACGCTGGCGGATGGCGTCGTTCGAAGCGTCGTGAGCGGTCCGGCGGAAGCCCCGCGCGCGCAGAGCGAGCCGATGACGCGGCGCGGCGGAGGCGGTCGTTCCAAGCGGGACACGGAGGTCGAGGGCGGTCTCTTCTGAGGCTGGGTGAGACGCCTCCGCACGGCCCTTGCTTGAGCTGGCGATTGGGGCTGCGACTGGGGCTTGCGATTGGGGCTGCGATTGGACCTGCGATCCAGTAGAGTGCGGACCTCCGAAGTCGGCGGCAGGGGGTTGCCGCGCGTTCGGAGACAGAAGGGGTGTGCGGGCATATGGCTGAGACAACCGCTGGCAACGCATCGGAAGGATCGCCGGCCCCACGGGGAGAAACCAAGGCCGGCGCGGGCCGCTCGCGCCGCGCAGGCAATGCACCAGCCGGTCTCGCGGGGGGCGGCACAGCCGACCCCGATCGGGCGCTTGACGCGGAAGTCGCCGCTCTGAGCTACGAGGAAGCGCTCGAAGCGCTCGAGACGATCATCGATCGCGTCGACCACGGCGAAGTCGGTCTTGAGGCGACGCTCGCCGAGTACCGGCGCGGCAAGGCGCTCCTGCGACGCTGTCAGAGCGTCCTCGACACCGCCGAACAGGAGATCAAGCGGCTGAGTCTCGCGGATCTGGAAGCCCAAGCCCACGCGAGCGGCCCGTCCGATGCGGGGTCCGCCGCACCGTGATGGCGTTCCCCGTCAGCATGACCGAGGCGCTGCACGCCATGGCGTGGGGCAACGGTTCGCTCGCCACGCTTGAACTCGTCGGCCGCATCGTGGCCTGCGTTTTTCTCTTTGCGTTCGGGGCCTGCGTCGGCAGCTTCCTGAATGTGGTCGTCTACCGACTTCCAGCGGGACTCTCGGTGGTGACCCCGCCGAGCCGCTGCCCGACCTGCGGCGGACGGCTCTCGTGGAAGGAAAACCTTCCGGTCATCGGCTGGCTTCGGTTGCGCGGACGGTGTCGCTTCTGCGCCCAGCCCATTTCCATTCAATATCCATTGATCGAAGCGACGATCGGCGTGATCTTCGTTCTCGTCTATCTTTTCCTCTACGCCACGCCGGCGAGCGCCGAAGCGTCATCATGGTCCCCGGCCGCGTGGGTGCTGCCGTGGTGGAAGGCCCAAGGCTTCGCGTGGAGCTGGCCGCTTTTCGTCGCGATTCTCGTCATGGTCGCCGGGCTCTTCGCAGCGACGGTTATCGATGCCCGCCATTTCATTATTCCCGGCGAGATCACCTGGACCGTCGCCGGCGTCGGGCTTGCCGCGGCCTGCGTCCAGCCCTTCTTGCCGGTCACGGGGCGCGCCCGCATGCTCGAGCCGCCGGTCTATCCGATCGAAAGCGTGACGGCCGGCGTTGCGATCGGCGGCATCGTCGGACTCGTGGTGGCGACGCTCCTCGTCGCCAAGGGCATCTTTCCGCGGAGCTACGCCGACTACCACGAGCATGTGAAGGAAGAGAACGATTTCCGCGCCTATCCCTTCGCCCGCCGTGAGACGCTCAAGGAGATGCTCTTCCTTGCTCCCCCGATCCTCGGCGCGATCCTCGGCGGGGTGATCGCGAGCCTCGTCGTCGACCAGTCGGAGCCGCTCGGGCGGTCCCTCTTCGGGTTCGTCTCGACCTCGCTCTTCGGCTTCCTCATCGGCGGAGCGACGCTCTGGGCGGTCCGCGTCTTCGGCGGAATGCTCTTCGGCAAGGAGGCGATGGGACTTGGCGATGTCCACCTCCTCGCCGCCGTCGGGGCGGTCCTGGGCTGGCAGGCGGCGGTCTGGACCTTCATTCTCTGCCTGCCGCTGGCGATCGGCTTCTCCATCCTCGGACTCTGCCTCCGTCCCTTCGTCCGGCTGCCCTTCTGGGAGTTGCCGCTCGGGCCCCACCTGGCCATGGCGGCGGTCCTGACCTTCCTCGGCACCAAGGCCCTCCGGACGCTCGATCCGATGCTCTCCGAAGGGTTCACGAACCTCTGGCTGGCGACGCGGGACCTCCTCGCATAGCGCTGGTGCGGCCCGCCGCTTCGACTTGCGTTTTTTGACTCCCGCCCATGAAATGACGATGAGTCGCGGCGCGATGGGCCCTCGCAGATGGCCCTTCACCCGCGACCGGCACCCGCGGGCTTTTGCCCGTCGCCTGACTTGCAACCCCACGCAGATCGGTCCCCGAAAGGATCTTCCATCACCATGCCCCGCCTGACGACTGCCTTCGCCGCCATCGGACTCATCGCCGCCTCCTCGCTCCTCACCGGCTGCAACACGAAGGAGAAGGATGAGTTGGCGATGCTCAAGGACAAGAACTCCCAGCTTGAGACGGAGCTCGACACGACGAAGGGTGCCCTTGACGGCAGCGAGACCTCCCGTCGGGCCCTCGAAGAGGAGAACGCCCGTCTTCGCGTAGCCGCCGACGCCGCAGCGTCGCAGCCGACCGCAACCGGCGGTGGCGACGGCACGCCGGAGCTTCCGAAGAACCTGCCCGCCGGCGTCGGCGCCCGGGTCGAGGGAAGCTCGGTCATTCTCGACATTCCCGGCGACATTCTCTTTGACAGCGGCAAGGCCACGCTGAAGAACGATGCGAAGAAGACGCTCGACGGCGTCGCCAAGAGCATCAAGGACAGCTACCCCGGCAAGCGCATCTCGGTCGAAGGCTTCACCGACTCCGATCCGATCAAGAAGAGCAAGTGGAGCGACAACTGGGAGCTCGGCTACGAGCGGGCCCGGGCGGTCGGCAAGTATCTCTCGACGAAGGGCTTCTCCGAGTCGCAGTTCCGCTATGTGAGCTACGGTCCGACCGAGCCGAAGGGCTCGAAGAAGGAGTCGCGTCGGGTCGAGATTTCGATCATCGACGCCGGAAGCTGAGCGTTCGGACGCAGCCGTCTGCGCTCCTCGCGTCGTTCTTTCACCACAGAGGACAGGATTCTGCCCAAATCACCCAGAGAACCACAGAGGCTCAGAGGGCACAGAGGATGCACAGAGAAGGCGAAAGAGGAGACAGGTTGCGCGTGCGTTGATGGAGTCGTGCCGGTGCCAGAGGGACTTGAGGAGCGCAGGCGCTGGGCACAGTGAGGAGTCCCGACCCAAGTCCAGTCCACGCTGCGCCTACGAGTGTGTGCGACGAGTTCCCTCTTTCCGTTGGCTTCTCTGTGCTGCCTCTGTGCCCGCCCATTTCGGGTTGGGCCTCTGTGGTTCTCTGGCGGAATAGTGCAGAACGCTGTGTCCTCTGCGGTGAGTCTGGTCGAATTGTGCAGACTCCTGAGATGTCTGCCGTCAGAACTCGATGACGATGCCTTCGGCCTTGAGCTTCTCGGCGACGGCCTGAATCGCCTCGAGCGCAGCACTCAGGTGCCGAGCGCTGTCGGAGAGATCCTTGTAGAGCGCCGGATCCTGGAGGAGACGACCGATGGTCCCCTCGCCGCTGGTCGCCGTCTGGAGGAGCCGGCGGACATCGCTCATCGCACCGCGCGTTTCGTCGATCACGGGCAGCACCCGGGCGATGAGGGCGTTGCGATCGGCGTCGAGGTTCATGGCGAAGCCGTTGATCGTGTTCACCGCATCGGTCGCGCGAAGGAAGAGTTCGTTGGCGTTGGCGAGGGCAGCGCGGACATCCCGCTCGATGGCCTCGTCGGAGAGCCACGCCCGGGCGAGGCGCATCGCGTCGCGGGTCTCGGTGAGCGTCTCGTTCAGGCGCACGACGCTGGTGCGGAGGCTCGCCTCGCGGGCCGCCTCGTCGCTTCCCGCGTCGATCGGCTGCACCAAGTCGTTGAGGTTGCGGCCGAGCGCGGTGTAGGTCTGGGCGAAGGTTCGGAAATCGCTGAGCGAGTCGTCGAGCGAACCGCGCAGGCTGGTGAGGCGCTCGTCGAGGGCGGCGATGAACTTGGCATCGATCGGCTGATAGTCGCCGGTGAGCCGCACGGTCTGCGTCAGGTCATGAAAGCCGGGCGTGCCCGCAAGCCCGGCAGGCGATGGCTGGAGTTCGAGCTTCGCGCCCGAGCCGAGCAGCGACGCCTCGACGACCGGCGAGGCTGAGCGGGGAATGGGTGTTGCCGCGTCGACCAGGACATGCACGAGGACCGGTCGATCGGCGCTGGTTCGGTCGAGTTCGATGCGATCGACCAAGCCGACCGGCACGCCGTGCAAGGTGACAAGGCTGCCCTTGCGGAGACCGCCAGCCGCGTTCAGGCTCACTTCGAGGGGGCTCCGGCTCTCGATGAAGCCCGTGAACTCGCCGAAGAGGAGGAGAAGGGTCGCCAAACCGCCGAGCGCCACGGCGCTGACGATGCCGATCGAGAAGTTTCGGACGGTCTCACGCATGGGAAGGGCTTGAATCGGCCTTTTCGCCTCGGAGACTTGCCCGAACGGGCGGAGAGGAGCGTCCAGAGGTCACCGGCGGCTGCGGCCGCGTGGTATGAATCCTCTTCCGAGGAACCAACCCCGACGCGGGGACGCCTGCGGAGGAATCCCGACGGAGGGTGGATCGATGGCTTGGAGCGTCTACGGCAGCAGTTTCGGCGGACTTGGTGAAGGCGTGACCGGCAAGCCGGGCAGCGGGGTCGTCTCGCTCGCGGATGACACCACGGCAGCCCTCGACAACCTTCTCACCCGGGCCCAAGCCGGCGAGGTCACCGCCCAACGGGAGTACTGGAAGCTCGTCATGGAGCGTCCGGCCTGGTACTTCCTCTGCAATCCCGAGCAGGCCAAGGCCCTCATGGCCAAGCCGGAAGCGGAGCGCGGCAACGCCTCGCCCCAGCCGCTTCTCTGGTCGATGAACGGGAAGACGATGGTGGGCGTCTTCACCTCCGAGGCGGCTGCGATGGAGACGCACCGGCAGATGCATCCGGCCGGTCCCGACGCGAAGCCCGAGGACATTCCGCCGGCCGCGATGCTGTCGATGGCCGTGCCGGACGCGATCGGCTGGCTCTCGAACATCCCGGTCGACAAGGTGTCGGACATCGTCATCAATCGCCGTTCGAACACGACGGTTGCCCACATGCCGATCGCGATGCTCCCGGGCCTCTACGAGTGGTCGACCGACTCGATGCCCGACTCGCTCTGGGACGCCTTCATCAAGAGCGTGCAAACCGCGAATCAGCCGCAGGCCTGGGGTCGTCTGCGCCATCGCTTCACGCAATTGCAGACCTGGTGGCTGCCGGCCGATCCGGGCGGATCGAACACGCCGCTCGTCATCGTCGACAACGACAAGAAGTACCTCGTCATCGCCACGCATACCGGCGGTGCCGAACGGGCCTTCAAGACGATCGTGAAGGCATCCGGCAACGCCGAAGTCCAGCCACGCCTCGGCCCGCTGCCGCGAGCCCGCCTCCTTCAGCTTCTCGATGCGTTGGCGAACGAAACCAACGGCCCGAAGGATGTTGCGATCAACCTCGGCGGCAACACCGCCGTGATCGGCATGGACGAACTGGCGAAGCTGCTGCGGGCGTGAGGTGCGGTGGGTCGGACGCCGGAGAGCCGCAGAGGACAGCGTTCTGCACTAGTCCGCCAGAGAACCACAAAGGCTCAACCCGAAAATGGGCGGGCACAGAGGCAGCACAGAGAAGGCAACGGAAAGAGGGAACTCGTAGGCGCAGAGTGGACTTGACTTGGGTCGGGACTTCTCACCGTTCCCTGCGACTGCGCTCGTCGAGCCCCTCCGGCACTGGCACGGCTCCATCGACGCGCGCACCTGCCTCCCTTCTTGCCTTCTCTGTGCTACCTCTGTGCCCTCCGTGCCTCTGTGGTTCTCTGGGTGATTTGTGCAGAATTCTGGGCCCTTCGCGTTGATTGAGCCCCGCGAGTCGCGCGCCCGCTTCTCGGCGTCAGTCGCAGGGGCCCCACGCACCGAGGAGGATCGCGAGGTCGGCTGACTCGACGATGCCGTCCTGGTTCAGGTCCGCTTGGGCCGGGCCGCGCACGCCCCAGTTGCCGAGGAGTCGGGCGAGGTCGCCGGGGCCGACGGTGTTGTCGCCATCGAGATCGGCGTCGCAATCCTGCACGACGGCGCCGAGCGGCTCAAGCTCGATCGGGTCGATGTTGTGCCAGCCCGGGCCGCTGTTCTCGATCGGATCGAAGTTCGAGCGGCTGGTGCGGAAGGAGAGTCGTCCGCCGACCGGCTTGTTGTGGAAGGGACTCGTCGTATCGATCGCGTAGCCGCCCGATGCGCCTTGCTTCACGACGCGGAGACCTGATGGCGTCGACACATAGATCGCCCCGTCGTCGCCGATGCTCAGGCTCTTCGGACCGACGAGCCCAGGGATGCTGTAGCTCGTGAAGACCGGCGCCTGTCCGTCGCCGGCTTCGATCGCACGATAGAGCAGGTTGTTCGCATCGCTTGCGAACCACACGGCCCCATCGACTGGGTTGACCGCAACGGAGCCGTCACCGGTGACCTGATAGCTGGCGGGCAACTGCCAATCATCGACCGTGGCAAGGTTCTTGTTCAGCTTCGTGATCCGCTTGTTGAGCACGCTGAAGAGAACGATCTTGTCGGCGTCGTCGTCATAGGCGAGAGCGTTCGGAATCGGAATCGAGCTGGTCGCCGGACCGGACCCGCCCGTCGCGGTGAAGCAGTAGAGCTTCGAGCCGTCGTGGGCGTAGATGAGACCGTCGCGTCCGACCGTGAAACGCTTGAGGTTGTTCGCTCCGGTGAGCGGCGTCTGGGCGCCGGTGTTGAGGTCGACGCGGCGAAGCTGGGTGAGCGGTGCGCCGGCGCCGACATTGACGATGACGAGCGCGTCACTGCCGTCGGCGTCGATCATGAGATCGCTCACGCCGGTGATCTGACCGATGGAGTTCAGGTTGAAGCTGCTTCCGCCAAGCCCCTCGAGGGCGAAGGGAGCGACCGCGGTGAGATTCCAGTTCGTGCCGCCGGTGTTCTGGAAGGTGAGATACCAGAGCGGCTTCAGGGTCATGAAGGCGTCGATGATCCTGATCGTCGTGTCGCCGGGTTCGTAGTCGAGTGCCTCGATCGCTCGAAGATCGAAGACCGAGGGCCCGAAGGCGACGGTGAGCGGCGTCACGGTGATCTCGCGCGTCTCGAAGGGATCCTGCTCGGTGTTGGTGGGGACATCGGCTGGATCGCGGGCCCGCAGCGTGGTCACGCCGCCGATCGCCCGGGCCTCGTTCAGCGTGATCGCATGGCCGCCCGTGCGGTCGAGGAGGGGTGCGCCGAAGGAAGTCCCGACGATGGAATAGCGGCCGTAGGCGAAGGCGAGGACAGCGCCCTTCGTTCCGAGCTTCGCCATCGTGCTGATCTTCGGCGTGTACTGCGAGTTGAGGTAGTAGAACGAGGTCGTCAGAAGCGGGGCCTCGTCGGTGATGAAGCTCTGCGTTCCGCTCTTCCACTCGCCGCCGGTCCCATCCTGGGGATCGGTGTTCATCCGCATCCCGAGGTCAGCGATCCAGTCGGTCGCGTCGAGATAGTTGCTCTGGAGCTGCCAGTTCGCAGCGCCGGGCGAGAGGAACGGGAAGCCATGGTTCGCGGCGTAGGCGAAAAGGTTGAAGGTCGCCGTCGGCACGCAGTACATGCTGCCGTTGGCAGGAAGTCCGCCGGCGCAGCAGTCGTCGCGGCGCTGATCAACATCGGGCATGTGCAGCACCCGATAGTGATAGAACGCGGAGTTGAGATAGCTCTTGATGGTGATGTCGGCGGAGGCCGCCGACGCGACGGCGAGGGCGAGGCCGATGCCGAGGCCAATGCCGAGGCCAGCCGAACGGGAAGGGGCGATGGTGGTGATGGTGGGACGCATGGTGTGATTCCTCTCGTGCATGGCTGGCCCGGCGGGCTGGGCTCTCTTGAAACGCAGAGCTTGTCGAAGAGCCGACGCCTGACAGGCGCAGTTGCCACGCGCCCGCTCCGATCGCACTGATGGAATCTGCGCCGATCTCGCCCGATCGGCAACCTGCGGGTCACCAACCGGAGCAAAAGAAAGCGGGGCGGACCCTATGAAGGATCCGCCCCGCGTCAAGCGAGTACCGAACCGCCTAGCAGGCGGCGATCGGCATTAGGGGCAAGCACCCCAGGCGCCGAGCAGCGTGGCGAGGTCGCCAGCGTCAACGCTGCCGCTGCCATCGAGGTCCGCGGCACCGGTGCCGCCCCACGCCCCGAGCAGGGTCGCGAGGTCACCAGCGTCGACCGAACCGCTCCCGTCGAGATCGCCGATGCAGGCGGGCTCGGAGTAGTCGCAGTCGGTGTTCGCAATGCCCGGGGTGTCGTCCGAGGTCGCCGGATCGAAGGTACCGAGCGTCCAGAGCGAGCTGGTCGGGCAGAACTTGATGTGGCTGGGGGCGAAGGTGCCATCCGGCCCGACGACGGTCGTCGAGTAGACGAACTCCGAGGTGGTCGGGGGCACGGCCGCGTCGACCACGCTCGCGACCGAGTCAATGACCTGGGCCCACGGCGTGGTGTCAAGGACGCCGTCGTCATTCGTGTCGAGGTCGGCACCGACCGAACCAGACCAATCCCAGACGAGGAGGTGGGTCAGGTTGTCGCCGTTCTCGATGTTGAAGCCGCTGGCGAGAACCAGATCCGGCGTCGCCCCGTCGAGGGTGAAGGTGTTCTTCGCGATGAAGAAGAAGCCATCCGCAGGGATCGACTGTCCGGCGAGGGAGATCGCCATCTCGACGACGCCCGAGCCCTGAGCGGCGCTGCCGTCACCGATGACGACATAGGTCACGCCGGTGAGGTTGGTGCCAGCGGCACCGAGGATCTCGGTGTACTCGTCGTTGTCCGCGCCGGTCTGATCGCCACGGATTTCGCTGAGGCTCACGGCCGGGGCTTCCGTGGCAAGGCAGGTCGCCTTCGCCTGGGTCACGCAGGCCGCATCCCACGCGGTGTCGCAGCAGGTCGGGTCGGCATCGCAGATCGCGTTGCAGCAATCGGCATCCGAGCAGCCGCCGGTGCGGGAGGCGGTGAAGCAGTCGGCGAGGCCCGGGTTGCCGCAGGGGTTCGGCGGCGGGCAGACACCATTGACCGAACCGGGCGTGTCATTGGCGAGCGAGTCGAAGAGGCCGATGGTCCATGCGCCGGTCGGCTCGCACTTGAAGGCATGGGCCGGCGGGAAGGAGCCATCCGGACCGACGACGGTCGCGGCGTAGCCGCAGGCGACATCGGGGTTGGCGAGGACGATGCCGTCGATCACGCTCGACCACGGGGTGATGTCGAGGGTGCAGTCGTTGTTGGTATCGAGGTCCTGGCCGAGGAATCCGTTGAAGTTCCAGACGATGAGGTGGGTGACGGTGTCGCCATCCTCAAAGTTGATGCTGTCACGGATGAGATCCGGGTTGCCGTTCGTGAAGGTGCTGCGGGCGAGGAGGAAGAGCCCGTCCGCCGGGATCGAACCCGAGAGGAGCGAGACGCTCTCGACGACACCGCTCGCATCGACGCCGTCGCCGATGACGACATAGGCAGCGCCGGCGAGCGAGGTGCCGGGCTTGCCCTTGATCTCGACGAACTCATCGTTGTCGGCGTTGGTCTGGCTGATGCGGACCTCGTTGATGGTGACCGCAGGAGCGGCACCCGAAGCGCCGCAGATCGTCGACGCCTGGGACGCGCAGTCTGCATCCCAGCCGGTGGTGCAGCAGGTGGGGTCCACAGCGCAGACCGCTTCGCAGCACTCGACGATGTCGCAGCCGGCGCCGGCATGCGCGGTGAAGCAGCTTCCGTTGCCGCCGCAGCTCGGGCAGCCGAAGTTGGCGGCGCCGGGCGAATCAACGCTCAGACCGGGGTCGAAGGCACCGATCTTCCAATCGCCGAAGGGGTCGCAGCGATAGACATGGCTCGGCGAGAAGCCACCATCCGGTCCGAGGACGACCGGGCTGTAGACGAACTCGTTGGTGCCGGCGCCGGGGGTGCCGACGATGATCGCGACCGAGTCGGTGAGCTCTGACCACGGGGTCAGGTCGAGCGTGCCGTCGTTGTTGGTGTCGAGATCGGTCGTCGCCGTGCCGGTGTAGTCCTTCACGAGCAGGAAGGTGACATTGTCGCTGTTCTCGAAGTTGAGAGCGTTCGCGGCCGTCACGAAGTCCGGCGTCGCGCCGCCGAGCGTGAAGGTCGGCTCGCCGACGAGGAGGTAACCGTCGGCGGGAATCACGAGGCTTCCGAGACTCACGAGCGCTTCGACCTGGCCCGAGCCGCCGGTGCCGTCACCGACCGCGAGGAAGGTGTAGCCCGCGAGCGAGGTGCCCGGTTCGCCGCTGATCTCGAAGTACTCGTCGTTGTCGGTGCTGGGCTGATCGACGCGGAGCTCGCTGATGCGGAGCGGGGCCGCGGTCGAGACGCACTTCGGATTCGCTGCGCCGAGCGTGTCGGTGCCGGCGGTCGGATCCTCGCTGGCGATGTTCCAGACGGTCGGATCGTTGTCGCAGGAGTAGACATGCTGCGGGACATTGCCGAGGCCATCCGGGCCGATCACCGTGTCGCTGTAGACGAAGTCGGCGCTGAATCCGTCGGGGTTCGGGATGTTGACCAGGGCGACCGACGAGAGGATCGACGACCAGGGGAGCACCGGATCGAGCTCGCCGTTGAGGTCCTGATCGACCGAGGTGCCGACCGGAGCGAAGAGGTCGGTCACGAGCAGGTGCGTGACATTGTCGTTGTCCTCGAAGTTGAGGGTCGTCACGACATTCGCGGTGCCGAGCGCCGGATTCAGCGTCGCCTCGGCGATGACGAGGTAGCCCGAGGCCGGAATGGTGATGCCAGTCAGGTTGACCACCGCCTCGATGACGCCATTCTGAAGCGGGGCGCCGGCGAAGTTGTCGTCGCCGATCACGACATAGAAGACATTGCCGATCACCGTGCCCGGTTCACCCCGGATCTCGATGTACTCGTCGGTGTCGGGACCGGGCTGGCCGGTGCGGATCTCGCTGATCGAGAGGCCGCTGCCTGCGAGGGCGGTGGAGGCAAGGAATGCCGCCAGGCTCGCCGAGGCGAGAGGGGCGAAACGACGGGTCATACGCGGTGCTCCTGAAGGGACTGGTCGAAGGGGATGCCAAGACGGTCGCGTCGACGGCACGAGAGCGGCGGGAAGCGAATGGCGAACGCACGGCGCAGCGATCGCGCCGACAATCTCCTGGCCTCAAACCTGTGCACGCCGAAGCGAGTTCGGAGTGTACGCCCTGACTGGGCCAGACAGAAGGAACTCTCCTCAAGCGGGGAGTTCTCTGACCTGAACCACACATGCCGCAAGCGCAACGAAGCCGCCCGACATGCTCTCCGGATGCGGAGGGCAGGTCGGGCGGCGGTGCTCATCGTCGTTCGCCGCAAGTGGCCGGCAAGCGGCCCCCCATGCGGGATGTCAAGGCGGGCAAGCTGCGTGAAGCGGGTTGCCTCCAGTCGAAGGCGCGGCCGCACGCTGGGGTTAACTGCTCGGGATTACTTGCTGAGGATTACTTGGTCGGCTCTTCCGGCTGACGGCTCGGCTGCACCGTGCGAGTGCCCGACGGGGTCGAGGCCTCGATCGCGGTCACGCTGCCGCCCTCAGGAATGTCCGCGAGATCGAAGGACATCGGGGTGAGGAAGATCTCAACGCGTCGGTTCTCGCGGGCGCCCTTCGCCCCGTTGGGAACGATCGGGCGGAACTCGCCATAGCCGGCCACCTGGAAGCGGCCCGCCTTGACGCCGGTGCGGACGAGTTCGTCGCGCACCGAAATGGCCCGGTGGGCGGAGAGGTGGACATTGGTCGGGTGCTTGTCGCGCACGCGGACGATCGGCTGCGTGTCGGTGTGACCGACGACCTTGACCTCGAGCGAGGTTGCGTCGGGGCTGTTGAGCACGGGGCCGATCTTGCGGATCACTTCGCTCGCCTTCGCGCTGAGCACGGCGGAGCCCGAGTCGAAGGTCACATCGCTCTTAAAGCGAAGCATGCCGCGCTTCGCGTCGAACTCAAGGAGATCGGGATACTGGTTCGCGATCAGGGTGAGCGCCTCGTTCACCGACTCGGAGAGCGGACCGGTGTCGAGACCGTTCACGCGCTTGAGCAGCTCTTCGTACCGCGCCTGCAGGGCTGCGAGATCGCCGCCGCCGCCGCGCATCATCTCTTGGGCCAGACGGAGATCCTCGGCCGCCCTCGCCAACTGGATGCGGAGCGCTTCTTCGTTCGCCCGCGAGGAGTCGAGGTCGCCTTGGAGCGTCAGGACCTGCTGTTCCTTGCTCCGGTAGGCGGTCATGAGGTCGTCGTACTTCGCCTGCGGAACGCAGCCGGTGAGGCCGATGAGGGCAAGACTCGACAGGGGGAGGAGGATGCGGGAGGGGGCCATTGGAGTGAAATGCCTCAAAAGGTCGGCACCGGCGTCATGAACCGGACCGGTCCGCCCCACATGCGGGGGCGGTACACGAGGGGCAGCGAGCCGTCCGTTGGCTCACCGCGCCGCCGGAGTCTATCGGAAGATTCGGTCCGAAGAGGCCAGCTTGATGAGCCAGTTCGGGAGCCAGTCCGGGGGCGAGTCCGGGGGAGTTCAGACCCATTCGGGACGCGCGAGCGGCACCCCGCGAGCCGATCCGGCATGTGACGGTGGAAAGCGGTGCGATTCGACCGATACACTTCAGCCCACTCGGCGGCCCGTTTCTGGCGCCCCGCGTCTGGCGGCTCGCTTCCGGTTGGGGGCCGATCGCCCTTCGTGCCTCGTTCCTCTTCGCATTCCCCTTATGGCCACGGGACAGTCTGAAACCGATTGGAAGGCGATGCTCGCGTCGGCGGGCCCCTATCCGTTGGAGGCCTTCGCTTTCGTCCGGGATGGCCTGAGCCACACCGTGGAGCGGGTGCACCTTGAACGAGAGGCAGCCGACGCCGGCGTCGATCTGCTCCAGGAGGGCGGCGTTTCGGGCGATGCGTCGAGTTCCGGTACGGTTGGCGATACGGCTGGCGGCCCACTTGGCGGCCCACTTGGCGGCAATGTCGGGGGCGAGGGGGGCGCACTGATCGGCCGCATGCAATCGGAGTCGCGGCATGTCACCGGCCAGCAGCTCTGCCTCGGTCTCCGCGACTTTGCGATTCGACGCTACGGCATGATGGCCCCGGCGGTGCTGCGGGCGTGGAACCTTCGCTCGACCGACGATTTCGGTCGGATCGTCTTTGCCATGATCGAGCATGGCCTCATGAGCAAGACCGCCGACGACTCCCTCGAGGACTTCCGCTCGGTCTACGACTTCGACGAGGCCTTCGGCCGCGACGAACTGCTCCGCCATGTCGGACAGGGCGTTGGACGCGCCGCTCGCTGACGGAGGGCCTTTCCTCGCTCGGCCGGCCGATCGATCGGGCAGCGGACTTCCGTCCCCTTCCGTCGGGGGATCGCGAACGCCGCTACGCTGCCGCGCATGAGTGCAGCGATCCCGCCCGGCGATGCGACGCGATCCAATCCGCATCCCTCCACCCCAAGCGACGCATCGTTGACCGCGCTCCACCTCTGGCAGATCCAGGGGGTGCGCGATGTGCTGATGATCCTGGTCCTCGTCTCGCTCATCTGGTTTGGCTACTGGCTGCGCGATGTGACGGTGCCGCTCCTCATCGCGCTGGCCCTCGCCTATCTCTTCGAGCCGCTCGTGCGGCGCCTGACGCAGTTTCGCGGCATCACCCGCACCGGCGCCGTCACGATCATCCTGTTGACCTTCGGCGTCTCCCTCACCGTCGCGATCACGCTCACCGCGCCCTTCGCGATCGGCCAAACGGTCAGCCTCGTGAACCGTCTGCGCACCGGCGACTACGCAGGCCTTGGCGAGCGCGTCATCGAGTACCTGCCCGAGCAGTACCGCGATGATCTCCGCGCCGCGATCGAGTGGCTGCCGAAGGACTCGAGCCCCGACGCGCCAGCCGCGAAGCCCGCCGCAGGAGAAGCCGAAGCGGGGGAGGCGACGAGCGGTGGCGCAGCCTCGCCGCCCCCGGAGGGGACCGCCGCCGAAATCACCGAGAAAACAAGGTCCTTCGTCGTCGGACCGGACGGGAGCGTTGTCGGCGAGCCCGATCCGGCCGAGCGCGAAGCGATGGAGGCCCGCGAGACCGAGCGGCTGCGGGCCGCAGTCCGCGCGGAACTCGAGGCCCTTGGCTTCCACCCGCTGGCCGAGGGTGGTGACGGGGGCATCGCCGACGCAGCGCACGCCACCGGCGCCGACGCGCCCTCCTGGCGCATGCTCGGCGCGCTCGGATCGACCGCGGAGCGCATGACCGGGCTCTTCCTGGCGATCGTCCAGTACAGCCTCATTCTGTTCCTGATTCCATTTTACTTCTGGTTTTTTAGCGTGAGCTACCCGACGATCCTCGAGTTCGGCCGCTCGCTCCTACCAAAGAAGAATCGCGAAGAGACGCTCCACCTGATCGGCCTCATGGATCGGGCGGTCTCAGGCTTCGTCCGCGGACGCATCGTGATCTGCGCGATCATGGGACTGCTCTTCGCGATCGGCTGGCTGATCTGCGGGGTTCCCTACGCCATCACGATCGGGCTCTTCGTCGGCGCGATCTCGCTGGTGCCGTATCTCGGCGGCATCGGATTGCCGCTCGCGGTCGGACTCCTCTTCTTCGACCAGCTCCAGCTCGCTCCCGAGGCCCGCATGGCCTGGTGGGGGATGATCCTTTGGCCGACGCTCGTCTTCGTCATCGTGCAGTCCGTCGAGGGCTATGTGCTGACGCCGATGATCGCCGGCAAGGCAACCGACCTCGATCCAGTGACGATCGTCGTGGCGATCATCGCCGGCGGATCGGTGGCCGGCGTCTACGGCATGCTGCTGGCGATTCCCTTCGCGGCCTGCGCGAAGATTCTCGCGAAGCACCTGGTGCTGCCGCGCATCCGGGCCTGGAGCCGCGGCGAGGCGAGCGATCCGCTGCCGATCAAGCCTTAGCCGTAGCCGCAGCCGTAGCCGTTCCCGATCCGCGGACAGACGCCCAACCAAACCGAACCGCCCTCCGCACCCTCCGACAGCCCGCGCCATGCAACTCGCCGAACTCCTCCGCGATCTTCCGGTTCTCTCCGCCGACGCTCCGGGCGGCCTCGTCATCACCGCGGTCACCGACGATTCGCGCTCCGTCCGACCGGGAGCGCTCTTCATCGCCCGCCCGAGCGCAACCGGGTCGACCGATGCGCAGCGATTCGTCGGCGATGCGATCGCCCGCGGCGCGGTGGCGATCGTCGGCGACGCTGCGCTCGCAATCCCTGGCGCGCCACGGCCCGCGCTCATCCGCGTCGCTGATCCGGCGCTCGCGACGGCGCTCCTCGCCGAGCGTTTCGCGGGCTCGCCGACGAAGCGGTTGCGCGTGCTTGGGGTCACCGGCACGAACGGGAAGACGACGATCGCCCATCTCACCCAGCAGCTTCTGGCTGGCGGATCGGCCAAGGGAGCATCGGGCATTCGGGGCGTCGGGCTCATCGGCACCGTCGAGATCGACGACGGGCGTTCGCGCGTTCCCTCGACCCTGACAACGCCCGGCGCGATCCAGCTCGCCGAGCTCTTCGCCCGCATGGTCGAGCACGGCTGTTCGCATGCGACGATGGAAGTCTCGAGCCACGCGCTTCACCAGCGGCGGGTCGGCGCGATCCGCTTCGCCTGCGGCATCTTCACGAACCTCACCGGCGATCACCTCGACTATCACGGCACGATGGAGGCCTACGCCTCGGCGAAGGCGATGCTCTTCGCCTCACTCGACCGCGACGCCTTCGCGATCATCAACGCCGATGATCCATGGCACCGGGCGATGTGCGTCGGGGAGGGAAAGCGGCTCCTCTGCTCGGGGAGCGATCCGAAGGCCGACTGCCTGGCCACGATCGAGGAGGTGCGGCTCGATGCGATGCGGGTCCGGCTGCAGGGGCCGTGGGGCGACTTCACGGTCATGCTGCCCCTCGTCGGGCGGCACAACGCGATGAACGCGCTCGAGTCCGCCACCGCTGCGTGGACCCAGGGAGTCAGCGCAAGCGAACTCGCCGAGCGGCTCGAGCGATGTGCGGCGCCACCCGGCAGGCTTGAACCGGTTCCTCTCGCAGCCGAGGTCGGCGGCTTCTCCGTCCTTGTCGACTACGCCCACACCGACGATGCGCTTCTGAATGTCCTGACCGCGCTCCGTCCGGTCGTCCCGGCCGGGAGCGCCCTGCGGGTCCTCTTCGGCTGCGGCGGCGATCGCGACCGGACGAAGCGGCCGCGCATGGCCGGCGTCGCCTGTGCCCACGCCGATCAGGTGATCGTCACGAGCGACAATCCGCGCACCGAGGATCCGAGGGCGATCGTCGAGGACATCCTGCGCGGTGTTCCGGAAGCGGCCCGCGCGAAGGTGCATGTCGAGGTCGATCGGGCGGCCGCGATCCGCTGGGCGGTCGGCCAAGGTCGGCCGGGCGACATCATCCTCATCGCCGGCAAGGGCCACGAGGACTACCAGATCGTCGGCACGGAGAAGCGGCACTTCGACGATCGCGAAGAGGCCCACGAGGCGATTCGGTCACGCTCTGCAACGGGAGGCTTCCGATGAGTTCATTCCTGACCCCAGACGCGATGCGCGAGGCAACCGGCGGCCGCTGGCTTCGCCCGCCGACTCCGTCCCTCACCATCGAGGGAATCGCCCTCGACACCCGCGAGCCGATGCCCGGGAAGGCGTTCCTGGCCCTGAAGGGCGAGCGCTTCGACGCCCACGACTTCGCCAGCGATGCGGTCGAGCGCGGAGCGACGCTCCTCGTTCTCGAGCGCCTGCCCGATGCGGTCGCGGCGCGGCTGCCGGCCGGCATCGCGGTGCTGGAGGTCCGCGACACGAAGCGAGCCCTTTCCGATCTCGCCCGGGCCTGGCGAGCGGAGCTGACCGGAACGCGGGTCGTCGCGATCACCGGCTCGGCCGGGAAGACGACGACGCGGCGTCTCGTCGAGAGCGTGCTCGCGACGGAACTGAGCGGCTCGGCCAGTCCGAAGAGCTTCAACAACGACATCGGCGTGCCTTTTACGATCCTTGCGGCGAAGCGCGAGCATCGCTTTCTCGTCCTTGAGATCGGCATGAACCAGCCGGGCGAGATCCTCGCCTTGGCCTCGCTCGCCCAACCGGAGATGGCGGTCATCACGATGATCGGCCGCGCCCATCTCGAGGGGCTCGGCAGCGTCGAGGCCATCGCCCGCGAGAAGAGTTCGATTCTCGTTCCGCTCGGTGCGGGCGAGCGCCCGGGCCTCGGCATCATCCACGGTGACAGCCCGACGCTGCGCCCGGCGATCGCCGCTCGGGGCATTCGCGTGCCGCTCCGCCGCTTCGGCCAGCGGGCGGGCGACCTCGACCTCGTTCTGACCGGACGCACCATGACGCCAAGCGGCCAGCGCATCGAGGTGAATGGAAGCAGACGCTTCGACCTCGCCCTGCCCGGCGAGCACAACGCCGTCAACGCACTCGCGGCGATCGCGGTGGGCGAGGCGTTCGGAATCAGCGAGGAGCACATCCGCGAGGGGCTCGCTCGCGTGGAGCCCTCCGCCATGCGACTCGAGCGGATCGAGCGGGGCGGCATCCTCTTCTTCAACGACGCCTACAACGCCAATCCCGACGCGATGGCCGCCTCGATCAAGGCCTTCGCGGAAATCACCCCCGACGCGTCACGACGGCTCCTTGTTCTTGGCGACATGCTCGAACTCGGCGATCAGGCATCGGCGCTCCACCGCGAGGTCGGCGAGGTCGCGGCGGCCGTCGCGAGCGCGACGCCGATCGCCGAAGTGATCGCGATCGGCGCGCACGCTCGCGACACGATCGAAGGGCTGACCGCAGCAGGCTTCGCCGGGAAGGCCACGGCGTTCGATGCGATCGAGGAGTCTGCCCTGACCCACCTTCGGTCGACCCTGACGCCCGGCGATCGGGTGCTCCTGAAGGGCAGCCGAGGCTCACGCATGGAGCGCGTCCTCGACGCCTTTGCCGGCACGCCGGCGCGGTCGTGCTAGGAGTTCAGGCCGGACTTCGTGTAGTTCCGCAAGCGCGGCTTCGAGAGGCCGGTCTGCACCTCCTCGAAGGAGAGGTCGCAGCGGCCGCTGGAAGCGTTGAACTTCGCAACGGTCGTCTTGAGGAAGTTGGCGTCGTCGCGCTGTTCGTAGTCGGTGCGGTAGTGGCTGCCGCGCGATTCCTTGCGGGCGATACCGCCCTCGATGATCGCGTCGGCCAGCAGCACCATGTCCTGCACCGCCCGGGCGTAGGAGAGGTTCTGGTTCGTCCAAAGCCCTGAGTCGCTCAGGCGGATCCGGGCGCAGCGGTCGCGGAGCTCCGCGAGCTTCGCACGGGCCTGAAGCAACCGCGTCTCATCCTTCACGACGGTTGAGCTCTCGGTCATCTCGTCGCCGAGTTCCTTGCCGATCGCGTAGGGATTCTCGGTGCCGCTCGAGCGGATGAGATTCTCCTGGCGCGCTTCCTCGGCGGCGGCGTTGCCGTCGAAGAGGTTCGCGGCCGCATCGGTCGCGTTCGCCTTGCGGTCGCGGACATAGTTCGCGACGCTGACGCCGCAGAAGAGGCCGTCGAAGATGCAGGAGAGGAGCGCGTTCGCGCCGAGCCGGTTCGCCCCGTGATATTGATAATTTACCTCACCGAAGGCATAGAGCCCGGTGATGTTGGTCATCATGTTGTTCGGGGCGCCGAGCTTCATTCCCTTGCCGTCGTCCTTCGCCGTATAGACGGTGTAGAGACCGCCCATCGAGTAGTGGACGCCGGGGAAGATGCGCATCGGCAGCTCCGCCGGATCCTCGCCGACGAACTTCCGGTAGATCTCGATGATGCCGCCGAGCTTCCGCTCGAGGTACTCGCGGCCGAGGTGGGTGAGGTCGAGATAGACCTGACGCTCGCCGCGCACGCCGAGGCCATCCTTCACGCAGACATTGAAGATCTCGCGGGTGGCGATGTCGCGCGGCACGAGGTTGCCGTAGGCGGGATAGCGTTCCTCGAGGAAGTAATAGCGTTCTGCCTCGGGAATCTGACGCGGGTCGCGATCGTCGCCCTTCTTCCGCGGCACCCAGACGCGACCGCCCTCGCCGCGGGCCGATTCGCTCATGAGCCGAAGCTTGTCGGCGCCGGGAATCGCCGTCGGGTGTACCTGAATGAACTCGCCGTTGCCATACCACGCGCCGAGCTGATAGCAGCGGGCGGCGGCTGCGCCGGTGCACATGACCGAGTTCGTGCTCTTGCCGAAGACGAGTCCGCAGCCGCCGGTCGCCATGACCACGGCGTCCGCGCGGAACGAGCGAATCTGCATCGTCCGCAGGTCCTGGGCGACGATGCCCTGACAGACGCCGTTGTCGTCGACGATCGGCCGGAGGAACTCCCAGTGCTCGTACTTCGTGACCTTGCCCTCGGCCTCTGCGCGACGGCACTGCTCGTCGAGGGCATAGATGAGCTGCTGACCGGTCGTCGCGCCGGCGAAGTGGGTGCGCTTGTAGAGCGAACCGCCGAAGAGTCGCAGGTCGCGCTGCCCTTCCGCCGTGCGGTTGAAGGGCACGCCCATGCGATCGAGCAGGTCGATGATCTTCGGGGCCCAGTGGGCCATCTCGTAGACGGGGGCCTGGTTCGCGAGGAAGTCGCCGCCGTAGACGGTCTCCTCGAAGTGCTCGAACTCGGAGTACCCCTGTTGCCGAGCGACCTCGTTGCAGGCGTTGATGCCGCCCTGGGCGCAGACCGAGTGGGAGCGCTTCACGGGCACCATCGAGAAGAGATCGACGGCGAAACCGGCTTCGGCGATGCGGATACTGCCCGCAAGACCGGCCAGACCGCCACCAACCACAATCACGCGTCGCTTCGGATTCATGTCGTTCGCTTCGTGGGGGAGCTCACGCCGGAGTCACGGAGGCATGAGCGGAATGCTGGAGGAAAGTGAGCGAGAGGGGGGGATCGGCGCAACCGCCGATCAGTTGGCCTTGGCCGCGTGGAGCTGCTGCTCGACTGCCTTGGCCTTCTCGATGTCGAGCGTCGCAAAGCCGAAGACGGCGGTGACGGCAGCGGCGCTGAGGCCGATGCCGATGGCCGTGCAGACATAGCCCCAGCGGCGCTGGGCCTGCACGCTGATCGTGAGGCCCCAGGTGATCGCGGCGGTCCAGAGTCCGTTCGCGAAGTGGAAGACGATCGACAGGACGCTCACGAGGTAGAGGAGCGCCACGAGAAGACCGGTGGTGCCGTTCTGGAAGTGATGCGCAGTCGTCGAGGAGGCCGCATGCGGATCGAAGGAAGGCAGGAACCCGCCGAACTCGATGCCGAAGCGGAGGCTCAGGACATGCAGGACGATGAAGAGGAAGGCGATGTAGCCGGTGATCCGCTGGAGGCCATAGCGCACATTGCCCTGATACTTGTAGCGTTCGAGATTCGATCGGCCGGAACGGGCGAAGTGGATCCCGAGCAGGGCGTGGAAGAGAATCGGGATCCAGAGGACGAAGGCCTCGATGAAGATCAGGGCGGGGAGGCCATGGATGAAGTCGACCTCGTGCTGAAAGGTCGCGACGCCGGCCCCGCCTGCGGGCAGATCGGGGTACTTCTGGGCGTTCAGCACCGATCCCCAGACGATCGAGGAGTTCGTCGTGAGGTGCGGGATGAGGAAGAGTCCGATCGGGGCCACGCCGCTCAGCGAGTGGAGTCGCCGGAGCAGGTGGTAGTGACGATCGATGAAGCTCTGCCCGGACGCGGGGGCCGAGCCAGCGGCTGTTTCGGACATGCGGAGGGTGCCTCAGAACGGTCGCCCGAACGCACCGCGAGGACGAGGATCGCGCCTCGACTCGCGGCTTCGGCGAGTCGGGGAGTATAGGGGCAACCGACGAGCCGGTCCGCGTTGCGGAGCGAATGGCCCAATGCCGCGATCATGCGCCGCGAGCGGGTGCCGCGCTCGGGTGTTCCCGAACGGGCTTCATCGCTTGTGTGTCAGGGGATTTCGATGGTCGGCTTCTTGCCGCCGCCGCCGCTCCCACCGCCGCCCCCGCCACCACTAAAGGGATCGATCCGGCCGGCGATCCCGCCGCCGACCCCGGCCGGTCCACCCGCTCCGCCAGCGGCGCGGGCCGCCATCTGCTGCTGGACCATGGTCGCGAGCTGCATGAAGCGAGCCCGAAGCTGGCTCAGGACATTGGTCAGGTCCTCCGCCTCTTCCTTCGAGAGATTCCCCTTGGTCTTCTCCTCCAGGACGCCGAGCAGATCGATCGCGAAGCGACTGCCTGGCAGATCGATGATCACCCGTCCCTGCTCGTCGCCGTACGCCCCGAGACCCATGAGCGCCTGCGACACCAGGACGCCGACCAGTCCCTTGAAGTCAGCGGGGGGAAACTCCTCCGGGTTCGCGGCGCGCTTGCTCTCAAGCTCCGCCTCGCGTTGGGCCAAACGCTCCTTCTCGGCCTGGGCCTGGGCCTTCCAGTCGCTGTCGATGTGAAGCTTCGGGGCTGCCGCGGAGGGATCGTTCGGAGAGTTGGCCATTGGAAGAAGCGCGCGAGGGAGAGGTCGTCAGATCGATTGATGTGCGAGCCGTGACGGCCCAACCGACACCCAACCGACAGGAACCCGCAGTATAGAACGGCCGCCCCAAACGACAGCCCAGAACGACAGTCCAGAACCAGAGCCCAGAACGACAGCCCCTTTCGGTCCCTCCGCAGCGGCAGCGAAGGGAAGCAGGGCATGAGCAGGAGTCACCATCGAAGCACGCTCCCGCTGACGGTCCCGACCGCGTTCGGCGGGGGTACACTCCGCCGAGCGATGACGCACCCGCCATGCACCGCATCCTCGTCGTGGTTTGATCGCTCGCCATCGCGACGCGCGGGCCGGATGGTCCAGGCGCTGCTGCTGCTGCATGCGGGTTCGCTGCTCGCGCTGGGCGGCTGTTCCGGATTGCACGCGGATCATGCGGGCGCCCAGAGCGTTGGGGTCGAGGCCTTTTCCCAAGCCGCACCGGAAGGGCTCCGGGTCAGCCGGCCGGCACCACGGGAGCAGGCGCTGGCATCCGCCGCCGATGCCGATGTCGAGACCGATGTCGCCGCCGATGCCGCCGCAGACGCTCCCGCCAAGGGCTCGTCGGGTGTCGCGACCAAGACCGGCGGAGACGCGAACCGAGCTGCCAATCCCGACGCTGCTGTGCCATCCGCGCCAGGTGCAGCGGCGCAGCCCGAACCGCCGCCTCTTGCTGCGGAACAACGCTGGGTCGTCGACGCCCTCGTCGGACAGATCAACGGCCGACCGATCTTCGCGGATGAGTTCTTCCAGCCGCTCGAGGCGTCGCTTGAGCGCCTCGCGGCGTCGCCCGATCGCGCCCTCGCCCGACGCCAGATGGTCGAGCTCGTCTCGCAGCGCTTCACCGATTGGGTGAATAGCGAACTCGTCATCAGCGAGGCGGAGAGTTCGCTCACCCCGGAACAGCAGCAGGGTCTCTTCGGCTGGCTGAAGACGATGCAGGAGGGCACCATCGCCGAGTACGCGGGCAGCCGCGAGGAGGCCCGCGAGCGCATGCGCGATGACCTCGGCATGGACATCGACGAGTTCGTCCAGCAGCGCCGCGACGCTGCGCTCGCCCAGTTCCTGCTCGATCGCAAGGTCAAGCCGCGCACCATCGTCTCGTGGCGCGACATCGAGCGCGAGTACGCCCGGCGCCGCACGGACTTCAATCCCCCGGCGATGCTCTCGATCGGGAGCGTCGTGCTCGACACCCGCACCGACGCCGATCGCATCGCCCAGGTGCGTGGGTGGGTCGAGGCTGGACGAACCTTCAACGAGATCGCCCGCGACCTCGGGCTCGAGAAGAACGGCATCGTCGTGCAGGTCCCGCTTGCGCCGGGCCAATCCCCGCAGGAGGCGATCGCGGCGAGCGAGGACATCGCCCCGGCGGTCAAGGAGCGGCTGCGCGACCTGTCGCCCGGCATGCTGAGCCAGCCGATCGAGCGTGCGTCGCGGGTGACCTGGCTCGCGATCGGCGATGTCTCGCAGATGCCGGCCCGCTCGCTCTTCGATCCCGAAGTGCAGATGCAGCTCAAGAATGAGCTCGATGCGATCCGTTCGACGGTCGAGCGGACCCGCTACATCGGACGACTGCGAAGCCGGTGGGTCTCCGATGACATCAAGCGCATCGAGGATCGCCTGCTCGTGATCGCCCTCGATCGCTACTTCCGCTGACCCGCCGCGGGCCGCGTTCAGTCGCCGGCGCGGCGGGCGTTGCCGCTCGGCCAGAGGCGGAAGGGCCGTCGTCCGACCGGCGGTCCGATGGATTGGGCGGTGGGCCGCTCCCTCGCTTCGACCGCTTGGCGAAAGTGATCCCGCACGCGGTCCGCGCCCGGCGTGCCACCGAGCGTGACGATGATGAGATCGATGCGCGGAACGCAACCGCGTGGGGCCCATCGGTCCGGACCGATGACCGGTTCGCGGGCGAGCCGCAGCGCTAGCCTTCGAAGCCGGCGCCGCTTGCCGCCATCGACATGAAGCATCGGATCGAGTCCGCCGGCGATACCCGACTTCACTTCGACAAGAACCGGATGTCCCGTCTCGTCGAGACAGAGGAGGTCAGCCTCGTCGTGGCCAAGGCGAAGGTTCGCCGCGAGGACCTCCCAGCCAAGCGAGCGACAGTGGCGAAGCGCCGCCTGCTCGCCCCGATGCTGGGCCGTGATCCGCCGCGGAAGGAGCGCGCCGACAATGTCGGCGACAGCCCTCGAGAGGCCGCGACACGCCCACGACCAGATCGAGGCCTTGGCTGACGATCCCGTCCCGCGGTCGCCCGACCGACGGCCCTTGCCCGAGCGACGCGGTTTAGCCGCCGACATGCAGCCGGTACTCGATCCGCGGGGTTGCGAACTCATCGAGCAGTGTGCGAATGGCCGCAGCGTCGAGGTTGCCGAGCGTGCGCTCCGCGTGCGGCGTTCGGTCAGCCCTCCCAGCGTCCAAATGGGCGCTCATATGGGCGTTCATACCGGCACCCATCGCGGCGCCGATCTCTCGCGCCGAGAGCAAGGGGCCGCCGAAGAGCGGAGCGGGTTCGAAGAGCCGGACGACCGAAGCCGTCGTTGGGGCGAGGCCAGCGAGCCGCTCCGCCTCGGCGATCGCGTCGTCGAGATAGCCGATGGCGTCGACCAAGCCCGCCGCCTTCGCCTCGTCCGCGCTCAGAATGCGGCCGTCGAGGGCGGCTCGCAACATGTCGGGATCGTCGACCTTGCTGCCGCGGCCGGCCATGACGCGATCGACGAAGATCGCATAGGAGCGGTCGAGGAGTGCCTGCACGACGGCCTTGTCACCATCGTTCCAGGCGCGATAGATGTCGTTGGCGTCGTCCTTCCGCGGCGAGCCGGTCGCGACGATGGTCTCGGGACGCACGCCGACCTTGTCCATGAGATCGCCGAAGGTCAGGACTGAGGCGATCACGCCGACCGAGCCCGTCGTCGCCGTCGGCTCGCAGACGATGTGGTCGGCCCCGCAACTCACATAGACGCCCCCCGACGCGGCCATGCCGCCGTAGCTCGCGACGACCGGCAAGCCCGCCAGCTTCAGCTTTTCCACTTCGCGCCAGATCCGGTCGCTCGGGCTGACCGCGCCGCCTGGACTGTCGACGCGAAGGATGACCGCCACGAAGCTCGGATCGTCCAGCACATGGCGGACGGCCCGGCCGACTTCCTCGCTCGTGGCCTCGTCGATGGCACCTTCGACGCCGATGACGGCGATGCGCTCGCTCGGCTCGCCCGGTCGGAACTCGCTCTCAAGCGGCAACCCCGTGCCACCTTGGGGGGCCAACACGGCGATGGCGCCGAAGAGAATGCCGGCGACGAAGGCGCAGCCGACGAAGGCGAGCGTCGCGAGGAACAGCACCGCCGATCCGAAGCCGCCGCGCTTGGCGACGACTTCGACGGTGGTGTGGTGTCCCGTCGCGACATGCGACTGCTGGGCGAAGGGCGAGACTGATCCGGCGGGGAGCGGAGGCGGTCCAGAGGTCATCGCCCGATCGTACCGACGCGATCAGCAAGGCGCATCCGACAGCCCCAACTCGATCGAAGATTGCGCAATCGACAGGGCGGTTGCGTCAGCGCTTGGTCTGCGTCTCGACGGTGAAGTCGCAGTTCGCGAGCACGATCGTGCCGAGTCGGACGCTCACGATCTTGCGGCCGACGGTGATGCGATAGACCGCGTAGAGCTCGTGATTGCCCGAAGAGGGCTGGAAGGGGAACTGACCGATGGTCTGGACACCTTCCTTCGGCAGCGACACCTCGACGCCGTCGGTTTGGATCCAGACATAGCCGACCGGGGTGTAGGTCGCCCCCTCCGAGTCGACGAGGAGAAGCGGGGCGCCCTCACCGGCCTCCTTGCGGAAGTCGGATCGCGAGTTCCAGACATCGACGCTGCTGTCGCCGCGCGAGATGTTCAGGCGCAGGACGGTCGTTCCCTCGGAGGAGTAGATGCCCTTGACGCGATTCGCAGGCGAGGGAGCCTTGCCGCCCTTGGCGAAGTTGTCCTTGCCGAAGGTGAGGTAGTTCTCCGAGTGCTCCATGTTGCCGAGCGCACCGACCGCTCCGATGCCGGGGTTGATCGTGTAGTCGGCCAAGAGGTCGCGCGGCCGGATCATCTTCTTGGTCGGATCCGTCAGCGGCACATCCGTTGCGATGGCCGCATCGCTGCCGCGCATGACGAGCCGAATGTCCGGGTCGTCGAAGTCCCGCTGCTCCGGCGGCGTGGTCAGGGCGATGCGAAGGCCCTTGATCTGCACAAAGGCCGGAGGATTGTTGAGCTGGGCCCCACCCAACTGGTCCGCCGGGAAGGCGAAGAAGAGCCGCGTCGACTGCTGTCCGGGGACATTCGTCGCGAAGCTCGTGACATCGTCGAAGGGGTAGATCGCCATGCCGACGCCGACATCGGCGGGTTGGCTCCACTCGCTCGGGAAGGCGACGCGCGGCTCGCGATTCTCACCGGCCGGAACGCGCTCGATCAGGCGCACTTGCGAGGCGGAGATCGAGAAGACGCCGCCTGAGTCAGTGCCCGGCATGCCGAACTCCGCCTCAAGGATCCACGCGCCCGGGGCGCCGTTCGGATTCTTGTAGCCGGAGGAGTAGAAGAGCCGCCGCACGGTGACGCCGCTGGGCTGAATCGAAGTCCGCGCCTTGCCGTTCGCGAAGGAATCGCGCTGGAGCCCGAAGGCCATCTCGGCGAGGTCGGGGTAGACGGTCCGCATCGGGGGGCCGAACTCCGGTGCGAGTGCACCCGCGGAGAGCGTCGCGTAGAACTGCTCGGTGATCGAGTGCATCGGCACCCAGAGCGCCTGATGGTTCCGATCGGGCTGTCCGCGGGAGTTCATCGTCCGCACGACGCCCTCGAAGCCCATGACATCCTTGGCCGACTGCACGAAGCCGCCGCCGAGGAGCACCATGCCCATGGTCAGCACGCCGCTGGCGATGCCGAAGATGCCGCCGAAGGCGTAATGCGCCCACTGCGGGAAGTTCAGGTTGTCGGGGACGAGCTTGTCGCAGGCCAGTCGCGTCAGGAAGAGGAAGAGCGAAAAGGGGGCGAGCAGGGCAATGCCCCACGCATAGTGCACGAGCATGTTCCGCTCGAGCATGAGGACGGCCAGCGGCTCCCACACCGCAAATGCCAGGGCCCCGGCGACGACGACGCAGGCGAAATGCAGCATCGCGCTGAAGAGTCCCTGATTCACCCACCAGTAGGCGATCAGGGCGACGAGCGCGATGAGGATGAGGTTGAAGGCAACGAACATCGGGTGGGATTCTGTGCGTGAGGAACGGCCGCATCGGCCGTCATGGGAAGCATGGTTCGGGGGACGCTCGAGGAACGGAGGCCTATGCCTTGGCCGCCGCGGCCTTGGGCGGCGGGAAGACTCGGATCAGTTCCTCGATGGTGGTGACGCCGGTGCGGACCTTCTCCATCGCAGCTTCCTGAAGCTGGATGAGCTTGTGCTCGCGGCGGGCGTAGGCGTAGGCGCTCTTGAAGTCACCTTCGGCCAGCATCTGCCGCATCGTCTCGTCGATGAGCATGATCTCGAAGCAGGCGGTCTGGCCGAAGAAGCCGGTGCCTTGACAGACCGGGCAGTCTTCCACCCGGTTCTTGACCTGCACCTTGCCGTTGGCGCGGAAGAGGTTGACGCTCTTGCCTTGGGGCACGCCCAGACGCTTCAGGAGGTCGGGGGTCGGCTGGAGCGGCTGTCGGCAGGCCTCGCAGACCTTGCGAATGAGTCGCTGATGGCTGACGCCAACGAGACCCTTCGCGGCGGCCTTCAGGTCACCGACGGCCCGGAACCACTCGGAGACGGCCGCCCCGATCGACTCGGAGGGAACCGCCACATAGATGAGCGGTCCGGCGATGCCGGGATTCGAGGCGATTCGTCCGGCGTTCGGATCGGTGACATCGGCGATGTACACGACATCCGGGTCGCGTCGCAGGATCGACTGGAGGTTGGTGGCGAAGTCGACGGTCGGGTTGGCCGGATTGAACTGGGTGTGGTCGACACCCTCGAGTTGCAGCTCAACGGTCTTCTCGAGCGTCTTGATGTTGCAGGTGTACGCGTCGTGCCGAGCGATCAGGCTGTAGGCGCTGGTCGTCAGCCCCTGACCCGGCAGGGCGGAGAGCAGGAAAATGCCATGGCGCTTGCCGGCGTCGGTGAAGCCGCGCATCGCGTCGAGCTGCTGCGGGAGCAGGCCGAGGCTATCGAAGGAGACCTGAATCGACTTGGTGCGGTCGAAGTCGATGCGAAGCGCCGGACCGGCGCTCGAACCCCAGACGGACACCGTGGCGAGGACATCGCGCGTCGGTCCCACCATCTTGACTTCGGCGGTCTGGCGACGACGACGATCGTCGAGATTCAGACCGGACATCTTCTTCAGGTAATCGATCGCCTCGACGGCTGCCTGCGGTGCGATCGGTTCGCCCTTGACCCGCACGCCGTCGATCGTGTGCAGCGGAACGAGCGGCTGCTGCGGTCCGGTCGCGGCGACATCGAGACGGGAGACGCGCCGCGTCAGCGCCGGCAGGAGGAAGCTCTCCAGGGCCATGTGCACGGCGAGCTCGGGCGAGTCGCGCTGCGGCATCGGCTGCGGCTTCCCGCTCGGCGAGAAGAACTTGATCGCGGCCTCGGCGGTCGCCTTGCGGGCCTGCCGATCGGCCATCGACTTCTTCAGACCGTCGGAGACAAGCTGGAACTTGGCGTTCGCGGGCACGCGCTTGTCGCGGAACTGCCAGTAACTCCACAGGGTGCCGAGGAGGATCAGGATCATCACCGGCCAGCCGACCCAGAAGATCGGGATGGCCAGGGCTGCGATGAGTCCGAACGCACCGCCGGCGACGAAGACGCCGTTCCAGAGCGCGACCGGCAGGAGGTAGCGGCGGGCGTCCGGCTCGACCTTCGACGCCACCCAGGCGTAGGGGATGAGCGTCCCGAGCATCAGCAACGGCTTGATGAAGGAGACGAGCGAGTAGGTCGTCACCTGCTGGGCCAGAAGCAGCGCCAGCGACAGGGTGCCGTCAGCGGCGCCATCCATCGAATAGGCCATCGATTGGGCCAGCGAGTGGACCAAGGGCTGGGCAGCGACCTGCGGCTCGGCCGAGGTGAGGAGCAGGGGACTGAGGAAGGAGGTGTCGATCATCGTGCGGCCGTGGGGCGGGTGCCGGGGGAATGGATCGCCGGAACATGCGGCTGGCGGGCGAATCGGGGCGGGTGGACACGCCGATCAGGCGGTGCGCGTCAGGAGATGCCCTTCAGGCGCATCTTGAGCTCTTCTGGCTTCGGGGTCGCCTCGAGTGCGACCTTCGCGTGAATGTATTCCTGCTCCACCAGTCTCACAAGACTCGTGGTGAAGTCGACCATGCCTTCCTCGTGGCTCTGCTTGATGAGCTCGAGGAGTTCACCCTCTCGACCCTCAAGGATGAACTTCTGGACGGCGGGCGTATTCCTCAGGATCTCGAGGGCCGGAATGCGGGCGATGTTCTCGTGCAGCGTCGGAAGGAGCTTCTGATAGACGACCGCCCGAAGGTTGTACGCAAGAAGCTTGCGAATCTGGTCGCGTTCGCCTTCGGGGAAGAGGTCGTAGATGCGTCCGAAGGTCTGCCACGCGCTCGAGGCGTGAATCGTTCCGAAGACGAGGTGGCCGGTTTCGGCTGCGCGGATGGCGGCCTCGAAGGTCTCGTAGTCGCGCATTTCGCCGACCAGCACGACATCGGGGTTCTCGCGGACGAGGGCTCGCAGGGCCTCGTTGAAGTTCACGCAGTCGATGCCGACCTCGCGCTGGTTGATCGTGGCCTTGTCGTCATTGAAGATGTATTCGATCGGATCCTCGATCGTGACGATGTGCACCCGCTTGCGCTCGTTGATGTACTGCAACATCGCCGCGATCGAGGTCGACTTGCCCGATCCGGTGACGCCGGAGAAGAGAATCAGTCCCTGGGCGCTCAGCGCGACCTCGCCGAGAATCGGCGGAAGGTAGAGATCCTCGAAACGCCGGATGTTGCTCGTGATGAGACGCGCGGCGATCGACGGCTTGCCGCGGGCCATGAAGATGTTGACGCGGAAGCGGTTGCGGTCGTCGTAGTCGTAGGCGAAGTCCATCGAGCCGTGCTTCTCGAAGTAGCCGTACTGCCGCTCGTCCAGGATGTCCTTGGCGATCTGGAACATCTGGTCGGTGGTCGTCGGCGGCGTCTCGAGCTTCTTGAGCGCGCCGCGGAGGCGGACCTTCGGGCTCGTCTCGCTCTTGCAGATGAGATCGCTTCCGCCGAAGCGGATCGTCGCGTCGAGATAGCTGCGCCAGAGCTTGTCGCCCTCTCCTTCGACCGTCCCGCGGTCGTGGTGGACGGGGCTGGCCATCAGCTCGGTTCGTTCCAAGGCAGTGCTCCGCGGGCGCTTGGCCCGCCAGACAAGGGGGATGCGAGAATCGGGCGTTGCGACCGCCGGAGCTCCGGACGGGCCGCTGCATCGCGATCGCGCGACGAAGGGGTGCAGCGTGCGCCATGCAACGACGCCGAAACCCTCCCGCAGGTTCGCTCCGCCACCATGCCGACCCATCCGACGCGACTGTCGTATCGAGGAGGATGAGTCAACACCACTGGCGGAAGCGGGCAACGCATGCCCCCCGTCCGCCAGAGTCCCGAGAAGGTATCAGAACAAAGGGCGTCTCGCCCCTCCCCAAGCACGCAGGCGTGCGAAGAATCGCAACACGATGCGCGGTTGCGGTAAACGCCGCTCAGTCAAACGCCCGAGCGCCGCGCGCTGTCGCGCCCGGCGTTTCGGCTCACCCCTCTCCGATGAGCGTCGCGTCACCGTTCTGGGGAGGGGGTGAATGCTGGAGTCATGCCGCGCCACCGTTCTGGGGAGGGGGAGATCGCTCCGGCGACGGGCCAATGCGCGAGAGCGGGGGAGCCGCGTTGACAACTCGACAGATCGAATGGGACACTCACCCGATGGAGCACAAGATTGTCCAGGACGGCGTCACCTTCGATGATGTTCTCCTGATTCCGGCACTCTCCTCGGTCACGCCCGATCGGGCGGAGACCTCAACGCGCCTGACCCGTTCGATACGCCTGCATATCCCGCTCATCTCGGCCCCGATGGATACCGTCACGGAGTCGACGCTGGCGATCGCCCTCGCCCAAGAGGGCGGGATAGGCATCATTCACAAGAACATGTCGCCGGTCCGTCAGGCGCGCGAGGTGGCGAAGGTGAAGCGCAGCGAGAACGGGGTCATCACCGATCCCGTGACGCTCTCGCCCGAGGACACGGTGAGCAAGGCGGCAGCGCTCATGGCCGAGCAGCATGTCTCCGGCTTTCCGGTGACCGCCGACGGCACCGGACGGGGCGAGGTCGTCGGCATTCTCACCCGCCGCGACATGAAGTTCCTCGACAAGGCCCTCGAGGGTCGCGACGGCTCGATGCGCGTCGGCGACATGATGACCCGCGGCAATCTCGTCACCGCGCCGCCCGACACGACCCTTGAGAGCGCCGAGCGGCTTCTCAATCGGGCTCGCGTGGAAAAGCTTCTTCTCGTCGACGACAAGCGTTGCCTGAAGGGGCTCATCACGATGCGCGATATCGATAATGTGAAGAAGCACCCGAACGCCTGCCGCGACGAGCGCGGTCGGCTGCGGGTCGGCGCCGCCGTCGGCGTCATGCAGCTCGATCGCGTCGCGGCGCTGGTCGAGGCCGAGGTCGATGTCATCGTCGTCGACACCGCCCACGGACACAGCGAGAATGTCTTGAAGACGGTGCGTTCGATCCGCGAGCGCTACGACATCGAGATCATCGCCGGCAATGTCGCCACCGAGGAGGGCACACAGGCCCTCATCGACGCCGGCGCCGACGCCGTGAAGGTCGGCATCGGACCTGGCTCGATCTGCACGACGCGCGTGGTCACCGGCGTCGGCATGCCGCAGGTGACGGCGATCATGAATGCGGTTCGCGCCGCCGAGCGGGCCGGGATTCCGGTCATCGCCGACGGCGGCATCCGCCAGTCGGGCGACATCGCCAAGGCCATCGCCTCCGGTGCCTCGTCGGTCATGCTCGGATCGCTCTTCGCGGGTCTTGACGAGAGCCCGGGGGAACTCGTCCTCCATCGCGGCCGTCGCTTCAAGAGTTACCGCGGCATGGGAAGCGAAGGGGCAATGGCGGCCGGCTCCGGTGACCGGTACGGTCAGGGACAGATCCGCGACACGCGGAAGTTCGTGCCGGAGGGAGTCGAGGGGCGAGTGCCCTATCGCGGACCGCTCGGCGACTTCGTCTACCAGATGGTCGGAGGCTTGCGAAGCGCGATGGGCTACTGCGGGTGCCCGACGATCGATGACTTCCGCCGCGATTCGCGTTTCGTCCGGGTGACGGCGGCCACGGTCGTCGAGAACCACCCCCACGACATCCAGATCACCAAGGAAAGCCCGAACTACACGCTGTTCCAGTCCGCTCAGGAGTAGGCGGCCGGGGGTGCCGCCCCAGCCGACAGCGAGCTGGCAGCAGGCTGGCAGCGGGCTTCGCAAAAATTTCTCACCTGGCCTACGAGGTCGTTCGTCGCTCTCCGCAGAGGCGAGTGACCGGTCGGTGCCGTCGTTCGTTCGACGCCACCCCCCGGTCGCAACCAACCTTTGGATCTTCCCGCTGATCGCGGGAAGCACGGAGACTGACCATGGAACGACAGCGTCACAACATGCTCGGGACCGCCGCCTCGCTGGCGGCAGCGATCGCCCTCGCCGGTTCGGCCGCGTCTGCCTTGCCGCCTGCCAACGACGATTGCGCCAACGCGTCGCCGATCACCGGGACCGGACCGTTCACCTTCGACCTCACCGAGGCGACGCTTGGCGTCAACGGCGTGGTCGCGCCGCAGTGCGACGGTCCGATCGCGGGGATCGGCAACGATGTCTGGTACTGCTGGACCTCGACCTGCAACGGACTCGTCGAGTTCTCGACCTGTGGCGGCACGCAGGTCGACACCAAGATCCGCATCTACTCCGGCTGCACCTGCCCCTTCGATCTCGCCCAGCCGATCTGCTGCAGCGACGACGACTGCGGCAAGCAGACCCGCGTCATCTGCGATGTCGTCTGCGGCCAGACCTATCTCATCCAGGTCGGCACGAAGTCCCTCGGCACGCCCGGCGGACCGGGCACGCTGACCATCACCTGTCTCGAGCAGGAGTGCCCGACCGGTGAGCCCGACCCGGCCGACTGCGACTGCTGCGGCGAGCGCCCGCCGCTCGTCCAGGGGCTTTCGGTCCCGTTCAATCCCGGTCTTCTCGCTGCGGCGACCAATTATCAAATCGATCCGAACTTCCCGGCGGTGTATCTCGTCGACCTCGGCAACCAGGGGGCCGCGCCGCTCGGCACGAACTGGAACACCCAGCGCTACTCCGGTCCGGCGTGGACGATGGGCAAGCTCGGCGCCATCTTCGGCGTGACGCTCGACAACGGCGGCAATGTCTATGTCGCGCATACCTCGGTGTACGGCGGCGGCACGAACATCGATCCGCTCGGTTCGCTCGGCGGCGCCGGAAGCATCTATTTCCTGAACGGCACGACGGGCGCAGCCTCGGAACTCATCCGTCTGCCGAACAGCCTTGATCCGACCATCTTCGCGACCAACCCCGATCAGGCCTATCCGGGCCTTGGCAACCTCACCTTCGGCTGCGACACCGGACGGCTCTACGCGGCGAATCTCGAGGATGGCCGCATCTACTCGATCGATCCCTCCAACCCGCAACTCGTCCGCGACACCTTCGACATCACCACGAATGTCGTCACGGGTCCGCTGCCGAACGCGAGCCTCGACGAACCGGGCGACGCCCCGGGCTGGGTGCCGCTTCGCGAGCGTCCCTACGCGGTCAAGGTGCAGGGCGGACGGCTCTACTACTCGGTCTGGAACTCGAGCGCCTTCAGCGGCGGAGCGCCGAACGAGATCTGGTCGGTCGGCCTGACCGCGACCGGCGACTTCGTGGCGAACACCAAGCAGCTTGAGATCACGCTGCCGCCGCTTCCCGGCTCGCAGAACTCGAATCCGGTGGTCGACATCACCTTCGACGACCAGTGCTGCATGCTCGTCGCCGAGCGAGGCATCACCGAGCTCTACACCTTCGCCCACAACTCGCGGGTCATGAAGTTCTGCCGCGACGCCGACGGTGGATGGGGCCCGGCCTTCGACTACTCGGTCGGCGACCTCTGCATCTCGCCCTACAACAGCGCCGGCGGCGTCGGCTTCGAGCCCATCGCGAACAAGGTCTGGGCGCTCGGTGACGCGCTCAAGTTCTGCTCGAATCCGATCGTCTACGGCCTTCAGGGACAGTCGACGCTCGGCGATCCGGTCGCCAACAGCATCCTCGTCGATCTTGACGGCATCGTCGTCACCACGCAGAAGAACGAACTCGGATCGCTCGAGGTGAACTGCCTCCGCGCCGAGAACTGCATGGAGGTCGCCACCGACGAACTCCTCTGCAAGGAGGACGGCTCCTTCAGTTGGACCTTCACGGTGACGAACCTGAGCGGCCAGGCCGCAGCCGTGCTCATCCTGCCCGACAGCGCCACGGCGCCGAATGTGATTTCCTTCAATCCGCCGCTCGCCCACGGCAGCTCGACGCAGGTGACTATCAATATCAATGGCCCGCAGGCCGGCGAAGAGTTCTGCTTCGATATGATTCTCGGCTCGGTCGAGGGACAGGAGTGCTGCCACATCACCCACTGCATCGACCTGCCTGACTGCGAGTGCGCCCAGGTCTCCGATGTCGAACTCGTCGCGACCTCGACGCCAGGCGTCTTCACGGTGAACTTCCAGATCACGAATCTCGAGAACTGGAACATGGGCCACCTGACGCTCTTCCCGAGCGGAACGACCGGCTCGGTCTCCCCCTCGCTCGTGAGCTTCCCCGGCGTGCCGCCCTTCGGCTCGCAGAACATCGGGCCGATCACGGTGACGAGCGGCATGAGCCCCGGCGATGAGTTCTGCATCACCATCGGCCAGCACTCGACGAACTGGCTCAAGTGCTGCTTCATCGAGCTCTGCGTGACGGTGCCGAATCCCGCTCCGAGCTGCGATCCGGCCGACCTCAACTGCGACGGACTCATCGACGCGAGTGACCTCGCGATCCTGCTCGGGGCGTGGGGCTCAACCGGCCCCGGCGACCTCGACGGCGACGGCACGGTCGGTGCCGCCGACCTCGCGATCCTCCTCGGTGCGTGGGGTTCGTAAGGGACGCGAGGGGGCGTTGCGAGCGTGCAAGGGAACCTCGCACGCACCCCGCGAACAATCTGGTTGGTTGCTCACGGCCCCCGGGACGCACTCCCGGGGGCCGTGTCGTTGACACCGACCGCCGAGATCCCGATGATGCCCGATTCCTCCCATCGGCCGGTGTGGCGGAACTGGCAGACGCGACGGATTCAAAATCCGTTTTCCCCGTAAAGGAAGTGCAGGTTCGATTCCTGTCACCGGCATTGCGAGCGGTCGGCCCGATGCGTTTCGATTCGCCGATCCGGTGCGGCGCGCGGCAACACGGCCGAGCCGCAGGCGAAGGGGTGGAGAAGAGGGAGCGAGCGATGTGTGGCCATTGGAATGACTATCTCTGCACCATTGAGGATCATGTTGCCCTGATCCTCGTCAACCTCGCCTTGGCGGATGTCGCGCCGATGGAGGGGTTGCGCAGGCTGGTGACGGTGCGCATCCCGATGCGAACCCGGACCGCCGACGGCCTCACCAGCGACGCCGAGGCCGAGACGCTCGATGCCCTCGAGTCGGCGCTCACCGAGTCTCTCGCTCCGCATGTGCATCTCACCGATCCCGATTCGCCCGATGCGGACGCGCCGGAGATCCACGCGATCCTCGTGGGCCGCGTGATCTGCAACGGGATGCGCGATCTTTATTTTTACGCCACCGACGGTCGCGACTGGGACGAGCGCATCGCCCAACTGCTCGAGCCGTTCCCTGGCTATGAACTCGACATCATCCTTGCCGACGATCCCGGCTGGGAGGCATATCTCTCCTTCCTCTTCCCCTCGCCGCGCGACCTGCAGGGGATCTTCAACCGCGAGCAATGCGAGCAGCTCGAGGAACTCGGGGATCCGCTCACCCAGGCTCGCCCGATCGAGCACTGGATCTCGCTGCCCTCCGAGCGGGCCCGCGACTCCGCCATCACCGAGGTGACGCGGCTCGGCTACGAGGTCCGCGGCGTGACCGTCGAGGAGAGCGAGGACGAGGAGTTCGACTGTGTGGCCCGCGGCGAGGAGTCGGGGCAGGACGCCCATCGTGACGCGGACGCCGCCGGTGGCGTGCACACCTTCTTCCGCGTGCATCTGGCCCACATCGATGTGCCGCGCATCGATCGCATCGAGGCGATCACCGCTCCGCTCTTCGATCTCGCCGAACGGCTTGGCGGCGAGTACGACGGCTGGCAGACCTCGGTCGAGAGCGGTGCTGCCGAAGGCGGCCCGACGGAAGCCCGCGAGGGCTCGTGAGCGCGAGCGCGGAGGCACGCGACGATGTGCGGACGATTCGTCCTGGCGATCTCTGGTGAGGCGATCGCGGCCTCGATGCAGGCGGCACCGCTTCTCCCGGCGTTCGTCGAGGCGCTCGCGGCCTGGCGGCCTCGCTGGAACATCGCTCCGAGCTCGAGCATTCCGGTCGTTCGATCAGCGGCCGGGGGAAGTCGCGAACTGCTCTGCATGCGCTGGGGGCTCGTGCCGGCATGGGCCGCCGATCCGTCGGTCGGCCAGCGGATGACGAATGCCCGTGGTGAGTCGATCGCGGTGAAGCCGGCGTTTCGTGAGGCGTGGCGACGGCGCCGATGTCTCATCCCGGCGACCGCGTTCTACGAGTGGCAGCCCCAGCCGGGCGGCGCTCGCAAGCAGCCCTACGCCTTCGCATCCTCGGCGGGCGAGACGCTTGCGTTCGCTGGGGTCTGGGAGCGCTGGCGACAGCGCGGTGATCCCCCTCGTTCGAAGCGACAGGAGCGCTCCGCACCTCCGGTCGAGCCATCGCTCTTCGACGGCCTGCTCGGCGCCGCAGAGCCCGCACAGCCCACCGCGCGCTCCTTGGCGTCGGCCGGCCTCGAACGCCCCGGCGAGGATCGCGAGGTCGAGATCCTCTCGGTTGCGATCATCACCACCGAGGCGAATGACTGCATGCGTCCCGTTCACGACCGCATGCCGGTGCTCATCGCTCCGGGTGATCGGGATCGCTGGCTCCACGCTGCCGAGCCTCCGACCGATCTCCTCGTGCCCCCTCCGAGCACGACCCTTCGCTCCTGGCCAGTCTCGACGATGGTGAGCGATGCCCAGGTCGATGTCCCCGCGTGCCTCGCGCCCTTGGCGGGGTGACCACATCGGTCAGATGGGCACACGGAGCGGGCAGCCGCGCGAAGCACAAGAAATCTGCAACTTCGCACTTGACGACCGCGATCCAACCGCTACCCTAACAAAAACCGATCTTCAAGGCCTCGCGTGCTTGGTCACAGGAGGCCTTTCGGATCGGAGTCCGCCTTCCGTCTCACGCGCCGCCCGCCCTCTCTCTTCTTTTTTGGGGGGGAGGGTTGGCCGGCACCAGCACGACTTCAGCGTTCCATGCGTCGACCGCGTGAACCGCGTGGACCGTGTGGATGCATGGAGAGGGGGGTGGGCGCGATGAGCGTGATGGGTTCGGAGTGGGCTGTAGCGCGCGCTGCCATGTTGGCCGCGCGACCGGTGTGTCCTGCGCGCTGCGTGCTCAAAGGGCCGGAGGGGCGTCACAGGAGGGAGGAGGCTTTGTCCATGCATGCACAATCGATTGCCAACGGAGCCGACCGGCGTGAAATTGACCGGCGTGAAACTGATCACGCAGCGCGGATGCGCTCGCTTCAGCAGGCGATCGCTGCGATCGAGTCTGGCCAAGGAGGTGGCCAAAGAAGTGGCCAAAGAAGTGGCCATCACGAAAGCCAGCGCCGCGAGCGGGGCGACCCACGACATCCCGTAGCAGACGCTTCCATCACAGTCTCGTATGGGAAGCACCATCCGCCAATCGGTCCGCCGATTGACCTCTTGAGCCAGCCAGCCCGGCGGCGTTTCGATCAACTCGCCTCGATCCGCATGGCCGAGGCGCTTCAGGAGGATGCGGCGCACCTGGGTATCGGCGAGCCGAGGAACGCTACCGCTCGCATGCCGGCGAGTTGGCCGTGGCAGGGGCCGTCAGAGGTACCTCGCTCGAGATCATCGCAGCCGATCCCTCGCGCCACCGACGATCACACCGTCCAGGAGTTCCTCCCCGATCCCCGCACACCCAACCGGTATCCCAACCGGTATCCCAAATGGCATCCCAATCAGAAGCCATCGAGCGAGCCAAGCCAACCGATCGATGAACCGCAGGAGTTCGCACATCCGCCATGTCCCTCAACCGATGCTCCACCTGATGATGCCAGCGGTGATTCCAACGGTGATGCCACCGATGATCCCAACGGTGATGCCAGCCAGAAGTCCTCGCCTGGCCGCGATGCCCGTGCATTCCGATCGCCGAAGGGGCCAGCATCACCTGCTCATGCACGCAGTGAAGTCGCTGGCACGGATCAGGAGGCAGACGCAGCGGTGACACGGGCGTCACGGCGACCGCACTCCGTCACCGCCGATGCGCCACTTCAGAATGGGCTTCAGAATGGGCTTCAGAATGGGGTTCTGGGTGAGGTTCTGGGTGGGGTTCTGGGTGAGGTTCTGGGTTCGCTTCCGGGCCGGATTCCGACCGGCAGCGCCGAGATCGATCGACTCTTTGGCGGTGGCTTGCCGTGGCGCGGCGTCCACGAGTGGTATGGCTCGACAGGCGATGCCTCCAACGGACGGACGACCGAGTCGACGGTCCTTCCGATTGGGGCTGCGGTTGGGTTCGCACACGCCCTCCTCTCCTCCGCTGCCTGTTCGATGTCGGGCGGGCATCCGAACGGGATTCCCACGGGCAGTCCGGTTGGCATGTGGGCGGCGGCTGGCGTGCTTTGGATCGGGCGAGGCGTCTGGCCGCATCCTCGCTCCCTGGTCAACGGGGTCCGCGCCGGATGGCGTACCGCATGGTGGCCACCATCGTCGTCGTGCGATCCTGACGCTCGCCTTGAAGCGGATCGGAGAGCGAAGAGAGGCATCATGGACTCATCGCTCCTCGCTCGCTCCCTGTTCATCGATGCCCGCGAGCATGACGATGATCCCGTCGCGCCATCCTGCACGATCTGGTGTATCGAGCAGGCCATTCGCTCCGATGGCATCGCCTTGGTGGTCGCCGATGGAACAGGCTTCTCGATGGCCGATACGCGGCGACTGCATGTGGCGATGTTCCGCCGTACGACGCCGCTCATCCTGCTCCTTCTCCGACCCGAGTCAGAGTTCACCACGCTTTCGGCTGCGCTCACCCGCTGGCTGCTGCGGCCAGGGAGCGCGCCACCGGACGCCGGTGCGCCTCATGCGTTTGGCCATGCGCCCCCAAACATGACCCAGAACATGACTTGGCACATGCATTGGGACATGCATCTGATGCGCTGCAAGGCCCATCTCATGCATGAGATCCTGCGCAACCCTTCCGCTCTCCATCCCTCGGCGCAGCGTGATGGCGCAGTGCACGCTGGCCTGGCGGCCTATGGCGAAGGTGCTTCGGCGAGCGAGGATGAACAGACGGATGGAGTCCCAACAGAACGAACCGAGCGGAATCAGCAGCGATGCGAACGCGTCGCGCCGACGAAGGAGTCTGCCCTTCCGCTTGCCCGCAGCCCGAGTGACTTTCGCCACAGGCTGCCGAGAGGGGCATCGCACGCCCCGCAGCTCGCGTCATCTCACCGACCAGCCCTTGCTCACGCCCGCACCGAAGCGCGATGGGAGTATGGCCGTCATGTCCGAGCGGCGATCGACTCCTCGTAGTGTGGTGTTTCTCGAGCGCCGCAGTCACTCCGTCCTGCTCACTCTGCAGCCCAGGCGAAAGAAGCCCGTCCGCTGCGGGGGCTACCGATGTCTCGCAGAGACACGGGGCGTTGAGGAAGGCATGAGAAGGGCATAAGGAGGGCACGATGAGCCATCCGATGAGTCAGGCATCTGATCCGATGCCGCGATATCGCATTCTGTGTTGCGTTTTCCCATTCTGGTCGGTGGAGCGGCAGCTTCGCGATCTCGGAGGTCGTTCATGGACCGAGTCGGGCGCGATCGAGCGGCGCAGCGGTGACATCCACCCAAGAGCTGGGGAAGCAGATCGACGAGGCGGTCGGGAGCCGGGTCGGGAGTCGGATCGAGAGAGAGGTCGACTCCTGCCAGCGGAGTCGCTCGATTCGTCGGCTGTCGACGGGTGTCGATCGGAAGGTCGCGGAGAAGGTCGCTGGCGTCATCCGCGAGCCATGTCAAGGGTCTGGGTTCCCGACGACCTGACGCATCCGATGCCACAGGATGCAGCGCAGCATGTCAGTTCTCTCGACAACGGCTTGGCGAGCCGGATCACCGGGCGCGCCATCCTCGTGGTCCAGGCCAAGCGTGGTGTTCGCACCGTCATCGCCACCTGTCGGCGCGGCCTGCGCGACGGCGTTCGACCGGGCATGACCTTGGTCCAAGCCCAGGCGTTGCTCTGTGCACATGAAGGTCCCACCGAAGGCCATGGGCGAGGAGCGATTCGAGGCGGCCAGTCCCAGCCCAGCCGATCTTCGAAGGCGACACCGCCGCATACGAAGTGTCCGATCGGCAAGCATCTGGAGAGCGCTCCTAGACGGGGCGATTCGTTCCTCGGCGAGCAAGACTTCGCTGGCGTCGATGCCGACACCAGCATCGTCGTCGAGCATGACCCTCGTCGTGATGCGGCAGCGTTGCGGGCCCTGGCGACTCGACTGCTGCTCGTTGTTCCGACCGTTGCGTTGCGAACCCTCTCGGACGCCGTGGACGAGAGCATCGATCTCGATGCCGCATCCTCCAGTTGGCGAACGCCAGGTGAAGCGGTCGTCTGGGGGGATCTGACCGGCTGCGAGCGACTGCTGGAGCAACGATACGGTGGCGAGGAGGGCTTTCTCGACTCGCTCCAGCATCGTCTGGAACGGCGCGGATGGACCGTGCGCGTCGCCATCGGACCGACCCCAGGCATCGGCTGGGCCGTTGCCCGCTTTGCCCGATCGCCGGATCCCGGCAACATCAGACACGACCAGACCGAGAGCTCCGCATCCACAACGCATGCTCGGTCACATTCGTCGCGCATCATCCTGCCTGGTGGTGAGGCCGAAGCGATTCGCGAGCTTCCGATCGAGTGTCTTCGCCTTCGCCGCGAGGAAGAGACCGCCCTGCGCGAAGTGCAGGTCGAGCGGGTCCAGCATCTCTTGGACATCAGCCGAGTCGAGCTGGGGGAGCGATTTCGTGGCGAAGGAGAATCCGCACGGGCAAACAAGCAGGGAAGGGCCCCCAAGGCGCAGCCACGATCGGGATCACGGCGGCTGGCATCACAGGCGGATCCCCAAGCAGACCAAGCGCCAAAGCTGCCGGGGCAGCACACAGCTTCTCACGCAGCTTCGAGATGTTCCGCGGAGTATGGCAGCCCCCGTCCCCATTCGACACGCAACGCCTCATCCAACCTCTTCCCATCCGTCTTACACCGCTTGGACCAGTGCCTCGGCACGCTCCCGGAACCGCTGGTCCCGCTGCGTGCACACCCGACCTATCGCGTGCGCCACAGTTTCGACGCTCCCATCCAGCATCCCGAGGCGATCGAACTCATCACCGTCGACCTCATCGACCAGCTCTGTCGCTCCGTGCAGCGCTCGGAGCGGGGCATCAGTCGCATCCGATGGACGGCCGAACGAACGCACGCCCGTCCGCTCGTCGTCACCTTCGACCTCAGCATCCCGACCCGTCAGCGCGACCAGCTCTGGGCCTTGCTCCATCCACATCTCGAACGACTGCCGATCGAGATGGTCGCCCACGGCCTCGGCGATGCAAGGAAGCGATCGAAGCGACGACGAACGCAACACCATAACGGCCATGCCGGCGAGCGGGATAACCCCGTCCCCGCCGGCGAGACCACGCTCCGCGTGGCGTCCGACGGAATCGATGCCATCGTGCTGGAGGCGCTACGCACCCTCTCCGTGCCCCATCATCAGGTCGGTCTCATGCCAACGGGATTGCAGCAGGCTGCATGCAATAGGTCGAGCTGGAATAGGGTGAGCTGGAGCAGGCTGAGCGACGGGATGCCGAACGAGACGCAGCATCTCGCTCCGACAGCGCTCGATCCGGCGGCCTTGGCCTGCGCCGATCGCATCAGCGCTCGCCTCGGTCGCCATCGGGTCCTGTGCGGTGCCCATCAGGCATCGCATGAGCCGGAACGCGCATGGGAGAGAGTGCCGTGGGATGCCGTCTTGAAAGTGGGTGGGCAGTTCGGGCAAGGAATCACGCGTGATCGCCATGGGATCACGATGGGTTCCCATGAAGCGTATGGCGGGAGGGAAGGGGCGTCCTTGCCGCCACACGCGCCGCGAGGCGATCGTCCACCCTGGCTCTTGGATCCTCCCCAGTTGGTGCTCGTGACGAGAGGAGCGACGGAGGATCATCCTTCGCTTCCGGTCTTCCAGTGGCGCTTCCAGTGGCGCTTCCAGTGGAGAGGGCACCTCTATCGAATCATCGACACCGACGGATGGGAGTGCCTGGATGGCACATGGTGGGATCGCACGCCAACCACAGCCGGAGAGCGTCCGTCCCGCCGCGCATCGAAGAATCGACCGGAGACGCATGCCGCGTCCGTCGACGCCCTGATCCCCGCGTTGCGTGCATCCCGCCGCTGGTACTGCCGAGCCACATGCACCGACGGTTCCGTCTTCTGGATGTACAGCGTGACATCGGTCGGTGCCGAGCGACCTCGGATGTTCGACATCGAGGACGAGGACGAGAAGCTCGCCCCTGATCCCGATGCAACTCCATCATCGACGGCCACACGCGATGCCGCCTCCTGCGCATCGCGCGAATGGTGGATCCATGGAGGGTGGTTCTAGTGTGGTGTTCCCACATCGTTCCCTGCTTTCTGTGGGGGCGTCACGCTGCCGTCATCGCTGGCTCCCATCGCTGGCCGTCATGCCTCATGCCTGAACAGCCTTCAAGCAAACCGCATCCGCATCCCTTCTCGTCCGGTGGCGAGCGGGCGATCCACTCGACCGAGGCGGTCGCGCACGCCACCGATGCTGGACTTCCGCCTCGGCTCTATGGATCGGCCGCTGCCCGCGATCGCTATATCGAACTGGCCGTCACCAGCAACTTCTCCTTCCTGACCGGAGCGAGCCATCCCGACGAACTCATCGACCAGGCCGCTCGGCTTGGATATCGCGCCGTCGCCATCACCGATCGATCGACGCTCGCCGGCGTCGTGCGCGCCCATGTCGCGGCCCGCGAACGATCCATCGATCTCGTGGTCGGAAGTCGCGTCTCGCTCTTCGTGGGCGTGCCCGACGATCCGTCGATGGGAGAGGCCTCCATCCCGACCGCATCACCGGAGACGCCCGATCGCGCGGGGGGCTTCTCCTTCGAGGCCCTTCTGGCTCCGACATGCCTGCGTTCCTACGGTGACCTCTGTCGCCTGCTCACCGTCGGCAAGCGACGGGCTCCGAAGGGGGGCTGCTCGCTGACCCTGCATGACTTCACGGGTCAGACTGGTCTTGGCTATGGCCTCGGCGATGGGATTGGTCCCGGCTATGGGATTGGCGATGGGATTGGCCTCGCCGGATTCATCGAGCGAGGCGTCGCCCCATCGCGCGGCGAGCGCGGCAGCATGGTGTGCACGCTCCTGCCGCCGCGCATCATCGACCACGCCTTCGTCCTGCTCGTCGAAGGGATCCGCGACGCCTATGGCAGCGCCGCCCACGACCGCCTCTCGATCGCCATCCATCGCACCGGCGACCCCGACGATCGACTGCGCACCCAGCAGCTCGTCGCGCTCTCGGAGTGGACCGGCGTACCGCTCGTGGCGATCAACGATGTGCACTACCACATCCCCGAACGCCGCCCGCTTCAGGACATCCTGACCTGCATCCGCCACGGCGTTCCGATCCAACGGGCCGGCTACGCCCTCTTCCCGAACGCCGAACGGTTCCTCAAACCTCCCGCCGCCATGGTGCGTCTCTTCGCCGATCTGCCCGCCGCAGTCGAGCGAAGCGTCGTCCTCGCCGAACAGTGCGTCGGACCGTTGGCCGAAGAACCGGCAGCACGACGCAGCGGCTTCTCCCTCGACCAACTGCGCTATCGCTATCCATCCGAAGTCGCCCCTCCCGGCGTGACGCCCACGGCGCACCTGCGGACCCTGACCTATCGCGGAGCGGCGGAGCGGTATCCAGCCGGCGGGACCGGCGCGTGCCCAAAGGGCATCGGGGACGCCGGTGCCGCCCTACCCGAGCGGGTCCGCCGACAGATCGAACACGAACTCGCCCTCATCGCCGAGCTTTCCTACGAACCCTTCTTCCTGACGGTGCACGATCTCGTCCGCTTCGCCCGCTCCCGGGACATTCTCTGCCAGGGCCGCGGCGCCGCGGCGAACTCCGCGGTCTGCTACTGCCTCGGCATCACCGCCGTCGACCCGAACCGCATCGATGTCCTCTTCGAGCGATTCGTGAGCAAGGAGCGCAACGAGCCTCCCGACATCGATGTCGACTTCGAGCACGAGCGACGCGAGGAGGTCATCCAATACCTCTATCGCACCTACGGCCGCGATCGCGCCGCCCTGACCGCCGAAGTCATTTCCTATCGCGGCCGCAGCGCCATCCGCGATGTCGGCAAGGCCCTCGGCCTCTCCCTCGACTGTGTCGATCGCCTCGCCGGAACGATCGACTGGTGGCAGGAAGGAGCGATCGACGGCGAACGGCTGCGCGAACTCGGACTCGATCCCGCCGATCCGACCATGCGCCGACTCGCCGCTCTCACCGCGCAGATCATCGGTTTCCCCCGTCATCTCTCCCAGCATGTCGGCGGCTTCGTCATCACCGACAGCCCCCTCTGCGAACTCGTCCCGATCGAGAACGCCGCCATGGCCGATCGCACCGTCATCGAATGGGACAAGGATGACATCGAGGCGATGGGCATGCTGAAGGTCGATGTCCTCGCTCTCGGCATGCTCACCTGCATCCGCAAGTCGATCGATCTCATCAACGCTGATCGCGAGTCCGCCACTCCCGCCGCCACTGCCGCCACTGCGCCGCCCGTTCCGCTGCGCTTCCACACCGTTCCGCCAGAGGACCCCGTCGTCTACGACATGATCTGCGAAGCGGACACGATCGGCGTCTTCCAGATCGAGTCGCGGGCCCAGATGTCGATGCTGCCGAGGCTCCGGCCGCGCTGTTTCTACGACCTCGTCATCGAAGTGGCGATCGTCCGCCCGGGGCCGATCCAAGGCGACATGGTCCACCCGTACCTCCGCCGTCGGAACGGCGAGGAACCGATCACCTTTCCAGACGAAGCCGTTCGCCGGGTGCTCGGCAAGACGCTGGGCGTCCCGCTCTTTCAGGAGCAGGCGATGGCTCTTGCGATCGTCGCCGCCGGTTTCACGCCGGGCGAGGCGGACCAGTTGCGGCGAGCGATCGGGGCGTGGAAGCGGCGCGGCAACCGTCTCGCCGAGTTTGCCGCGAAGCTCGAGCAGGGGATGATCGCCCGCGGGTACACCCAGCAGTTCGCCCAGCAGGTCTTCCGCCAGATCCAAGGCTTCTCCGGCTACGGCTTTCCCGAATCGCACGCCGCTTCATTTGCCCTGCTCGTCTATGTGAGCTGTTGGCTGAAGTGCCATCATCCGGCCGCCTTCGCTGCCGCGCTCCTCAACAGCCAACCGATGGGGTTCTACGCCCCGGCCCAAATCGTCCGCGATGTGATCGAGCACGGAATCGAGGTGCGAGGCGTCGATGTCCACGCGAGTCGCTGGGACTGCACGCTCGAGCGGGGGAGTGATCCTGCGCCCCCGACGCGCCACCCCCACGGCCACCCCCACGGCGACCACCACGGCGACCACCAAGACACGCTCTTCCCCGGCCCCCGCAGCGTGCGCTCGCCCGACTCGCTCCGCCGCACGCCGCTTCGCATCAACTCGCGCGAGCAGCGTGCGGCCCTCGAGGATCCGCTCCTCTGCTGTCCGGTCGGCAAGCGCCGTGCGAGCGAAGAGCAGTTGCAGCCCGCCCTGCGGCTCGGGATGCGACTCGTGCGAGGACTGGGCGAAGCGGAAGCTGCCCGCATCGATGAAGCGGTGCGCAGGGCAGGGCCCTTCGCCACGCTTCGAGACCTCTGGCGGTCGAGCGGCGTGCGGGTCGCGTCGCTCCGCCGTCTCGCCGCCGCCGATGCCTTTCGTTCGATGGGGCTTGACCGGCAACAGGCCCTCTGGCAGGTCCGCGCCCTGCGCGACGCGCCGGCCCCGCTCTTTGAGCAGGCCTCATCGACCGCCCGATCCATCAAAGTGGACGAGCGGTCCGCACATGCACCGGACCATCACGAGTCACCGCCATCGCCATCGCCGTCATCACAGCCACCACCGCAGCCATCGCCCGCTCCAGCGCTCAGCCGACTCCCGCCGGTCCCGCCACTTGCGGCGGTCGCGCACGACTACACCGCTGTTGGTCTTTCGCTCAAGCGTCATCCGTTGGCCTGCCTGCGCGATCGTCTTCGCACGCTGCACAACACGCCGCACGACACGCCGCAGGGCACTCGCCCCGTCGCTCCCCATATCACGACCCCAGTCAGTCCCTGCGCGAGTTTGCGCGATGCCTGCCTGACGCCACAAGGCACGCTCCTCGCCGTCGCCGGCGTCGTCCTCGTCCGCCAGCGACCGTCGACCGCCAAGGGCATTCTTTTTATGACCATCGAGGATGAGAGCGGCATCGCCAATCTCATCATCCGCCCGAAGGTCTACGAGCGATTCCGCCGCGCCGCTCGCATGAGCGTCATCCTGCTCGTGACCGGACGCGTCGAGCGCAAGGGCGATGTGGTGCACATCCTCGCCCGCCGACTGAGGAACATCAGCGGCCTCGCCACCCACACGCTCGGAGAGGAGGACATCCCCATCACCGTACGGGAGTATCGCTGATGCAGGACGAAACGGGGATTCTGTGAAGCCTCGAAGCCGCGAGGCTGCGGAGGACCACGGACTCACCGCACGCCGACCGTGACGCCCCTCGTCGCGCTCGTCGCGCTCGGCTCACTCGTCGTGCTCAATGCGCTCACCATCCGCGCAGCGCTGACCGCACCCAATTCAGTACACGCTCTCCGGGAAGTAATAGCCCTTCGCGTTCTCCGGCGTGATGAGCTCGACATCGATCAGGAGGTGCTTCGGCATGAACTGAAGGATCTTGTCGCGCTGACCGTCGCGCAGGATGCCGACGGCAAGTTGCACGCCGGTGGCGATCATCGACGGGGGATAGGTGATGTTCGCCGGGTACATCGGATCCCGGTCCATCACCTTCTTCACGATCTCCTTCATGCCGGCGCCGCCGAGCATCCACATTTCCTTCTCGCGACCGGCCTCGCGAATCGCCTGCTCAGCGCCGAGAGCCATGTCGTCATCGCTCGCCCACACCGCATCAATCTTCGGGCTTCGCACGAGAAGCGTTTCCATCACCTCGAGGGCCTTCTGGCGATTCCAGTTGCCGCTCGCCTGACCGACGATCTCGACGCCGGCAGCCTTGAAGACCTCGTTCGCCGCCGTAACGCGATCCGTGTTCACCGTGCAGGGAATGCCCTCCAGGACGATGATCTTCGGCTTCGCCGTTCCGCGGCGCTTGAACTCGTCAACCATGAACTGGGCGGACTTCCGACCGAAGGCCTTGTTGTCGCCCTCGAGGAAGACATCGGCGACCGGCTCAAGGAAGCCGCGATCGACATTGACGACGAGAATGCCCTTCGCCTTCGCGTCCTTCGCGGTCGGCGTGAGCGGGGCGCTCTCGGTCGCGAGAATGACAAGGCCGTCCACGCCCTTCACCATCATGGTCTCGAGGTCGCCGATCTGCTTCTCCGGATTCTGGGCCGGCATGAGCATGAACTCGATCGACGGATAGAGCGCCATCGCCTGCTTCGCCCACCAGATCACGCCTGCCGTCCAACCGTGATCGGCGGCGGGCACGCTGATGCCGATCGTGATCTTCTTGCCCTGCGACTGCGCCGCAGCGACGGCGGGCAAGGCGAGCGCGGACACGGCGAGGGCTCCGAGAGACTGACGACGGGAGAGTGACATGCGTGAACCTCGAGGCGAAGGTGGAAGGTGGAAGGCTGAAGGTGGTGAATGCGCGACGGTAGCGAAGGGAGCGGAAGAGGCGCGACCAGCCAACGGGCGACTCGCCCCGATCGCGTCAGCGTCGACCTCGCTGGATCAGGACCGCGAGGACGATGATCACGCCCTTCACGCAGCCCTGCCAGTAGGCCGAGACATTCGCGACGACCAGCATGTTATTGATGATCGCGAGAATGAGAACGCCTAGGACTGTGCCCCAGACGCGGCCGCGGCCGCCGGCCATGCTCGTCCCGCCGATGACGACCGCCGCGATCGCGTCGAGCTCCATCAGGAGCCCAAGCTGCGAGGAACTCATCGAATTGTTCCGGGCGGTCAGCATGAGGCCGGCCAAGGCGCTCAAGCCGCCCATCAGGACATAGGCCCCGAGCCGGACCCGTTCAACGGCGATCGCCGAATAGCGGGCAGCGAGTTCGTTGCCGCCGACCGCGACCACATGGCGACCGTACCGAGTCAGTCGGAGGAGGATCTCGCCGGCAAGGGCGATGACGAGGAAGACGATGATGTTGTAGTTGAAGTTGAGCGGTGAGCCGCTCGAGGTCAGCGAACCGGGCAACACCGGCACACCGCCGCGACCAACCGCGTTGAGGACGCCGGTGGCGTTCGCCCGCAGCTCGCCACCATCCGCGAGGGCGAGGGTGATCGACCGGTACGCGGAGAGCCCTCCGAGCGTCGCGATGAACGCGGGTAATCGCCCGAGGGTGACGAGCGTCCCGTTCAGCAGCCCGCACGCAACGCCCACCGCCATCCCGGCGCCGCCGCCCGCGAGGGCCGCGGTGACTTCGGACCACTCCGCGCCGAGGCAGGCATTCATCACCAGAATGCCGACAGCACCGGCGAGGGCCATGATGCTGCCGACCGAAAGATCGATGCCTCCGACGACGATGACGAGCGTCATGCCGACGGCGACGATGCCCGTCGCGGCGTTCTGGTTCAGGATGTTTCGCAGGTTCTCCGGCCGCCGGAAGGTGTCGGCGTTCTCGCCGAGCGTTGCGCTCCAAAGAAAGAGCACGACGAAGGCGACGAGCACGCCATAGGACTCAAGAAAGCCGAGAAACCGCTGGAACGGCGAGAGGCCGAGGGAGCGGGGAAGGGGAAGCGTTTCAGGAGTGCTCATCGTCTGCGTCGACCCTTCGCGCCGTTAGGCGCTTCGCTTTGTCGAGGGAAGCTCGACGCCTGCTGCCAGGAACATGATCCGTTCTTCTGTCATCGAGTTGCCGTCGGCGGGCATCGCGCTGCCGTCGGCATCGCTGGCCGCGCCGCCCACTTCACCAACAGTCCGTCCCTGCCGCATCACGACGATCCGGTGACAGAGCCCGATCAGTTCAGGCAGTTCGCTTGAGATCACCACGCAGGCGAGCCCTTGCGCAGCGAGCTCGGCGATGAGCCGGTACATCTCGCGCTTCGCCCCGAGGTCGATGCCGCGCGTCGGCTCGTCAAGAATGAGCACCCGCGGCTTCGCGTCGAGCCATTTCGCCACGGCGAACTTTTGCTGATTGCCCCCCGAGAGCGTCCGGATCGGGGCGTGCATGTCGGGGCAGCGAATCGCCAGCCGCTCGATCCAGCCTCGCGCCGCAGCCCGCTCGCGTGCCGCGGAGGGAAACCACCGGCCATAGCTACCCAAGTGGGCGAGCGTGACATTCTCGACGCAACTCATCCCAAGATGCACGCCGCGGCCCTTGCGGTCTTCCGAGACATAGGCGACGCCGGCGGCGAGCGCCTCGCGCGGGTTGCGGAATCGCACCAGCCGCCCGTCGACAAAGACGCTCCCGCGCGTCGCGTGGCGCAGTCCGACGACCGACTCGGCTGCCTCGGTCCGGCCGCTTCCGACGAGCCCGGCGATGCCGACGATCTCGCCGGGCATGACCTTCAGCGAGACATCATCGACGATCGGCGGGACCTGGAGCCCGCGCAACTCGATCGCAGCCGGCGTGCCCGCCTGCGCCCGCGGCGGGAGTTTCGTCGGATAGACATCCGCCAGTTCGCGGCCGACCATGAGCGATGCGAGGCTCGCTTCGGTCGACTCGCGCGGACCGACCGTCGTCACGAGCTTGCCGTCGCGAAGGACCGAGATGCGCGTGCAGAGCGAGAGGACTTCAGGCAGGAGATGGGAGATGTAGACGACGCTCACGCCGCTCGCCGAGAGTCGGCGGATGAGGGCGAAGAGGGCCTTCGTCTCGCGGGCGGAGAGCACCGCCGTCGGTTCGTCCATGATGAGGAAGCGAGCGTCGACGGCGAGGGCCTTGGCGATCTCGACGAGCTGCTGCTCGGCGACGGAGAGCGTCTCGACGCGGGCCCGCGGATCGATCCGGGCGCCGACATGGACGAGGAGCGAAGCGGCCTGCGATTCCATCGCCCGACGGCGGACGAAGCCCAGGCGACGCGGCTCGCGGCCGAGGAAAATGTTCTCGGCGACGGACAGCGATCCGACCAGGTTCAGTTCCTGATGGATCATCGCGATGCCAAGGGCGTTGGCGTCGGCGACCGAGCCGATCTCGACCGGCTTCCCCCCGACGAGAATCGATCCTGCGTCGGGCGACTGGAGGCCCGCGAGAATCTTCATCAGCGTCGACTTGCCAGCGCCGTTCTCACCGACGAGCCCGTGCACCTCGCCGCGCCCGAAGCTCAGCGAGACGCCATCAAGGGCCCGCGTCGCTGGAAAGTCCTTCACGATGTCACGCACGCCGACCGCCACCTCCGGCGGGTCAATCGGTCGTGCAAGGATGGCCGTCCGAGGCATCGTCATCGCGCCCCGAAAGATAGCGGCGGATTCGCCGCGCGTGAGCGATCCAAAGCGGAGGTATCCTCCTCGCTCGCCCGTACCTTCACCCACGATGGCGAGTCCCCGAAGGACGCGCGCATCCAAAGGGAGAGTAGCTCAGCGGTCCAGAGCCAGCGACTCATAATCGCCGTGACGCGGGTTCGAATCCCGCCTCTCCCATTCGTATCGAAGTGTGAAGTGACGCCGGAGCTTTGCTCGCGTCAGCCGCCGAGCGCGCCGAGCACCAGCGTGAGATCCTCGATCTGCACGATGCCGTCGCAGTTCACATCGGCTTGGCAGCAGTCCTGGTTCCACGCCGCGAGCACGCTTGCGACATCACCCGAGTCGACGAGTCCATCCTGATCGACATCGGGCGAGCCGACCAAGGTACCGGTGAGCACGACGAAGGCACCGGGCTCGAGCGAGACGAAGAAACGCTCGCCCATCCAGAGTCGGATGTAGGCTTCCGGGCGATTCATCACCACGCTGTCGACGACGAAGGCCCGCGAGACCTCGGGCACATCATTCGCCGCAAGGGTCAGCACCTTCTCCCGCGCGGTCGCGGGCACACGCCACTCGACCTGCACCTCACCCTCGATCGGGAGAAGCGTCGTGTTGATGGCCATGATCTCCCAGTGGAGCCCCTCATGGGAGGTGTCCAACTGCACAGCGAGCGCGGGAGGCTTCTCCCAAGTCACCGCCGGTTGGAGGTTCGGATGTTCCACGAGGGCGCCAGTGTGGGGCAATCAGGCGGACAACTCAAGCAGGTTTCCCCGAAAAGAGAGAGAAGTGGTCAAACCTTCACCCGCTGGCACCGAGGTCGAGGCGCTCGGTGATCGCACGGCCGGCAACGAACCCGCTCGCCCATGCCCACTGGAAGTTGAAGCCGCCGATTCGGCCATCGACATCACAGATCTCACCGACGAGGAAGAGCCCGGGCCGCACGCGGCTTTCCATCGTTTCGAGCCGCAGTTCAGCGAGCGGAACGCCTCCAGCCGTCACCTCGGCATGGGTGAATCCACGGTCGCCCGTCGGCTCAAGCGGCCATCCCGTGAGAAGGTGGGCAAGTCGCTGGCGCTGGACCTTCGGCACCTGACGGAGACTCACCGTCGGATCGACTCCAGCAGCGTCCGCCACAACCCGGATGAGCCGCTCCGGAATGCGACCGCGGAGATGAGCAAGGAGACTCACGCCACCGGCACCAACCAACTCCTCATGGCACCGCTCGCGCACGACGCCGGGCAGGCAGGCGAGCTCAAGCCGCACCCCCGAATCGACGCGACGCTCCGCCGTCCAATACCGACTGATGTCGAGAACACTCGGGCCGGAGAGCCCGAAGTGCGTACAAAGGGTCGAGTTCGTGAAGCGCTCGAGCACCTTGCCGGTCGGGCCAACCAGGCGCAACTCCGCATCGAAGGTCAGGCCACTGAGCCCGCGGAGCGGATGACCTTCCGGCAGAAGGAGCGGGACGAGCGCCGGAAAGACCGCCTCGGTCACGCTGTGGCCGAATCGCCGTGCGAAGCCATACCCCGCTCCATCGGAACCTGACTTCGGGAGCGCCATCCCACCGGTCGCGAGCACGACATATCGGCTCTCGACCTCGCCCCAGGGGCCGCGCACGCGAAAGGAAGGGCCGCCGCCGTTCGCATGCTCGATCGGCTCGACGCGCTCGACACGACAGGGATGGCGAATCTCCGCCCCGACCTCGTGCACCGCAGCGAGCAGGGCATCGAGCACCGTCCGCGCCTCGTCGGTCGTCGGAAAGAGCTTGCCGGTCTCCTCGCGCTTGAGCGTCACGCCGCGCTCCGCGAAGAAGGCGATCGTCTCCTCGACGCCGAACCGCCGAAGCACCTTCCGAATCGCCGGCCGCGTCGAGCCCGCATACGCCCGCTCATCGACGGCGTGATGGGTCACATTGCAGCGACCGCCCCCGGCCACCAGGATCTTCGCGCCGAGGGTGCGAGCGCCGTCGAGGAGAAGGATGCGAGCGGGGGAGTCACATCGGATCGACGCAGCGGTCATCAGTCCCGCCGCGCCGGCGCCGACGATGACCACATCGGCCCGTTCGACGCCCCTGTCGGCCGCACCTGCCCCGCCAGCCCCGTCCGGTGCATGTCCCGCTGCGCTCGTCATCACTTCGCCGCGGGCGGCTCGCTCGCCGTCGCCCGAAGCTCCATGGACATCGTGATCGGGGAGGCCTTCTCGGCGACATAGCTGAGGCCGATCGCCTCGCCCGCCTTCCCCTCGACGAGGAAGCGGAAGAAGCGCGACCCGCGCCCGGAGATGCCCTCTTCGACCTCGAGCGTCGCCGGCCGATATCGCTGCTCGCTCATCGCCCGATCGAAGCGATTGCGCGGCAGACCCGCCGCCAACACCTTCGCGCCGGTCAGCGCAAGCCTGTCTGGCTGGCCGATCGCCTTCGACGCGGCCCGCTCGGTGCGCGTCGGGATGAGCCGGTCATTGGCGACCTCGACATCGATCTGCCAGAGCCCTGCGCCCGCCTGCGTCGCAAGCTCGGTGATGCGGATGTCGGCGAACCGGAGCTTGGGCATCTGCGCCGCATGGAACATCGTGAACGCGAAGTTCCGGTGGTGCTCCTCCTCCGCCATGAAGGGCGGGGGAATGCGCGAGCCGTACTTCGTCGAGCCGCCGACGAGAATCGTTCCGAGCGAGGGATGCTCGACCTCCTTGAGCGGGGCCCGGGTCTGGCCGAAGAGCACGCTCTCGCGCCAGAGCTTCGACTGCTCCTCGTTCGGACCGGACCCGCTCTGCATGATGCGGCTGTCGGTCCAGAGCTCATTCGTAAAACTCACGACCCCGAGGGTCTCGGCGAGATAATTGACAAATCCGCCGTGCACCGTATAGAGATCAGACCAGATGACCATCTTTCGATAAAAAGGAAGCATCGCCTCGCCCGCGGTCGCGATGGCGTCGTAGGAGGCCCGATCGCGCTGGCCGTAGGCGCTCTCGCGCTCCTGCGTGCCCGGGCCGCGGAGGATCATGCCGCCGGTGTTGTGATAGCTCTGTCCGGCGGCGATGTTCGGCCGGGCCTCGATGAAGCGGGCGACGGCCGCGGACTCGGGCAGCGAAAGCGGATAGGTGCCAGCGCCCTCCTGCACATGGTTCGGCTGCCAGCCGCCCGGCCAGTTGCGGTTCGGGTCATAGCCGCCCGGACCATCCTCGTTGATCTGGCCGTCGCCGTCGTTGTCGATCCCCTCGCTGCCGGCCATGCTCCATTCGCCGCGGCGAATCGTGCCGTCTGCGTTCACCTCCGGCGTCACCGGAAGCATGACATTCGGATCGGTCTCGCTGCGCTTGTGGCTGCCGTTCGGATCGCGCCGCCACATCGTGGTGATGGAGCCGTCGCCGTCGAGGTCATCGGGTCCGTCCTCGTCGGCGGTGCCGTCGCGATCGTTGTCGGTCGGCTTCTGCCCGCCGCGGCTCGTGCTCGAGGTGTTCGCCTCACGGAACCAGAAGGCCCGGCCGTCGGGATTGGCGATCGGAATGAGATAGAACGCGCTCTCGTCGACAAGCTTGGTCAGGGCCGGAACCTGTCCGTAGCCGGAGAGGAGATACCACGCCGTGTACACGACGACTTCCGCGGCCTGGATCTCGTTGCCGTGGATGTTGCCGTCGATGTACATCGCCGGCTTCGCCCGGTCCGGCCCGGTCTTCGGATTGTTGATCGTGATCGCGTAGAGCGGCCGCCCCTGCACCGAACGGCCGATCTCCTCCATCGAGGCGAGCTCGGGATACGCGGCGACGAGCTTGCGGCAGATGTCGATGAGTTCCGGCTCGTCGTAATAGCGATTGAAGGCAATATCAAACTTGGTGGTGATCTGCTGCTGCGCCGACGCGACGGGAGCGATCGCCGCAGAGGCGAGGCCGGCGATCAACGCCAGTCTGGCGAGCGACGAACGGAAGAAAACGGGCACGATCATCGCGACACCTCCGCAGCGCGAACCACACCGTCGACAATCGTCGCGGTCTGCACGCCATATTCGTTGTTGCCGATCGAAAGCGTGATCGCCTCGCCCGGCGCCGCACGCACGATCCACTCGAGTCCGACCCTTCCGCCGGCGGGCAGCGCGTCGATCCGCCGGATGCGCTCACCGCTCGTGATCTGCTCGACCGGGGCGGAGAGTCGGGCGATGATCGGTTGCCGCTCCCGCGTCGCGACACCCATCGCCGGATGCGTCGGCAGTCGCCCCTGATTGAGGACGGCCGTTTCGATGCGATAGAGACCGCTTCCGAGCGAGGTCACCGTCGGCGGCGTGACCGTGAGGACCGGAAGCCGCGCTGCGAGTTCAATCAGGAAGGCCGTCTGCTTCTCCGCAAGGCTCTCCCACTCGCTCGCCGGCGCGTTGAGCTTGAAGAGGGGATGGAAGCCGCCGACCTCGACGCGGCCGAACTGTGGATGATCGACCTCGCTCCATGCCGCGAAGCCGGCGCCGCCGCGCATGCGATCGCTGTAGGCAAGCCACTCCGCTGCGTCGGGGTCGCTCGCCCCGGGATTTCCGACCGCCGCCTGCGGCTGATTCGCCGCCCCGGGCGCGCGGCCAACGCCGCCACCGCCGCCGCCGCGTCGACCGCGGCCGCCGGCTGGAGGAGTCTGTCCGCCCGCTTGCGGCGCAGCCGTGGCAGGGGCGGTCTGCAAGCCGGCTGGATGGAGCGCGTCATCCGCCCAATCGCCCTCGTCCTCCGCGCTCGCGATCGACGGCGCGGCCGGCGCCGCCGGAGCTGCGTTGGGCGCGGGCGCTGCGGGGTCCTTCGGCTTTGATTCCTCGGGCTTCGCTTCCTCCGGCTTGGGAAGATCGGGCCGGCCCCAAACCGTACTCGCCAGGCTCAGCACACCGCGATGGTTCGCGAGCCAAAGGAAAAAAGTCCCTTCGGTATCGGCGTTGCCCGATCGCGCCTGAGCGGTCGTCTCGCGATAGAGCTTGCCGATCGCCTGATAGAGATCGATGTCGCCAGCCGCATACACAAGCGGCGTCCGCCCGGTCACATCGTTGTCGCGTCCCTCCGGGACCTTCACCAGCGAATCATGCCGACCGTAGGTGATCGCAGCGACGATCTCGGGGTGGGCGATGACGAAGTCCGCCAACGCCTTCGACTCGGGCTCGGACATCGCGTGCGGTCCGGCGTCGCGGGCAAGCTCGGGATAGCGATGGGCGAAGTTGCGATTGAGATCGACGCCGCCGCGGGCGTCCTCGGCAAATCGGCCGTCGCCATCGGCATCGACGCCCTCGGGCAGGACCAGGTAGACCGCCTCGGCCGTCGCGGAGGCTGCAACGCCCGATTCCGGCGCCTTCATCAGCCGCGGCTCGTTGGGATCGCCGACCAGCGTCGCGACGAAGGGCAGGGGCGGGTTCTTCACCCGCATCTCGGTGATGACGCCATCGCCATTCAGGTCCTTGGGGCCATCCTCGTCAGCGGTGCCGTCGCGATCGTCGTCGACGGGGCGCAGTGCGCCGCGCTGCGGCATCGCACCGGTGAGCGTCACTTCGAGGGCGTCGGGATTGGCGCATGGAATGATCCAGAAGGACACCTGATCGAGGACAGCGGCGTGCTTCTCCCGCGTCTCGGCGGCCAGCAGTCGCCGGGCGACGCGCAGCGCGACCTCGCCACCGGTGAGATGCAGTCCATCGAGACCGGCCGTGACGAGCACCGCCGGCTTCGTCGCAGTGCGATCGCGCCCGATCCGCAGGGCGACCAGTTCGCGTCCCTCGCGCGAGCGACCGATCGTGACGATCTCGGCGTCGGCGCCGGCGAGCGCCTTGAGTTCGGCCAGGAGCGCATCGCTCCGGCGATAGCCGTCGAGCACCGAGCGAATTGCCTGCCCAACAGGTTGCCCAGCAGGTTGGGCGTTGGGCGCAGCCTCGCTCGCCGTTTGCCCCGATGCCTGGACTCCGATCGCCCCGGCCATGAGCGTCGATGCGGTGAGGGCGAGGAGCGTGGTGGCCAAAAGCGTGTGGGCCCGCGAGCAAGGTGCAGTCGTCATGAGATCAGAGTTCCAGCTTGAGACGGGCGTCATCCATCGCGTAGAGGCCGTAGATCCAGCCGTCAGAGAGGAGCGGCGCCACATGCAGGATCCCCTCGACGCCGCCAAAGAGCAAACCATGGCGACGATTGATCGGGATCGACGAGGAGAGGTTCACCTCAATCGCGTCATACGCCGACGGCGGCACGCCGATGCAGCAGCCATCCCATTGGTTGTAGGTGACGAGGAGTTGCTGCACCTGCTGCACGATGAGCGGGAAGACGATGTATCCCTCGATGCGGACCCGCTTCCCGTCGAGAAACGCGATGCGCTGCGGAATGTCGCGCATCTCGGCCCGCGGCTGGTAGGTGTCCATCGCGCTGGTGAGGAGTTCCCACGGGACGACATAGGGATTCGCCTCCGTTCCGGCGCCGCGAATCTCCCAGGTGCCGTCGGCGACGATCGTGCCGTCAGGCTTTCGCACCAACTCGCTCGGCTTCACCGTCGCGTTCGGAATCGTCCGGTCGAGTCCGTCGGTGAGCCGCTCCCCCTCGACGGGACCGCCGCGGGTCGGCTTCGCGCTGCCCGCCTCGGAGGCGATCGGCTTCGACGCCTCATCGGCCCGCGGCGTCGAAAGATCGCGCACGAGTTCCTCGGCCGCGGTGGCGGCAGGACGCGCTGCGGGAGCTGGCGCCGGCGCCGGTGCGACCGCTTCCGACACCAATCGCTCGATCGCCTCGGCATCCGTCGCCCGCGGGTCGGTACGAGCGCCGCGCGGCGGCTGGAACGCGACGACGATGGCGATGCCGGTGACGGCGGCGAGGAAGATCCAGAACCATTTCATGGTGAGGTGCAGGCGTCAGGGAGAATCAGGCGGAAGGCCGCAGAGTGTCGCCGACCGGCGTGCGATATGCCACCAACGCCGGGAGGATGCCGGCGATCGAGGCGAGAATCGTGGTCGCCACCACGACGAGGAGGGCCGAGCGCGGATCGACGGAGAGACCGAGGACGAGGCCGACCTGCTGCTTGAGGGCGCTGGCGGCGATCGCCGTACCGACGGTGCTGACGAGGACGCCCGCCGCCGCTCCAAGGAGGCCGAGGAGCGCCGACTCGGTCAGGACGAACCCCATGATCCGCGCCCTGCTGCACCCGAGCACCCGGAAGAGAGCGATCTGACGGCGCCGTTCGTGCATCGAGTTGTAGAGCGCGACGAGAATCGAGATGGCGCTTCCGACAAGGATCGCGATCGCCATCGCCACGAAGAGCACATCGACGCGCGAGACGATCGACAGGAGCTTCTGGATCTCGTAGGCCGGGTTTGCGACGGTGATCGTCGGATCGCGCCGCAGGCGATCGAACTCGCCCTGCATCGCCGTCGAGACATTCGAGCCCGGTCGCGTCGGTAGGCGGATCAGGATGCCGGTGATGAGACGATCCTCCTCGAGAAGATCGGCCTCCGTCAGCTTCGGACCATGGTGGTGACCGCCACCCTTCGCCGACATCTCCCGCTCCTTGCGGTCGTGGGCGTGAAGGACCCAGCTCGAGATCAGGTCACAGACGATCGCCCGGTCGTGGGCCGAGCCGGTCGGCGCGAGAATCCCGACGACGGTGAACTCATACTCGGTGTGCACATGCCCCTGATCGCCGGCGCCGTGCGTGAAGAGCAGCTTCGCGCCCATCCGCAAGCCGGTCTCGCGGGCGACCTCGCTGCCAAGCACGGCCTCGAAACTCCGCTCAAACGCCCGACCTTCGGCGAAGGTCCACGGTTCGCCCTCGACCGGCTCGAACTTCGTGAAGAACGCCGTCGTCGTCGCAAGCGTCGGGAAACCGCGATAGTTGTCGCCCTGCTGGATCGGTACGACCCAGGACCAGGGAAAGCTGTCGCGGATCGCGAAGAATTTCGCCTCGTTGATCGGACGCGCCGGCGCGCCGGCGTAGAAGATCGCGTTGAGCACCGAGGTGATCGGGCTCGCGTCGGCGCTCACCAGGAGATGGGCGTTGCCGCTGCCGCGCAGGAACGCGCGGCCCGACGCGTTCTTCAGCGAAAGGAGCGTCAGCAGCAGCGCGACCGCGATCGCGACCGTGAGTGCGGTCACGATCGTCGAGAAGAGCCGAGCGCGAAGCGAACGGAGGATGATCGTGAAATCGTTCACCGCGCGCTCTCCTGTCGGAGCGATACGAGCGAGCCGAGGTCGACATGCCGTGAGAAGCTCGGCACGAGCGTCGGGTCGTGACTCACGCAGAGGAGCGCCGCCCCCTGGTCGCGACAGGTCGATCGGATGAGGTCGATCGCCCGACGGCCGTTCTCAGGATCGAGACTCGCCGTCGGTTCGTCGGCGAGCACGAGCGGCGGCCTGCACGCGAGGGCCCGGGCGACGGCGACGCGCTGCTGCTGGCCGACCGAGAGTCGCTCGACGGGATGATCGCGTCGATCGTTGGTCGGATCGCCGTCGGAACCAAGCCCGAGCGTCGCAAGCAGTTCGTTCGCGCGAGCCTCGTGCTTGCCTTCGCCCGGCGCTCCGAAGAGGAGCGCGAGCATCACATTCTCGCGGGCGGTGAAGCCCAAGGCGAGATGGAAGGTCTGGAAGATCATGCCGATCGATCGCCCGCGAAAGCGGTCGCGGGCCGCGCCGCGCAGCGTGCCGATCGGCGTCCCCGCCACGCGGATCGCGTCGGGCGCGCCGGTCGGGTCGAGCAGGCCGGCGATCAGTTGGAGGAGCGTGCTCTTCCCGGTGCCGCTCCCACCGGTGAGGAGGAGGTCCTCGCCGGCCTCCAGACGAAACGATGGCAGGTGAAGCTCGAACGCACCCTCGCCGCCGAAGCGGAAGCGAAGGTCACGGATCTCGAGCGCAGGAGGGGGACTCGCGGCGTGCATGGGGGAGACGGGTTCGGAACAAGCAGTGGGTGATCGCGGCCGGAGCGGACTATAGCCCAGCCCGATCATTCCCAGACATGTAGGCCAGACATGCAGGCCAGACATGCAGGCCGGGCATGCAACCCAGACATCATGCTCGCTTCGCTCCCGCCCCGAGGTTCCGTGTTGTTCGGCGCGCGAGACAACGCACGCTTCGGACCCTCGGGCTGTGCCCGAAAGCCGATCGCGTGCGGTCTCCACTCGTTGCCTTGCCCTCTCTCGTTTCTACGCTCGATTTGGGGCGGATGCTTCTGGATCGGCCCGCATGTGCAACCGTCATCCGCCGGCTTCGTCCGTGGGGTGATCACTCACCCGACAGGTGCGTCGAGAGATGCGAGGCGGAGACTCAATCAAGGTCGTCCGACGCCCCGAACTCGCGCTCATCGCCTTCGCTCTCGCGGCGGCGGCGCTCGGCTTCACGGTTCGACTGTTCGATCATCTTGCGGAGGTAGGCATTCTCACGGCGAGTCGCTTCGAGGTCGAAGATGAGGTACTTCACGCTGAGTCGAAGGTAATCAAGCGACTCCTGAAGCTCCGCGACCGACTTCGTGATCCGCTCCTTGCGGGCGGTGACGGCTTCCGCCGCGGCTCCCGCCTTCTCGCGCTCCGACTCCGGAAGGTCGCGGATGCGGTTCATGATCTCGGCCATCTTCTGCTGGAAGCTCATCTCGTCCATGGGTGCTCTTCTCGTTGGTCTCTGGATCCGTCTGCAAAGCCCCTGAGCTCCGCTACGGATGGTTGTTGGTGATGCCTGCCTCTGGGGATCAGGTATCACAACGAGCGTGCCACACCGCGGATCGCATCGATTGCTCGCATGTCGTGGCGATGGGTGCGGCACGCACGCCCTCACCGCGGCCCTTTTTCTGCGCCCAGCCCGCACAGACGGCCCTCCTGCTGGAACGCCTGTGCGGGGCGTTGCCGCGGCGCAACGGAGCGTGGTGGAAAATCAACGCCCGGCGGTGACGCGCCGCAACGCCCGCTGGATCGCCGGCTGAAGGTTCGATGGCGCTGCGGCGACGCGACGGTCGAGTTCGGCAGCGGACTCCCCAGAAAGCTTGGCTTCCTGGGCGAGTCGAACGAGGGCGAGATCGCGCTCGAAGGTCCATCGCTCGAAGAACGCCTCCAGCTCATGACGATTGAAGCGGGCGAGCGGATCGTCGAGACCGCTCTGGGCGACCGCCCAATCGATCAGCTTGCCGCCCGTCGGCTGGAATCGGTAGAGACCGAGAACGATCTCGACGCGCTTCCCGAAGGGGAGGAAGGGATCGGACGCGCTGGCGGGCAGGCCGACCATCGCATCCTCCGGACGCCGCTTGGCGATCGCGCCGAGCCAGCCGCCTTCGTGAACAGCCTCGCGGGCCACGAGCGTTTCGGCGATCGACGCGCCGGCCGACGGGGCGGCCGAGGTCGTCGCCGCTGCTGCATCGAGCGCTTCCAGATCGGCGACGCTCCGCAGCATCGTCTTGAGCCCGGCGTTGGCGAAGCGAATCCAGAGCCGCTGGTCGCGCGTCCCCTGACGGGTGAGGAGTTCGGTCTTGGTGACGCTGCCGATCCCCCATTCCGGGCGCAGGCGATGGCGCACCTTGTCGCCGGCGGAAAGCAGTGGAGGGGTCTCTGACATACCGAAATGGGCGCGGATGATGTTCGCTCGGGGAGAGGCGTCCGACGGACGCGCGATCCGCTCGCGGCGGGTTGAGCGGGCAGAGTGTAGGCTCTCCGCCTTGGATCGACCGCCCATCACCGCCCGTGCGGACCGGTTCGATCGGTGACCGCTTCGGCACTTCCCCATGCGGATAGCGTTTCTCGGCGACATCAACGGCGCGCCCGGCCGAACCGTTCTCCACCAGCGGCTCGCCACGCTGCGTGAGCGATATCGCCCCGATTGCATTCTTGCGAATGCCGAGAACGCGAAGGCCGGTTCGGGCGTGACGCCGGAGCAGTTCACGCAGTTTCGCTCGATGGGCATCGATGGCTGTACGCTCGGCGACCACGCCTTTCGCGAGCCGCGCATCATTCCCTTCCTCGAGGCGCCCGACGCGGCGATCGCCCGGCCGGCCAACCTCTCGCGAAAGGCTCCGGGCAAGCGGCTGCTGCGGATCACCGCGTCGGGCACGCGCAGCCGCGACCTCTGGGTCATCACGGTGCTCGGACGCATTCACATGCCGCTTCCGGCCGACGATCCCTTCGCAGCCGTCGACGAGCTGCTCGCGACGATTCCGGAACGGCAGCCGATCGTCATCGTCGAGGCCCACATGGAGGTCACGAGCGAGAAGATCGCCCTCGCCCACTACCTCGACGGCCGCGTCGCAGCGGTGCTCGGAACCCACACCCATGTGCCGACCGCTGATAACCGGATCCTCCGAGGCGGCACCGCCTTCATGACCGACCTGGGCATGTGCGGCCCCTATGACACAGTGATCGGACGCGACGCAGCCATGGTCGTGAAGGCGATGACGACCTCGCTCCACATCCCGTTCTCGATGGGGGAGGGGGGCGAGGCCCTGAGCGGGGCTCTCCTCGAGATCGACGCCGGGAGCGGTCGCGTCCGCACGATCGAACGGATCTGGGTGCCGCTGGTCGAGTAGGGCGAGTCGGCCCGACGCGCGGGAAGGCGATCGAGGTTTTCCCTTGGAGCGGGGGACTTCTCGCTCTACACTCAGCCCGTCGCGGTCGGACGAGGGTCCCCGTCGACGGAGGAAAGGGAATACTCGTCATGACGAACGCTTCAGTCCGGACCGCCCCTCGGGCGGCCCTCTCGTGCGGTGCGCCGATGGTCGCCGTTGCCCTCTGTGCGGCGATGCTCGCGGCCGGGCATGCCTCGGCAGCGATCTACACCGGCGGCGGCGGCGCGATCCCCGACGCGATCGACACCGATGTGCCCGGAACGATCACCTACACGATCAATGTCACCGACTCGGGCTTCGTCGGCAGCTTCAACGGCGTGCAGTTCACCAACCTCGCCCACAGCTTTCTCGGCGACCTCTCCTGCGTCCTCACCGCCCCGAACGGGCTGAGCGTCACGCTCTTCGATCGCGTCGGCAAGACCAATCCCGAGTTCGGCTTTGGAGACAGCTCGAACCTCTTCGGAAGCTATGCCTTCAAGGACGGCGGCTCGAACCTCTGGGCCGTGGCCGCAGCGCTCAACGGCTCGCAGATCGTGCCCGGCGGCATCTACAGCGCGTCGGCGCCGCTCACCGGCGCGCCGATCTCGCTCCAGAATGCCCTCGTCGGCGTTCCCGCCCAGGGGATCTGGAAGGTCACCTTCACCGACTTCGGAGTCGGCGAGGCCGGCTCCTTCACCAACTGGTTCATGGACCTGACGCTCACGCCCGTTCCGGGCCCGAGCGCTGCGCTCGTGCTTCTGCTGGCGGGTATGCGCCTGCGGCGACGAACGCGAGAGCAGGGCAGGTCGTTACGCACCGGCGTCTGATTGCGTTGTGCACGCTCCCCAGGCGCCGCCACCGGGCGTCTCGATGCGGATCGCCTCACCGGCCGCGCAGTCGACGGCGACGCGTCCCGGCAGGCGTTCGACGCGCCCATCCGCGCGGATGAGCGCCTGATCGCCGCGCTGGCCGGCACCGCCGCCCTCCATGCCGTAGGGGGCTTCGACGCGATGTTCGGCGAGGATCGAGACTTGGGTCGGCTCGCGAAACTCGATCTCGCGCAGGATCCCGTCCCCGCCGCGATGGCGTCCCACGCCGCCGCTTCCAGGCCGCACCGCGAAGGTCCGTACGACGACCGGCGCGCGCCGCTCGAGGATCTCCGCGTCGGTGATGCGCGTGTTGGTCATGTGGGTATGGACCGCACTGCCCCCCGGCCCCTCCTCGGTCGCGCCGCTGCCGCCGGCGATGGTCTCGTACGCGCCGTAGCGGGCGTTGCCGAAGAGGAGGTTGTTCATCGTTCCCTGGCTTCCCGCGGCGAGTCCGAGGGCTCGCAGCAGCGCGTCGGTCACCCGCTGACTCGTCTCGGTGTTGCCGGCGACGACCGGCGGAAGCTCGGTCGGATCGGCGGTCACGCTCACCGGCGCCTGCGCATCATCCGGTGATCCGACCGGGTCGAGCAGCCCGCGCGGGACGATGAGGTCAACCGGCCTGAGCAGGCCTTCGTTCATCGGGATCGGCTCGTCGACGAGGAGACGCAGGGCATACATCGCGGCGGCCCGGACCACCGCGATCGGGGCGTTCGCGTTGCGCGGATGGAGACCGCCGCTGCCGGTGAAATCGATGCGGGCGCGGCCATCTCGAATCGAGACCCGCACGGCGATCGGCGTGCCGTCGTCGAGCCGTTCGACCACCGAGGCGTCGGCATCGCCACGGGCCCGCAAGGCGCTCGCGAGGGTGCGGGCCGTGCGGGCGAGCAGCGCTTCGGCAAGCTCCTGCATCCGTTCGGCGCCATACTCGGACGCGAGGGCTGAGAGCATGCGGATGCCCTGTTCGTTCGCGGCGATCGATGCGCGCAGATCGGCGAGATTCTCCTCGACGCTCCGCGAGGGATACCGGCTCGTTCGCAGGAGCGTCTCGATCCGGTCGAGTCGCTCGGTCCGTGCGCCGCCACCTTCGACGCCACCTTCCACCCCACCTTCCACCCCACCCTCCACGAGGAGCATCGGCGGAATAACCACCCCTTCCTCGGCGAGCGAGCGCGCATCCGGCGGGAAGGAGCCTGGCCGCGTGCCGCCGATCTCGGCGTGATGGGCGCGATTCGCGACGAAGGCGATCGGTTCCGTCGAGCCCGCTGCGAACAGCGGCGTGATGACCGTGACATCGGGCAGGTGCGATCCGCCGAAAACCGGATGATTGGTGATCGCGACATCCCCCGGGCGCATCGGCAGCGCCCGGGCGACGCCGCGCACGCAGACCCCCATCGCCCCGAGATGGACGGGCAGGTGCGGCGCATTCTGGAGGAGGACGCCGCGGGCATCGAGGATCGCACAGGAGAAGTCGAGGCGCTCCTTCACATTCGCCGAGATCGCCGTGCGACGGAGCGCTTCGCCCATCGCCGTCGCGATCGCTTCGAGCCGACAGGCGAAGAGATCGAGCTCGCCGGCGCGTCGCTTCGCGCTCCCGCCAGCCGATGCGCGCTCGACAGGGGTGACGAGGCGATCGCCCGTGGCGAGCGTTTGCACGCGCCAACCATCCGGCACGAAGGCCGTCGCTCCGCCGTCCGCGAGAAGAAGGGGCCCGTCTCGAAGCCCGTCGCGGGGAGCCTCGGGCGTTGCGATCGATCGAGCGCCGTCAGCGGGCAATCGCTCGTCGAGTCGCACCTGGACGCGGACCGCCTCGACCACCAGCGGCCGCTGCGGCGGGGGATAGCCGAAGATGCGGATGAAGGCAGAGCGGAAGGATCGCTCGAGGTCGACCTCGACGGCAGCCGCAGCGTCGGCGAGTTCGGGGGCATCGGCCATCGGCAAGTCGAGCGTCTGATCCTGCCCATCGAGCCGCACGCTCGCCGTGCGCACCGCAACCATCGGCGGAAGCGTGCCCCCGAGCGTCGAACACTCCGCCTCGATCGCGGCGATCGCTTCCTCTTCCGCTTCGCGCACACGAGCGAGAATCGCCGCCCCGGACCCTGCAAGCGGCACGAGAAGCGGCCGCGAGGCGAATCGGGTGGGCTGGGCACCGAGCAGGCCGCGCGCGCTGAGAATGCCGGCGTCGAGCGGCAGGAGGATGTCGCGCATGCCCAGACGCTCGGCGACGGCGACCGCATGCTGTCCGCCAGCGCCGCCGAAGGGGACCAGCGTGTACCCGCGGGGATCGACACCCTCGCGCATCGAGATCGCCTCGATCGCCCCGGCCATGCGCTCATTCGCGAGATCGACGAAGGCGGTCAGGAGCGACGCCCGATCGAAGGTTTCCGGGCACTCCCGCGCTGCGATCGCGAGCGTCTCGTCGAGGGCTCGCTCGGCTGCGGCGACATCGAGCGGCATCGATGCCATCGATCGATCGAGCCGGCCAAGCAGGAGATTCACATCGGTCAGCGTGAGCGGTCCACCCTGACCGTAGCAGGCCGGTCCGGGATGGGCCTTCGCGCTCGCGGGCCCGACCCGCAACTCCCCGCGAAGGATCGTGCAGATCGAGCCTCCACCGGCGGCGACCGATTCGATCGCCAGCGAGGGCGCGGCGACGCGGGCAGCGCCGACCTTGGTTTCATAGCGATAGGCGCAGCCGCCGTCGTAGCGGGCGACATCGGTGCTCGTCCCGCCCATGTCGAGGCCAAGGAGCCGCTGCCGCCCGGTCCGCGCTGCGATCTCGGCGAGCGCCGCAACGCCGCCGGCCGGACCGCTGAGCAGGCAATCGCGGGCCAGGGCCCGATCGGCTCGCTGGAGTCCGCCGGCACTCGTCATGAGAAAGGTCGACCGTTCGGGCACGCGACGACCGACATGACCAAGGTAGGCCCGAAGCACCGGGGCGAGCGTCGCATGGACCACGGCGGTTTCCGTGCGGCTCAGAAAGCGAGGACTGTCGGAGAGGCGACCGGCGACGGCGACATCGCGGAAGCCCGCTGCGAGGAGCGCAGCGGCGAGCCGTTCCTCATGATCGGGACGGGCCAGTCCATGGAGCAGGCTGACCGCGACGCTCTCGACGCCCGTTCGGCGCAGGGCATCGATGACCGCTTCGATCGCGGATTCATCGAGCGGCGTGCGCACGCCGTCGGCGAGCATGCGCTCCTCGACGCCGACGACCGCGGCGACCAACGGCTCGCGATCGGGGACGCGACGGGCGAAGAGTTCCGGACGACTCTGATCGCCGATGCGGAGGAGATCCTCGAAACCCTTGGTGATACACAACCCAGTCGGCGCGCCGGCCCGCTCGAGGAGGGCGTTCGTCCCCCGCGTGGTCGACAGTCGGAGTTCCATCGGCGGCAGTGGCTCGCCAGGGACCGCACCGACGAGGACATGCACGGCAAGCATCGGAGCGTCGAGGGCCCCTCGTCCATCGCTCGGATTCGGGTGCGCTCGAAGGATCGTTCCCTGCGGCGCTACCAAACCCGCAGCCAGCCCAGTTGCCAAACCAGCTGCAAAACGGGCAGCCAGCCCGGCAGCCCCCGCCTGCACCGTGAGGCGAAGCACGCCTTCCTCCTCCTCGATCGCGGCCGCGACGACGATGCTCCCGCGGGGGTCCGCTGCGAGCCCGGTGAGCGTCGCGCCGAGCAGGAATCGCGCTGGGCAGGGGAGCCACGCCGGAACCCTGACCCGGAGCGCGAGCGCGTCGATCGCCCCCGAAGGGGTCGCCCGGGCGTGCGGCTGAGAGCCAAGCGTTTCGACCACCACCAACGGGATCGCCCCGTCGCTTGGAACCTTCGCTCGTCGCCAGCCTCCGCCACGCTCCCGGGCTGCGTTCGGGTCGATGGCGATGGCATCCGTGAAGGTGCCGCCCGTATCAATCGCGATGCGCCAGGGCAGGGCGGTTGCGCTCGAGGCGATCGCTTGGGCGGAATGGTGTCGGTCGCCGATCACGAGGCCGGACATGCTACTCCGGGGTGCGTCGCGGTCCTTTGGAGCGCAGACGCAGGGTCCCGCCCGCTATCCTGTGAAGGATGAGCCTCCTGACCCGCACGGCGTTCCTTCGCATGCTCGCGCCGCCCACCATCGCAGCCGCCCTCATCGGGGTGATGGGCATCTCCGGCTGGTGCCCGCTCTGCTCGGCCATCACCGGCGCTTGCGGCCTTTCGTCCGCCGAACCGACCTCGCTGACCCAGGCGGCCCCGCCTTCGGAGGCACCCGCGGGCGAGTCGCCGACCACGGGCCCGCTCCACGGCTCGATCTTCACCGACCTCGACGGCAAGCGTGTCGCGGTCGAGGAGGCGATCGGCAAGCCGATGGTCATTGAGCTCTGGGCGACCTGGTGCGGTCCCTGTCGGACGCAGCGCCGGCTCATGCACACGCTGAGCGCCGAGTTCCCCGACATCATCTTCGTCGCGGCCTCCGCCGACGAGAAGGGACCGCAGGTCGTCAAGGACTTCAAGAAGAAGGAAGAGGCGAACGAGAAGCCAAAGGAGGGGGCCGCGGCCGCGAAGCCGACCGAGCCGTCGCGCGTGCGTGACCTCATGGCAACGCCGGAGTTCCGAGCGCTCGTTCGGAAGCGCAACGCGGCGAACTCCATTCCGCAAACCATCTATGTCAACGCCAAGGGCGAGATCATCGATGTCGCGGTCGGCGCCCAGAGCGAGAAGTTCATGCGTGCCGTCGTGAAGAACATGCAGAAGGCCGCCGCCAAGCAGCAGGCGCCGACCGCGCCGGCTTCGCCCTCGTGACCCGATTCCTGGTCGATGCCGCGTATCTCTCCGCCGCGCTCGTGACGAGCCCGGTGTGGATCTATCGCATGGCCAAGAGCGGCAAGCTGCGCACCGATTGGCGAGCCCGGTTCGGGCGGGTCACGGCACCGCGGCCGCGAGGCAAGCGTCCGCGACTTCTCATCCACGCCGTCTCGGTCGGTGAGGTGAACGCGATCCGTCTGCTCGTCGAAGCCCTTGCCGCCGATCCGCTGAGGCCCGAGATCGTGGTTGCGGCAACGACCGACACGGGATTCGCCCGTGCCCAGGCGCTCTTCACGCAGGGGGCTTCGGGGCCCTCGGCAACCGGTGCGGCGAGCGTGCAGGTCGTTCGCTATCCATTCGACGCCTCGTGGGCGGTGAGCCGCTTTCTCGATGCGGTGAAGCCCGATCTCGTCGCCCTTGTCGAACTCGAGGTCTGGCCGAACTTCACCGCGGCCTGCGCGACCCGCGGCATTCCCTGCGTCGTCGTCAACGGTCGGCTCAGCGAGCGAAGCTTCCGGCGCTATCGCATCGCCCGACCGATCGTGTCGCCTTCGTTTCAGCGCCTCCTCGCCGTCAGCGCCCAGAGCGATGCCTACGCGGAGCGCTTCACCGCGCTCGGTGTCGCCCGCGGCAGCGTCTTCGTCGGCGGAACGATGAAGTGGGATACCGCTGAGATCGCCGATCGCGTGGCCGGCGCCGAGGATCTGGCGAGGGAGTTCGGAATCGATCGCACGAGACCGCTCGTCGTCGCTGGCTCGACCGCGCCGGGCGAAGAGACGATCATCGCCAACGCGCTTCCAGCGGAGGTCCAACTCCTCATCGCACCGCGCAAGCCCGAGTGGTTTGACGGCGTGGCCGCTGCGCTCGACGGCGTCGCCCGCCGCAGCCGCGGCGAGCGCGGGAGTCCGACCGGCCGCTTTCTCCTCGACACCATCGGCGAACTTCGCAAGGCCTACGCCTTGGCCGATCTCGTCATCGTCGGTCGCTCCTTCGGAAACCTCCACGGCTCCGACATGATGGAGCCGATCGCCCTCGGCAAGGCCACGCTCATCGGCCCGCGATCTGGTGATTTTCGCGACATGATGGACGCCCTCCGCGAAGGTCAGGGCATCGTGGAAACGACGGCGGAACGGCTCGGTGAGGACATCCGTCGCCTGCTCGGCGATTCCGATGCGCGGGCCGCGCTCGCCGCTCGCGGCCGCGCCGTGATCCGCTCACGGCAGGGGGCCACGCGACGCAACGCGGAGCTCCTCCTCTCGATGCTCCCGAGTCCGCGCGTTGACGCCTCGACGCCAGCGCCGGCCCCCACCGAACCAACATCGGCTTCCCATGCGTGAATCGAGCCTTCTTGAGCGCATCTACGCGGGCAACCCGCTCCTTCCGGCGATCGTCTCGATTCCGCCGGGGGATGACATGGCCGCGATCCGGCTCGTCCAGACCGATCCGAAGGGCAGCGAACTGCTGCTCGCCGTCGATCAGGTCGTCGAGGGCATCCATGTCACGCGCCGGACCGTCGATGAGGATCCGGCGATCGTCGGTCGAAAGGCCGTCGCCCGAAACATCAGCGATGTCGCTGCGATGGCCGGACGACCGCTCGCGACGCTCGCCTCCGTCGTTCTTCCGAAGCGCTACGGCGACGCCCAAGCCCGCGAGCTCTTCGAGGGCGTGCGCGGCAGCGCCCAGGTCTTCGGCGCACCGCTTATCGGTGGCGACACGGCGATTCATCGCGACGCGAACGCACCGCTCACCCTCTCGGTCACGATCGTCGCGACGCCCGCGTGGCCCGGCGCACGGGTCATCACCCGGCGGGGGGGACAACCCGGCGATGGGCTCTTCGTCACCGGTCTCCTCGGCGGCAGTCTCGATCCCGACGGCGGCGGCCGCCACCTGACCTTCGAGCCGCGCGTCGAGTGCGCGATCGCCCTGCTCGAACTGCTCGGCGATCGGCTGCATGCGATGCTCGACCTGAGCGATGGACTCGGGCGCGACGCTGCCCACCTCACGGACGCGAACACCCGTGCGATCCTCGACGCCTCGGCGATCCCAGCGCGAGCGGGCCTCTCCTGGCAGCGTGCCCTCGGTGATGGCGAGGACTATGAGTTGCTCTTCGCGGCGAGCGGTTCCGTGCCGTCGCGGCTCGCCGGCGTGCCGATCACGCGGATCGGTACGATCCTCGCGCGCGACGCGGGAAGCCGGGAGCCGCAGGTCGGCGTGCGGGTCGATGAAGGCTCGGCAGAGGCCCTCATCGACGCGTCGCGGTTCGGCTGGGAACATCGCAACGCTCCCGGCGGCAATGCGACGCGCGGCGAGCAGGACGAGGCAAGCCCCTGATGCGAACGACGACCTTCACCACGCATGACGAACGCGAGACGAGTCGGCTCGCCGAGTGTCTTGCCGCTGCGCTCGACGGTCTCCCCGGAGCGACGGTCATCGCGATCGAGGGCGAACTCGGGGCCGGCAAGACGCGCTTCGTGCGCGGCCTCGCCGCCGGGCTCGGCGTCGATCCGCTCGCCATCACGAGTCCGACCTTCGTCCTGGCCATCGAGCACGCCGGCGCCTTCGGGATGCGGCTCGCTCACCTCGACGCGTGGCGGATTCGCTCGACCGACGAGCTCGCCGCGATCGGTTGGGAGGAGATGCTGGAAGGCTCACACATCGTCATCGCGGTCGAATGGGCATCGCGCATCGACGCGGCGTTGCCGAGCGAGCGGATCAGCGTCCTGATCGAGCAGGGTTCGGAGCAGGGTTCGGAGCAGGGTTCGGAGCTGGGTTCGGAGCAGGGTTCGGAAGCGGGCGACGACGCGAACGCCCGGACGATCACCATCGAGGACACGCGCGACGCATCGCGCGCCGATCGCCTGCATCGAGCGCTCTCGCTCTTCGTGCCGCGGAGCGCTCCACGCAGCGAACGCTGTCGGACCTGCGGAAACTCGCTTCGTCTGGACGCGCCGACCTTTCCGTTCTGCTCGCCGCGCTGCCGCATGGCCGACCTCGGTCACTGGTTCGACGGTCGGTATGGCATCTCGCGGCCGATCGAACGGGACGAGGAGCTCACGGACTAGGTTCGGACTGCTCGAGCCGGCTCTCGGTCTGTTCCGGACTGATCGCGTAGATCTGGAAGCGATGCCCGACGGGCTGCCAGCCGAGTTCGCGGCAGATGCGGTCCCGCAGCGCGACGAGTTCCGGACTAACGAACTCGATCAGCCGACCGGTCTTCATGCAGACCATGAAGTCGCGCGGAGCCTTGCCGTAGATGAGCTGGTAATGGGCCTGCTTCGCGTCGAAGAGCGCCTGGGTGATGATGCCGGCCTCAAGGAGCAGATGGATCGTGCGGTAGATCGTCGCCTTCGAGACATCATGTCCCTGGCCGCGCATCTTCAGGAGCAGTTCCTCGGCCTCGAAGACATCATCGATCTCGATGATGGCGTTCAGGATGTCCGCCCGTTCCGGCGTGTACTTCAGGTCCTTGCTCTTGAGGAAGCGCCGAAAGACCGAGCAGAGCGGCGCCATGACCGGCATCGGCCCGGCGGAACTCATCAGCCGAGGAGCCGTGGCGGATGGGAGCGCAGCCGGAGGCGCCTGGGAGGAACCCGGCTGGCCCAGGTTTTGGCCCGGGTTCTGGCCCGGGTTCTGGCCCGGGTTCTGGCCCGGGCTTTGGCCCGGGCTTTGGCCGGAGTTTGGGGACGGGCTCTGGGACGGCTTCGTCATCAGGCTTTGGCAGCGGGGATGCGATTTAACAGAACAGGCATTATGAGACCTTGACCCGATCGGAAGCCCGTGCGGCAGGGGTTGCGTCGGTCTGCTGGGCTGGCGTGACCTGATCGCCCAGCTCAAGGTTGAAGGCGTCGTGGACGGTCTGAAGCGCCCGCTGGCCATGCTCCTTCGGCACGATGCAACTGATCTTGATCTCGCTCGTGGTGATGTTGTGGATCGGCACCTGAGCCTCACCGAGGGCCCGGAACATCCGGCTGGCGACGCCGGTGTGGCTCTTCATGCCGGTCCCGACGGCCGAGACCTTGGCGAGTCCGATCTCGATCGCCAACTCGCCGGTGCCGAGCTGGTCGAGGACCTGGGCCGCGGCGATCTTCACATCGGCGAGATCCGCATGGTCGACCGTGAACGAAATCGACGCCATGTCGCCGAACTCGGTCTGGACGATGTCGTCGACCATGATGTTGGCCTTGGCGATGCGATCGAAGATCTGGGCCTGGACGCCCACTTGGTTCGGGATGCGACGCAGGCTGACGCGACCAAGGTCAGGCTTGAGGGCCGCACCGACGACGACGATGTCTTCCATTCCGTGGTTCTCCCGCACGGACGCCTCGTCCGTGATCATGGTGCCGGTATCGGGCTTCTGGCTGTGGCGAACATGGATCGGAACGCCATACTTTTCGCCGAACATCACCGCCCGGGCGTGCATGACGCCGGCGCCGAGGGCGGCAAGTTCGAGCATTTCCTCGTAGCTGATCGCGGCGAGCTTCGCGGCGTTCTTCACGATGCGCGGATCGGCCGTGTAGACGCCATCGACATCGGTGAAGATGTCGCAGTATCCGCCGGTCTTGGCGACCTCGAGCGCCGCCGCGAGCGCGACGGCGGTCGTGTCGGAGCCGCCGCGGCCGAGGGTCGTGATGTCGCCGTTCGGGGCGATGCCCTGAAAGCCGCAGACGACCGGCACGCGACCGGCGGCGAACTCCAGGCGCATGCGCGCCGCGTCGATCGCGGTGATCCGCGCCCGCCGATGGGCGTCGTTGGTGCGAATCCCGACCTGGCCGCCGGTCAGGGAGATGGCCGGAACGCCGAGCTTTTGGAGGGCCATGGCCATGAGCGCGACGGAGACCTGCTCGCCGGTCGCCATGAGCATGTCCATCTCGCGGCGATCGGGTTCGGCGGAGATCGATTCGGCAAGGCTGATGAGGTCATCGGTGGTGTCGCCCATCGCACTCACCACGACGACGACATCGTGGCCGGCGGCGCGGGTCTCGGCGACGCGTTTCGCGCAGCGCAGGATGCGCTGTGCGTCACCGACACTCGATCCGCCGAACTTTTGGACAATCGTCGCCATGGGATGATTCGATGCGATGGGCCGCGCCGATCGGAGTAGGCTGCGTGCGCCCGATCTGCCTACGCTCTGTTTCCGACGCCCCTCACGAATGCCGCGGAGTGTACCGCGATCATCCGTCGCCCGCGGCCTCCGGACCCTTCCTTCGCACCATGCATCGCGCCCGTCGTTCCTCATTTCGTTGCAGCGCTATCGGCTTCGGCATGGCGCTCATGAGCTTCACCACGGTCGCCCTCGCGTCGATCGCCGCAGCACCGCAGGCCGCGCCGCCACCGGCTTCACCCCCGACCGCGCCATCGCCAGCGGCTGCCCCGAACGCGCCGGGTCGCTCGAGTTGGAAGGAGGTTGATCCGGCGGCGATCGGTGTCGTGCGCCCCCTGCTCGTCGATCGCCCGGATCTGCGGGTTCCGGCGACGATTCACGCCCCGATCGACCTCGCCAGCGCCGGCCAGCCAGGCGTGATCGTTGCGCTCTCCGCCACGCCGCACGCTGCGTTTCTCACCACGCGTGAGGGTCGCATCGAGCTGCGCACCTTCGACTGCCGGACCGCAGCGATCTCCGAACCGATCACCACGATCGCCGTCGAGCGACCGCCGACCACCTTCGACGAAGGGCCCGATGGACGAAGCATCCTGCTGCGCGCCGAGCCCGACACGCCGATTCTCATCTACGACATGCCGAGCGGAACGCTGCGGGCCTCGATCGACGGCGATCTCGCCGGACGCGGCGATGCCTTCGTGCTTGACGAGACCTCGCTTGTCGTCGTGAGCGCCGACGGCGCGATCCGTCGCTTCAGCCTGACCGACGGTTCGCACCTCGGCACGGCGAAGGGACCGCCGATGTCGGCGTTCGCTGCGGTCGGCGGCCAGGTGCTCGGCATCACCGATCGCGATCCGCCGAATCCGCCCGGCGTGCCGAACACCCGCTCGATGGTGGTCGCCTCAGTCAACGCGACGACCGGCAAGGAGTCGGGCCGCGTGAAGCTTCCAGCCGGCCCCGCGGTCTGGTCGCGGGTCGCGCCGGTCATCGCCTTCATCGAGACCCCGGCCGGTTGGCGGGCGATTCGTACGCTCGATCCGGTCACCCTCGAGGAGCGCAGCCGCGTCGAGGTGACCCCGAATGTCTCGAGTTCCGCGCTCGGCAGCGAGCTTTCCGCCGACGGCAAGCGCCTCTTCATGACCGAGTATGTGACCCAGACGGTGATCGCATGGGACACCGCGACCGGGGCCACGCTCGCCGTCGCAGCGCCGGAGCTCGGCGGCTGCATCCACGCCGATGTCGCCAACAGCGGCGTTCGCATGGTGGCGATCGTCGGCCCGTGGAAGGACGGGGCGCTCCTGTCGGATGCCTTCCAGGTCTTCGAGTTCACCCGCGAGGCCCAAGCGCCCGCGAAGTGACCGACGGCGGCCACACGCGCGGCCGCTGAAGAACCACATCACGCCCCGACGGCTGGCGCTCAGGCTTGGGCGGTCTCGCGATCGCGCTCGGCCCGCTCGGCACGCTTGCGGGCGGTCTCCTCGAGGATCCGCTTGCGGATGCGCACATTCGTCGGCGTGATCTCGACGAGCTCGTCGGACTCGATGTACTCGATCGCCGCCTCGAGGCTGTAGATGCGCGCAGCCTTGAGCACGACCGTCGCTTCCTTGCTCGACTCGCGGAAGTTCGTGAGCTGCTTCAGGCGCGTCGCGTTCACCACGAGATCGTTGTCGCGGTTGTGCTCGCCGACGATCTGGCCGGTGTAGACCTGGTCGCCCGGCCGCGCGAACATGACGCCGCGATCGGCCAGCCCCTCGATCGCGTGGGCCGTGACGCGCCCAGCCTCCATCGCGATCATGACGCCGTTCTGACGCTTCTTCAGGTCGCCGCGCCGCGGCTTGTACGCCGAAAAAGTATGGTGCATCACCGCATCGCCGCCGGTCGCGTTGAGGATGCGGGTGCGAAGTCCGATGAGTCCGCGGGCGGGAATCTCCGCCTCGATGTGCATGCGATCGCCGCGGGCGTCCATGGTGAGGATCTCAGCGCCGCGCGAACCGAGCAGCTCAAGCGCGCCGCCCATGCCCGTTGCGTCGACATCGAGCGAGAGCCGCTCGAACGGCTCGCAGACGACGCCGTCGATCTCGCGCTCGATGACCTCGGGCTTGCCGACGGTCAGTTCGTAGCCCTCGCGACGCATGTTCTCGAGCAGCACGCCGAGGTGGAGCAGGCCGCGGCCGCTCACATGGAACTCCTCCGAGGTGTCCCCCTGGCTCACCCGGAGGGCGACATTCGATTGCAGTTCCTTCTCGAGCCGCTCCCAGATCTGACGGCTGGTGACGAACTTGCCTTCCTGGCCGCCGAAGGGGCCGTCGTTGATGCGGAAGACCATGTGCAGCGTCGGCTCGTCGACCTTCACGCGCGGCAGCGGACGGGGCTTTTCGATGTCCGCGATCGTGTCGCCGATGTCGATGTCGGCGATCCCCTCCACCGCGCAGAGGTCCCCTGCCTCGATGCGATCGACCTCGCGGCGCCCGAGCCCCTCGAAGCGATTGACCTTCTGCACACGGACCCGCTTCACCGACCCGTCCGACTTGCAGATGCCGACCTGCTGGCCGCTGGCGAGCACGCCCGCAAACACGCGGCCGATCGCGATGCGTCCGACATACTCCGACCAGTCGAGGCTCGTGATGAGCATCTGAAGCGGCGCCGTGGCGTCGTCCTTCGGAGCCGGCACGCGCTCGACGATCGTCTGGAAGAGGTCGTCGACGCCGCGGGACTGGTCGTTCAGGTCGCGCGACGCCCAGCCCTGACGGCCGGATGCGTAGATGATCGGGAAGTCGAGCGCCTCGTCCGGCGCGCCGAGATCGACGAGCAGGTCGAAGACCTCGTTGATCACCGCGTCGATGCGGGCGTCGGGACGATCGCACTTGTTGACGACGACGATCGGACGAAGCCCGAGTTCAAGGGCCTTCGAGAGGACGAAGCGCGTCTGCGGCATCGGCCCCTCGGCCGCGTCGACGAGAAGCAGACATCCGTCGGCCATGCGCAGCACGCGCTCGACCTCGCCGCCGAAGTCGGCGTGGCCCGGCGTATCGATGATGTTGACGCGGTAGACCTCGCCGCGCCGCGGCCCCTCGCGCAGGGTGTAGGTGACCGCGCAGTTCTTCGCCAGGATCGTGATGCCGCGCTCGCGCTCCAGCGGATTCGAGTCGAGGACGCAGTCCTGTCCGCCCTCGGTGAACTTGATCACGCCGGACTGCTGGAGCATCGCATCGACCATGGTGGTCTTGCCGTGGTCGACATGGGCGATGATGGCAACATTGCGGTGGCGGATGTCGGTCGGGGAGGCCATTGGAGAGAGACGCTGGGGTGAAGGACCGGCAAGGAGACCGCCCGGGCCGACGAGCCCGTTTGGCAAAGCCCCGGAGCGTACCGGAAACCCGCGATCAGCGATAGCGACCCGTTCGAACCGACGGGAGGCTTCAAAAAAGCGTCATGTATCCGACCGTCATCACCGCAATGTCGACGATCGCGTGGCTCACATAGGCCGGCCAGAGCGAACCGCCCCGCCGATAGAGCCACGACCAGAACGCCCCACCGACGAGGATGCCCGTGCATGCGAGGGCCGTCATGACCGGCGGCAGGTAATGGGCGAGCACGATGATGTGGTGGAGGGTGAACGCAAGCGCGGAGAGCGCCACGACGAGCGCGCCCCGCCGCCCGCCCGATGCGGCGTCCGGGGAGAGAACCGCGTCGATGCGGGTCGTGATGAACCAACGGAACACATATTCCTCAAGCAACGCATTCACAAAGGAAAGCCACGCCGCCGCAAGGATGAAGCGGGCGGGCGTCGCGAGTCCGTTCTCGGCGAGGATCCCGCGGAAGCGATCGAGATCGAACGCCCGGTCGCCGATCGCGAGCCAGAGCCCGAGGATTGCAGCGCTGACCAGCACACCAAAGCCGATGCCCATCCCCCAACCGCGTCGCGTCGGAGGCGAGAGACTCCAGGGCTCGCCGTCGACGAAGCGGCTCCAGAGCGCTGGCGTCAGGTAGAGCACCGCCTTTCCGATCGCGTAGATGGCAAGTCCGACCGGCCCCGGGAAGAGCCAGAAGGATGCGAGCGCTCCGGTCGAGGGCGCGGGAATGACGATGGCGAGGGCGAGGGCGGCGCTCGAGCGGCGGATCCGCCCGCTCGGCGTGGTCATGCGTCCATGCTACGGCCCACTCATCGAAAGCCCACTCATCAGCTATTCTCCCTGCCTATGACCGCTTTCGCCTCCGAACGCCTGCGTGCCCTCATCGCGGAAGAGTTGCCCGGCGCCATCGCCTGCCGTCGCGACCTGCACATGCATCCCGAGATCGGCTACGAGGAGCGGCGCACGGCCGAGGTGATTCGCTCCCACCTGACCGCATCCGGCGTCTCCTTTCGCGGCGGACTCGCCGGCGGCACTGGTACCCTCGCCCACCTGCCCGGTCGCGATCAGCGCAGCTCGATCGCCCTCCGCGCCGACATCGACGCCCTGCCGATCGACGAGGAAGGGACGCAGACCTGGCGATCGACGATCCCCGGGCGCATGCACGCCTGCGGCCACGACGGTCACACGAGCATCCTCCTGACGACCGCCCGCGTGCTCGCTCGCATCGCCAAGGAATCGGGGCTGCCTCGCTCGGTCACGCTCCTCTTCCAACCGGCCGAAGAGGGCGGCGCAGGCGGACGGCGGATGTGCGAGGACGGCTGCCTCGACGGCACGGTGATCGGGCCGAAGGTCGAACGCATCTACGGTTTGCATGGCTGGCCAGCCCTCGATGTCGGCACGGTCGGCACCCGCGCCGGGGCGCTCTTCGCCTGTTCCGACCGACTTGAGATCGTGGTCCGCGGCGAGGGCGCGCACGCGGCGTTCCCCCACTTCTCCCGCGATCCAATCGTCGCCGGCGCTGCCATCGTCACCGCGCTCCAGTCGATTCTCGGCCGGAATGTCGATCCCCTCGAGCCCGCCGTGGTCAGCGTCACGACCTTTCACGGCGGCAGCGCGATGAATGTCATTCCGCCAAGCGTCACGCTCACCGGCACCGCCCGAGCGCTCTCCGCGGCGACGCGGGATCTCGTCGAGCGGCGCATCGGCGAGATCAGCCGCGCCGTGGCCGAAGCCCACGGATGCACCGCTCAGGCGACCTACACCCGCGGCTACCCGGTGACCGCGAACGACGCCAACGAGGCCGCCCGATTCAATCGGCTCGCGACGCGCGTCCTCGGTGCCGAGCGCAATCAGCCGCTCGAGCGGCCGGTGATGGGCGGCGAGGACTTCAGCTTCTACGCCGAGCGCGTGCCGGCCTGCTTCTTCGCCCTCGGACTCCGCCGCCCCGGCGCGGCGATGCCTGCGCTCCATCATCCGCTCTTTGATTTTAATGATGACGCGATCGCCCTCGGGGTCGAGATGTTCTGCCGTCTCGCCCTCGACGAGGAGGCCGCCTGAGCGGTCGCCTGCGATCGAGCGTCGCCCTCGCCATCGCCGCGGCCCTCGTCGCCGGCGCGGCCGCGATCGGGCCGTCGGCTCATCGCAACACCTGCCGCGTGATCGATCTGGCGATCCTCTGGGACGCCGCTGAGGTCACCCGTCGGTTCGAGGGTGACGCCTTCGCCGCGGAACGGGCGACCCGCGCGCTTGTCACGGCAACGAGCCGATCGACCGCCCAGTCGCTCGATGTGCGGGTTCGACTGCAACGCATCTCGCTCGACGCGTCGAGCGCAGCGCGCGACGAGGCGAGCGCCGCCCTGGTCCGCGGCGAGGTCGACCTCGTCCTTGCGTTCGCTGCGCCGAACGACCGGACGCCCGACATGCCCGACATGCCCGACATGCCCGTTGGCGTCCTCTCGTCCGAAGCGGCCTTCGGTCGCATCGCCATGCCCGAGATGCTCGACGACGCCGCGGCAATCGCGTGGTGCACGCGAGCGATTGCGATCGCAAGCGGCGCGCAGGGCGAACCAGACTTCACCGATGGGCGCCTCGACGACGCATCGATCGCCGACATCTGGCGCTTCCTCGATCAACTCGACCGCGGAGTGCTCGGCGGATCGGAAAGCGGCGTACTCGCTGCACCTGACCTTCGCGTTGCTGCCCCCGGTTCGCACCACGCGATAGCGTTCCTCGAGGACGACGATCGCACCAACTGCGGACCGCTCGCCGTCGAGGGAGTCGACCCGATGACCGACGGCGGACTCCCGCTCGATCGGGGCTTCGACGCAGAGGGCCGCCCGATTGTCTCGCTCTGGATTCCGCCAGGCAGTTCCGGTCTCCAGCGCCTGCGCTATCGCATCGCGTTGGCCAACGCGCCGGAGGAGGATGCCGCACCGCCCCCGCTTCCATCCGAAGCCTCGATCACGATTCGCATTCCGGACGCCGATCTGAACCGGGACGGCCGCATCGACGCCGAAGACATCCCCCTCCTCTTCGAGCGATGGGGCGAAGCGGACCCGACTTCGAGCCGCGGCGACCTCGACGGCAGCGGCCGGATCGACGCCGGCGATATCGCCAGCATCCTCATCGTGTGCGAGCCGCAGGAGGATGCCTCATCGCCGGCGGATGCGCGGAGGAGGTAGGTGCTCCGTCCGATCACCTTCGGCCATTGAGCCGGTCCGACCGGCAGTCACGCTCGTAGGGCATCTTCGGGATTGCCACATGCCGGGATCGGCTCCACACTTGCGACATGCTTCTCAGCCTCGCAGCGCCGACCTCCATCGCCCTCCTCATCGGTCTCGTCCTCCCCGCCCCGGAGCGGGCATCTGGCCCGCAGCCAATCGATCTGCCGGGCGCGCAGCGGAGCGCGTCTCAGCGGGCCGTCGCGCCGCGACGCACGGAGCCCATCGTGCCGGAAGGTGCGGTCGCCCTGCCCGCTTCCCTCATCGCATCGCTGCGTGACAGCTTCGCCCCGACGCTTGATCTGCCGCTCCCCGAGGGTGGCACGCTTCGCGTCCACTGCGAACCGCTCACGACCCTTGCGCCCGGCGCACGCGTCGTCGTAGCGAGCCGTGATCAGGCGGGGATCGTGACGGAATCGGAGATCGCGCCGGCCTTCCGCTCCTTCGCGCTCCAGATCGATGGACGCACCGACGCCAAGGGAGCGCTCACGATCATCGAGGACGCCGATGGCCTGACGCTGGGCGGATTCGTGAGCCTTCCGGAGCGAACGCTCTGGATCTCGAACGGCCCGCGCACCCGCGGCCTCGTGCCCATCGTGTTCGACGCCTCGATGGTTGACCCCGCGTTGCTTCCGCCGCCCGGTTCGCTCTGCGCGACCGACGAAATCGCCCATCCGCCGGCTGGCCCTGCCGGCGGAGCAGAGGGCGGCGTCGCTGGCGGTTCGCCCAACGCCTGCCGCGAGGTCGACATCGCAATCGACACCGATTGGGAGTTCACGGCCAATCTCTTCAACGGCAACACCAGCGCCGCCGCTGCGTACGCCCTCGCCCTCACCGCCGCGACGAGCGAGATCTACACCGATGACCTCAATGTTCGCCTGCGGGTGAACTATCTCCGGCTCTGGACCGGCGCGAACGGCGCGAGCGATCCCTGGGATCAGACCTCGACCGTCAACCAGCTCTTTCAATATCGCGATTACTGGGTGGCCAACGAGAGCGGCCTCGAACGCGATCTCGGCCATTTCCTTTCTGGCCGCGGCCTCGGCGGCGGCGTCGCGTGGCTGCCTGGCCTCTGCGGCGGCGATTTTTCCTTCGGCCTGAGCGCCAATCTCGGCGGCGGATTTCCCTATCCGCTCATCGACAACAGCGGCGCGAACTGGGACATCATGGTGTACGCCCATGAGCTTGGGCATAATTTCGGCTCGCCGCATACGCATAGCTACGACCCGCCGCTCGACGGCTGCGGCAACGGCGACTGTTCGGCCGCGAACACCGGCACGATCATGAGCTACTGCCACACCTGCTCGGGCGGCCTGACCAATGTGGCCCTCTCCTTCCATCCGGGCAACATCGCCACGATGAGTGAGTTCCTCGCCGGAACCGCCTGCGACTTCAGCGGCGGCGCCCAGCCGGCCTCGGCGATGGACGATGTGGTGACCGCGGGAGCCGGGAGCCTCGCGATCGTCGATCCGCTCTTCAACGACGAGCGGGTGAACTGCGAAGCGGTCAGCATCGCCTCCTTCGACGCGACGACGGCCTCGGGCGCTGCGGTCACGCTCATTCCGGCTCCGGTCGGCGGGCGTCCGACCTTCTCGGTGGCGGTGCCCGTCAGCGCGACGGGCGACGATAGCTTCAACTACACGATCACCGACGAGCTCGGCTCGACCGACACCGCAACGGTCACGATCGATGTGCTGCCGCTCCTGCCGGCGACCCCGGTGGTCGGCACGACCGCGAAGATCGATGTCGACTACTACGCCCTCTCGCTCCCGAGCGTCCTTCCCGACTTCTCGACGCTCACGCCATATCTCTCGGCCCAGGTGACGCAGGTGAACTTCGCCTCGACCGGCGGAGCCTTCGCCTCGAGCGGTCGCAACGACGAGGTCGGCGCTGTCTTCACCGGCTGGCTCGATGTGCCGACGACCGGCTTCTACACCCTCTTCGTCGAGTCCGACGACGGGTCGCGACTCTTCATCGACGACACGCTCATCATCGACAACGATGGCCTGCATGGCATGGTGGAGCGGTCGGGCGTCGTCGGTCTGGCCGCGGGCAAGCATGCCTTCCGCGTCGAGTTCTTCGAGAACGGCGGCGGGGCTGGCGTCATCGCCCGGTGGCAGGGTCCGGGAATCCCGAAGCAGGTGATCCCGGGGGCGAACCTCTCCCGCGGCGGCACCGTGGTCGGCCCCGATCTCGACGGCAACGGCTCGGTCGATGCCTCTGACCTTGCGATTCTGCTCGGCGCGTGGGGCGGCAACGACCCCACCAAGGACCTCAACGCCGACGGCGCGATCGACGCCGCCGACCTTGCCATCCTCCTCGGGGCGTGGGGCTGACCGAAGGCCCCCGGCCTCGCCGGAAGAACCCCGATTCGGCCGTCTTGCGGCAGACTCCGGGTCTCGTTACAGTGCCCGGCTCGCTTCGTCGAGGGACTCTCCCTCAGCGAACGAATCGTGTTGGCGTTGCTCGTTCGTCCCTCGGGTCGCACGGGTGACGCGAGACATCCCAGACCGCACGCACTACTGCGCCGCATCGCGAGCCAAAGGCCGGCCCGATGCTTTCCGGTTCCCTCGGGATCGCCGGGGCGTGGTGGGAGGTAGGAAACACCATGGCCGCGAAGAAGGTCACCAAGCAATTCAAGATCATGGCACCGGGTGGCAAGGCCACTCCGGCGCCGCCGATCGGTCCCGCGCTTGGCGCCAACGGCGTCAACCCGGGTCAGTTCATCACGCAGTTCAACGAGCGCACCAAGGAGTTCCAGGGTCGCGTCGTCGGCTGCCTGATCACCGTCTACTCGGACCGTTCGTTCGAGTTCGAAATCAAGACTTCTCCCGCGTCGGTGCTCATCGCGAGCGCCCTCAAGATCGAGAAGGGCTCGGGCACGCCGAACACCAACAAGGTCGGCAAGCTCACCAAGGCCCAGCTCAAGAAGATCGCCGAAGAGAAGCTCAAGGACCTCAACACGACCAGTGTTGAGGCCGCCATGCGCACCATTGCTGGCACTGCCCGTTCCATGGGCGTGACCATTGAGGAGTAACCCCCCGATGCCACGACCAATCAGCAAGCGCACCCAGGCCAACATGAAGATCGCGACCGAGTCCATTCACGATCCGGCGACCGCCATCAAGACGGTCAAGGGATTCAAGAAGGCGAAGTTCGACGAGACCGTCAATGTCGTCGTTCACCTCGGCATCGACCCGAAGCAGGCTGACCAGATCATCCGCGGTTCGGTTTCGCTGCCGCACGGCATCGGCCGCTCCGCCCGCGTGATCTGCTTCTGCCCCTCCGACAAGGTGGCGATCGCGAAGCAGAACGGCGCGATCGAGGCCGGCGCCGAGGAACTCGTCGCCAAGATCGAGCAGGGATGGTTCGAGTTCGATGTCGCCATCGCCAGCCCCGACATGATGCGTGTCGTCAGCCGACTCGGTAAGGTCCTCGGTCCGAAGGGCCTCATGCCCTCGCCGAAGGCCGGCACCGTGACGCCCGACATCGCCTCGGCGGTCAAGGAGTACTCGGCCGGCAAGCAGGAGTACCGCAACGATGACGGCGGCAATGTGCACGCCGTGATCGGCAAGATGAGCTTCTCCGATGTCGCACTTCGCGAGAACCTCGAGGCGTTCATCGCCGTGATCCAGAAGATCCGGCCGGCGTCCGCCAAGGGAACCTACATCAAGAAGTGCGTCGTCGCCGGTTGCATGTCGCCCGGCGTGCAGGTCGCCGTCTGATCGCGGCTTTGCCTGACCCCCACCCGAATTCAAAGGCTTCACACCAATGAGCAAGCCCATCAAGGACATGATCATCGCTGAGTACCGCAAGCGGTTCAGCGACGTCAGCGGCGGCATCGTCGTCGAGATGCGAACTCTCGAGGCCACCGCCAACAATCGAATGCGTACCGCGTTCCGCCAGAAGGGCGTGCGCGTGACCGTTCTCAAGAACTCCCTCGCCCGCAAGGCCTTTGAGGGCGGCCCGCTTGAGCCGCTCGGCAAGGCTCTCGCCGGTTCGAGCGCCCTCATCTACGGCGATGCGACGGTCGTCGACATCGCCCGCGAGGTCGTCAAGGCTGCTGGCGAGATCAAGGAACTCAAGCTGAAGGCAGCCGTCCTCGACGGCGAGTACTTCGACGGCCCCGCCGGCGTCGATCGCCTCAGCAAGTTCCCGACCAAGGACGAGGCGATCGCGAAGGTCGTCAGCATCGTGCTCGCCCCCGCCGGCAAGGTTGTTGCCGCGGCGAAGAGCCCGGGCTCGAAGATCCTCGGCATCGTCAAGGAGATTCAGGAGCGTCTCGAGAAGGGCGAAGCAATCGCCGCGAAGGCCTGAGGCCGACGCTTCTTGAGATTCCGTTTCGTTGTCACCCCCCAACTCACTCACATTCTGTGCGGCGACTGGCTCGCATCACGCGAGTTAAAGGTCCGGGTGTTCCGGCCCCTCTCGTCGCAGGAAAGGTTCCATAGCAATGAGCGATACCAAGACTTTCGATAGCAAGATCACCGGCCTCGGCGACAGCATCGCCGCCCTCACCCTCAAGGAGGCCGTTGACCTCGCTGACTACATGAAGGACAAGTACGGCATCGAGCCCGCCGCGGGCGGCGCCGTCGTCATGGCCGGTGGTGGTGGTGGCGCTGCCGCTCCGGCCGCCGCTGCCCAGACCGAGTTCGATGTCGTCCTCAAGGACGCCGGTGCGAACAAGATCCAGGTCATCAAGGCCGTCCGCGACGCGACCGGTCTCGGCCTCAAGGAGGCCAAGGACCTCGTGGACGCTGGCAACAAGACCGTCAAGGAGAAGCTCTCGAAGGAAGACGCCGACAAGCTCAAGACTGCTCTTGAGGGTGCTGGCGCCAAGGTCGAGATCAAGTAATCCCAGACTGCGTCAAGTAAACCAGACTGCGTCGAGTAAACCAGACTGCGTCATACGACGCATGCTGTTTGAATCCAGCGGGCCGTCCCTTTCCAGAGGGGCGGCCCGTTGTCGTATTCGACCTCAGGTCCGCGAAGTCGCAGGAATCCGCGGACTGTCCGCTTCTGTCCGATCCATCCGCTGCCTCGTCGGGTGATCTCCTACGACCGCTCCCATCGGAGGAAGAATCTTTCATGTTGTTGTCGCACAGGGGCTTGATCCGCTGATTTCAATCGGTAGTCTCCAAGTTCTGGCTCAGAAGGCCAGCGCTCAGAGAACCCTCAGAGAGAGACCGCTCGCCCGCCGCGTCCCCTTATCGGGTCCCGCTGCGATCGGGCGACAACCGGGAGATTGATTCGTGGCCAGCCACCTGTTGCGCGTTGCCCGCGCGGTGATCGTTTGTTGTATCGCCTGCCTCACCCTTGGTCTCGGGGAGCGGGCGTTCGCACAGGCCGGCGACCTCTTCATCTCCGAATACATCGAGGGCTCCTCAAACAACAAGGCGATCGAGATCTACAACGGCACCGGAGCGGCCGTCAATCTCACCGCTGGCGGGTACAAGCTGCTTCAGTACACGAACGGCTCGGCCACGCCCGGACTGACGCTCGCGCTCACCGGCACGATCGCCGCAGGCGATGTCTATGTCGTCGTCAACTCGAGCGCGAACGCCACGATCCTTGCGGCTTCCGACCTGACGAGCGGCTCGCTCAACTTCAACGGTGACGACGCGATCGTCCTCGTGAAGGGCGCCGGCAACACCGTCGTCGATGCGTTCGGTCAGGTCGGCTTCGATCCCGGAACTGAGTGGGGCACCGGCCTCACCTCGACCGCCGACAACACGCTCGTCCGCAAGGTCTCGATCTGCGCTGGCGACCTCGTCTCCAACAACGCCTTCGATCCGAGCATCGAGTGGGATGGCTTCGCCGTCGACACCTTCACGAATCTCGGGTCGCACACGGCCAACTGCGGCAGCGGAACGACCTTCGCATGCTCGATCACGCCGGCGGGGACGCAGTCGCTCAGCGCGGGCGACACCGTCTTCTTCACCTACACGCTCGTTCAGAACCCCGGTGCGATTCCCGTCACCGGCACGAGCGTGACCCTCACCGTCACGAGCGGCCCGAACGCCGGAGCGACCGACAGCGACACGACCGACGCGAACGGACAGGTGCTGCTCTCGTATGTCAGTAACGGCACCTCGGGCACGGACGCGGTGAGCATCTCCGCCGCCACGACCCCATCGGCGACCCTCTGCACGACCAGCGTGCAGTGGGCCGCGGTCGTCACCAGCGTTCCCGTCGTCATCAACGAAGTCGACGCCGACCAGACCAGCACCGATACAGCCGAGTTCATCGAGCTCTACGACGGCGGCGTCGGCAACACGCCGCTTGACGGGCTTGTCCTCGTCTTCCTCAACGGCAACGGCGATGTGAGCTACGGGGCCTTCGACCTCGACGGCAAGTCCACGAATGCGTCGGGCTATTTCGTACTCGGGAACGCCGCGGTCACCAGCGGACTGCCGAGCGCCAACGCGCTCACCTTCACCGACAACAGCCTCCAGAACGGCGAGGACGCGGTCGCGCTCTACACCGGCAGTGCGTCGGACTTCCCGAACGGAACGGCTCTCACGCTGGTCGGCCTGCGCGACGCTCTCGTGTACGACACCGACGATGCCGATGATGCCGGCCTGCTCGCCCTGCTCAACGCCGGCCAGCCGCAGATCAACGAGAACGGCGGCGGCAACGGCAGCCTGCGAAGCCTGCAGCGCTGCCCGAATGGCGCCGGTGGCCTGCGCAACTCGACGACCTTCACGGCCTCTGCGCCGACGCCGTTCGCGGTGAACGCGTACACGAATGTGGCCACCGGACTCACCGGCCCGAGCGCTGCCTGCATCGGCGAATCGATCACGCTGAGCGGCACGGTCGGCAGCGACGAGACGATCGAATGGCGAAGCGGCAGCATCGCCGGCCCCGTCGTTGGGACAGGCACTTCGATCACGATCCCCTTTGACGGATCGTCGACCTATGTTGCAGTTGTCGTCCAGCCGACCGCGGGTTGCGTGAGTAGCGCGACGCCGTCGTCGATTGCGATCGCGACGAATCCGGACATCACCTGGTATCTCGACTCTGACGGCGACGGCGCCGGCGACCCGAGCAGCCCCCTCCTCGCGTGTGCGCAGCCAGCCGGCTATGTCGCGAACGCCGGTGACGGTTGCCCGACCGATCCGCTGAAGATCGCCCCCGGCACCTGCGGTTGCGGCGTCGCTGACACCGACACCGACAGCGACGGCACCCCCGATTGCAACGACGGTTGCCCGAGCGATCCGCTGAAGATCGCGCCCGGCACCTGCGGCTGCGGCGTTGCTGACACCGACACCGACGGCGACGGCACCCCCGACTGCAACGACGGCTGCCCGAGCGATCCGCTGAAGACTTCGCCCGGCACCTGCGGCTGCGGCGTTGCTGATACCGACACCGACGGCGACGGCACCCCCGACTGCAACGACGGTTGCCCGAGCGATCCGCTGAAGACTTCGCCCGGCACCTGTGGCTGCGGCTTCCCCGACACCCTTGTCTCTGTATGGCCCGACGCCGACAGCGACGGCTTCGGCGACGCCGGCGAGCCCCCGCTCTCGGTCTGCGCCAACGCGATTCCTTCCGGCTATGTCGCAGACGGCACCGACTGCAACGATGGCGACGCCGGCATCAACCCCGGCGCGTTTGACCTCTGCAACAACGGCATCGACGAGGATTGCTCGGGCACCGACGCCACGGGCACCTTCGCCGACACCTATGTCGACGACGACTGGTCGGCGCTCGCTCCGGGCGTCGATCCCGACGGCGCCGGCCCCGCGAACGCGATGGGCTGCGACGCCTTCGCCACGATTCAGGCTGGCGTCAACGCCCTCTCGCTCGGCGGCACCGTCCACATCGCCCCAGGCAACTACATCGAGAACATCCTGATCGACGAGCGCTGCACCCTCGACGGCAGCGGCTCAGGCTCGAACACCGCGACCGACACGGTCATCACCCCCGCCAACCCTGGCGACGCGGTCATCACGCTGATGGCCGGGGGCCTCGATGCCGCGAATCGCCTGGTGGTTCGTGACCTCCTCGTGAAGGGCGGCATCGCCGGCGTCGCCATCTACGCGACGACCGCTGACTTCCTCCGCTTCGAGAATGTCTCGGCGTTGACCAACACCAACGGAATCGCCTTCAACGGCCTGTTCGCGACCGACATCGAAGTCGTCGACTGCACGCTGTCGAACAACGCGGAAGCGGGCCTCCGCATCGCCTCGAGCACGCAGATCACCGCCCTCCTGGCGGTCTCCGGCGGCTCCATGAACAACAACGGATACGCCGCCTTCGCGTTCAATCCGTCGGCCACGGCGACCTGCTTCGGCAGCGACTTCTCCTTCAACGGAACGACCTTCGCCAACAACGGAAACCCCTCCGTCGCCGGCTCGGGTCACCTGAGCTTCTACGGCTTCAACGGCAACGCCTCGCTCACGAATCTCCTCCTGAGCGGCGACACGCGCGTGCCGATCCAGTTCCGCGGCCTCGGCGCCGACGGCATGCCGCCGAGTTGGGCACCGCTCGGTGCCGTTGCCTTCGACGGCGTCACCATCACCGGCAACACCACGCGTCCGGCGATCTACATTCAGCTCTACGCTGACCTGAGCGCCGTGAGCTTCAACGACGTTGATCTCTCGGGCGTCACCTCGCTCAACCCGCCCTTCACCGGATTCGCCGTCGGCATGCAGCTTGACCACCTCTCCGGTCAGGTGCAGCTCGGCAACACGATCTTCCCCTGCCAAGGCGGCCAGACCGCCGGCTATGTCGGCTTGGCATTGGCCAATGTCGGTGGCGCGGAAGCCTCGTGCGACACGGTCTTCGGCAGCGCCGTGACCCACGCCGAGAAGGAAGACTGCATCGCGGACACGGCCGAGTTCGGGCCGCTTGGCGATGTCCTCCTGCCGCTCAACGCTCCCACCTGGTACGCAGACACCGACGGCGACGGCTCCGGCGACGCGAACGACGCCGAGCAGTCCTGCTCGCAGCCCGTGGGCTATGTCGCCAACAGCGACGATCTCTGCCCGAGCGATCCGCTGAAGATCGCGCCTGGCCAGTGCGGCTGCGGCGTTGCTGACACCGACACCGACGGCGACGGCAGCGCTGACTGCGTCGACGGCTGCCCGAGCGATCCCTTCAAGATCGCCCCCGGCACCTGCGGCTGCGGCGTTGCCGACACCGACACCGACGGCGACGGAACCCCCGACTGCAACGACGGCTGCCCGAGCGATCCCTTGAAGATCGCCCCCGGCACCTGCGGATGCGGCACGGCTGACACCGATACCGACGGCGACGGCACGCCCGACTGCAACGACGGCTGCCCGAGCGATCCGCTGAAGATCGCCCCCGGAACCTGCGGATGCGGCACGGCTGACACCGACACCGACGGCGACGGAACCCCCGACTGCAACGACGGCTGCCCGAGCGATCCGCTGAAGATCGCCCCCGGCACCTGCGGATGCGGCACGGCTGACACCGACACCGACGGCGACGGAACGCCAGACTGCAACGACGGCTGCCCGAGCGATCCGCTGAAGACTTCGCCCGGCACCTGCGGCTGTGGCGTTGCTGATACCGACACCGACGGCGACGGAACGCCCGACTGCAACGACGGCTGCCCGAGCGATCCCTTGAAGATCGCTCCAGGCGATTGCGGCTGCGGCGTGCCGGAAGCCAAGATCGATGTCTATCCCGACGCTGACGGCGACGGGTTCGGCGACGCAACCGCAGCGCCGATCGAAGTCTGCGAGAACGCGATTCCGAGCGGATTCGTCACGATCGCTGGTGACTGCAACGACGCCAACGCCGACATCAATCCCGGCGCGAGCGAAGTCTGCGGGAACGGCATCGACGAGGATTGCTCGGGTGTCGCCGACGATGGCTTCGGTCGGTTCGCGACCGTCTTCGTCGACGACGATTGGGCGCTCCTCGCGAACGGCACCGACCCAGACGGCGCCGGTCCCGCCATCGCGATCGGCTGTGATGCCTTCGCATCGATCCAGTCGGCCATCGACGCCGTCGCTTCCGGCGGCAGCGTGCAGATCGCCGCTGGCATCTACGCCGAATCGATCGTCATCGACCGTCCGATGACGCTCGCCGGTCCCCACGCCGGCGTCTGCGCCGCCGAACTCCTCGATCGCGGCAACGAAGCGATCATCCGACCGGCGGTCAACGCGCCGATCGGCGGCATCCTCGTGTATGTGACCGCATCGGGCGTCACCCTCGACGGCCTGACGCTCGACGGCGACAACCCCTCGATCGGCGGAGGCGAACTCGTCGACGGCATCGATGTGAACGCGGCCCACGCGGTGGGCAACGGCACCTTCGATGACGGCCTCAAGCCCTTCGTCGCGATCGACGACCTCGTCGTTCGCAACACCATCATCGCCCACTTCAACGACATCGCCGTGCTCCTCTACAACACGAGCGGCAACGGCATCGTCAGCGACGGCAACCGCATCGAGTGCAACCGCCTGCACGCGATCCGAGGCACCAACTCCCTCGGATTCCAGCGCATCGCGGTGCTGCTCTACGACGACACCTACGCCGCCGTCGACGACAACACGATGACGAGCGTCTCGATCGGCGTGCAGACCGGGAACAACTACCAGGCGAAGGCTCCGACGACCGTCGCGAGCATCAGCCGCAACAGCATCGACTTCGATGCCGTCGGCGTCTGGCACAACCTCCACTATCAGAACGCCTCGACCTTCACCATCGCCGACAACACGCTCGTGAGCGTCGGCGACAAGCAGGTCGACCAGCCCTACGGCCTCTACATCAGCTCGATCCTCGACGCGGTCTCGGTCGTCGTCACCAACAACGACATCAGCGACTCCTTCGATGGCGTCCGGCTCTGGAACAACCCGACGAGCAACTTCGTCACGATCGACGGCGGCCTGCTCACCAACAACTTCCTCGGCGTCCACATCACCAACTTCGATCCGGTCTACCGCGAAGCCGCGGCGACCTCCGTCGTGGTGAAGAACCTCACGATTCTCGGCGGCGCCCCCGGCAATCCGCGCGGCATCTTCCTCGACGGAAGCGGCAGCCTGAACGCCATGAGCGCCGAGGTGACCAACATCTCCGCCCGAGGCTTCGAGGAGGGCGTCGCCGTCGAAGGCGACTCCGCCTCGCTCTACCTCCACAACAACCCGCTCGGCATCACCGAGAACAACAACGGCGTCGTCATCTTCGAGGGCAAGGCCCGCATCGAAACGAGCAACCTGAGCGGCAACTTCGTCTCCGGTGCGTTCATGCTCGCCGCGTCGCGCGTCGATCTCGGCGACTGCAACGACACCAACTTCACCGGACTCGGATCGAGCATCGGCCTGAACGATCTCACCGGGTATGACGGCATCACCGCGTGGGCGGTCTTCAACCAGAACTTCTTCAACTTCTCGGATGTGCTCGCGGAGAACAACTTCTACGGCTTCCCCTCACCGGTCGCTGATCTCGACGATGTCATCTTCGATGACACCGACGCGCCGATCGTCTCGACCGTCTTCGCCTCCGAGGCCGGCGACAGCGATGGCGACGGCACGCCGAACTGCTTCGACCTCTGCCCGACCGATCCGCTGAAGGTCGCCCCCGGGACCTGCGGCTGCGGCGTCGCCGACACCGACACCGACGGTGACGGAACCCCGGACTGCACCGATGGCTGCCCGAGCGATCCCGCGAAGATCGCACCGGGCATCTGCGGCTGCGGCACCGCCGACACGGACAGCGACGGCGACGGCACGCCCGACTGCAACGACGGCTGTCCGAGCGATCCCGCGAAGATCGCACCGGGCACCTGCGGCTGCGGCTTCGCCGACACGGACACCGACGCCGATGGCTTCGCTGACTGTGTCGACGGCTGCCCGACCGATCCCGCGAAGAGTTCGCCTGGCGTCTGCGGCTGCGGCGTTCCCGACGCCGACAGCGACGGCGACGGCACGCTCGATTGCGAGGACGGATGCCCGGCCGATCCGCTGAAGGTCGCCCCCGGCGCCTGCGGTTGCGGCGTGACGGACACCGATACCGACGGTGACGGCACGGCCGACTGCAACGACCTCTGCCCGCTCGATCCGCTCAAGACCGCACCGGGCGTCTGTGGCTGCGGCATCGCCGATGGCGACACCGACGGCGACGGCACGCTCGATTGTCTCGACGGCTGCCCGCTCGATCCGCTCAAGACCGCCCCGGGCGTCTGCGGCTGCGGCGTGCCGGATGTCGACAGCGACGGCGACGGCGCCATCGACTGCGTCGACCTCTGCCCGACCGATCCGCTCAAGACCGCCCCGGGCATCTGCGGATGCGGCATCGCCGACGATGACAGCGACGGCGACGGCGTCGCCGACTGCAACGACATCTGCCCGGGTTACCCGGACACCGTCGACTGCAACGAGAACGGCGTCCCCGACGGCTGCGACATCCATGTCAACGGCACCTCCGACGACATCAACCAGAACGGTGTTCCGGACGAGTGCGAGTGCCTGGGTGATCTCGACGCGTCGGGCACGGTGGACGGTGCCGACCTCGCCATCCTGCTCGGAGCGTGGGGCGCCTGCCCGGGTTGCCCCGCCGATCTCGACGCAAGCGGCGTGGTCGACGGTGCGGATCTCGCGATCCTGCTCGGCTCCTGGGGACTGTGCGTGAACTGAGCGCTGCCCACACCTTCGGCTGCCCCGGGAGTCTGCCCGCGTTCGCATCCTGTTCGGTGTTCTGCGCAGGTGATCCTGCCGACGCACCGACGGTCAACGCGGCAGACTTCCGACCCGCCGCCCGGGTGGGAATCAGCCTCCCAAAAAAGTCATTGACTCTTCGCCTTGTGCAAACTTCGCGCCCGCGCTACACTCCTCCCCTTCGGCGGCAGCGGTGATCCCCGGCACTCCATGGATAAATCAAGCAGCTTGACCACGGCGTAACCAGCGTCGCGGCGACGCATCTTCTCGCGAGTCCCTCCTCCAGCGGCAGAACCGCTGGACATCGGCAAGTGCCGGTGAACTCGTGAGCGGAGACGAGCGCTTCGGCGTCGGTTCTGCATGACCGAGGCGATCGCATCGGGGCATGCTGCTCTCGCCGGATCAAGCCCCGCCCGTACCCGCACACTCCGCTTCCGCTCCCGCAGGCCTGTCGTTGCGGGAAAAACGATTGGGGACATCAAGGTGACCTTCATGGCGACCACCACTTCACGTGAGATCCGTTCCTTCTCCAAGCGTGAGGACGCAATCCCCGTCCCTGACCTCACCCGCGTCCAGCGTGACGCCTATGAACGCTTCCTCCAGATGGCGAAGGGTCATGACGCCCGCGACACGGGCATCGGACTCGAGGCCCTGCTTCGGGAAATCTTCCCGATCGAGAGCTACGACGGCTCGATGAAGCTCGAGTACCTCTCCTACAAGCTCGACGAGCCCCGCTACACCGCGGACGAGTGCCGCGAGCTGCGGCTCACCTACGGCATGCCCTTCCGCATCGCCGTGCGCCTGCGCCGCAACGGCGTCGACGAGATCCCCGAGGAGGAGATCTACCTCGGCGAGATCCCGATCATGATGGGCGGCGGCGAGTTCATCGTGAACGGTGCCGAGCGCTGCATCGTCAGCCAGCTCCACCGTTCACCCGGCGTCGACTTCTCGATCGTCAGCTCCTTCGGTGACCGTCCGCTTCACTCCGCGCGCATCATCCCCGAGCGCGGCTCGTGGATCGAGCTCGAGGTGACGAAGAAGGATGTCCTGGCGATGCGCATCGACCAGTCGACGAAGCTCGCCGCGACGACCTTCCTTCGCGCACTCGACGAGAAGTACTCCTCGACCGACAAGATCCTCGAGCTCTTCTACGATGTCGTCGACCTCAAGGTCGAGAAGCTCAAGCCCGAGCACTTCAGCGCCGAAATGATCGTCGACAGCGATTCGGGCGAGGAGCTCTGTCGCGTCGGCGCCCCGATCGGCGACAAGATCGAGACCATCCAGGCCTCGAACCTCAAGACCGTCCGCGTCATCACCGATCCGGGTGACCCGCTCATCCTCAACACGCTCGCCGAAGAGAAGCTCGACTTCCTCGCGGAAGTCACCGAGCACGAGGCTGCGCTCCTGAAGATCTACGGCCGCCTCCGTCCCGGCAACCCGCCGCAGGTCGACAAGGCGAAGGCCCTCTTCAAGGAGAAGTTCTTCGACGAGAACCGCTACCGCCTCGGGCGCGTCGGCCGCTTCCGCATCAACCGGAAGTTCGAGGACGACAAGCTCTACTGCGAGGACGGCAAGCTCGGCAAGCTCCCGCCGGAGACGATGCAGGCGATCCGCGCCCAGGACTTCCTCGCGGTCATCCAGTACCTCCTCGATCTCCGTTCGAAGAAGAACCGCGCCCATGTCGACGACATCGACCACCTGGGCAACCGTCGTCTTCGTACCCTCGACGAGCTCGCCACGGAAGAGATGCGCAAGGGCTTCCTCAAGCTCCGCCGCACCGTCCAGGAGCGCATGAGCGTCAAGGATCCGGACGAGATCTCGAAGATCGCCGATCTCGTCAACTCGAAGTCGATCTCGAGCGCGATCGAGTTCTTCTTCGGCCGCAGCGAGCTCTCGCAGGTCGTCGACCAGACCAACCCGCTCTCGATGCTCGTCCACGAGCGTCGCCTCTCGGCCCTCGGGCCGGGCGGCCTCAACCGGAAGCGGGCGGGCTTCGAGGTCCGCGACGTCCACATCTCGCACTACGGACGCATCTGCCCGATCGAAACGCCGGAAGGCACGAACATCGGTCTCATCGCCTCGCTCGGCATCTACGCCGAGATCGACGACTACGGCTTCCTGCTCACCCCCTACCGCAAGGTGAAGGGTGGCGTCGCGACGAAGGATGTCCTGCGCCTCCGCGCCGACGAGGAACTCAAGAAGGTCCTCGCCACCAGCGACATGCTCGACAAGGACGGCCGCTTCTCCGGCCATCACACCTTGGCCCGCATCGACGGCGACCTCGCCGAGATTCCGCCTGACAATGTCGAGTTCGTCGACATCTCCCCGAAGCAGATCGTCGGCGTCTCGGCGTCGCTGATCCCCTTCCTCGAGCATGACGACGCCAACCGGGCGCTCATGGGTTCGAACATGCAGCGGCAGGCCGTGCCGCTCGTCAAGGTCGATCCCCCCTGCGTCGCGACCGGCATGGAGAAGATCGTCGGCGGCCACTCCGGCATGATCGTGAAGGCGAAGCGCGGCGGTACCGTCACCTTCGTCGACGCGGAGCGCATCATCATCGACAACGCGGACGAGTATGTCCTCCGCAAGTTCGTCGGCCTGAACGAGCGCACCTGCCAGAACCAGAAGCCGATCGTGCGTCTCCACCAGAAGGTGCGGGCGGGCGAGATCATCTCCGACGGCGCCAGCACCCAGAAGGGCGAGCTGTCGATCGGCAAGAACGTGCTCGTCGCGTTCAACACCTTCGACGGCTACAACTTCGAGGACGCCATCGTCATCAACGAGCGGCTCGTCAAGGACGATGTCTTCACCTCGATCCACATCGAAAGCTTCGATGTCGAGATCCGCGAGACGAAGCTCGGCCGCGAGGAGTTCACCCGCGACATCCCCAATGTCAGCGAGAAGATGCTCGGCAAGCTCGACGAGAACGGCGTCATCCGCATCGGCGCGAAGGTCGGCCCCGGCGACATCCTCGTCGGCAAGGTCAGCCCGAAGTCGAAGTCGGAGCTCTCGCCCGAAGAGAAGCTCCTGCACGCGATCTTCGGCCGCGCCGGCGAGGATGTGAAGAACGACTCGCTCGAGGTGCCCGCCGGCACCGAGGGCATCGTGATCGGCGCCCGTCGCTTCAGCCGTCGCATGCACCTCTCCGAGGAGCAGAAGAAGGCCCTGAAGAAGGAGATGACCGACTTCGAGAAGGAGATGGATGACAAGCGCATCCGCCTCTTCAAGCAGATGGTCGCGAAGATCAACGAGATCCTGGCCACCGAGATGGTCGACCCGTCGACCCGTCAGAAGGTCGGCCAGAGCGACATCCCCGAGGTCATCCTCGAGCAGATCGAGAACTTCAGCGAGAAGTGGATGAAGGGCTCGGCCGAGGCCCGCGAGACGGCGAAGGTCGTCTTCGGACAGTTCTGGCCCCGCATCCAGGACATCGCCAAGGAGAAGGAGCGCAAGCTCGGTCACATGAAGCGCGGCGACGAGCTGCCTTCGGGCGTGCTCGAGATGGTCAAGGTCTACCTTGCCACCAAGCGTCAGCTCTCCGTCGGCGACAAGATGGCCGGCCGTCACGGCAACAAGGGCGTCATCGCCCGCATCGTGCCCGAGGAGGACATGCCCTTCCTCGAGGACGGCACCTCGGTCGATGTGCTCCTGAACCCGCTCGGCGTGCCGAGCCGCATGAATGTCGGACAGATCCTCGAGGTGCACCTCGGATGGGCGGCGCAGGTCCTGGGCTTCCAGGCCGTCACGCCGGTCTTCGAGGGAGCGACCGAGCAGGAGATCTTCGACGCCGTCGATGTCGCGAACCGGCATGTCGCCGAGCGGCTCTCGAAGTTCAACGAGGACGGCGAGGATCCGGGCCATCCGCGCGAGCTGCTCGCGAAGATGCCCCGCACCGGCAAGATCCAGCTCTACGACGGCCGCACGGGCGAGCCCTTCAGCCAGAAGACGACGGTCGGCTTCATGTACATCCTGAAGCTTCACCACCTCGTCGACGACAAGATCCACGCCCGCAGCACGGGCCCCTACAGCCTCATCACCCAGCAGCCGCTCGGCGGCAAGGCCCGCACCGGCGGCCAGCGCTTCGGTGAGATGGAAGTCTGGGGTCTCGAGGCCTACGGCGCGGCCTATGTCCTCCAGGAGCTCCTCACCGTCAAGAGCGACGATGTCGAGGGCCGCACCAAGATCTACGACTCGATGGTGAAGGGCACGAACACCCTCCAGGCCGGCATGCCGGTCGTGTTCGATGTCCTCTGCCACGAGATCAAGGGTCTCGGCATGAACATCACCCTCGAGAAGCAGCAGCAGGACCAGGGGGCGATCCTCTGATCGCCTCCCCCCGCTGACTCCCCTCCAACCTTCGACTGATTTCGAACCTCATCCGTCGGTACGGCGAGCTCCCCTCACCCTCCGACGGCGACGCACCAGAAAGCCCTTCGGGACCCAATCGGCCCGATCGGCGGAGCGACCAATCTCATGGCCGAGAGCGTCTACGACCGCGTGAATGACTTTGGCTCGGTGAAGATCACCCTCGCAAGCCCCAACGACATCCGTTCGTGGAGCTTCGGCGAGGTCAAGAAGCCCGAGACCATCAACTACCGCACCTACCGCCCCGAACGGGACGGCCTCTTTTGCGAGCGGATCTTCGGACCCGAGCGCGACTATGAGTGCGCCTGCGGCAAGTACAAGGGCACCAAGTTCAAGGGCATCATCTGCGACCGCTGCGGCGTCAAGGTCACGCACAGCCGCGTGCGCCGCAAGCGCATGGGGCACATCAACCTCGCAGCGCCGGTCGTGCACATCTGGTTCTTCAAGGCGATGCCGAGCCGTCTCGGCAACCTCCTCGCCATGAAGACGAGCGACCTCGAGAAGGTCATCTACTTCCAGGACTATGTCGTCACCGACCCCGGTTCGACCGACCTCGAGCACCAGCAGGTGCTCACCGAGGACGAGTACCGCACCGCGTTCGAGAAGTACGGCTCGGCCTTCGTCGCCATGATGGGCGCCGAGGCGATCCGCGAGCTCCTCAACCAGCTCGACCTGACCTCGCTCTCCCGTGAGCTGCGCGAGGAACTCGCCACCACCAAGAGCAAGCAGCGGCAGAAGGATCTCTCCAAGCGCCTCAAGATCGTCGAGCAGATCCGCGGCTCGGAGAACGATCCGGCCTGGATGGTCCTCGATGTCATTCCGGTGATCCCCCCCGATCTCCGTCCGCTCGTCCTCCTCGAGAGCGGCAACTTCGCGACCAGCGACCTGAACGACCTCTATCGGCGCATCATCAACCGCAACAACCGGTTGAAGAAGCTGATGGACCTCAACGCTCCGGAAGTCATCATCCGGAACGAGAAGCGCATGCTTCAGCAGGCCGTCGATGCCCTCTTCGACAACGGCCGCTGCCGCCGCCCGGTGCTCGGCTCGAGCAACCGCCCGCTCAAGTCGATCACCGACATGATCAAGGGCAAGCAGGGTCGCTTCCGCGAGAACCTGCTCGGCAAGCGCGTCGACTACTCGGCGCGTTCGGTCATCGTCGTCGGTCCGGAGCTGCGCCTCTGGCAGTGCGGCCTCCCGAAGAAGATCGCCCTCGAGCTCTACCAGCCATTCATCATCCGGAAGCTCAAGGAGCACGGCCTCGCCGACACGATCAAGAGCGCGAAGCGCATGCTTGAGCGCCGCGATCCCGAGGTGTGGGACATCCTCGAGCAGGTCATCCGCAACCACCCGGTGCTCCTGAACCGCGCCCCGACGCTTCACCGCATGGGTATTCAGGCCTTCGAGCCGGTGCTCGTCGAAGGCAACGCCATCAAGATCCACCCGCTCGTCTGCACCGGCTACAACGCCGACTTCGACGGTGACCAGATGGCCGTCCACCTGCCGCTCTCGGTCGAGGCCCAGGCCGAGGCGACGGTGCTGATGATGTCGATCCACAACATCTTCAGCCCCGCGTCCGGCAACCCGATCGTCAGCCCCTCCCAGGACATCGTCATGGGCGTCTACTTCCTCACGGTCGGTCACCAGGACCGCCAGGACGAAGCGGGCGGCAAGCGGCTCCGTCGGTTCAAGGACTACGCCGAGGCTCTCCTCGCCTTCTCCTTGCCGCACGGCAACCCCAACAAGATCGCCTTCCACGACTGGATCGAGGTCCGCCTCGACCGGTTCGCCGAGGTCGTCGACGACCAGAAGAAGCCCGCGGTCAAGATGCCGGAGAACCGCCGCATCGCGACCACCGTCGGCCGCCTGATCTTCAACGAGATCCTCCCGGACGGCATGCCCTTCTACAACTGCGCCCTCGGCAAGAAGGGTGCGGCTCGCGTCATCGACGACACCTTCGCCCGCATGGGCAAGTCCTTCACGATCGATCTCCTCGATCGCATGAAGGAAGTCGGCTTCCGCTACTCGACGGTGTCGGGTCTCTCGTTCGCCATCACCGACCTCCGCGTTCCCGCCGAGAAGACCAAGCTTCTCGCCGAGACGCAGAAGAAGGTCGATCGCATCGAGCGGGCCTATCAGGGCGGTGCCATCACCGAGCGTGAGCGGCACAACCAGCTTCTCGACCTCTGGCAGCACTGCCGCCAGGACATCACCGCGAAGCTCGTCGACACCCTCAAGCACGACCGTCGCGACGGCGAGGGCCGCGAGACCGACATCATCACGAAGGAAGGCAACAAGTACCTCAACCCGGTGTTCCTCTTCAGCGACTCCGGCGCCCGAGGTAATGTCAGCCAGATGCAGCAGCTCGCCGGCATGCGAGGCCTCATGGCCAAGCCGAGCGGCGAGATCATCGAGACGCCCATCCGCTCGAACTTCCGCGAGGGCCTGAGCGTTCTCGAGTACTTCTCCTCCACCCACGGCGCCCGCAAGGGTCTCGCCGACACCGCACTCAAGACCGCCGACTCCGGGTACCTCACCCGCAAGCTCTGCGATGTCGCCCAGTCGGTCGTCGTCATCGAGAACGACTGCGGCACGCCCTACGGCGTCGCCAAGCGGGCGATCTACAAGGGTGAAGAGGTCGATGTGCCGCTGCGCGACTGCATCCGCGGCCGCACGAGCCGGCAGACGATCATCGATCCGATCAGCGATCGCGAGATCGTTCGCGAGAACGAGCTCATCACCGACGCGATCGCCCTCGAGATCGAACGCCTGCGCATCGACTCGGTCCAGGTCCGCAGCGCGCTCACCTGCGACACGAAGCGCGGCGTCTGTGCCCACTGCTACGGCATGGATCTCTCGACCGGCAAGCTGGTGGAGGTCGGCATGGCGGTCGGCATCATCGCCGCCCAGTCGATCGGCGAGCCGGGTACGCAGCTCACCATGCGTACCTTCCACACCGGCGGCGTCGCCGCCCGTGCGACGATCGAGAACAACCACAAGGCGATCAACACCGGTAAGGTCGTGATCCGCGACTGCAACGAAGTCATGGTCGAGACCCCCGAAGGCACCGCCCATGTGGCCCTCAAGCGCAACGGCGAGATCCTCGTCTACGACGCGAAGGATCGCGAACTCGAGAAGTACAAGGTTCCCTACGGCGCGATGATCCGCGTCCGCAACAACGATCCGGTCAAGAAGGGCCAGGTTCTCTGCGACTGGCAGCCGCACGCCACGCCGATTCTCGCCGAGAAGAGCGGTATCGTCCGCTTCAAGGATCTCGTCGAGGATGTCACCTTCCGCATCGAGAAGAAGAAGTCGAGCGAGGGTGGCGGCGAAGAAATGATCGTCATCGAGCACACCGGTGAGAAGCACCCGCAGATCACCATCGAAGACGACAAGGGCAGCATCCTCGACTTCCACCACCTGCCGGCGAAGGCCCGCATCGAAGTCAAGGACGGCCAGCCGATCAAGATGGGCGAGATGCTCGCCCGTCAGCCGAAGGACACCGCGAAGTCGGCCGACATCGTCGGCGGTCTCCCGCGCGTCACCGAGATCTTCGAGGCCCGCATCCCGAAGGACCCCGCCGTCATGGCGGAGATCGGCGGCAAGGTCGAGCTCCACAGCGACAAGCGCAAGGGCAAGATGACCATCCGGGTCATCAGCGACTCCGGACTCGAGCACGATCACCATGTGCCGCAGGGCAAGCACCTGCTGGTCCACACCGGCGATCGCGTCGATGCCGGCGATCCGCTCACCGAAGGCCCGATGGTGCCCGCGGACATCCTCCGCATCAAGGGCGAGGAGCCGCTGTACCTCTACATGCTCGACGAGGTCCAGAACGTCTACCGCGCCCAGGGCGTGCCGATCTCCGACAAGCACATCGAGGTCATCCTCCGTCAGATGCTCTCGAAGGTGAAGGTCACGAGCCCCGGTGACACGGAGCTCCTGCCGAACGAGGTCGTCGACAAGTTCGTCTTCCGCGAGATCAACGAGGCCGCGATGCGGAAGTTCCGCGTCGAGGACCCGGGCGACACCGGTCTCACGACCGGCGCCCTCGTCGATCGCGAAGAGGTCAAGGAGAGGAACGCCCTCGCCGAGGCCGAAGGCAAGAAGTCGGCGAAGACCAAGAAGGGCAAGCCCGCCTCGGGCAAGACGCTCCTCTTGGGCATCACCAAGGCATCGCTCCAGGCCGAGAGCTTCCTCTCCGGCGCAAGCTTCCAGGAGACCACCAAGGTCCTCACGGAAGCGGCCCTCAAGGGCGCCGTCGATACGCTCCAAGGCCTCAAGGAGAATGTCCTCCTCGGACACCTCATCCCGGCCGGTACCGGATTTGATCTCTACGCCAAGCTCATCATCCGCAAGCTCGTCGCCGAGCCCACCTATGACGAGGGCGAGGAGATGTATGCCGAGGCCGCGGAAGAGGCGGAGGCACTTGGTGCCGAACGCTTCGATCCGAGCGCCCCGCGCATCGGAAGTGCGGTCGATACTGCCGCCGACGAGGAAATGGGCGAGGCCGAGATCATCGGCGGCTCCGTCATGACCGCCGAAGGCACCCCCGGCACCGAGGAAGAGAACGCGTAACCCATCGCTCACTCCGACATCCGGAGTGATCCTCTGATCAAAGCGGGTTTGGGACGGGCCTCACGGCTCCCCCAAGCCCGCTTTCTTTTCTCTCGATCGCGCTTCTCTCGCGCCTCCGTCGCGCCGCCATGGCCGCAGGACGGCGCGTTGACGCGCGGCGCGCATGCGTTGTCGACAGCGGGGCCTGTCAATTGCGCTAAAATGGCCTGTCAATTCAGGAATGCACCGGGGGCGCGGTAGGCTCGGCCCGTGCAACCCTCACCGCCCGAACCAGCACCGCAACGAGACGCCTCAGGCGCATCTCGTGACGCCATGCGTCAGCGCCGCGACGCTCGCACGCCGCCCAACGACGCCCCGACAACGGCCATCGTCACCGAGCCGACGCGGCGCCCTCCGCTCCCGCCGGGGACGAAGCGCACGCCGCTGCCGCTCACGCCGGGGACGGCCACGCCGACGCTCCATGAGCACGCCCTCGGCTTCATGCGCGGCCGACGCTACAGCCCACGAACCATCGAACAGTATGTCAGTTGGATGCGGCGTCTCATCGATCACTACGGCGGGCGCCATCCCGTGGAACTCACGCCGCAGGAACTCGAGGGCTTCATCAACTATCTCGTCATCCGCGAGAAGGTCTCGCCCTCGACCCAGAATCAGGCCATCGCCGGCCTGGTGCTTCTCTATCGCGACCTCCTCGGCCTTCCCTACGAACGCGTCGCGACGCTGCGACTCGCCCGGATCCCCGAGCGGATCCATGTCGTCCTCACGCCAGCCGAGGTACACGCGATCCTGCACGCCCTCGACGGCATCCCGCGGCTCATCTGCAAGCTGATGTACGGATCCGGACTCCGGATCGGCGAGGCGATCTCCCTGCGGGTCAAGGATGTCGAGCTCGATCGACACGAGCTCTGCATCTTCGACGGGAAGGGCCGCAAGAACCGCACGACGATTCTCCCGCGCGTGATCGTGCCCGAGCTGCGAGAGCATCTCGGCCGACTCAAGCCGTACTTCGAGCGGGAGCGGGCCAGGAAGCGCACCCGCGTTCCGCTGCCGGATGCGCTGGCCCGCAAGTATCTGCACGCGGCGACCGAATGGCCATGGTTCTGGATGTTCCCATCCGCCAATGTCTGTATCGATAGCGTCGACGGCGTCTGCCGGCGATTTCACCTGCACGAGTCAGTCGTCCAGAAGGCCGTCGCCGCCGTCCGCACCCGCCTCGGCATGACCAAGCCGATCCGTCCGCATGACCTCCGGCACGCGTTCGCCACCCACTCGATGCGCGCCGGCGTCGATCCCCGCACGCTCCAGAAGCTCATGGGACACGCCGATCTGAAGACGACGCTGATGTACCTCCACGCCTGCGACCGAGCGGAGACGGACATCGCAAGTCCGCTCGACCGTCTGAGCGATCAGGCACCCGATCCTGGATCCTGAGCGGACGCAATCGAATCGCTATCCGTCGCGCCGACAGATTGCGTACGCAAATGCCTGCTCGGTGCCCCACGGAGTGCGATGCATCTCCGTCTCGCTGCGCAGCAAATGAAATCCGGGGCCAAGCGTCTCGGCGATCTCCTCCGCCGATGCCCGCACGACCTCCATGTTGCTGCACTTCGCCGGGCCGTTCGGAGCGAAGCCGGAAATGATCGCATGGCCTCCGGGACGCAGCGCCGTGCGGGCAATGTTCGCATACATCGCCCGATCCTCAGCGGCCGAAAGAAAATGAAGGACCGCCCGATCGTGCCAGAGCCCGACGCTGGCCCGCTCGAGCGACGCCTGCCGGATGTCCGAGACGATCCAACGCACCTGTGACGATGTCGGCCCGATCCTGTCCCGCACGAGCGCGAGGGCGCGGTCGGAGACATCGAGCGCGGTGATCGTTTCATATCCCCTGTCGAGCAGGTCCTCGACGAGGGTCGACGCGCCGGCGCCGATGTCGATGATCGGAACGGAGCGATCAAGAGCGAGGCTATCGATGATCGCGAGCGACCGATCGAGGTGTGGTCGATACCAACTGACCCCGTCGACCGGCTTTGCCGCGTACACGGCGTTCCAGTGGTCTGCCGCTGACGGCGAAGGCTGGACCGAATCATGTGTCGGCTGCATGGCGACTGCCTCTTCCGAAGGGAATCCTCGCTCCACGAAAACGGAGAGCGTACGGGCTGAAGCCCAAGCCCGCCGTCGCGCAAGTGAATGGGGAGCCGACCGAGACCCTCCGCCACGGTCTCCGCCCCGGTGACCAACCACGGTGCTCGATCCGGGCTCCCAAGCGATGGCCACGCAAAGGTCGTCGTGGCAGCCCGTTTCAACCGAGTCCAGTCCACGCCAGCCCGGCCAACCCAACCCAGCGAATCCAGTCCAGCCGACCCGGCCCAGCCCAGCCCAGCCCACCGCCCCCGCTCCAAAGCCAAGTTGACGCGGGCATCCGAATCTTCAACCGATCGCCAACCAGCATTCGACCGCCGTCCATCGACGCCGCTGCCGCGTTCGCACCGTCGAGGCCGCCAGCCACTCCAAGAGAGCTTCAGGCACCTGTGTCACCCATGTGCCCGGACACGAAGCGCCACCCACGAGCCCGGACGCAAACCGCCCCCCACGAGCCCGGACACGAAGCTCCACCCATATGCCCTGACACGAAGTGTCACCCATGTGCCCGGACGCGAAGCGCCACCCATGTGCCCGGACACGAAGCGCCACCCGCGAGCCCGGACGCGAAGCGTCACCCATGTGCCGGGACGCGAAGTGTCACCCATGTGCCCGGACGCGAAGCGCCACCCATGTGCCCGGACGCGAAGTGTCACCCATCTGCCCGGACGCGAAGCGCCACCCATGTGCCCGGACGCGAAGTGTCACCCATGTGCCCGGACGCGAAGCGCCACCCATGTGCCCGGACGCGAAGCGTCACCCATGTGCCCGGACGCCAATCTCTCGCAACCGCTCCCCGGTGATGGAAAGATGACGACACGCACCGCAGTGTGGGCGCGCAGCGCCCCGCCACCGCTCCCCGAGGTCGGGCATGCAAGCCCCTCAGACAAGAGCAGAACAAGGCGCCAGCGACGACACCTCCAAACAAACACCAACGCGAACGATTGGCTCAGTGATCCGTCGCGCGCTGGCCGCCCCGCGTCCAAACCCGCGGGCAAAAACCCATACCCCGATAGAGCTCACCCGCCGCCAAATGCCCACATATTCCTTGCGGCTGCCCCCCGGCCCAAATACGATTCCCCGACGAGAGCCGTACGCTCTCCAATGACTCGTTAGGCCGAACCGCTCGCGGGGTGCCCGTCCCGAATTTCTGATCGACACTGACTTTTTGCAGAGGCGATCGCTGCAATGACCATAAGGCTCGACTACATCGACCGCCCGTCACCCAATATTGCCGGATTTCTACGACTGTACGGGTTCGACAGGACGGACGCTCGGCGCCTTTGGTCACTGTTTCGCTTGCTTAGGCGGCAAAGAGTGCTTGGTATCCAGCTTGACGAGCAACCCTTCGTGCAGTCACAGTCATCGTGCCGGCTCAGGTGCAATGTCTCTTACTTTCCGCGCGCAGATTCCGTGACGGGCTCTGCTGCTACCGGATTCGTGTGGTCACTGTCGCCGGACGATTGGCGTGACGCTGCTTCGCTCACAGTCCCGATGCTCGATCCACGGCCAGGCACTTATCAGTGGCTCCCCGTCCGATGTTCCGAGGTAAGAGTACTGCTGAGTCCGACGGGTGAGTGGTAGTCGGCCTAACGTGTCGCTCATGCCGACACCCACGTGCGGAGTTACGATTACCGCGAGGCCTACGGCCTCGGCCGCACGTGTGTGCGGCATAGCTCAAGGTCGTTAGGCTGACCAGACTCGGGGCCCAAGCGATGTCAATCACCGATCTCGTCCAAACGATCGCTGCGGCTGCCACTGCGATCGGCGTTGGACTCGCTGCCGTCCAACTCTACCTCTCCCGAGTCCAGGCTCGCTCCGACTTTGAGGACTCACTCGCCCGCGAGTACCGCGAGCTCATCCAACGGATTCCCGTCGAAGCCCTCCTCGGACACGAACTCACGGACGAGCAGCTTAGGAAGAGCCTCTCCGAGTTCCACCACTATTTCACCTTGAGCAACGACCAGGTCTTCCTGCGCCAGCAGGCACGCGTGACCCCTCGCACTTGGCGCGATTGGTGTTTGGGCATCGACGCCAACATGCGTCGTCCGGCCTTCATGGCAGCGTGGAAACTCATCGCGGGCGACAAGGGTGCATCGTTCTGCGAGCTGCGCCGCCTTATGCAGGAGCGGTACAACGTTGACCCCCGGGCATGGGGACGCAAATAGGCAGCCTAACGCATCGCTCATGCCGACACCCACGTGCGGAGTTATGATTTCCGCGAGGCCTACGGCCTCGGCCGCACGTGTGTGCGGCATAGCTCAAAGTCGTTAGGCTGACCAGATGATCCGACGCACGCTCCAGTGCCCGGCTTGTTCGCACGAGCTACGACTCCCGCAGCTGCTGCTTCCGCACTCGCTCGTCCAGTGTCGCCAGTGTGGCATCTCCCACGCGCTGCGGTTGCCGGGAAGCTTGATCAGCTTTGACACTGCCTTTTGCCTCCTACTTCTCTTGTCGCACAAGCTCCTCGAGCGAAGCGTAACGTCGGATCCCAGACTTCTGCCCGCCGAGGTGAGCATCTCGCTCATGGTGCTCGTCGCAGTAGTTCTGGGGCTGACCTTCCGCTACATCGCAAATGCCACCATCGGCGCACCGGTCTCGATCACGCCTACGGCGGCACTTTGCATCCGCCTCCAGCGGCTCAGTGGTGCGTTGTTGCTGTTCACGACAGCCATCACGCTTGGCCTATGGCTGATCGCGTACGGTCGGTATCCCTTGGCAACATTTGTTGGGGCCATCTTGGGCGTCGCCCAGATTGTGCTTTTCGGTGCCGTCGTACTCATCGGCCTGGCTCTCCCCCGACCGCAATCCGCCGGACTCAACAAGGCAGCCTAACGTGTCGCTCATGCCGACACCCACGTGCGGAGTTACGATTACCGCGATGCCTACGGCCTCGGCCGCACGTGTGTGCGGCATAGCTCAAGGTCGTTAGGCGGAACCGGATCGGCCCCGGCGCTTGAGCTTCGATGCCACCCACTTCTCGAGGCTCGCCTCCGA